>Ga0307412_10001308_pt1 | contig 13971 bp, 8 predicted proteins | sample DK1Cmetagenome_3_FD_203823 | JGI IMG/M metagenome (GOLD analysis project Ga0307412, IMG submission 203823) | Maize rhizosphere microbial communities from greenhouse at UC Davis, California, United States - DK15-C-1 | ecosystem: Host-associated > Plants > Roots > Rhizosphere > Soil | place: USA...
GGGTCCCTGTGGTCCGGTCTCATATTGATACCCCCCTGAACAACAAACGGTGGGGTTCGTCCTGTGAACCAGCGGCGGATGTGCCTGTGTGAGGAAGCCGAACAAGACCATTGAAACCATTTAAACAGGAATAGTTATCAACGACTTACACATGATCATGCGTTGCTCTCGAGTCCGTAGGCTGAGTCTAGGCCAGCGTAACGCAACGCCGCTCCTGCGCTTGGGCGTTAGTTGACGCGGCTTGGCACTCGCAGGAAGAAGGCTTTAAGGAGAACTCGAGAATCGGCTAGAAAAATCAATGAGATAACGTTGGTAAAGGGAAATGGGTAGCGGGATTACATCGTTCCTGACTCGTCAATTAATCGACGAGCGGTGTATCAGCGTTGGTAACTACGATGATGGCGTCAATTAATCGGCATTATTGGCAGCGTTGTTCCGTTTCCCTGTGGGAGCGAGCCTGCTCGCGAAGGCGGCTTCACGGCAGAAATGCCGTCCGCTTGAAGCCGCCGACAGCTCCCTCGCCACGGACATCAGCCAAACGAGAGAAACGCGCGGGGGGATTTCGATCAACGAAAATCCTGTCCAGCGCTGCCGGGGCTCAACCACCCATTCACATTTTCGATGCTGTCGGCCGGCGGTCTGCCTGCCCAGCGGTTGAGCGTCAGGACATTGCTGAGAAAATCATACTGGGTCTTGAGCAGATCCCGCCGGGCACGGAACTCGTTGCGTACGCTAGCCAGCACATCGACTGAATTGACCATCCCGTAGCTCAGCGCTTTTTCCGCGGCCACCCTGGACAGCTGCGCCGACTCCAGCGCCAACCGGTTCGCACCGATTTTTTCACCATTGGAATTGGCAGTCAGGTAGGCACTGGTGATTTCCTTGACCACCCGCCGCCGCACGGCTTCCATCTGCTGCTCGGCGACCACCTGATCCTCATACAGCCCACGGACCCGCGCCGAGGTCGATCCGCCGCTGTACAGCGGCACTTGCAGGCCGATTCCCGCGACGTAGCTGTCGGTGCGGGGGGCCAGCGAATTGTTGTAGCCCTCGTTGGTTTGTTGCGCGCTCAGGTTCAGGCTCAGGGTCGGATAATGCCCGCCTTTGCCGCTGCGCAACGCCGCACCCGCCGCTTCGACGCCGCTTTCGTTGGCCTTCAGCGCCGGATTCAAGGCGATGCCATCGCGAACCCAGCTCTCCAGGCTCTGCGCCGACACCTGCAATTGCCGATCACCGCGGACCCGGTTGAGCCGTTCCTTGACCGGTCGACCGACAATCTCCGCCAGCGCCTCGCGGCTGAGGCTGGCCTGGTTGCGGGCGTCCAGTTCCTGCGCTGAAAGCAGATCCACCCGGGCCTTCAAGTCCAGCTGATCGGTGATCAAGGCCAGTTGTTTCTCGTACAACGCATTGACCCGGTCCAGGCTCTTTTGCGTGGTGCGACGCTCCGCCCTCACCAGTTCCAATTCGTCCTCGGCGGCCAACGCGGTGAAATAGCGCTGCGCCAGTTCGACGGAGGCTTCGGCCTGGGTGTCCTGCGCTTGCGATTCGGACTGCCGGGCCAGGCTCTTGAATTTTTGATAGTTCTCCCAAGCGGCCTTGTTGTAGAGGTATTGGCGCAACACCAGGCCGTAGCTCTCGCTGTCGAAACTGCGTTGCACCAGGTCGCTTTCCTGATGGATCCGATTCGAACCGGCATTGAACGACAGTTGCGGCAGCAGTGCGCCCATCGCCTCGCGCTGGTGCTCGGTTCCCGCCTTTGCCTGCGCATAGGAGGCGATCACGTGCGGGTCCTCCAGCCGCGCTTCGCGATACAACTGCATGAGGTCGGTGGAATACGTCGAGGCGTTTACCTCGGTGGGCACCGCGACCTCGGTTTGCGCCACGGCGACGCCTACCGCCAACGCCCAGACACTGCCCAGCAAAGCGGCCGACGCAACCATGGTCATTCCTCGATCATCGATTGGGAAAGAGCATTGCGAGCCGGCTGCATCAAGTACTGCAGCAGCGTGCGTTGCCCTGTGATAATCAACACATCCGCCGGCATCCCCGGCAGCAATTTGCGCTGGCCCAGGGTCCGCGCGCCTTCCTGGGTCACTCGCACTCGCGTCAGGTAGTAGGCCGTCCCGGTTTTTTCGTTGGTCGTGCGGTCGGCCGACACGCTGCTGACCTCGCCTTCGATCACTGGCGTGGTCGCACTGTCGAAGGCGCCGAAACGGATGTCGGCCCGTTTGCCGATGGCGATGCGATCGATATCCACCGGCGCCACCTGGGCTTCGATCACCAGGTCGGAAATCGACGGGACAATGTCCAGCAACGGCGTCGCTGGCCGCACGATGCCGCCGATGGTGTGCACCGTCATGTCGATCACCATGCCCGCCTCGGGCGCGCGGATGACTATGCGGCTGAGCCGATCCTCCAGGGCCGAGGTTTTTTCCTGAAGGTCGTAGATCCTGGTCTGCACCTCGGCCAGTTGCTTGACCACGTCGGCGCTGAACTCGTTGTCGATCTGCAGGATCTGCAGCTGTGTCTCATTGATCTGCAGACGCGTGCGGTCGATGGTCGAGCGATGATCGGCGACCTCGGAACGCAACAATCCCAACTTGCGTTCCTGTTCGAGCAAGCGCTGCTTGTCGACGAATCCTTGCTTGAGCAGTTCGGACAGTTCGCCGATTTCGCCACTGTAGGATCTCTCCAACTGGACCTTGGTGCCGACCATCGATTCCAGGCCCTTGATCTGCTGGCGGTACTGCCCAATGCGCTCGCGCAGCACGGCGATCTGGCCCAGGCGCGAGCCCTGCCGGGCGCTGAATACCCGGCGCTCGCCCTGGCGCGCCTCCATTCCCCGTACATTCTCAGGCTCGGTAATGTCGCCAAAGCCCACCGTCGAGGCCATGTCCCGCTCGGCAATCAGCCGCGCCTCCATGGCCTTGGCGGCGATCAGTTGGCTTCGGGTCATCTCGTATTCGAAACGCAGTTGCGCATCGTCGAGGATGATCAGCGGATCATCCCGCTTGACGACGTCGCCGTCGTGAGCGAGCACCGCTTTGACGATGCCGCCTTCCAGGTGCTGGACGGTCTTGCGATAGGCCTGCACGGTGACGACACCTGGCGCATACGCCGCACCATCGAGCGGTGCGAAGGCCGCCCAGGTGCCGAACAGGCCGAAGATCAGCCCGACGATAATCACACCGAGGCGGCGTATCTTGTGGTCGGCTATCGGCAGGTCGGCGAAGCTTTCAATTTGACGACGGGGCACCACGGGGTTCATCGGAATCACCCTTGCCGGCATCGACCGAAGCCACGCCGGAGGTTGCGGGCACGGCTGGCGTCTGTGCCTGCTGTCGCTGCGCGTTGAGTTCGGCCAGGACAAGCTCGCGAGGCCCATAGATGCTGATGACACCGGCGTTCAACACCATCAACCGGTCAAGCTGCGACACGATGTTGGTCCGGTGGGTAATGACGAACAACGTCGCGCCAGTCAGCTTGAGCTGCTGCACGGCACCGGCGAGGGCGCGGTCGCCGACATCGTCCAGATTGGAGTTGGGCTCGTCGAGGATGATCAGTCGCGGGCTTCCATACAGCGCCCGCGCCAAGCCGATGCGCTGGCGTTGTCCGGCCGACAGCATGATGCCTTCGCTACCGATGACGGTGTCGTAGCCGTCGGGTAGCAGCAGGATCATCTCGTGGACCCCGGCGGTCATCGCCGCCAGGATGACTTTCGCCGAATCGACCTCGGCGAAACGGGCGATGTTCTCGCCGACGGTGCCTTCGAACAATTCGATGTCCTGGGGCAAGTAACCGATATAGGGACCCAACTCCTGTTTGTCCCAGGCGCTGATGTCCGCACCATCGAGCCGAACCACCCCGTGTTGCGGCGGCCACACGCCGATCAACGCCCTGGCCAGGGTCGACTTTCCCGCCGCGCTGGGGCCGATGATGCCGACCGTGCAGCCGGCCGGCGCGCTGAAGCTGATGTTCTTGATGATCGGCGTCCTGGAGCCCGGCGCCGCGACAACCAGGTTTTCGACCTGGACATGCCCTTGGGGCGCTGGCAGAGACATGCGCTCGGGTTGCGCTTGCAGCTTGTCCAGAACGTCGTTCAAGCGGCCATATTGTGAGCGCGCGGCGATAAACCCCTTCCAACTGCCGATGATCAGGTCGATGGGGGCCAGTGCGCGCCCCAGCAGTATCGATCCCGCGAACACCAGCCCCGCCCCCACTTGATGGTCCACCGCCAGGTACGCCCCGAGCCCCAGTACCAGCGATTGCACGAGGAGCCGGAAGGTCCGCGAAAGCGTGCTGATGATGGCGCCTCGGTCGCTGGCCAACGACTGCAGCAGCAGCACGTTGCGCTGTCGCCGTCCCCACCGGTCCATCAGGGTTTCAAGCATGCCCATGGACTCGATGACTTCAGCATTGCGCAGGTTCTTCGTCGTCTGGAGCGTGGCCCCGATGTGCTCCTTGTTGGCCTGGGCCAGCGCCGGTCCCGTCAGCCGCTCGTTGAGCACGGCGAGCGCCAGCAGCAACAGCGCGCTGCCTGTCGCCACCCAGCCAAACCAGGGATGGAAAAGAAACATCACAGCGATATAGATCGGCAGCCAGGGCGCATCGAAAAACGCGAACAACCCGTTACCTGAAAGAAACTGCCGCAAGCCGGTCAAGTCGTTGAGGGATTGGGCTGACGCATCCATCCCGCCACTGTCCAGGGCCCGTTTGAAGCTGGCCCTGTAGACCTGGCGACTGAGCAGCACATCCAGGCGGGTACTGACCCGCACCATGATCCGTGAGCGAATCCATTCCAGGGAGCCGAGCGTAAGCACCAGGGCGGTCATGATCAGCGTCAGCATCGCCAGCGTCGTGAGGCTTCCACTGGTGATCACGCGTCCATACACCTGGAGCATGTAGAAGGTCGGGACCAGCATCAGCGCGTTGATGAAAAAGCTGAAAAACCCGACAGAAATGAAACTCTCCCGGCAGGCTTTCAGCGCTTTCTTCAGACTGCTTTCAGGTGCGCTTCGCATTGAAACCCCCTGCCCGGATAACCCTCCTCTGGAGCGTAGATCATGCCGGACAGGGGCGTGTAGCAATTGGCCAGAATGTTTTCGGATCCAGTCCCCGGCGACAATCGGGGACCAGGACACGGGATGGCCGGTCGTCTAGCCGAATTGCTCCGGAGCCGCTACGCCCAGGAGCTGAAACTCGGCAGAAGCGTCCTCGCCGGAAGCAAAGATGAAGTTATTGTCGCTCAGTTGCGAAGCCACATTGCCCTCCAGGGTGATCTCGAATCGCCGTCCTTCTTCATCGGCGTTGTAGCTTTTCAGGTAGGTCCGCTGGCCGTCTTCGCTGACCACCGCTCGCAGCGATGTGTAGTAACCGCTCCAGAGCTCGGTGAAGCCCAACGCGGACACATCGATCTTGTCGGTGAGCGGATTGAAGTCAGTGATCCGATCCTGGAAGTTGCCGTCGGCCGTGCGAAAGCTGTCCGCCAGGGCGTCGTAGCGAAAGACATCCGAACCTTCGCCGCCCGTGAGCACATCACGTCCCTGGCCGCCTTCGATGACATCGTGCCCATTGCCGCCCGAAACGACATCGTTGCCCGCCCCGGCGATGATCCGGTCGCCGACCACCGAGCCCACCAAGCGATCGGCCGATTCCGTGCCCTGGATCAGGTGCGGCGCAAAGATCACGTTGGTCTCATTGAGGGCCTGGGTCAGGTCGCCGTCCAAGGCCAGTTCGAAACGATTCCCCTGCCAGTCCGGTTCGAAGCTTTTCAGGTAGGTTCGCGTCCCGGCCTCGTTGACTTGCACCGCCAGGGTTCCGTCCAATCCATTGCCGAACCCGCTGAACCCCAGCGACGTCAAGTCGATGCGATCCAGGTTGGCGTCGAAGTCGGCAATGCGATCACTCACGACCTGGCCGTCGATGCGATAGCTGTCGCCGATCGTGTTGATCCGAAAGACATCGGCACCGGCGCCGCCCTCCAGCACGTCCCGTTGCCCCGCGCCATCGAGCAGGTCGTCGCCGGCGTGGCCGCTGAGTCGTTCAGGGACATAGGTGCCTGAAAGGACATCATCGCCCTGCCCTCCGTCGATGCGCGGCAACACGCCCTCAAGTGCGCCGAAGGTGGTGTCGAGCGTGCCGTCGGGGTTAAGCCGGATGAGGCTGAAATCAGGGTTGCCGAAATAAGTGCTCTGTCCCGCCACCAGAATCTTTCCGTCCGCCAGGACGGTGATGTCCCGGGCCATGTCCCGATCCCCGGTCAGGTCGAGCACCGCTACGCCGGCATTGCCGAAACTCGTGTCCAGGCTGCCGTCCTGATTCAGCCTGATGATCTTGAAATCAAAACCGCTGCCCTCTTGTTCGCCGCCACCGGCCAACAGGATCTTGCCATCGGCCTGGACGGTGACGGAGGCTGCCAGACCGGCCACCTGCGTATCGACCAGGCCGTCCGTACCGAAACTGTTGTCGAGGCTGCCGTCGGCATTCAAGCGCGCGACCACCATTTCGCCGTTGTAACCCGGCACCAGCAACTTGCCATCCGCTTGCAGAGTGAATCCGTATCCCTCCAGCGCGCCTATGTTCGGGATGTTGAATTCGATGGCGTTGCCGCCATTGAAGGTCGAGTCAACCGTCCCGTCGGCATTGAGGCGACTGACCGAAAACAGATTCTCGTAGCTGTCCAGATTCGACACGAGGATCTTGCCGTCAGGCTGTACCCTGGCGCTGGCATAATCACCCCACGCCGTCGGCACGATGACTTTGCCGTTGAGACCGAACCCTTGGTCCAACGTGCCGTCGGTATTGATCCGAATCATGGCGCTGCCGGACGTGAATTGCGGATAGACCAGCAAATATTTTCCGTCCGGCTGCACGGCGGCACTGTAGCCTTCCCCTGGAAAAAAATCGTGGGGAAGCTGCACCTTGCCGTCGTCGCTGAACGTCGTATCGAGGGTGCCGTCGGCGTTGAAGCGAATCAGGGAGGTCCGGTAGCCTTCGTATTCCCAGCCCGTATCTACCCCTGTCATGCCCGCCAGCCATATCTTGCCATCCGGGGCTACGGCGATTTCGCTGGTGTCGTTATAGCCGTCCAGGTCGACGAAGGTCTTCCCGGTGCCCGCTCGCGGCGTCAATCCTGCGTTGCTGTCTGCGTTGTCCATGCTGAGCCTCATGTGTCGATGGGAAACTCCAGAAAATTTCGCACCTTACAAAATAGTCCCTCAGGCCAGCTTCGCCAGTTTTGGATCCCATCAGCGCAGCACCCGTTTCAAGCCTCACACTTTCTCCATTAACTCGCCTTGCTCGGCCGCCACGCCATGCAGCAACTCGATGACCCAGTCGATGAACACCCGCACCCTGGGCGACAACTGTCGATGGGGCGGATAAACCAACGAAATCGGCCAGGACGGCACGGGATGGTCGCTCAGCACTTGCACCAATCGCCCTTCGGCCAACTGCCGCTGGACGTGGTAACGCGGCGCCTGGATCAAGCCGAAGCCCGCTTCACATGCCGCCACATAGGCATCGGCATTGTTGAGGATCAGATCTCCCGGCAGCTGCATCTCGCGAACCCGCCCCGCCACCTCGAATTCGAACGGAAAGAACCGCCCATTGCCGGACGCAAAGGCGATCGCGCTGTGGGCCGACAGTTCTTCCAACCGCCGGGGCGTGCCTGAGCGAGCCAGGTAGCCGGGGCTGGCACACGTCACCTGGTGCAATCGCACGACCGGTCGCGCCACCAGCGCCTGATCCGTGATATTCCCGGCCCGGATGGCGCAATCGACGCCCTCGCGTTGCAGGTGTACCTGCCGGTCGTGGAAACCGATGTCCAGCTGGAGCTGCGGATAACGTCGATAGAAATCCGGCAGGTTCGGCACGATCCAGGTGCAGCCAAAAGCGATGGGCATGTCCACGCGCAACGTGCCACGGGGTTGGCTGCGTTGCGCCGAAAGCGAGGTTTCGAGGTCGTCCAGTTCATCCAGCAATTGGCCGCAGCGCTGGTAATAGGCTTCGCCATCGAGGGTGGCGCGCACTTGCCGCGTGGTGCGCTGCAACAGTTGCACGCCCAAGTGGCTTTCCAACTGCTGGATCAGCAGGCTGACGGTGGCGCGAGGCAGCCCCAGGTCGTCGGCCGCCTTGCCAAACCCGCCCAGTTCGACGATGCGCCGGAACACCTGCATTGCCTGTAATCGGTCCATCGATGCCTTCCACTGTTTAGAAATTACGAATAGTTAAACCAAAAATCGCGGGTTTATCCAGAAACTCCCTTGCTTGAGACTGCGCTGGTCGTTCAATCCCAAGGAGTCAAATCATCATGATCACCCGCCAACTCGGCCATCAGGGCCCACACGTCAGCGCGATCGGCCTGGGCTGCATGGGCATGTCGGATTTCTACACCACCGGTACCGACGAGCGAGAATCGATCGCCACCCTCCACCGCGCCGTGGAGCTGGGCGTGACGCTGTTCGACACGGCAGACATGTACGGACCGCACACCAACGAAGAACTGCTCGGACGCGCCCTGCGCGGTAAACGTGAAGGGATCTATCTGGCGAGCAAGTTCGGTCTGGTGCGCAGCGATGATCCCCATGCTCGGGGCGTCAACGGTCACCCCGAGTACGTCCGCCAATCCATCGAAGGCAGCCTCAAGCGCCTCGGCACCGATTACCTCGACCTGTACTACCAGCACCGCATCGACCCGCAGGTGCCGGTGGAGGAAACGGTCGGCGCCATGGCTGAGCTGGTCAAGGCCGGCAAGGTCCGCCACATCGGCATCTCAGAAGCCAGCGCAGAAACCATCCAGCGAGCCCACGCGGTGCATCCGTTGGCGGCGGTGCAAAGCGAATACTCGTTGTGGTCCAGGGAGCCGGAACACAACGGCGTGCTCGACACCTGCCGGCGGCTGGGGATCGCTTTTGTCGCCTATAGCCCTTTGGGACGCGGCTTCCTGACTGGCGAGCTGAAAACCCCCGAGGACTTTGCCGCTGACGATTATCGGCGCTTCAACCCGCGTTTCCAGGCCGATAACTTCTATCGCAACCTCGAGCTGGTCGAACGCGTCCGGGCCATGGCCGAGCAGAAGCAAATCAGCCCCGCGCAACTGGCCTTGGGTTGGGTCCTGGCCCAGGGGAACAACGTCATCCCGATCCCGGGCACCAAGCAGCGTCGATACCTGGAAAGCAACGTCGCCGCCGCCAGCGTTTTCCTGAGCAGCGATGACTTGAACCAGTTGGACGCCATTTTCGGCCCTGAAGGCGCCGTGGCCGGCGAGCGCTACAGTGCCGAGGTGATGACCTTGCTTGACGGCTGATCGCCGCAGACCCGGGGGACCTCACAATCTGTGGCGAGGGAGCTTGCTCCCTCGCCACGGGGCCATCGTTTTCCTTGAGTGACCAGCATTACCCTCGCCACGGGATGATTCGATACATCGAGTTCATCCCTGAGCGCTAACGAGAGCCAGATCCCGATACGACTCATTCTTGCTTACTGAAAATCCTCTGCTATGACTTAACCGGTCACTTCAAGTCTGTGAGGCAAGGGAATGTCAGCCGCCAAGAAAATGAGCGTGGGGCAGCTGACCATGCTGACCGCCGTCAACATGCTGGGATCGGGCATTGTCCTGTTGCCCACCAAACTCGCCGAAGTCGGCGGTATCTCGATCCTGTCCTGGCTCATCACCGCCACGGGCTCGCTGGCACTGGCCTATGCGTTCGCCCGCTGCGGCATGCTCAGTCGCAAAACCGGCGGCATGGGCGGCTACGCCGAATACACCTTCGGCAAGTCCGGCAACTACATCACCAACTACACCTATGGCCTTTCGCTGCTGATTGCCAACGTGGCGATCAGCATCACTGCCGTCGGTTATATCCAGACGCTCTTTGGAATAAAGCTCGACTCGGTCCAGGTTGGCCTGGCCACCATCGCGCTGTTGTGGCTGACCACCTTCGCCAATTTCGGTGGCGCACGCATTACCGGCAAGATCGGCGCCGTCACCGTATGGGGCGTGATTGCCCCGGTGGTGCTGGTCTCGACCGTCGGTTGGTTCTGGTTCGACAGCAGCGTCTACGCGGCCGGGTGGAACCCCCACGACAAGACCTGGTACGAAGCGGCCGGCGCGTCGGTGGCGATCACCCTCTGGGCGTTCCTCGGGCTGGAGTCGGCGTGCGCGAACGGTGACGCGGTGGAAAATCCCGAGAAGAACGTGCCGATCGCCGTCCTGGGCGGGACGCTCGGCGCTGCGGTGATCTACATCGTTTCGACCAACGTCATCGCCGGCATCGTCGACAACGCCGAGCTGGTCTCCTCCACCGCACCGTTCGGCCTGGTGTTCGCCAAGATGTTCACGCCCCTGGTGGGCAACATCGTCATGGGCCTGATGGTGCTGGCGTGCGTCGGCTCACTCCTGGGCTGGCAATTCACCGTCGCCCAGGTTTTCAAGAGTTCGGCGGACACCGGCTACTTCCTGCCGATCTTCGCCAAGGCCAACAAGCACGGTGTGCCGATCATCAGCATGTTGATCCTGCTGGCGATGCAGACCGCGATGGCGCTGCTGACCATCAGCCCCGACCTCGCCAAGCAGTTCGACACCCTGGTCAACCTCGCCGTGGTCACCAACCTGGTGCCGTACATTCTTTCCATGGCGACGCTGGTGACCTTGCAGAAGGTTTCCAATGTGCCGGCGAACAAGGCCCTGGTCACCAACATCGTCGCGGGCATTGCCGCGGCCTACAGCTACCTGGCGCTCTACAGCTCGGGCGAACAAGCGTTGATGCTCGGCGGCGTCGCGGTCATCGTCGGCTACACGCTATTCGGCTACGTCAACACCCGCCTGATTCGCCTGGAAGCCATGAACAACAGCGTACCGACCCAGACCGTCGCGGCGCAGCACATCGTTGGCGAGGCGATTCCCGTCAACCACTTGAAGCCGGCTAACCTGGAGGCACTGCCATGACGGAACATCGAAATCTATTGGGCATGCTGGCCTTGCTCGTTTCCAACGCACCCGACAAGCGCAGCGTATTCGGCCGGGCCCTGCTCCAGTTGATCAGCGACGTGGAAGAACGCGCCGTCAACGTGCTGACCTCGGAAACCCTGAGCGACGCCAAGTCGATCCTCAGTTCCGACCCGGCGATCCAGTGCGTGTTGATCAGTTGGGAAATGGACACCAGCGACGACCACCGTGAATGCATCGACCTGCTCACGACGCTGCGCGAGCGCAACACCCGTGTGCCGGTGTTCCTGATCAGCGATCGCAGCACCGCATCCAACGTGCCGCTGATCGTCATGCAGCACGCCGACGACTTCATCTGGCTGCCCGAAGACACCAGCCGCTTCCTGAGCGGACGGATCCTTGCGGCCATCGAGCGCTATCGCCAGGCGGTGTTGCCGCCGATGTTCGGCGCCCTGCTGAAATTCGCCCGCAACTACGAGTATTCGTGGCATACACCAGGCCACGCCGGCGGCACGGCGTTCCTGAAAAGCACCGCTGGCCGGGCATTCTATGAATTCTTCGGGGAAAACCTGCTGCGCTCGGACCTGTCGATCTCCGTCGGCGAGCTGGGTTCGCTGCTCGACCACAGTGGCCCCATCGGCCAGGGCGAGCGTTATGCCGCCAAGGTGTTTGGCGCCCATCGCACCTACTACGTGACCAACGGCTCGTCGATGTCCAACCGGGTCATCCTGATGGCCAGCGTGACGCGGGACCAGATTGCCTTGTGCGATCGCAACTGCCACAAGTCCGCCGAACATGCGATGACGCTGTCCGGGGCGATTCCGACCTACCTGGTGCCGACCCGCAACCGCTACGGCATCATCGGCCCGATCCTGCCGCAGACCCTGAGCGCCGAAGGCGTGAAGGCGGCCATCGCGAGCAATCCGCTGGTCAGGAGCCACATCGACCCGACGCCGGTGCACGCGATCATCACCAACTCCACTTATGACGGCCTGACCTACAACGTGACGCGCGTCGAGGAGCTGCTGGGCGAAAGCGTCGATCGGCTGCATTTCGACGAAGCCTGGTACGGCTACGCGCGGTTCAATCCGCTGTACAAGGATCGCTTTGCCATGCACGGCAGCCCGGACGATCACGACCCGTCGAAACCGACCGTGTTCGCCACCCAGTCCACCCATAAATTGCTGGCCGCGCTGTCCCAGGCTTCGATGATTCATGTGCGCAACGGCCGCAACGCAATTCCCCATGGGCGCTTCAACGAGTCGTTCATGATGCACGCCTCGACCTCACCGAACTACGCGATCATGGCCTCGTGCGATGTCAGCTCGGCGATGATGGAGGCACCCAGCGGGCAGATCCTCACCAGCGAATCGATCGAGGAAGCCGTCGCCTTCCGCCAGGTCATTTCCCACATGCAGAGCGAGATGCACAGCCAGGACGATTGGTTCTTCTCCTGCTGGCAGCCGCCATCGATCAGGGTGGATGGACAGGCGATGCCGTTTCACAAGGTCGACCCGGCCCGGCTGAGGACCGACCCGAGCTGCTGGGTGCTGCACCCCAATGAAATCTGGCACGGCTTCGGTGACATCGAAGACGGCTATTGCATGCTTGACCCGATCAAGGTCTCGATCCTCACCCCCGGGATGGGCGACGACGGCAACCTGCTGGATTTCGGTATTCCTGCGTACGTACTCAGCGCCTACCTGGGCACCCAGGGCATCGTGGTGGAAAAAACCACGGACTTCACCATCCTGTTCCTGTTTTCCATCGGCATCACCAAAGGCAAATGGGGCACGTTGGTCAACGCCCTGCTCGACTTCAAGCGTGACTACGATGCCAACCTGGAACTGGAGCTGTGCCTGCCCGACCTGTTGAGCGCCAACCAACAGCGTTACGCGGGGATGGGCCTCAAGGACCTGGCCGAAGAAATCTTCACCGCCATGAAGAAAATCAAGACCACCGCGGCGATGGCCAAGGCGTTCGGTACGCTGCCCAAGGCACAGTTCAGCCCGGTGCAGGCGTACGAAAAACTGGTCAGGAACGACGTCGAACTGGTGGCACTGGACGAGGCTGCCGGGAGGATCGCGGCAACGGGTGTCGTGCCGTATCCGCCGGGGATTCCCCTGTTGATGCCAGGCGAAAACGCCGGCCCCCTGGACGGGCCAGTGCTGAACTACCTCAAGGCGCTGGAGACTTTCGACCGGTCATTCCCGGGGTTCACCCATGACACCCACGGGATCGAGAACGATTCGGGCACCTATCGGATGCTGGTGCTGAAACAAGGTTCGACGCAACAGTGAGGTCAATCCCGCCGGCCTAGGCCAGCAGTTCGGTGATCCACCGGACCTGCCGGGCAATCTCCTGCGTCTTCTCCTCGGGCACGGCTTGCTGCGCCCGGGCAAAACTCGCCAAGGTCTTCTGCTTCAGGCGCAGCATGCGTTGCCACTTCGCCAGGAATACCGGGCTGCGGGCTTGCAGTTGCAACGGACCGAAGTACAGCTCCTCGGCGCTGTACTTCACGGGCCCGTCGCGCTCGGCAACGATGATTTCGTAGTAGAAGCGGTTCTCCCGCAGCACGTCCTCATGCAGGATGCGGTAGCCGTTGTCCATCAACCACTGGCGCAGCGGTTGTTCGCCGCCGTTGGGCTGCAGGATCAGGCGTTCCCGACCACTGAGGCGAGCCTTGCCGACGGCGAGGATGTCGCGAATCGTCTCGCCGCCCATGCCGCACAGACTGATCGCCGTAATCCCATCGGCCGGCTCGATCGCCGCCAGGCCGTTGGCCATGCGCACGGTAACCCGCTCCTCCAGGCCGCTTTCACGCACGGTGCGCTCGGCCGAACGGAACGGCGTCAACGCCACCTCCCCGGCCACCGCCGCCGTGATCACGCCACGCTTGATAAGCGCCACCGGCAAGTAGCCATGGTCCGAGCCGATATCGGCCAGGCGCGCCCCTGTCGGCACCAGCTCCGCCACACGCTCCAGGCGCATGGACAATGTCTGTTCGTTCAAACGTCCCATCC
>Ga0307412_10001309_pt1 | contig 13966 bp, 14 predicted proteins | sample DK1Cmetagenome_3_FD_203823 | JGI IMG/M metagenome (GOLD analysis project Ga0307412, IMG submission 203823) | Maize rhizosphere microbial communities from greenhouse at UC Davis, California, United States - DK15-C-1 | ecosystem: Host-associated > Plants > Roots > Rhizosphere > Soil | place: USA...
CCAGCCGGGCGGCGCTGACCGGCACGTTCAGCCTGAGGGTGCCTGAGGGACGGTCGCGAAAATCGTTGACCACGTCCAGCGCCGATTCGACTTCGCCCAGGGCCGGCACGATGCGTTCCATCAACCGTGCGCCGGCCTCGGTCGGCACCACGCTGCGGGTGGTGCGGTTGAGCAGGCGCACGCCGAGGCGGCTTTCGATGCGGCGTACAGCATCGCTGAGGCTGGACGCGGATTTGCCGCTGAGCCGCGCGCCTTCACGAAACCCACCCGCATTTACCACCGCCACAAAGGACAGCAAGTCCTGGATATCCGTCGCCATTGTTCTCTCCGCCGTACAACCCGTTCGGATTGCACCCGATTATCAGTGGAGTGGTCAACGCCTATAGTCGGCCCAGGCACATTTAATCCAAGGGGTACGAGATGAGCAGGGCAGACACCGCAGGGACTTTTCAACTGGGCGATCGTGCGGTCAAGCGCATGGGCTATGGCGCGATGCAACTGGCGGGGCCCCAGGTCTTCGGGCCGCCCAAGGATCCGGCAGCGGCCATCGCCGTGCTGCGCGAAGCGGTGGCGGCGGGCGTCAACCATATCGACACCGCCGACTTCTACGGGCCCCATGTCACCAACCGGTTGATTCGTGAAGCGTTGCACCCTTACGCCGAGGATCTGGTCATCGTGACCAAGGTTGGCGCCGTGCGCGGTGCCGATGCGTCGTGGAACCCGGCCCACAGCCCGGCCGAGTTGACCCGCGCCGTCCATGACAACTTGCGCAACCTCGGCGTGGATGTGTTGGAAGTGGTCAACCTGCGCGCCTGGGGCAATCTGCATGCACCCGCCGATGACGACATCGAGGAACAGTTCTCGACGCTGGCCGAGTTGCAGCGCCAAGGCTTGATCCGGCATCTGGGCCTGAGCAACGTCACGGCGTTCCAGGTCAGGCAGGCCCAGGGCATCGCGAAGGTGGCCTGTGTGCAGAACCACTACAACCTGACCCATCGTGACGACGAACAACTGATCGCCGAGTTGGGCAAGCAAGGCATCGCCTACGTGCCGTTTTTCCCATTGGGTGGGTTTACGCCGCTGCAGTCGCAAACCCTGTCGAGCGTAGCGGCGCGCCTGGAGGCGTCACCGTTGTGCGTCGCGCTGGCGTGGTTGCTGCAACGTGCGCCGAACATCCTGCTGATTCCCGGTACGTCATCCGTGGCGCATCTGCGGGAAAACCTCTCGGCGAGCGAACTGAAGATCCCGGCGCAGATGCTGGCCGAGTTGGACGGGTTGGTTCACTGAAGACGCGCGCCGGCAATCATTGCGCGCGGGTAAATGGCTGACACCCGTGGCGAGGGAGCTTGCTCCCGCTGGGCTGCGCAGCAGACCCAAGATCGTGCGATTGCTGCGCAATCGAGCGGGAGCAAGCTCCCTCGCCACGGATGCTTCAGACGGGCTGTATCAAGATCTAGCCGTCGCTTTTTTCCGTCTCGTTTCGGTGATGTTCAGGCCAGCTGTCAATCGGTCGCTGGCGGTCCTCGTTGAACATCTCGGTGAGCAGCGCATTGGCGCGACGGTAGGCGTCGTGCCGGAACTTGAGGTCGTCTTCCGGCTGGGCGACGATTTCCTCGAGCATGCGTAGGTTCAGGCGACGGAACTGATCGGCGCGTTCACGCGCCTCGTACGCGCCGACGCCCATCTGCACCAGAGCGCTGCGACCCAATGCCAGCGCGCTTTCGAAGGTTTCCCGCTCGGCGCTTTCCACGCCCAGTTGCCGCAGGGTGATCAGGTGCGCCATGTCCCGCGCCCGCACGATCAGTTTCAACCCGGGGAAATGCTCCTGGGCCATGCGGGTCAGCGTCAGGTTGTCCTGCTGGTCATCTATCGCATTGATCAGCACCACCGCCTGGGCCGCGCCGGCCGCGTGGAGCAGATCCAGGCGCGTGGCGTCGCCGTAGAACACTTTCACGCCGAACTTGCGCAGCGTCTCGATGTTGTCGGGGTCATGATCCAGAACCACCACCTCGACGCCGCAGGACATCAGCAGGCGTCCGGCGATCTGCCCGAAACGGCCGAAGCCGGCGATGATCACCCGAGGGTTCTGCTGATCGACGAGGTCGGATTCCTGACTGTCCTTCTTGGTGGCCGACTCTATTCGGTCCAGCAGCAGGATCAGCAAGGGCGTCAGGCACATGGACAGGGCCACCGCGAGCGTCAGGCTCTTGCCCCATTGGTCGGTGAGAATGCCGGCCAGGGTCGCGGCGCCGAACACCACGAAAGCGAATTCGCTGCCCTGGCCGAGCAGCACCGCTTGCCAGGAGCGCTGGCCGGCGGGGACGTTGAGGAAGCGGCTGACGGTCTTGATCACCAGCAGTTTGATCAGGATGAAGCCCAGGGTCAGGGTGATGACTTTCAGCGGTGCGTTGATCAGCGTACCGAAATCGATCGACATGCCGACGCCAATGAAAAACAGCCCCAGCAGCAGGCCTTTGAACGGCTCGATGTCGCTCTCCAGGGCATGGCGGTATTCGGAACTCGCCAACAAGACTCCGGCGAGAAACGCGCCCATGGCCATCGACAGGCCGGCTTCTTCGAGCAGAAAACCGAAACCGAACACCAGGAACAGCGCCACGGCACTGAAGATCTCCCGCAGGCCCGAGCGCGCGGCGAAACGCAGCAGCGGTCGCGTCACGTAGCGCCCGAGCAGCACGACGACGCTGATGGCGGCGACGATCTTCACGATCGACAGCGCCAGGGCCATGCCGGATGGGGTTTCGCCGTGGGCAGACAACAACGGGATCATGGCGACCAGGGGAATGGCCGCGATGTCCTGGAACAACAGCACGGCAAAACTGCTGCGCCCGACGGCGGTGGCGGTCAGGTTGCGTTCGCTCATCGCTTGCATGGCGATGGCCGTGGAGGACAGGCTCAAGGTCAGGCCGACCAGCAGCGCTGCCGTCCAGTTCAAACCCAAGGCCGCGCAGAACGCCGCGATTGCGCCGCCGCAGGCCAGCATCTGCAAGGCGCCGCCGCCGAACACCATCCGGCGCAGCGCCCACAGGCGCTTGGGATCGAGCTCAAGGCCGATGATGAACAGCATCAACACGACGCCGATTTCAGCGAATTCCAGGATCGCCTTCACATCGGTGATGAGCTTGAGCCCCCACGGGCCGATCACGCAGCCGGCCAGCAGGTAACCCAACACCGGGCCCAGGCCGAAGCGCACGGCAATCGGCACGATCAGCGTCGCCGAGGCCAGGTAGATGAGCATTTCGATCAGGCTGTGCGTCTCCATCTCAATCTTCCTTCCAAGAGGCCAGGCGTGCGCCGTAGTGTTCGATTTGTGCGCGTTGGGCATCGGACTCGGCGGCATACGCGCCGTGCACGACGACCGGCTCCAGCCAGCGCATGTGGCAGTAAAGCGCCGTGGCGTGGAGTGGCTGGGCCAGCGCTGAGAAGTCCGGATACGCGCCGATCTGGAAATGTTCCCGCTCGCCACCCGTGGTCACGGCCCACAGCAGGCCCTTGCCATTGAGGGCCGTGGCGCCTTTGCCGTAGGCCCAGCCATGGGTGAAGACTTTGTCGATCCACAATTTCAAGAGGGGCGGCATGCTGTACCAGTACATTGGATGCTGGAGGACGATCAGATCGGCCTGTTCGACGGCGCGCTGTTCCGCCTCGACGTCGATGGCGAAGTCCGGGTAGAGATCGTAGAGCGACCGTATGACCACGTCCGGATTGGCGGACGCGCGCTTGAGCATCTGCTGGTTGACCCGCGACTGGTCGGGGTAGGGATGGGCGTAAACGATCAGGATCATCGGGACAATTCCACGAGACAAGGGCCGGGTCAAAAGGCCGGACATCCTACCGAAATCGCGTGGGTTTTAGGGCATCGTTGTTCAGCGCGCCTCGCCGGGGTCAATTGAGCGGCAGCGAGACCCTGGCTTCCAGGCCACCCTCGCGTCGATTCCTGAGCACCAGTGTCCCGCCATGCTCCAGCACCGTCGCCCGTGCCGCCGACAGGCCCAGGCCGACGCCGCCGGTGTTTTTGTTGCGCGAGCCCTCGACGCGAAAGAACGGCGCGAATACCTGCTCTTGGTAGTAAGGCGCGATGCCCGGCCCGCGGTCGACGACGCGGATCTCGACGCAATCGGCGAAGGCCTTCAAACGAACGCCGGGCTCGCTGCCATATTTGACCGCGTTGTCGATCAGGTTGGTCAGCGCACGCTTGATCCCGATGGGCCGGCCGACATAGACAAAACGCTGCGCGCCTTCGAACGACACTTCGGTGCCGGCGTCCCTGAAGTCATCGACGACGGTGTGCAATAGCTCAGCCAGATCGAATGCCGTGGCGTGTTCAAGGCGTGCTTCGTCGCGGAAGAATTCCAGTGCGGCGTTGACCATTGCCTGCATCTCGTCGACATCCCTGAACAGCTTCGATTGCTGGTCGGCGTCCTCGATGAATTCCCCGCGCAGGCGCATGCGGGTCAACGGTGCGCGCAGGTCGTGGGAGATGGCCGCGAGCATCTGCGTGCGGTCCTGGACGAAGTGCTTGAGCTGGGCCTGCATGGCGTTGAACGCGAGGATCGCCTGGCGGATTTCATAGGGGCCCACGACTGGGATCGGCGGCGCCCGGAAGTCCACGCCGAAGCGCCGGGCGCCGTCCGCAAAGTGCTCCAGGGGTGTCGCCAGGTGTCGTGTGGCGATCAGGGCGACGATCAAGGTTGAGAGCAGGATCAGCGCGATGATGATCAGGTTGCGTTGCCATTCCCCCAGGCCCCAACTGCGGGATGACACCGAGAATATGACCCAGGTGTGGTCGGTCAGCTCGATGATCACCGCGTAGCGCCTGTCAGGATTATCCTTGGTTGGCCAATCGTCCGGCTCATAGGCCTCGATTCGGGCGTCGGGCCTGTTCAATTGCCGGCGCAGGAAAACCGAACCTTCACTGAACTCCGGGTCTCCGATGACTGGCAACCGCGCGTCCTCATAGCGCTGCAACCATTGCACGCTGAGCCCCGGGTCGCTGGCGGTCTTGGCGATGTCGTGGCGTTGCCCGGGAGCGGCGGAATCGATGATGCGCGTGATTGCCGCGGCCTTGTCCATCAGGCCGGTTTCCATCAGGGGAGGGCGTGCCCAGGCACCGGCCAATACCCCGAACAATTCGTTGAGGGCCAGCAACGTCAGCATCGCCACCATCGTGGTCAAGGCGATCCACCGCGCCACGGTGTCCCGTGGTCGAGACACCTTCGTGCCGCCCGGTGTCATCGCTTCACCACGTGGGGGCTGAACAAGTAGCCGCTGTTGCGGACGGTGCGGATCATCGACGGGCCCGTGACGTCGGTCTCCAGCTTGCGACGCAGTCGGCTGACCTGCACGTCGATGCTGCGGTCGAACGCATCGAAGGTTTCGCCACGGGCCAGGTCCAGCAGTTGCTGGCGGCTGAGCACCCGACGTGGATGTTCGACGAAGACCAGCAGCAGTTCGAACTCGCCGCTGGACAGGGGAATCATGACCTTGTCGGGGGAGCGCAACTCGCGGCGGGTGACGTCCAGTTGCCAGCCGTCGAATTCCAGGACCGGGCGGGTCAAGTCGCCCAAGGCGCCCCTGGCTTCACCGGTGCGCCGGAGGACGGCGCGTACCCGGGCCAGCAGTTCGCGGGCGTCGAAGGGTTTGGTCAGGTAGTCATCGGCGCCCATTTCCAGGCCGACGACGCGGTCGCTCAACTCGCCCATGGCGGTGAGCATGATGATCCCGACCCGGTGCTCGGTGCGCAGGCGCTGGCAGAGCACCAGTCCGTTGTCGCCCGGCAGCATCACGTCGAGGATGATCAGGTCCGGCTGTCGGCGTTCCACCGCTTGCCACAGCGCTTTGCCGTCGGCGGCGACTTCGACGCTATAGCCATGTTGTTCGAGGAATTTGCGCAGGAGGGCGAGGACTTCGAGGTCGTCGTCCACCAGGAGTAAATGGCTCACGGGGGTCACGTCGGGCAATGAATACGGGTGGAATACTAGGGGCAATCCGGGGCTTGCGTCATATATTTCAATCCGGAAACAAAGCTGCCGGAGAGCAATAATCCGGAAATCTGTGGGCAAGAAAACGGCGGCAGGATGGGGTCGATTCCAGTTGGTTAGACGATGGCAAACGGAACCCGTGGCGAGGGGATTTAGCGAAACGTCGCACCGCCCCGCTGGGTTGCGAAGCAGCCCCAAAGCTGTTGACTCAATGAACCAGACGTACCGTGGTGCCTGGTTTTGGGGTCGCTTCGCAACCCAGCGGGGATAAATCCCCTCGCCACAGGAACCGCGTCATTGGCTGATTGGTATCGTCCCCATTCCTCCCCGAGATAGCCCCGCATGCCGATCACCAAACCCGCGCCGTTGCTTGTCCGATCCACCGTCATCGTCGCGCTGGCGGCACTCGCCAGCGGTTGCAGCAGTACGCCCACTGCCACGCCAGGCAGTTGCGAGAGCGTGCCCTTCGCCGTCCATGATCCAGCCGAACCGGTGAACCGTGGCATTTTCGCCTTCAACCGCACCGTCGACGATTACGCCCTGGCCCCGATCGCCCGTGGGTATCGAAAATTGCCGGACATGCTCCAGGCCGGCGTGCACAACTTCGTCGCCAACTTCGGCGAGCCCAAGGTGTTCATCAACGATTTGCTGCAAGGCAACGGGCAGCGTTCGGTCAACACACTGGGCCGTTTTGCCATTAACACCACGGTGGGTATCGTCGGCTTGATCGATGTGTCGGGCAAGCTGGGCATCGAACGCCACGAGTCCGATTTCGGCCAGACGTTTGGCGTCTGGAACATCGCTCCCGGACCGATCGTCGAGCTGCCGCTGCTGGGCACCGCCAACCTGAGGGACGCGACCGGCAAGGTGGTGAGCTTTGCGGTCGATCCGTTCGGCGACAACAGCGATACCGTTGAAACCCTGGGCACGATCAAGACCGTGGGTGGCGTCGTCGATGGCCGCGCGGAGGCGTTGCCGCTCACCGACAAGCTGCAGACCCAGCCTGATTACTATGTGGCGCTTCGCGACGCCATCGCCCAGCGCCGTGCCGATTTTGTCGCGCAAGGAAAGTTGGGTTCCGTCCAGGACGCGCCACAATGTGGGGAAGAGGGCGCCGCGAATGAATAGCCAGGCGCTGGTCCTGCATCGACGGGTAAAAACCCTCGATCAGGGAATGTTGCATTGCCGCGAAATGGAGCTGCGGGTGGCCGAGGACGGCCGCCATGTGCTGTTCAGCCGCTACGTCGAATGGTACGACCCGCAGCAGGCCGGCCAATGCGCAACCCAGCACTATCGGGTGCCGTTGGCGAGCATGATTCGCTGGATGATCAATAACGGTGAGCGGAGGGAGGCGCCGTGACGAAAGTCGACGGCCCCGGTGTCTTTGAGCCCCGGGGCCCATGAAACATTTCTACATAATTCCAGCCTGATTTTAGTTGTACGATGTCGTACGTAATGTGGTCGACTGTTTCCGTTTCTCACAAAAAAAACAACGGAGACTCATCCATGTCGAGCATTCCTTCCGCCGAAGGCCAGGCCGTGGCTCCCGCGCAGAGCCGCTTCGTACGCCTCTTGAAGCTTCTTGGCCCCGGCATCATTGCCGTGCTGTCCTGGCTGGGCGCCGGCGACCTCATCACGTCTTCCGTGGCCGGTGCGAACTATGGCTACGCCATGATGTGGGTGCTGGCGGTGTCCCTGCTGCTGCGATACCTGATCGTCAACATCATCGCGCGCTTCCAGCTCTGCAATAACCAGGGCATGACCATCCTCCAGGGCTACGCCCAGCTCAATCCGTTCTTCGCCTGGTTCCTGCTGGTGTACGCGCTGCTCATGGGCCATTTGATGAACGCCTACATGATCAAGGGCGCCGGCGAGGCCCTGGCGATGCTGCTCAAGGTCGACTACCCGCTGCTGTGCTCGGTGGCGGTGGTGCTGGCGGTGTGGATGCTCGTCGGGCGCAATATCTATTCGATGATCGAAGGCGTGATGAAGGCCTTGCTGGCGATCATGACGCTGGCATTCCTGGCCCTGGCGGTCATGTCCGGTCCGGATGTCGCCGGGATCGTCAAAGGCACTATCGGCTTCAGCATTCCGCCCGATGAAGGCGTGCACGGTGCGCTGCTGGTGGCGGTCTCGGTGATCGGTGCGGTGGCGGGCTCCATCGCCAATTTCGTTCACCCTTATGTCATGCGCCAGAAAGGCTGGGTCGGGCCGGAGCACAAGCGTATCCAGCGCAACGACCTGCTGTTTGCGGTGTTCGTCGGGATCGTCATCAACCTGGCGATCTGGATCGTTGGCGCGGAGATCCTTCGGCCAAACGGTATCGAGGTGAAAACCCTCGGCGACCTGGGCAAGGCCCTGGAAATGTTCTTTGGCTCGATCGGTTGGTACGTGTTCTTCATCGGCGTCTTCGCTACGCTGTTCGCCAGCATTTCCGGCAAGACCACGGCGTTCCCGATGTTGATCACCGATGCTTTCCAGCACGTGCGACCCGAGCGTCGCGAGCGTTATGGCAAGGAATTCCACCGCGACCCGATGCACAAGTGGTTCATGCTGTTCATCCTCGTCACGCCGTTGATCTGGTCGTTGCCGGGCATGCCGGACTTCGTGACCCTGACCATCGGTGTCAATGCACTGAACATCATTGGCCTGCCGGTGATCTCCCTGGGCCTGCTGATCATGTCCAACCAGAAATCGCTGCTGGGCAAGGAATACCGCAACAATCTGTTCGAGAACATTGCGCTGATGTTTGCGACCGGCCTGGCGTTGTGGGTGGCATTCCAGTTGGGCGTCGATCTGTTCACCTGAGTCCATTCACCTCCGGAGGGACTGCTAGACTTCACGGTCCAGTCCCTTTCGGAGAATCCGAATGAACAACAAGAACAGGATCTGCCTCTGGTACGACGGCACTGCGCAAGAGGCGGCGGAATTTTACGCAAGAACCTTTCCCGACAGCGCGGTGAACGCCATCCACCACGCGCCGGGCGATTACCCGTCGGGCAGCCAGGGCGATGTGATCACGGTGGATTTCACGGTGATCGGCATTCCTTGCATCGGCTTGAACGGCGGGGCGATGTTCAAGCACAGCGAGGCGTTTTCGTTCCAGATCGCAACCGACGACCAGGCCGAGACCGACCGCTTGTGGAACGCGATCATCGACAACGGCGGCCAGGCGAGTGCCTGCGGCTGGTGCAAGGACAAGTGGGGCGTGTCGTGGCAGATCAGCCCGCGGGTGCTGGTGGATGCGGTCACCAGTGCCGACAAAGCCGCCGCCAAGCGCGCCTTCGAGGCCATGATGACGATGACCAAGATCGACATCGCGGCGATCGAGGCGGCGGTGAAAGGGTAGCTTGCGGTCGGAAGAAAAGACCATGCAAGCTGACCCTACGCGATCGCGAGCAAGCTCGCTCCCACATTTATTAGGGTGACTTCGATTCTCCTGCCAGCACGGAACCCTGTGGGAGCGAGCTTGCTCGCGATGGCGCACGCACAGCCAACACACTCACCGCAGACCCTCCACACGCCCGATGCTACAAGGAGGACCCTGGCAACCTGGCAACCACCTTGATCTCGAACTGGAAGCCATACAGCCACGTCACGCCCACCGCCGTCACCGTCGGGTGCGGCGCGTTGCCCCAGAATTCGGCCACGACGCTCCAGACCCGTTCGAAGATCGACTCCGGATCGACCATGAAGACGGTGACGTCAATCACGTCGTCAAAGCTGCAATCGGCGGCTGCGAGGATCGCATTCAGGTTGGTGAAGGCGCGGCGCACCTGATCTTCCAGCACCGGCTCCGGCGTGCCGTCCTCGCGGCTGCCGACCTGTCCGGAGACGAACAGCAAACCGTTGGAGCGAACAGCCGGTGAATAACGGTTGCGCTCGTAAAGCGCCTGGCGGCCGGGTGGGAAAACAACGTCTCGGGTGGTCATGGGAATCTCCATCAATGGCCGATAGCGGCCGGAACTCAACGATGAAGTCACTCTAGGGGCTTGTGCCCGGGCGATAAACGAGCAACCTTGGCGATCACTGTTTGTAGAAACCAAACAATCCGAGGCAAAGAATGGATCGTTTCGACGCGATGCAGGCGTTCGTGCGTGTCGTGGAGGCCGGCAGTTTCACCAAGGCCGCCGAGACGCTGCACATGAGCAAGACCACCGTCACGCAACTGGTGCAACAGCTCGAAGCGCGGCTGCGGGTCAAGTTGCTCAACCGCACCACGCGCAAGGTCAACGTCACGGCGGACGGCGCGGTGTTCTACGAGCGGGCGATTCGCCTGCTGGCTGACCTGGACGACGCCGAGACCAGCCTGTCCGGCGCCCAGGCGTTGCCGCGCGGCCGACTGCGGGTCGATGTGCCGAGCCCACTTGCGGCGCTGATCCTGATCCCGGCGTTGCCAGCGTTCTATGAGCGTTACCCGGATATCCAGATCGACATGGGCGTGAGCGACCGCATCGTCGACATGATCGATGAGAACGTCGATTGCGTGGTTCGCGGCGGCGAGCTGACGGACCAATCGCTGATTGCCCGGCGCGTCGGCGACCTGGCCCTGGGCGTCTTCGCCGCGCCGAGCTACTTGGCGCGTCTGGGCACTCCGGCTCATCCCCGCGAGTTGGAGGATTCCCAGCACCGCGTCGTCGGTTTCCTCTGGGCACGCACCGGCAAAGCCTTGCCCTATGCCATGCACCGGCAGGACGAGCACCTGCATATCAAGGGGCGCTACGCCCTGGCGATCGACGATGGCAATGCCTATCTCGCCGCCGGCCTGGCGGGGCTCGGGGTGCTCTGGTTGCCCACCTACATGTCGCGGATCCACCAGGCGCAGGGGACATTGGTCCCGTTGTTCGAAGACTGGCGCCTGGAGTCGATGCCGATGTACGTGGCCTACCCGCCGAACCGGCATATCAGTGCCAAGCTGCGGGTGTTTATCGACTGGGTGGTCGAGCTGATGGCGCAGCATGCGCCTATCCTTGATCGGCATGCGTCATGACATTTTTCCCGACTGCAGAGGAGAAGACCGATGGACCGATTCACCGGCGGTTGCTTGTGCGGCAACGTCCGCCTTGAAGCCTCCGGCCGCCCTTACCGGGTCGGCCTTTGCCACTGCCTGGATTGCCGCAAGCACCATGGCGCAGTATTTTTCGCGGCGGCCGTGTTCCCCCGGGATGCGGTGACCGTCACGGGTGAAACCCGGGACTACGCCGGACGCTTCTTCTGCCCCAATTGCGGCTCGTCACTGTTCGCCCGTAGCGGCGACGAGATCGAAGTGCACCTCGGCGCGCTCGATTCCCCCGATCAACTCAAACCCACCTACGAATGCTGGACCGTGCGCCGTGAGTCCTGGCTACCGGCATTTGCGTTGGCGCGGCGGTATGAGGGTGATCGCGAGGGCAGCGGGCGGGCAGAGGAGTAGGGTTGGCGAGGTGCTCAGGCCGGTTCGCCGATGCACCACCATTGGACTGTGATGTTGTTTTCTGGGTGGACTACGTTACGCCCGTGTTCAATGAAATTGGGTGGAACGTGCAGCGCCAACTTGTCGCTAATCCGTTGGGGCGCTAGCGCGTTCGCGTCGCTGAGGAAACCCAGGTAGTAGTCCTTGTCATAGAAAATGGTGACTTCGCTTTCAAAGAGCCATGGCCATGTCAGAAGGCAGGCGACGCGGTAATAACCTTCGGAGCGGTCTGCCGCCCGGGATATGTGGGCCGCTGCCTCGAGCAACTGCTGGACGCAGAACGCCTGGACTTCGATCCGGGCTTGATCGCCTTCGACCAGCAGTTCGTGGACTGGGATTTTCCAGTTCGAATATCGGTAACCGTCCTGCCTTGGATAGAAATTGCCTTCAAAACTCGACGCCCAGCGCTCGATTGAGCGAAGGCGGCGATGCAGGCCCCTGAGTGGCTTTGCGTTGACGCTGATTTGCCGCATTGATGTGTCCTGCCAAATGAGGCCGGCCATTCTCCGGGCTGCAATGCGCCAATCCAAGGATAACGCTGGTCAATTCGGTTTCATTTGATGTCCGCGATATCAGAGCGATCAACCAAATCCGACAATCGCCTTGATCTCCAGATATTCCTCGAACCCATGGAGCCCATATTCACGCCCATTTCCGGAGCGCTTGTATCCGCCGAACGGGGCCATGGGGTTCCAGGCCGGGTAATTGAGCAGGACTTGCCCGGCACGGATGCGCGCGGCCACGGCGCGTGCCTGGTCGAGGTCCTGGCCCTGGACGTGTGCGCCCAGTCCGTAGACGGTGTCGTTGGCGATGGCGACGGCTTCGTCCAGGGTGTCGTACGGAATGATGCACAGCACCGGGCCGAAAATTTCTTCCTGGGCGATGCGCATGCCGTTATCGACTTGCGAGAACACCGTTGGCCGGGTGTAGAAGCCTTTGGCAAAGCCGTCCACGCGACCTGGCCCACCGCAAATCAACTTGGCGCCTTCCGCGAGGCCCGCTTCGATCATCGCTTGCACGCGCTTGAACTGGGCCTCGTTGGCGATCGGGCCCAGCACGGTGTCTTCCGACCCTGGGGCGCCGACGACGATCGCATTGGCCGTGGTCGCCGCCAGTGCCTCGACTTCCGCCAGGCGATTCCTCGGTACGATCATTCGCGTGGGGGCGCTGCAAGACTGGCCGACATTGCGCAACGCCGACATCACGCCTGGCGGCACGGCCTTGGCGAAGTCGGCGTCGGGCAAGAATACGTTCGGCGACTTGCCGCCCAGCTCCTGGGTGACGCGTTTTACCGTCGGTGCCGCGGCTTGGGCGACCAGGGCGCCCGCGCGGTTGGAGCCGGTGATGGAGATCATGTCGATGTCGGGGTGCGCCGCCATGGCCGCGCCGACCTCGGCACCGCCGCCGTTGACCAGGTTGAACACGCCCGCCGGCAGACCGGCGTCGTGCACCAGTTGGGCGAACAACAGGGCGCTCAAGGGCGACAGTTCGCTGGGCTTGAGCACCACGGTGCAGCCGGCGGCAATCGCCGGGGCGACCTTGGCGGTGATCTGGTAGAGCGGCCAGTTCCACGGCGTGATCAGGCCGCAGACCCCGATGGGTTCACGCACGATGGCGGTGCCGTTCTCGATCTTTTGGAATGCATAAGTGGACAGCACATCGCGCGCCACCCGGACGTGTTCGGCCGCCAACGGCACTTGCATGGATCGGGCAAAACCGATCGCCGCGCCCATTTCCAGGGACAGTACCTGGGCCAGGGCTTCCTGGTGTTCGAGGATCAGCTCGTGGAGCTTGCCGAGGATGCGCGCGCGATCCGTCACTGGCGTCGCGGCCCAGCCGGGCATCGCCGCCCGAGCTGCCGCGACGGCGCGGTCAACGTCCGGGGACGATCCCTGGGCGACCTCGGCGATTACCTCCTCGGTAGCCGGATTGATCACGGCCAGCATCGTCGCTTGGGCCGGCGACTGCCAACGACCATTGATGTAGAACTGTCCGGTGTTGTGCGGAATATAAGAGGGTTTGGTCATCCTTCGGGCTCCCGTAGAGCGTTGATGACACTGCCGGCAGCAGGTCGTGATTGCATGCCCATAAGCTAACAAAGCGGCCCTGACGGGTTGTGCCGTTGTTGGGCTTGGCAAAGAAGAATCTGCTGTATCTGCCGGGCTAACTTTGCAAAAACGTAGGGATGACCATTTTGGTGCGCTGGGGTGTATCGCGCACTCGATGTGCTTCGCGCTGGGGCCTTGCTACCCGACAGCCGTAGCCAACGGTAGCAACCGCAAACGCGCGATGATTTCGTCCTGCACCCGCTGTTTTTCTATCTGCCTGATTTCGTTGAAATTCCATTTTCCGCTCCACCGCGTCGAAAGGCTGTGGCACACTTTCTGCTGTCTATTCCGTTGTTACATACCACATTCCGGTATAGCGGAATAAACTCACCCTGGAGTGCTTGCCATGCAACGCCGACCTTCCTTGTTCAAAGCGTGTGTTTTTCTCTTCGCGGCCACGACGGCTG
>Ga0307412_10001310_pt1 | contig 13959 bp, 11 predicted proteins | sample DK1Cmetagenome_3_FD_203823 | JGI IMG/M metagenome (GOLD analysis project Ga0307412, IMG submission 203823) | Maize rhizosphere microbial communities from greenhouse at UC Davis, California, United States - DK15-C-1 | ecosystem: Host-associated > Plants > Roots > Rhizosphere > Soil | place: USA...
CCCCGCGCTCGCTGTCGTACACGTGCCCCGGCGGGAACGGCGCCACGTCCGCGCACACGCCGACCAGCGATTTCATCTCGGAGGCGACGCACAGCCGCCCTTCCCTGTCATGGCCCCAGTACAGGGGACAAACACCGACCGGATCGCGGGCGATGAGGAAGCGGCGCTTGCCGGCGTCCCATAGCGCGAAGGCGAAGATGCCGTTGAGCTTGTCGAGGAAGCCGGCACCGTGCTCGCGGTAGAGCGCGTTGATCACTTCACAATCCGAGCCGGTGGTGAAGGCGTAATCGCTGGCCGCACGCAGTTCGCGGTGGTTGTAGATCTCTCCGTTCACGGCCAGCGCGAGATCGCCTTCGGGCGAACGTAGCGGCTGCGCGCCACTGGCGGGATCGACGATGGCGAGGCGCTCATGAACGAGGATCGCGCCGTCGTCGACGTACACGCCGCTCCAGTCCGGCCCGCGATGGCGCTGCCGTTGCGAAAGCTCCATCGCCCGCGTGCGCAGGGCGACCAGGTCGTCGCCGGCGGCGAGGCCGAACATCCCGAAGATCGAACACATGGACCACACTCCCGATGAGGAAAACGCGCAAAGAAAAAGGCCCGCCTGGTGAGGGCGGGCCTTTGGTGTATCGGTGGTTTCACTTGCAACCGCCTACACGCCGACCCTCCCGAGGTTCCGGGCATTATTGGTATTGGCGTTATTGGCGGTGAGGCGAATCATGGTTCGACTAGAGCATGATATGGAGCGTGATGCAAGCACCCATCGCCGCTGAAGCGGCTCCCACACAGACCGCATACCCCTATGGGAGCGCATATATTTCCTGTGGGAGCCGCATGCATATCCTGTGGGAGCTGCATGCACATCCTGTGGGAGCCGCTCGCTATCCTGTGGGAGCCGCTTCAGCGGCGATATCGGTCGAAGCAAAAGGCAACGAGTCAAATGAACACCCTGCTAGCCCTCGCCCTCCTCTCCACCACCCAGCCCGCGCCCGCCTGGCTCACTGGTGACTGGGAGCCTTACAGCAACGCCTTCGTCGGCCTGCGCATGCTCAGCATCGGCAAGGACAGCTTGAGCTGGAAAGGCTGCAAGGACGTCCACTTCGACGTGCTGGAGTCCGAGGCCAACAGCGTGACGGTACGCCTGGCCCCCGGCAGCACGTGTTCGCTCGACGACGAACCGCCCACGCGCATGGACACGCTGCGCTTCACCCTGCGCGAGAATCGTTGCGACCTCGGGGTGAGCATCTACGCCTCGCCCGACGCGGCGAAGAAGAACACACCAGCGGCGGAAGGCCTCTACGGCAAGCCCAAGTGCCCCTCGGGCCCCGCCGGTCAGGCCGCCGCCAACCTCTCGACAACGACCCGGTAAGCCTGCGCGGCGGATGTCTCCGCCGCATGCGCGAAGTCACGTACGCGCCACTGTCCGCCCACCATCACGTCACGCACCAGCGGCGTGTTCCCGGCGAACAGGAAGCTGTCCACGACGTCCGCTTCCTCGCGCGCGGCGAGTAGCGGCGAGCGGTCGTCGAGGACGAGCAGATCGGCGCGCGCGCCCGGCTGCAACCTCCCGACATCGGCACCCGCGGCGCGTGCGCCGCCATGCAACGCACGCTGCCACAACGCCGTGCCCACGCTTTCCTCGGGACGCCGCGCCGCGACGTTGCGATGCCTCGTGATCAGGCGCTGACCGTATTCGAGCCAGCGCAGTTCCTCCACCGGCGACACCGATATATGCGAGTCGGAGCCGATGCCGAAGGTACCGCCCGCATCGATGAATGCCGCCAGTGGAAACAAGCCGTCGCCGAGGTTGGCTTCGGTCGTGGGGCAGAGCCCGGCGACCGCGCCGCTCTTGGCGAGCCGATCGGTTTCGTGCGCGGTGAGGTGAGTCGCATGCACGAGCGTCCAGCGCGGATCGATGTCGGCGTGGTCGAGCAGCCACTCGACCGGGCGCGCGCCACGCACGGCCAGGCAGTCCTGCACCTCGCCGATCTGTTCGGCGATGTGGATATGCACGGGAAGGCCACGTGCGATGCCGGTGGCAAGCAACGTGCGCATGGCGTCCTCCGGCACCGCGCGCAACGAATGCAGCGCGATACCCAGGGTGAACATGTCGTCCTGCATCGGCGCCAGCCGTTCGAGAAGGTTGACGAATCCGCCCACGTCGTGGCGGAAGCGTTGCTGCCGCTCGTTCAGGGGACGGCCGTCAAAGCCACCGGTCATGTAAAGCACCGGCAACAGCGTCAGGCCGATGCCCGCTTCCTTGGCCGCTTCGATAAGGGCCAGCGACATCGCCGCCGGATCGGCATAGGGCACGCCGCGCGGCCCGTGGTGCAGGTAGTGGAATTCGCAGACCTGGGTGTAACCGGCCTTCACCATTTCCACGTAAAGCTGCGTCGCGATGACCTTGAGGTCGTCGGGATCGATCGCTTCGGCGAACGCGTACATCGTCTCGCGCCACGTCCAGAAACTGTCCTCGCCAGGACCGCGGCGCTCGGCCAGGCCGGCCATGGCGCGCTGGAACGCATGCGAGTGGAGGTTGGGCATGCCGGGGAGCACGAAGCGCCCCACATGCTCGGCCCCGCCGGTGGCCACGGCGAAGCGCCGCCCGGACACGGCCAGCGGCGCGTCCCCGGTGCGCCATGCGCCTTCCTGCCAGAAGAAGTCGGCGCTGAGGGCGGTGGTCGACATGGCGTGTCCTTGGGGTGGGATGCCCTGCATGGTACCAATCGCCGACAGGGTCGGCTCCCACCAGTGCATGGCGGGGCATAATGGGTGGATGAACGAGACGAACGCCGCACACCCCCCGAAGCTGCTGCTTCGCCTGGCGCGCCCCAGCGACGTGCCCGAACTGGTCGCCCTCACCGCCCGGGTGTACACCGCGGAATGGGGCCATTCGGCGGAAATGCTGCAGGGCCAGCAAACGCACTTTCCCGAAGGCCAGTTCGTGGTCGAGTACGAGGGAAAGATCGTCGGTTTCTGCGCCACGTTCCGCATCAACGAGGCCTTGGCGCTCGCGCCGCACACCTGGATGCAGATCACCGGTGGGGGCTTCGCCTCGCGTCACGACCCCAAGGGCGATTGGCTCTATGGCATGGAAGTGGTGGTCCATCCCGACTACCGCGGCATGCGCATCGGCCAGCGGTTGTATCTGGCGCGCAAGCGGCTGTGCACCGATCTGAAACTTCGCGGCATCGTCTTCGGTGGCCGCATGCCCGGCCTCGCGCGCGCGATCGGCCGCTACGGCAGTGCCGAAGCCTATGTGCAGGCCGTGGTCGACGGCAGCCGGCGCGACCCGACACTGAGTTTCCAGCTACGCAACGGCTTCGAGGTCATCGGGCTGCTCCGCGAATACGTGCCATCCGACCATGAATCGCTGGGGTATGCCGCGCACCTCGTGTGGCGCAATCCGCACCTGCTCGACCAGCCCGACATGCCACGCGTGTCGCAGAGCCACCGCCTGCCGGATTCGGTGCGCGTGGCCTCGGTGCAATACCAGCAGCGGCGCATCCGCTCGTTCGAGGAATTCGCGACGCAGGTCGAGTACTTCGTCGACATCGCCGCGGACTACGACGCCGATTTCGTCGCCTTCCCCGAGCTGATCACGCTGCAATTGCTCTCGATCGAGAACGCGGAACTGTCGCCGGTGGATTCGATCCGCCGTCTTTCCGAGTACACCGACGAGGTCAAGGCGCTGTTCCACCGCCTCGCCGTCCACTACAACATCAACATCGTCGGTGGTTCGCACCCCACGCGCCAGCCCAATGGCGACATCCACAATGTCTGCTACGTCTGCCTGCGCGACGGCTCGATCCACGAGCGCGAGAAGCTGCACCCCACGCCCAGCGAACGCAATGTCTGGAACATCACCGGCGGCGATTCGGCCGCCACGATCCAGACCGACTGTGGCCCGATCGGCGTGATGATCTGCTACGACTCGGAGTTCCCCGAGGTGGCACGCCACCTGACCGACCAGGGCGCGTTGATCCTGTTCGTGCCGTTCTGCACCGACGTGCGCGAAGGTTACCTGCGCGTACGCTACTGCTCGCAGGCCCGCGCGATCGAGAACCAGTGCTACGTGGTTCTCTCCGGCAACGTCGGCAACCTGCCCGGCGTGAACAACTTCGACATCCAATACGGCCAGAGCTGCATCCTCACGCCGAGCGACTTCCCCTTCGCCCGCGACGGCATCGCCGCCGATTCCACGCCGAACATCGAAACGGTGCTGTTCGCCGACCTGCGACTGGAGAACCTCGCCCGCGCGCGCAACTCCGGCGCGGTGCAGAACCTGAAGGATCGCCGCTACGACCTCTACCAGGTGCGCTGGACGCGCTCGACGGAAAGCCGATGAATACCCCACCGCCTGATGCCCCGCCGCCGCGGGGCGCGAACTCACCGCTGGACCGACTTCGGGAACTGGGCCGGCACGAGTGGCTGTCGCCACGGCAATGGCGCCGGCGCATCCTGTTCTGGGCAGGCGCCATCGTCGTGGGCCTCTCCGCGGTGCTCTTCGCCAAGGCCGCCGACTACGCCTTCGAGCTGTTCCGCCGCGTCGCGTCGCACGGATGGTGGGTGCCGTTGCTGGTGACGCCGGCGATGTTCGCCCTGCTGTGCTGGCTGACCCAGGGCGCGCTGAAGGCCACGCGCGGCTCCGGCATCCCGCAGGCGATAGCCGCCCTGAAAGTGGAAGACGAAGCCTTCCGTTCGCGCATCCTTTCGTTGAAGGTCGCGCTGGGCAAGATGGCACTCACGTTGGCCGCCTTGCTCGGCGGCGCCTCCGTGGGACGCGAAGGCCCCACCGTCCACGTCGGCGCGGGACTGTTGTACTCGATGGGACGGCGTTTCGGCTTCGCCGATCCCACGGCCGCGGGACGTTTCATCCTGGCCGGATCGGCCGCCGGCCTGGCCGCCGCCTTCAACACGCCGCTGGCGGGCGTGGTGTTCGCCATCGAGGAAATGTCGGGCACGTTCGAACATCGCATGAGCGGCACCTTGCTCACGGCCGTGATCGTGGCAGGCGTGGTCTCGCTCGGCATCGTCGGAAACTATGCCTATTTCGGCGACATCACCGCGACGCTTCCGCTCGGCCGCGCATGGATCGCGGTGCTGCTGACAGGCATCGTCGGCGGCCTGGCGGGTGGGCTCTTCGCGCGCCTGATCGTGCCGGCCGCGGGAGGATTCCGTGGCATGATGGGCCGCATGCGGGCGCGTCAACCGGTAGTGTTCGCCGCCGCCTGCGGCCTCGCGCTGGTGCTGCTCAGCCTGCTCAGCGCGAACGGCCTCTACGGCACCGGCTACGCCCAGGCGCGCGACATCTTGCAGGGCCACGGTGATACCGGGCCGTTCTTCGGCGTGCTGAAGTTCCTCGGCAACATCGCCTCGTCGTGGGCCGGCATTCCGGGCGGCATCTTCTCGCCGGCGCTCGCCGTCGGGGCCGGCCTTGGCAGCAACGTCGCCCACTTCCTGCCCGGCTCGGATGTCTCGTCGGTGGTCCTGCTCGGCATGGCGGCCTATCTGGCCGGCGTGACCCAGGCACCGCTCACCGCGGCGGTCATCTCCCTGGAACTGACCGCCAACCGGCAGATGGCCTTGCCGATCATGGCCGCGTGCCTGCTCGCCCGCGCGCTCTCCAGCCTCGTGTGCAGGGTGCCGGTCTACAAGGCGCTCGCCGAGAACCTCATCGCGCAATACGAGGAAGAACGGATGCGACGGGACGCCCCCCTCCCGAAGGCAGCGACCGCCGACGTCGAGCCCCTTCCCGTGGAACCGCACACGCCATGACGCCCGATCACCGTTGGGACCATCTCCTGCTCGATGTCGGCCTCGCCACGCTGGCCGATAACGGCGTGCCCTATGGCGCCATCGACAACGGTGCCATCGCCTGGCACGACGGCCGGATCGTTTTCGCCGGCCCGCGCCAGGATCTGCCGGGCGAGCCGCACGCCCTCGCGCACCGCGTGGAATCCTTGCCCGGGACGTGGGTGACTCCCGGGCTCATCGACTGCCACACGCACCTCGTGTTCGGCGGTGACCGCGCGCAAGAATTCGAACGGCGATTGGAAGGCGCGACCTATGAAGAGATCGCGCGCGCCGGTGGTGGCATCGTCTCCAGCGTGCGCGCCACACGCGCCGCCAGCGAGGACGACCTGCTGCGCCAGTCGCTGCCCAGGGCGCGCGCGCTGCTGGCCGACGGGGTCACCACGCTGGAGATCAAATCCGGCTACGGCCTGGAGCCCGAGACCGAGCGGCGCATGCTCCGCGTGGCCCGGCGCATCGGCGAGGCACTCGGCGTGGATGTGCGCACCAGCTTCCTCGGCCTGCACGCGTTGCCGCCGGAGTACGCCGGCCGCCGCGACGAATACGTCGCGCTGGTCTGCGACATCATGCTGCCTTCGCTCGCCGAAGAGGAATTGGTCGATGCCGTGGACGCCTTCTGCGAGGGCATCGGTTTCACCCATGAGGAAACGCGGCGGCTGTTCGAGAAAGCCACGGCACTCGGTTTGCCGGTGAAGCTGCACGCCGAGCAGCTATCCGACCTCGGCGGCGCGGCGCTGGTCGCACGCCACGGAGGACTTTCCGCCGACCACCTCGAATGGATCAGCGAAGACGGCGTGCGCGCCATGGCCGATGCCGGCACCGTGGCCGTGCTGCTGCCCGGCGCGTATTACGCCTTGCGCGACACCCGCCCACCACCGATCGACGCCTTCCGCCACCATGGCGTGGCCATGGCCGTCGCCACCGACCTCAACCCCGGGACCTCGCCGCTTCTTTCGCTGCGCATGGCGATGGGGATGGCCTGCACCCTCTTCCGCCTCACGCCGGAGGAGGCCCTGCGCGGTGCGACCGTGAACGCCGCGCGTGCCCTCGGCCTCGACGATCGAGGCCGCCTCGCGGTGGGACAGCGCGCCGATCTCGCTATATGGAACATCGGCCACCTCGCCGAATTGTGCTACTGGATCGGCGGAGGCCTCCTCAGGGAGACATGGATCGCCGGCGAGCGCAGCACACGCGGATAGCCGGCGCATATTCGTCGCAAGTTTCCGAAAACTTCCATCGCGCCGGAAGGACCCGGCACCTATCATCGATGTTGCCTTGGCGCTAGCCGCGCCGGCATCCAAGGATTGTCAGGAACATCGTTGAAGGGTTCACCGTCATCCCGCTTGCGGGATCGCCTCGTCGTCGCGCGCATCGCATGCCTCGTGCTCCTGGCATCCGTCACCGGTGCCTGTGGCGACACGCGCGAAGAGGAAGAACAGCGTTCCCGGCATGCGCGGCAGATGCGCGACGTCGCGCGCATGCTCGATGCCATGGAAGCATCCCAACCGGTCGATCTTGCGACGATCATGGAGGCACCCGCCCCCGACCGTCCGAAGACCACCCGGCGCATCGCGACGCCGTACGTGCACACCGAACCCCCTGCCCCCGCCGCCTGGGCCATCGCCGGCTGGCCATTCATCGCCCTCGGCGGGGTGGGCACCGGCACGGCCGCCATGCTGTTGCTGACCATGTCGCGACGGCGCGCACGGCGACGTACCGTCGAGGATGCTCCGTCCATAGCCGACCATTTCGCCGACCGTCCGCCCGCGTCGCCGGCTTGGGTGTACAAGCGATCCGCGTATGAAACGCCGGACCTGCACATGACCGGCCAACCGGTGGACCTGCTCGTGCCGCCTCCGCCAGATGACGGCCCGGCCATCGACGCCCCGATGCCCGCATCCATCGGTCCACGAGGTGATTTGCGCGAACGGCTCTCCACAGCGGACCCGCTGGCCACGTTGCACCTGGTGGGCGACGAGCGCTTTCCCGACCTCCGTTGCAGCGGAACGACGAGCGTCGCGGAGCAAGCCTGGGAAGACATCCTCGTTGCCCAGGCACACCATGACGACGAGGACGCGCGGCTGGCGCGCTGGTTGCTCCCCGCCTTGCGCATGCATCGTGCACGCGACTTGCCACAGCGCGACGCGGAACGCCTGCTTATCACGATCGAGAAAGACGCCGGGGAAGAACCGCATGGCTTCGCGCGCTCGATCCGGTTCCGGTTGGCATGCATCGCCCGCCTGTCCGGCGCCAACCGCCTGTTCGCCTCGCGAGACCTGCTGGCGCGCCTCGCACACGATCCCCGCTGCGATCATCCGCTGGCCCTCGATGCCTGCATCGACGTCCAACTCGCCTGGGCGTCGTGGCTGTTCGGCGCGGCCGCGGCAACGCGCCTCGACGAAGCCGAACGCTATTGCGACCGTCTCGCCGCCATCGGCCCGGATGCGGCGATGCGCGCTCTGCGCCGGCGCGGCGAGACATGGCTGCACCGCGCGAGCACACGCAAGCCCGCGGAGCGCCTGCCCGACCTCGAACGCGCGCAATCATTGCTCGACGACGCGCATGCGCGTCGTGCCGAAGCGGAAACCGCCTTGCTCGTCGCGCGCACCGCGCAACAACGGGCGCGCCTGCTTGTCGCGGAGGAAGCGGCCGCGGCCTGTTCGCACGCCCTGCTCCACGCCTTCCTGGCGGAACACGACCCGGCGTGGCGCGTCGACGCGCTGGCCTGCCGCCTGGACATCCAGCTGACCTATGACGCCCTGCCCGAACACGCCGCGCAGGCAAGCGTCACCGCCGCACTCGGCCTTAGCCTCGAAGCCGCGGGGCCCGTGCCCTCGACCGCGCGCACCGCCGTCGCCGAAGCACGGTTGCGCGGCGGCGACCACGCCGGCGCCGCCGCGTGGTGCGAGGCCATCTGCCGCGCGGATGCCGCCGAGGATCGTGTCGTCCGGCTCTGGCAAGACGCCTGCCGCCGCTGGGCCGACGACCTCGACCATGACGCCGCCGCGCTCGCGCAGTCGCTTCGCCAATTGGCCATCGCCCGTTCCACCCTCTGAGTCCACACGAGTCCCCATGAGCATGAAGCACGCCACGAACGACCCGATCCTGCCTTTCTGGCAGACGCGCTACGGCCTCGCCACCGCGGTCACGGCGAACAACGCGGTGGCACGATCGCTGCAGCTCTACGGTGAATGGGCCGAACACGAGGCCATGCTGTTGAGCGGGCTGATCGAGGAAGGCCAGACGGTCCTCGAATTCGGCGGCGACTTCGCCGCGCACGCGTTGTGGATGGCGCAGGCGGTCGGTCCGCTCGGCCAGGTGCACGTAGCGGAACCACGCCGCATCCACTTCCAGCAGGTTTGCGCGAACGTGGCGATCAACGGCCTCGACAACGTCTTCACCCACGCGGTGTGGCTGGGCCGTGGCAAAGGATCGTCGTCGCTGGGCAGCCTGGTGCCCGGCACACGCAAGGACGCCGACGAAAAGGTTCGCATGGCGACCATCGACAGCCTGCGGCTCGACGCGCTGCACCTGCTCAAGGTGAACCAGCCAAACGCTTTGGCCGACGTCCTCGCGGGCGCCACCGAGACGCTGCGCACGCATCGCCCGCTGGTCTATGCACGCCTTTCAGGCATGGACACCGCCGAGGCCGAAGTCGCGGCGATCAAGGCGCTGGGTTACCGCGCGTGGTCGCACGTGCCCTACCTGTACAACGCGGACAACCATGCCGGCGTGGATGCGAACATCTTCCCGGGCCTGGTCCAGCAGAACGTCATAGCCGCACCGGCCGACAGCCGATTCGAGTTCGCGGAACGGCTGGAACTGTAACGACGAAAAAGCCCCGCGTGGCGGGGCTTCTCGTCTCACGCTACCGAAGACTCAGGCCTTCTTGCGCGGCGCGGCCTTCTTGGCGGCGGCGGGCTTGGCAGCGGCCGGCTTGGCCACGGCGACGCCAGTCACGACATCGACGTGCGGACGGGCTTTGCCATAGCTGGAACGGTAGATCTTGCCGCGACGGGTGCGGCGGTCGCCCTTGCCCATGGGAAACTCCTTGATTCGTAATGAGGGAGAGAAACGGCCGATCATCGTAGCAGCGGCCGCGTAAAGCGCAAGGGTGCCCGTTCAGTGAACGTGGCGGCCGCCCTTGCCGCATCCTTCCCGCTCGTCGGGACAGGGACCCGGATCGAACTGGACGGTGGCGTGTTCGACGCGCCAGCGCTCGCTGAGCATGGCCTTGATCGCGCCCAGCACCCGGGCCTGGTCGGACTGGCCGGTTCCGGGCGTCAGTTCCGCGTGCAAGGTGGCCATGCGCGAACCGGCGGTCACCTGCCAGACGTGCAGGTGGTGGATGTTGACGATGCCCGGATCGGCCGAATGCAACTCGCGCTGCACATCGGCAAGATCGATGCCCTCGGGAATGCCCTCCAGCAGGATATGTCCCGAACGGCGCACCAACGACCACGCGCTGCGAAGGATCAGGAGCGAAACGAGTACCGAAAGCACCGGGTCCGCCCAGTTCCAGTCGAGCCAACGCACCGCCAGCGCGGCCAGTACCGCGGCCACCGAGCCGAGCAGGTCGCCCAGCACGTGCAGGCTGGCGCCGGCGATGTTCACGTCGTCCGGATCGTGGCCATGCAAGGTGCGCAACACCACGACGTTGGCGACCAGGCCCAACACGGCCACCACCAGCATCACGCCGGACAGGATCGGCTGCGGCGAAAACAACCGCTGGATCGCTTCGAACACGATGAAGGCGACCAGGGCGAACTGGGTGAGCGCGTTGACGAAGCCGGCCAGCACCTCGATGCGCCCGTAACCGTAGGTACGGCGCGCATCGGCCGGGCGCGCCGCGAACCTGGCACCGAGGAAGGCCAGCAACAGCGCCAGCGCGTCGACCAGCATGTGTCCGGAATCCGCCAGCAGCGCCAGTGAACCCGACCACACGCCGCCGACCGCCTCGGCGATCAGCATCACGGTGGTCAGTACGAAGGCGAACAGCAGCTTGCGCTCGTTCCCGCCCTCGGCGTGATCGTGCACGTGTCCATGGGCATGGACGTGCGAATGGGCGTGGTCGTGTGACATGGGGCGAAGGCTAGGTAATCCGGCGGCGGTTACACAATCACGGGTGCGCGCAGGACGGCCCATGGATGTGCCCCGCATGGCCACTGCGATCGACCTTCAGGTTGACGAAATGCGCGGCGGCGACGAGGAACCCGCCGCAGGTCACCAGCACGCTGTGCACGAACAACGAATTGCCATGCAGGAACGTGACACCGAGCAGCAGGAGCACGAGACCCGGCACGGCCAGGACCAGCGGCAAGCGCCGGCGATGGCGGCGAAATCCGGAAACGAGCGCCACGCTGGCCAGCAGGGAGGCGAAGACGACGAAGCCCGCTTCGAAGCGATGGTCGGCCAGGAACGACAGCCCCAGCACCGGCAGCAACGCGATGACGAAGGGCAGCGCCGCGCAATGGATCGCGCAGAGGAAAGAGGCCGTCGCGCCGAGGCGATCGGCGGCGTGCCACCAACGGCGGGGGACTTCAGGGGTGACGGACGGATCGGTCATGGGGGACATAGCGTGACTAGTTGCACAGGTCGAGGCAAGCGATGATACTTTATAACATTGCGAAACCCAAACGGAGTTCCACCCGATGCGCCGAACCTTCCTCGCCCTGACCATCGCCGCCACCTGCGGTGCGGCCCTGCCCGCCATGGCCGACGACACGACCCAGGACGCCACGGCCCCCGCCGCGGACGCCAAGGAGGCCCCGGGCAAGAGCCGCAAGAACGCCGAGAAGCTCGACGGCATCGTGGTCAACGCCGTGCCGCTGGGCCAGAACGCGGACCAGATCGTGGCGCCCGTGGCCGTGCTGGCGGGTTCGGCGCTCGACGACGCCAAGGGTGTCTCGCTCGGCGAAACGGTTTCCTCCATCCCAGGCGTGCAGAGTTCCGCGCTGGGAACGGCCGTGGGCCGCCCGGTGATCCGTGGCCTGGACGGCCCTCGCGTCGCGGTTCTCGAGAACGGCCTGTCGTCGCAGGACGTCTCCAACGTGAGCCAGGACCACGCGGTGACACTGGAACCGTTCCTCGCCGACCAGATCGAGGTGCTGAAAGGCCCCGCCACCCTGCTCTACGGCTCGGGCGCGATCGGCGGCGTCGTGAACGTCGTCGATGGCCGCATTCCGGAGAAGGCGCCGGACAATGGTTTCGCGGGCCGCGCCGAAGTGCGTCACGACTCCGTCTCCGATGGTCATACCGGTCTGCTCCGCCTCGATGCGGGCAACGACACCTTCGCCATCCATGTCGACGGCATGCGCCGGGACAACGAGGATTACGACATCCCCGGCGGCACCCTCGCCAACAGCGCGGTGAAGACCACCTCCGGCTCGGTCGGCGCATCCTTGCTCGGCTCGTGGGGTTACGTCGGCCTGTCCGTCTCGCGCTTCATGGATCTTTACGGCAGCCCCGCCGAACCGGGCGATCCGGCCGAAGGCGAAGATCCCGTCCACATCAAGATGGCGCAGACGAACTACACCCTGAAAGGTGGCCTCGTGCAGCCCATCGATGGCATCAGCAAGGTCGAATTCAGTCTCGGCCACGGCGCCTACCAGCACGTGGAATTCGAAGGCGACGTGCCGGGCACCACGTTTTCGACCGACAGCAACCAGGGTCGTCTCGTCGTCACGCACGATCCACTCGGCGGATGGGAAGGCGCGTTCGGCGTGCAGACCCAGCACCGGCAATTCTCCGCCGTCGGCGAGGAAACCTTCGTCCCGCCCACGGTCACCGATGGCGTCGGCGTCTTCCTCACCGAACAACGCGAGTTCGGCCCGGTGAAGATCGAACTCGGTGCGCGCCACGACAAACAGAGCGTCGACCCGGAGAACGGGCCGAAGCGCGACTTCAGTCCGAACAGCTTCTCCGCCGGCGTCGCCTGGCGCTTCGCCGAACAGTGGCACCTGTCGTTGAACCTCGACCACGCCGAGCGCGCACCGTCCGAGGAAGAACTCTTCGCCAACGGGCCGCACGCGGCATCCAATACGTTCGAGATCGGCAGCGACCTCGGCAAGGAAAAGTCCAACCAGGCGGAACTCGGCCTGCACTTCCATGGCGATGTCGTCGAAGGCAAGGTCGCCGTGTACTACAACAAGTACAAGAACTTCATCTACCTGGCCGACACGGGCGACGTGGAAGACGATCTGCCCGTGCGCATCTGGTCGCAGAACGATGCGACGTTCCGCGGTGCGGAAGCCGAGGCCACCTTCCACTTGTCGAAAGGCACCTCCGGCAACTGGGACTTGCGCGTCTTCGGCGACACCGTGCGCGCGACGCTCGCGGACGGCGGCGGCAACGTGCCGCGCATCCCGGCCGGCCGCGTCGGCTCCACGCTGAGCTGGAGCGCCGACAGCCTGCGCGCCAGCCTCGGCGCGGTGCGTTACATGAAGCAGGACAAGATCGCCGCGTTCGAAACGGACACGGCGGGCTACACGCTGGTCAACGCGCACTTCGCCTGGACCTTCGTCAACGACGACCGCAGCCAGTGGGAAGCCTTCGTCGACGGCAACAACCTCACGAACCAGACCGCGCGCCCCGCCACGTCGTTGTTCAAGGACGTCGCGCCGCTCCCCGGTCGCAACGTTTCGGTAGGCGTCCGCGCCTACTTCTGAGTTCCCGGCCTCCCTGCCCCTCCTCCCTCCCCGGGGCGGCCGGTAGCGAAGTGGGGCGCCCACCCGGGCGCCCCACGTTTTTTTCGTGGCAGCCGCCCCGGTGGAGCCGCCCTTGGTGGGAGCCGCTTCAGCGGCGATCCCGCGGCAGCGGGCCAGTGCTTCGTACGGCTCGGCTTCGCCCTCGCGTTGGGGTGTGTGCGTGGCGGGGGAGCTGCCGGGCGCCACCCTCGGCGCGACAGGCGGTGCCGTCCCTTGGGGAAGGATGCCGCTGCGCGGCCGTGTTCGATGGCTGCGCCCCTTCGGGCTCGGACGGTCGGGCGGGGGTTTTCGATTCGGCTCCTGCCTCAGCGAAAACGATCGGCCGTCCAGGCCGATCCCCTACGGGCCTTGTCCGCCCGCCCGTCCTCGGCTCCTCATGTCGCGCCGAGGGTGGCGCCCGGCAGCTCGCTCGACACCGCGGTGGGTTGATGGGAAGAGC
>Ga0307412_10001311_pt1 | contig 13955 bp, 10 predicted proteins | sample DK1Cmetagenome_3_FD_203823 | JGI IMG/M metagenome (GOLD analysis project Ga0307412, IMG submission 203823) | Maize rhizosphere microbial communities from greenhouse at UC Davis, California, United States - DK15-C-1 | ecosystem: Host-associated > Plants > Roots > Rhizosphere > Soil | place: USA...
CAGTCAGCATTTCCGCCGCCACGATCACCAGCCACGCGGTGCCGATGGACAAACGCACGCCGGTCAGCATGTAGGGCAGCACCGCCGGCAACAGCACCTTGGTCGTGACCTTCCATTCCGACAGATTCAGCACCCGCGCCACGTTCAGGTAGTCCTGTGGCACGCGCGACACGCCTACGGCCGTGTTGATGATCATCGGCCAGATCGAACAGATGAAAATGGCCCAGATCGCGGCCGGGTTGGCCGCCTTGAACAGCAGCAGGCCCAGCGGCAGCCAGGCCAGCGGCGACACGGGCCGCAGCAGGCTCACGATGGGCGAGAACATGGCGTTGACCGCGGCGTACCGGCCGATGGCGAACCCGACCGGTATGCCGATCACCGCCGCCAGCCCGAAGCCGATCGCCACGCGCTCCAGCGACGCCAGCAGGTTCCAGCCGATGCCCTTGTCGTTGGGGCCGTTGTCATAGAACGGATCCGAGAACAGTTCGACTGCCGCATGCCAGGTGACGCCCGGCGTCGGAATCTCCGGGATCCGCATGGCCACCACCTGCCACACCAGCACGAAGAGCGCGAAGCCGGCCACCGGGCCCGCCAAGGCCTTCAGCATCGATTCAAGCCATTCGCGCCCGGCGGCGAGTATCGCGTCGGTGCGGCCCACATTCGTTACGGTAGACATTGCATGCCCCTTTTTCGTATCGGCACTCAAACCTTGACCTTGAACCCGTCGGCATAGGCCGCAGGATTGCTGCCGTCCCACACCACGCCGTCAATCAACGTGGAGCTGCGAGTTTCGCTGGCGGGCAAGGCCACGCCGGCGGCCGACGCGGCCTGTTTGTAGAGGTCGATGCGGTTGACCTGCTTGGCCATCGCCAGATAGTCCGGATGCGCTTTCAACAGGCCCCAGCGCTTGTGCTGCGTCAGGAACCACATGCCGTCGCTCAGATACGGAAAGTTGGCCGCACCGTCGGCGTGAAAGCGCATCGCGTGCTCGTCGGTCCACGACTTGCCCAGGCCATTCTCATAACGTCCCTGCATGCGGTCGACGATGCCGCTGGCGTCCGTGTTGACATAGGATTTGGCGGCAATGGTCTCAGCCGTCTTCTGGCGATTGGCGGGTGACGCGTCGATCCACTTTCCGGCCTCCAGGATCGCCGCGGTGACGGCGCGCGCCGTGTTGGGGTGACGCGACACGAATTCGGCGCTGGTGCCCAGCACCTTTTCGGGATGGTCCTGCCAGATGCCCTGCGTGGTCACGGCGGTGAAGCCGATCTTGTCCATGATGGCGCGCGCGCCCCACGGTTCGCCCACGCAGAAGCCGTCCATATTGCCCACGCGCATGTTCGCCACCATCTGCGGCGGCGGCACCGTGATGACCTTGGCGTCCTTCATCGGATTGATGCCGTAGGCCGCCAGCCAGTAGTACAGCCACATGGCGTGCGTGCCGGTCGGGAAGGTCTGCGCAAAGGTGTATTCGCGCTTGTCGGCCGCCATCAGCTTGGCCAGCGATTCGCCATCGCGCGCCCCCGCCTGCAATAGTTTGTTCGACAGCGTGATCGCCTGGCCGTTCTGATTCAGGTTCATCAGCACGGCCATGTCTTTCTTCGGTCCGCCGACACCCAGGTGCACGCCGTAGATCAGCCCGTACAGCACATGCGCCATGTCCAGCTCGCCATTCATGAGCTTGTCGCGCACGGCCGCCCACGAGGCTTCCTTGGACGGGGTGATCGTCACGCCATATTTTTTGTCGATGCCCAGCACCGAGGCCATCACCACCGAGGCGCAATCCGTCAGCGGAATAAAGCCGATCTTCACCTCGGTCTTCTCGGGCGCATCGGTGCCTGCCGCCCAGGCGCCCGCGCGCACCAGCGGATCCACCAGCGACAACAGGCTTGCGCCTGCCACCGCGCGCACCGTTCCGCTCAACCACTTGCGGCGGCCGGCGTCGGCGGTCAGGTCCGCGCCGACGGCGGGGCGGGTCGAGGGGCTACGTGTCACTGGCGTCATGCATGGCTCCTGGCAAAAAAAAACGTCCCGCGCGCCATGGAATCCAGTCCATTGGCGCTGCGGAACGTCGTTGTCCCTTGCCGCGAATCGCGGCGCGTTGCGTGGGGCGACCGCCGTTGGCCCCCCGATGATTCTTAAGCAAGCCCCGTGCCAGGAGGGCTTTTTGTTGCCCCGGCGCCGCCGCAGCCCGCGCCAATAGGGGCTTTCCGGTCAAGTGGCCTGGCGCTGGACGACGCCGACGCGCCTTGCCGCGAACCAAAATGGTGCAAGCCCCGATGCGGCGGCGCACCATGCCTGTGCGGTGCACGCCCTGCGACTGTGCCTTGCCGCTGCCGCCCGCGCGCCGGCCGGATGGCACGGAACTTGCATGATGGGAAGCATCCGGGGGGTCTCATGCTGAAGGTGATGCTGCTGAACGATGGCGAAGGACGCGCGGCGTCGCTGCGGCAGACGCTTGCCGCAGCGGGGGTGCGCGTCGTCGCGGAAATGGCGCCTGGCATGGACCTGGCCGCCGCCATTGCCCAGGCGGCGCCCGACGTCGTGCTGATCGACAGCGACGCCCCCGGGCGCGACACGCTGGAAAACGTCTGCGTGGCCAGCGAACACAGCGACCGCCCGGTCGTGATGTTCACAGACAATGGCAACCGGGATACCATCCGCAGCGCCTTGCGGGCCGGTGTTGCGGCCTATGTGGTGGGCGATGTGCCGGCGGCCCGCATCGAACCGCTATTGACGGTGGCGATCGAACGCTTCGCCATGGAGAAATCGCGGCGCGAAGAACTGCGCGAAGCGCAATTGCGCCTGGCGGACCGGCAATGGGTGGAAAAGGCCAAGGGGATTCTGATGAAGGCGCGCGCCATTCCCGAAGACGAAGCGCACCGCCTGTTGCGCGAACGCGCCATGCAAAGCCAGAAGCGTCTGGGCGAAGTCGCCCGCGAGGTCGTCGAAATGAGCCAATGGCTGGGTAAAGCCTAGACACATGACTTTTAGCTATATGGATTCAAGAAATCAAAAGTTGTGGGGACGAAACCCGCTCCCTATGATCAGTTGATATTTCACCGGGTACGCCCGGAGCGGGCATTTGATGAAGCTTTTCCCGATTTTCGCCGACTTGAAAGGCCGGCTGGTACTAGTAGTGGGCGGTGGCGCGGTCGCCGAGCGCAAGACGCTGGCCCTGCTGGAAGCCACGGCCAACGTCGTCGTGGGCGCACCGGCACTGACGCCGGCCCTGGCCGCGCTGGCCGCCCAGGGCCGCATCCGCCATCTGGAAGGCCGATTCGATCCCGCCTGGCTGGATGAGGTCTGGCTTGTAGTCGCCGCCACCGACGACCGCGCAGCCAACGCCGCGGTATCCGACGCCGCTGGCGCTCGCCGTATCTTCACGAATGTCGTGGACGACCCGGAATTGTCATCCTTCCAGGTGCCGTCCATCGTGGACCGGTCGCCCGTCATCGTGGCCATTTCGTCTTCCGGCGTGGCGCCAGTGCTGGCGCGCCGCATCCGCGAACGCATCGAATCCCTGTTTGACCACACCTTGGGCCAGTTGGCCGGGCTGGCCGCTACCTACCGCAAGCGCATACGGGCCAGTCATCCTGACCTGGGCGCACGCCGCCGTTTCTACGACTGGCTGCTGGACGGCCCCGTGGCGGGCTTCCTGCGCCAGCAACAGCCCGCGCAGGCTGAAGCGGCGTTGGCCGACGCGCTGGCCGCGCCGCTTCAGCCCGCCGAGGGCAGCGTGGTGCTGGTGGGGGCTGGCCCCGGCGACCCCGGCCTGCTGACGTTGAAGGCGCTGCGCGCCTTGAACGAAGCCGACGTGATTCTCTATGACCGGCTGGTCAGCGACGACGTCATGTCGCTGGCGCGCCGCGACGCCGACCGCGTGCCGGTAGGCAAGCTGCCTGGCGAAAACCACCACGCCACCCAGGTGCGCATCCACGCGCTGCTCGTCGAGCACGCGCGGGCGGGCCGCCGCGTGGTTCGCCTGAAAGGGGGCGATGCGTTCATTTTCGGACGAGGTGGCGAAGAACTGGAATATCTGCGCGCGCATGGCGTGCGCTATGAAGTGGTGCCGGGCATCACGGCCGCGCTGGCCTGTGCGGCCTACGCCGGCATCCCGCTGACGCATCGCGAACACGCGCAGTCGGTGCGGCTGATCACGGCGCATTGCCGCGAGGATGAAGACAACCTGGACTGGCCCGCGCTGGCGCGCGAGCGGCAGACGCTGGCGTTTTACATGGGGGTGGGCCAACTTGACCTGCTGACCCGGCGCCTGCTGCATCACGGCCGGTCTGCCCAAACGCCCTTCGCGCTGATCGAGAACGGCAGCCGGCCCGAACAGCGCGTGGTGTCGGGCACGCTGGAAGAACTGCCGCGCCTGGCCGCCACGCACGGCATCCAATCGCCCGCCCTGCTGATCGTGGGCGAAGTGGCCGGGCTGGCGCCGAAATTGCAGTGGTTCGGCCAACACATCGACGGCCGCGCACAGCAACTGGCGGCATGAAGGGTTACGCGGGTTACGCGCGCTTGACGGCTTGGTGCCTGCCCCGCCCTGCGCGCAACCCATCGCCCCGATAAGCGTTATTCCGTTTTTTGCGTGGTGCCGAAGATCCGGTCACCGGCATCGCCCAGGCCCGGCATGATGTAGCCGTGCTCGTTCAGGCCATCATCGATGGATGCCGTGTAGATATGCACATCCGGGTGCTTGGCCAGCACGGCATCAATGCCGACGGGCGCGGCCACCAGCACCAGCGCGCGGATTTCCTTGCAACCGGCGCGCTTGAGCAGGTCGATGGCGGCAACCATCGAACCGCCCGTGGCCAGCATCGGGTCGACGATCAGCGCCAGGCGCTGGTCCAGTTCGCCCACCAGACGCTCCAGATACGTATGCGCTTCCAGCGTCTCTTCGTTGCGGGCCACGCCCACCACGCTGACCTTGGCGCCCGGAATCAGGCTGAGCACGCCATCCAGCATGCCGATGCCGGCACGGAGGATAGGCACCACGGTGACTTTCTTGCCGGCGATCTTCTCGACCTGGACCTCGCCACACCAGCCCTGCACGGTGGCCGGCGCCAGCGGCAGGTCCTTGGAGGCCTCATAAGTCAGCAGCGCACCCACTTCCTGCGACAACTCTCGGAAGCTCTTGGTGCTGAGGTCGGCGCGACGCATGATCCCGAGCTTATGGCGGATCAACGGATGGCGGATTTCGTGCACAGGCATGTGCGTAACACTCCAGAATATTGAAAAGACGGGTTTTTCGCCTCAGGCGTGACCGGAATGGCGCAACGCACTAGCGTTGCGCGCGTGGGGGGCACACCCGAGGATCGTAATCGGTTTAGAAGGAAATTGGCCTATTGTTCTGCCAGCCAGGCGATAAGGGCGTCGTCGAAAGCGCGGACGGCACCCGCTTGCTCGTGGTTGACGATGCTGACCACCACATAGCGCTTGCCACTGGCGCCCAACACGTAACCGGCGATCGAGCGCACGTCGCGCAACGATCCGGTCTTCAGGTGGGCCATGCCCAGCGTGCCGTCGCCCTTCAGGCGGCGGCGCACGGTGCCGTCCACCCCGGCAATCGCGAAGGATGAAATGTACTCCGGCATGACCGGCGAATTCCAGGCCACCGTCAGCATCGACGCCAGACTGTCGGCCGACACCCGGGCATCGCGCGACAAGCCGGCGCCGTTGTCGATGACCAGCTCGGGCATATCCAACCCCTGCTTGGCCAGCAGCCCCTTGGCCACGGCTTCGCTGCTGGTCACGGTGGCGGGCCGGCGGCCCTTTTCGGCGCCCAGCGTCAATAGCAACGTGCGCGCCATGACGTTGTTGCTGCGCTTGTTGATCTGGCGAATCACCTCGGCCAAGGTCGGGGATTCATGCGACGCCAGCACCACCGCGTCCGCCGGCACCATGCCGGACCGGACCTGCCCCTTGAACGTGCCGCCCAGCTCTTTCCAGAGCATGCGGAAAATTTCAGTGGCGAAGTCGGGCTGCGACAGGGCCAGGCGGTACAGGCTGAATTCGCCACAAGACCCCGCCACCTTGCCGCCCACGCGGATCGTCACCCCCTGCTGGGTGATCAGCGGTTCGGTCGTCACCACCGGGGGGCCCGGGCAACGGATGTCGCTCCATTCCACATTGCCTTCGATCTTCAGGCCGGGCAGCGGCGGATCGATCAAAGGCACCCATTTATGGGCGGCAGCGTCCGGCGTGAACAACAGGCGTTGCGCGCCGAACCCCACCATCAAGGCATCTGGGCTGGCGTTGTAAGCCCTGTCGGGCGCGCCGTCGAACGCGCCGGGGTCGGTGGCGACCTGGCCGAAGATGCTGCGGTCGATGACCAGGTCATTGATCTGCTTGACCCCGCGCAAACGCAATTCGCGCAGCAGGGCCCACAAGTCCTGCATCAAGAATTGGGGGTCGCCGCCCGCCCGCAGGTAGAGCGGGCCGGCCAGCACGCCCTTGGCGTCCGGCCTGGCGCCCGGCGCCGTCATGAATTCGGTGCGCCAAACGTAGTTCGGCCCCAATTCGGACAACGCGGCCCAGGTCGTGACCAGCTTCATCACCGATGCCGGGTTGCGGGCTTCCTTGGCGTTCAATGCCACCATGCGCTGCCCGCCCAGCTCCTGCACCACCAGCGACAGCGAACTATCGGGCAGCTTGCTGGCCTTCCAGGCGTTCACCACATTGGGCGGCAGACCCTGGACCTGCGCGCAAGCGGCGCTGGCCAACAGGGTCAGCAATCCGCCGGCCAGCCATTGCCTCGGCCCGCCCACCCGCTTTCTCGCTTGTCCCGTCATGCTGCGTCCACCCGGTTGCTAGTCCTGCAAAACCGAGAGCATACAAAACCTGGGACGGTTACGGGCGGGAGCGACCCGCCCGCCGGGCACTTTACTGCAGTCGCCACTTGCCGGACGCCACCGTTGCCATCACCAGCGCCCGCTCGTCCAGCCCGTTGTGGTCGGTGGGGCTCATGCTGACCACGCCGGTCGCCGTCGGCAGGTTCTTGACGTTTTCGAGCGCATCGCGCAACGCCGCCCGGAACTCGGGCGTGCCGGGCTTGGCCGCTTTCAGGGCGACGGGGATCGCCTGCTGCAGCAGCAGCCCCACGTCCCAGGTATAGGCGGCGAACAAGGACACGCTGCCCGCGCCGTTGGCGGCCTCGTACTGCTTCGCGAAAGCTTGCGCCGTGGCTTTGACGGGATGGGTGTCTGGCAGCAGGTCGGCCACCATCACCGGCCCTACCGGCACCCACGCGCCCTCGCACGCCGCGCCGCACACTCGCAGAAAGTCGTTGTTCGCCACCCCGTGGTTGAAATAGATCTTGCCCTTGAAGCCCCGCTCACGCAGGGCGCGGGCCGGCATGGCGGCCGGCGTGCCGGATGCGCCGACCACGACGGCGTCGGGCGCCGCGCCGATCAGCTTCAGGGTCTGGGCGACGGCGGACGTATCGGTCGGCGCGAAGCTCTCCTTCCCGACGACCTCGATGCCGTGCTTCTTGGCGGCTTTCTCGATTTCCACCCAGAACGTCTCGCCCAGGGCGTTGTTGAAGCCGACGAAGCCCAGTTTTTTCACGCCATTGGCGGCGGCATGGCGGGCAATGCCGTCGGCCATCAGCGAATCCGAATGCGGCGTCTTGAACACCCAGCGCCGCTTGTCGTCCACCGGTTCGATCAGGCGGGCCGACGAAGCCAGCGTGATGACCGGCGTGGCGCCGGTCGCCACGGTGTCCAGCATGGCCATCGTATTCGGCGTGGTGGTGGACCCGACGATCAGGTCGACCTTGTTCTCGGAAATCAGCTTGTGGGAATTACTGACGGCCCGGGTGGTATCCGACGCGTCGTCCAGCACGATGTACTCGACCTTCATGCCGCCGATCTCGGTGGGCAGCAGGCTGATGGTGTTGCGCTCCGGGATGCCCAGCGACGCTTGCGGGCCGGTCGTGGACAGGGTGGCGCCGATCTTCACTTGCGCCAGCGCGGGCGCGGCGCCCGTAGCCAGCAAGGCCGCCACGGCGGCGGCCATCAGGGTGCGACAAGGGGTCATGCGGTTGTCTCCTTCGGTACGCGGATATCGTTTTTTGCATTGCGCCGATCCGCTACGGCGTAGAACGCAGTTATACGGCGGGAAGCGGCGTTTCGCCACGGTTCCGCCCCTATTAGCGGTCCCCTTTACAATATTGGGTTGCCCCGAGCCAGCCCGGCCGGCGCGGCCCGCGGTTTTCGCCGGGCTGCCCCCTCTGACAGACAGATACCCGCGTGACCCAGTCCCTGACCGTTTCCGATTTCAATTACGAGCTGCCGCCCGAACTCATCGCACAGACGCCCGCCGCCGAACGCACGGGCAGCCGTCTGCTGCACCTGGACGGCGCCAGCCAGCTGCATGACCGCCAGTTCGCCGATCTGGCCGGCATGCTTCGCGCGGGCGACCTGCTCGTCTTCAATGACACCCGTGTCATCAAGGCGCGCCTGCCCGGCCACAAGATTACCGGCGGCAAGATCGAAGTCCTGGTCGAACGCATCACCGAGACCGACCGCGTGCTGGCCCATGTGCGCGCCAGCAAGTCGCCCGGCCCCGGCATGGTGCTGCGCCTGGCCGACGCCTTCGACGCCACGGTGCTGGGCCGCGAGGGCGAACTATTCGACATCCGCTTCCCCGGCCCGGTGCTGGAGCTGCTGGACGCCCACGGCGCCACGCCGCTTCCGCCCTACATCACCCACGCGGCCGACGCCGGCGACGATGACCGCTACCAGACGGTCTACGCCCGTGAACCCGGCGCGGTGGCGGCGCCTACCGCCGGCCTGCACTTCGACCAGCCCACGCTGGACCGCCTGGCCGGCCTGGGCGTGGAGCGCGCCTTCGTCACGCTGCACGTTGGCGCGGGCACGTTCCAGCCGGTGCGCGTGGACAACCTGGCCGACCACATCATGCACGCTGAATGGTTCACCGTGCCGCAGGCCACGGTGGACGCCATCGCCGCCGCCCGCGCCCATGGCGCCCGCGTGATCGCCGTGGGCACCACCAGCGTGCGCGCCCTGGAATCCGCCGCGGCCCAGACCGAAGGCCGCACGGCCCCGGGGCTGCCGCTGGCCGCCGCCCAGGGCGACACCCGCCTGTTCATCACCCCTGGCTACCAGTACCGCGTCGTGGACGCCCTGGTCACCAACTTCCACCTTCCCCAGTCGACCCTGCTGATGCTGGTGTCGGCGCTGGCCGGCGTCGAGCCGATCCGCCGCGCCTACGCCCATGCGGTGGCCCAGCGCTACCGCTTCTTCAGCTATGGCGACGCCATGTTCATCGAATCCCCTGCCCCATGACCGGACTGAACTTCGAACTGCTCGCCACTGACGGCGGCGCCCGCCGCGGCCGCATCACGCTGAACCACGGCGTGGTCGAGACCCCCATCTTCATGCCCGTCGGCACCTATGGCAGCGTCAAGGCCATGATGCCGCACGAGCTGAAAGAGATCGGCTCGCAAATCGTGCTGGGCAACACGTTCCACCTGTGGCTGCGCCCGGGCACGGACATCATGGAAAAGCACGGCGGTCTGCACGGTTTCATGCAGTGGGACAAGCCGATCCTGACCGATTCCGGCGGTTTCCAGGTGTTCAGCCTGCAAGGCATGCGCAAGATCACCGAAGAAGGCGTGAAGTTCGCTTCCCCTATCGACGGTGCGCGCCTGTTCCTGACGCCCGAAGAGTCCATGCGCATCCAGCGGTCGCTGAATTCCGACATCGTCATGGTGTTCGACGAATGCACGCCTTACGAGATCGAAGGCCGCCCCGCCACGGTAGAGGAAGCCGCCCGCTCGATGCGCATGTCGTTGCGCTGGGCGCGCCGCTCGCGCGAGGAATTCGACCGGTTGGGCAATCCCAATGCCCTGTTCGGCATCGTCCAGGGCGGCATGTACGAATCGCTGCGCGATGAATCGCTGGCCGGCCTGCAGGACATCGGCTTCCATGGCTACGCCATCGGGGGCCTGTCGGTGGGCGAGCCCAAAGAAGACATGATGCGCATCCTGGCGCACGTGACGCCCAAGCTGCCGGCCCAGGCGCCGCGCTACCTGATGGGCGTGGGCACGCCTGAAGACCTGGTGGAAGGCGTGAGCCGCGGCGTGGACATGTTCGACTGCGTCATGCCCACCCGCAATGCCCGCAACGGCTGGCTATTCACCCGCTTTGGCGACGTCAAGATCCGCAACGCCAAGTATCGCGACGACACCCGCCCGCTGGACCCCAGCTGCTCGTGCCACACCTGCGGGAATTTTTCGCGCGCTTATCTGCATCATTTGCAGCGGGCGAACGAGATCACCGGCGCGCGTCTGAACACGCTGCACAATTTGCATTTCTATCTGACTATCATGAAGGAAATGCGCGAAGCGATCGCCGAAGGGCGCTTTGACGCATGGCGCGCGCAGTTCGCCGCCGACCGGGCGCGCGGCATCGAGTAAACCGGCCTTTTTCCCCGGGGGTCTTTTCTATTGGGAGTTCGCCCCCATAGATTGGGATCCCCCCAGTGAAAGGCCGGCAATAAGATAGATACAATAGTCGGCTTGCCCTATCCATGGCTCGCGCGGGGATGGGCGCATAACAACACAGCTAAGAGGTTTGACGCTGACCCACTGTTACACAGAAAACCCGGGCATTGTCAGCCGTAGCAACATACAACCCAAACAGACTTAAACGCAGGAGAATTCAATGTCCGTTATCGATACCGCCAGCCTCGTCGTGGCCCAAGCCGCCGCCCCTGAAGGCAATGCGCTGATGGGCATGCTGCCCATCATCCTGATGTTCGTGATCCTCTACTTCCTGATGATCCGTCCCCAGATGAAGCGCCAAAAAGAGCACCGTAACCTGATCGCCGCCCTGGCCAAGGGCGACGAAGTGGTTACCGCCGGCGGCATGCTTGGCAAGGTCACCAAGGTCAACGACAGCTACGTGACCGTTGAAGTCTCCGAGCTGGCCGACAAGCCGGTTGAAGTGATCATGCAGAAATCGTCGGTGTCGACGGTTCTGCCCAAGGGAACCATCAAGGCCCTGTAAGCGTCCCATAGAGCCCCGTCGGGCTCTTTTGTCCGATGGCGCCTGCCGCCGCCCGCTGCGCTTGCCGCTCGGGCGGCCCTTTCATCACTCTTACATGAAGTAGCCGGCAATGAACCGCTATCCCCTCTGGAAGTACATTACGGTCCTGATCGCGGTCATCATTGGCCTGCTGTACACGCTTCCCAATTTCTACGGCGAATCGCCTGCCGTCCAGGTTTCCAGCGCCAAGGCCACCATCAAGGTGGATCCGGCCATGCTGAGCCGGGTCGAGCAGATCCTGACGGACGCCAAGATCCCCAACGAAGGCGTCTTCTTCGAAACGAATGGCACGCTCGGCACCGTGCGCGCCCGCTTCACGTCGACCGACCTGCAATTGCAGGCACGCGACCTTATCGACAAATCCCTCAATACCGTCGCCGGCGATCCCCACTACACCGTGGCGCTGAACCTGCTGCCCGCATCGCCCGCCTGGATGCGCGCGATGGGCTGGTTCGCCCCCAAGCCCATGTACCTGGGCCTGGATTTGCGCGGCGGCGTGCACTTCCTGCTGCAAGTCGACATGCAGGGCGCCTTGACCGCCCGCTACGACTCGCTGGCCGCCGACGTGCGCTCGGTGCTGCGCGACCAGAAGGTCAACGTGGCCGGCGTCGAACGGTCCGGCATGGGCATTGCCGCCACCTTCGCCAACACGGACGACCGCGACCGCGCCATCTCCACGCTGCGCACCCGCCTGCCCGACCTGGAATTCACCGAGCGCGAAGAAAACGGCAAGCAACTGCTGCTGGGCGCCCTGAATCCGGCCGCCGTCCAGCGCGTGCAGGATTCCGCCCTGAAGCAGAACATCAACACCCTGCATAACCGGATCAACGAGCTGGGCGTGGCCGAACCGGTCATCCAGCAGCAAGGTTCGGACCGCATCGTGGTGCAGTTGCCCGGCGTGCAAGACGTGGCCAAGGCCAAGGAACTGCTCGGCCGCACCGCCACGCTGGAAATCCGCATGGTCGACGACACCCCCACCGCGCAAGCCGCGCTGCTGGGTGGCACCGTTCCCTTCGGACTGGAACGCTACAACGACCGCGACGGCCGCCCGATCCTGGTCCGCCGTCAGGTCGTCCTGACGGGTGAAAACCTGCAAGATGCCCAGCCCGGCCGCGATTCGCAGACCCAGCAGGCCGCCGTCCACCTGACGCTGGACTCCAAGGGCGCCCGTATCTTCCGCGACGTCACTCGCGACAACATCGGCAAGCGCATGGCCATCCTGCTGTTCGAAAACGGCAAGGGCGAAGTGGTCACGGCGCCGGTCATCCGCAGCGAAATCGCGGGCGGCCAGGTGCAGATCTCGGGCAGCATGAGCTCGGAAGAAGCCGCCGACACCGCGCTGCTGCTGCGCGCCGGCGCGCTGGCCGCACCGATGTCCATCATCGAAGAACGCACCATTGGCCCGAGCCTGGGCGCCGACAACATCTCGAAGGGCTTCCATTCGACGCTGTACGGTTTCCTGGCCATCGCCGTCTTCATCATCCTGTACTACCACCTGTTCGGCGTGTTCTCCACGGTCGGCCTGACCCTGAACGTGCTGCTGCTGCTGGCGCTGTTGTCCATGCTGCAAGCCACGCTCACCCTGCCTGGCATCGCCGCTATCGCGCTGACACTCGGCATGGCCATTGACTCGAACGTGCTGATCAACGAACGGATACGGGAAGAGCTGCGATCAGGCGCCACGCCGCAACAGGCGATCCACCAGGGGTTCGAACGCGCCTGGGGCACGATTCTCGACTCGAACCTCACGACGCTCATCGTTGGCCTGGCGCTGCTGGCCTTCGGTTCGGGCCCGATCCGGGGCTTCGCGGTGGTGCACTGCCTGGGCATCCTGACCTCGATGTTCTCGTCGGTGGTCGGCGTGCGCGCCCTGGCAAATCTGTACTACGGCCGCAAGAAGAAGCTCACCACGATCTCCATCGGCGAAATCTGGAAACCGAAGGCAAACTGAACATAAGGCGGGCGGCGCGAGCCGTCCGCCACAGCAAAGAACCGAAGGCGAAAAATGGAATTTTTCCGGATTCACCGCACTATCCCGTTCATGCGCCACGCGTTGGTGCTGAACATCATCAGTCTCGTCACGTTCATCCTGGCGGTCTTCTTCATCGCCACCCGCGGCTTCCACCTGTCGATCGAGTTCACCGGCGGCACGGTCATGGAAGTCAACTACGCCCAGACGGCGCAGCTTGAAAACGTGCGCGGCGTGGTGTCCAAACTGGGCTACACCGACTTCCAGGTGCAGAACTTCGGCACCTCGCACGACGTGATGATCCGGTTGCCGCTGCAAGAAGGCCAAACGTCCGCGACCCAGAGCGAAACCGTCATGGCCGCGCTCAAGGCAGCCGACTCGGGCGTCGAATTGCGCCGCGTGGAATTCGTCGGGCCGCAGGTAGGCCAGGAACTCCTGCACAACGGCCTGATGGCCCTGTTGGTCGTGGTCATCGGCATCATGGTCTACCTGGGCTTCCGCTTCGAATGGAAGTTCGCCGTCGCCGGCGTGATCGCCAACCTGCACGACGTGGTGATCATCCTGGGCTTCTTCGCCTTCTTCCAGTGGGAATTCTCGCTGTCGGTGCTGGCGGGCGTGCTGGCCGTGCTGGGTTACTCGGTGAACGAATCCGTGGTCATCATGGACCGGATCCGCGAGAACTTCCGCAAGTACCGCAAAGCGGACGTTCAGGAAGTCATCAACAGCGCCATCACTCAGACCATTTCGCGAACCATCATCACCCACGGTTCGACGCAGATGATGGTGCTGGCCATGCTGTTTTTCGGTGGCCCCACCCTGCACTACTTCGCCATGGCCCTGACCATCGGCATTTGGTTCGGCATCTATTCGTCGGTGTTCGTTGCCGCCGCGCTGGCCATGTGGCA
>Ga0307412_10001312_pt1 | contig 13953 bp, 15 predicted proteins | sample DK1Cmetagenome_3_FD_203823 | JGI IMG/M metagenome (GOLD analysis project Ga0307412, IMG submission 203823) | Maize rhizosphere microbial communities from greenhouse at UC Davis, California, United States - DK15-C-1 | ecosystem: Host-associated > Plants > Roots > Rhizosphere > Soil | place: USA...
TCCAGGTCAATCAGCTGGTGGACGACGTCAGCGACCTGCCTCGTGTGGACATCCCGGCGTCCTGGGTGGATTTCGTAGTGGTGGCGGACAAGCCGTTCTACATCGAGCCGCTGTTCACCCGCGATCCGCGCCACATCAAGCCTGTGCACGTGCTGATGGCGATGATGGCGATCCGCGGGATTTACGAGAAACACAACGTCCAGTCACTCAATCACGGCATCGGTTTCAACACCGCCGCCATCGAATTGATCCTGCCGACCTACGGCGAATCCCTCGGCCTGAAGGGCAAGATCTGCCGCAACTGGACCCTCAATCCGCACCCGACCTTGATCCCCGCCATCGAAAGCGGCTGGGTCGAAAGTGTGCATTGCTTTGGCACCGAGCTCGGCATGGAAAACTACATCGCCGCCCGGCCGGATGTGTTCTTTACCGGCCACGACGGCTCGCTGCGCTCCAACCGCATGGTCTGCCAACTGGCCGGGCAGTACGCGGTGGACCTGTTCATCGGCGCCACCCTGCAAGTGGACGGCGACGGTCATTCCTCCACCGTGACCCGTGGCCGACTCGCGGGCTTCGGTGGTGCACCGAACATGGGCCACGACCCGCGCGGTCGTCGTCACGGCACGCCGGCCTGGCTCGACATGCGCCACGGCGATGGCGAGGCGCCGTTGCTCGAACGCGGCAAGAAGCTCGTGGTGCAGATGGTCGAGACATTCCAGGAGGGCGGCAAACCGACCTTCGTCGACACCCTCGACGCCGTGGAGGTGGCGAAGAAAGCCGGCATGCCCCTGGCGCCGATCATGATCTACGGCGACGACGTCACCCATTTGCTGACCGAAGAAGGCATCGCCTACCTGTACAAGGCCCGCTCGCTGGAAGAGCGCCAGGCAATGATCGCCGCCGTGGCCGGGGTCACTGCCATCGGCTTGCGCCACGACCCGAAGGAAACCGCGCGCATGCGCCGCGAAGGGCTGATCGCCTTGCCGGAAGACCTTGGTATCCGCCGCACCGACGCCACCCGCGAGTTGCTCGCGGCCAAGAGCGTGGCCGATCTGGTGGAGTGGTCCGGTGGCCTCTACAACCCGCCCGCCAAGTTCAGGAGCTGGTAAATGCGCGCCCTAAATCTGCAACCCAAGCCGATACCTCTCGCTGAGCGCCTGGCCGACCTGGCGGTGGATGCGTTGATCGACGAGGCCGACCTCTCGCCCAAACCGGCGCTGGTGGACCGGCGCGGCAGCGGCGCCCATACCGATTTGCACCTGGGCCTGATGCACGCTTCGGCGTTGTCGCTGTGGCCGGCCTTCAAGGAAATGGCCGAGGCCGCCCTCGACTGTGGCGAGATCGGCCTGCCGCTGCGCGAAGCCCTCGGCCGCATCGGTCGTGAAGGCGAAGCCGCCATGCTGGTGACCACGGGTGGCGTGAACACCCACCGTGGCGCGATCTGGGCCTTGGGCTTGCTCGTCGCTGCGGCGGCGCTGGAACCTGAAGCCAACGCCGCGGGCGCCGTCACTCTACGCGCTGCTCGCCTGGCCTTGCTCAACGACCGCTATGCACCGCAACCCCTGAGTCATGGCGCCCAGGTCGCCCAACGCTACGGCGTGCGCGGTGCCCGTGAAGAAGCGCAACTGGCGTTCCCGGCGGTGACCGGCCTGGGCCTGCCGCAACTCAAGCGCAGTCGGGCGGCGGGTGCGGGCGAACAGAACGCCCGGCTTGATGCCTTGCTGGCGATCATGACCAACCTGGCCGACACCTGCGTGCTCTACCGCGCGGGCGAAGCCGGTTTGCAGGCCATGCAGCACGGCGCCAGAGCGGTGCTCGACGCCGGTGGCAGCGCGAGCCTCGGCGGTCGCCGCCAGTTGCATGCGCTGGATCAACAATTGATTGCCTTGAACGCCTCGCCCGGCGGCGCTGCCGACTTGCTCGCCGCCTGCCTGTTCCTCGATCGCATCGAACGCGGCGATGGCCTCTTCCCTGGAGTGTGCTGATGGAAACCTTATCCTTTGAATTCCCTGCCGGGCAGCCGCCACGGGGCCGGGCGCTGGTGGGCTGCGTCGGCTCGGGCGACCTGGAAGTGCTGATCGAACCCGGCCTGGCGGGCAAATTGACCATCCAGGTGCAGACCTCGGTCAACGGCAGCGAACAACGCTGGCAGCATTTGTTCACCCGCATGTTCGACGGCCAGACGCCCCCGGCGATGAGTATCGACATCCATGATTTCGGCGCCACCCCCGGCGTGGTGCGTCTGCGCCTGGAACAAGGTTTCGAGGAGATCGGCCATGACTGACAGCGCAGCGCTGCTCAACAAGCACAGCTTCGTCGAACTCGGTGCCCGGCAACGGGCCAAGGCCTTGCTCGACGACGGAACGTTCCGCGAATTGCTCGACCCGTTCCAGCGGGTCATGTCGCCGTGGCTGTTGCGCCAGGGCGTGGTGCCACAGAGCGATGACGGCGTGGTGATCGCCAAGGGCAACCTCGACGGATTGCCGGTTGTCGTGGCTGCCATCGAAGGCGCGTTCCAGGGCGGAAGCCTCGGTGAAGTCGGCGGGGCAAAAATCGCCGGAGCATTGGAGCTGGCCGCCGAGGACAACCGCAAAGGGATTCCGACCCGCGCTGTGTTGCTGCTGGAAACCGGCGGCGTGCGGTTGCAAGAGGCCAACCTCGGCCTCGCGGCGATTGCCGAGATTCACTCGGCGATTGTCGATTTGCGTCAGTACCAGCCGGTGGTTGGTGTAGTCGCCGGTAGCGTCGGATGTTTTGGTGGCATGTCCATCGCCGCCGGGTTGTGCAGTTACCTGCTGGTGACCCAGGAAGCGCGGCTGGGCCTGAACGGTCCGCAAGTGATCGAGCAGGAAGCCGGCCTCGACGAATACGACTCCCGCGACCGGCCATTCATCTGGAGCCTGACCGGTGGCGCGCAGCGCTACGCGACCGGGCTGGTGGACCGCTACGTCGCCGATGACGTCGAGCAGATCCGCCGACAAGTCGGCGAACTGTTGCATCTAGGTGTGCCCAACGAACACCGCAGCGGCCAGGCCGAACTGTTCCTGCAACGCCTGGCTCGCTTGGACACTGACGTGCAAATCGAACCGGCAGCGGTTCGCCAGCTGTATCAGGGAGAACGCCCATGACTTCGTACTCATTGAGAGGCCTGCGCTGGTTCGAGGCCCTGAGCGGCGGCGCCGAACCTTTGGCCGGTCTGCCTGCTTCGCTGAAAGCTGCTGACGTCCAACTGGGCGACCAAACCGCGCGCCTGCTCGCCGTGGTGGCTGATCCCGTCAACCGTTTCCCTCGGGCGCGCAACGGCGAAGTCGGCTTGCTCGAAGGCTGGGGCCTGGCCAAGGCTGTTGACGATGCCATCGAAGCCGACCGCAATGCGCCGCGCAAACGTGCGCTGATCGCCATCGTCGATGTGCCCAGCCAGGCCTATGGCCGGCGCGAAGAAGCCTTGGGCATTCATCAGGCCTTGGCCGGCGCGGCGGACAGTTATGCCCGCGCCCGATTGGCCGGGCATCCGGTGATTGGTTTGCTGGTGGGCAAGGCCATGTCCGGTGCGTTCCTGGCCCACGGCTACCAGGCCAACCGCTTGATCGCCCTGCGCGACCCGGGTGTGATGGTCCATGCCATGGGCAAGGCCTCGGCGGCGCGGGTCACCCTGCGCAGCGTCGAAGAGCTTGAAGCCCTGGCCGCCAGCGTGCCGCCGATGGCCTATGACATCGACAGCTACGCCAGCCTCGGTTTGCTCTGGGAAACCTTGTCGGTGGAACAGATCGAGCAACCGACGGTGGCGGATCTGGGCCGGGTGATTGATTGCCTGCAACAAGCGATCAACGAGGCGGCCGGTGCGCCTCGGGATCTCAGCGGACGTTTGGGGGCCGCCAATCGCGCAGCTTCCAGCCATGTTCGCCAATTGCTGAGGGCGCAGTGGTGAGCACGTTCCTGGCCCATGACCTGCTCTGGGGGATGACTGCCTTGCAGTTGCCTGCGGATGCGCCGGGCTGGGCTGTCGAGTCCCTCGACCTCGGGCAACCGGTGGTGGTGCGTCGTGCGCTGGCCTCGCCTGGTCACATCGCGGTGGGCTTGCGTGGTCGATCCCGGGAGCAGCGTTACGCCTCGTCGATGCCAGTAGCTGCGATCCAGCGCCGGGTGCGCCCGGAAGACCTTTGCCATGTCGAATCCCGTCGCGACCTGCCGGCCTTGCACGCGCTGGCCCGGCTGCGGCCGCTGCTCGATGCCAGCGGTTGGGCCTGGGGCATCGGCGGCAGCGCCGGGTTCGAGCTTGCCACCGGCATCGAGGCGTTGCATGAACGCAGTGACCTGGATTTGATCCTGCGCACGCCGCGTCGTCTGAATCGTCTCCAGGCCAAGGAACTGCTGGCGCTGCTGGATGCCTCGGTCTGCGCCGTGGACATGCAGTTGCAAACCCCTTGCGGCGCCGTCGCCTTGCGCGAGTGGGCGGGTTCGTCGCGGCGGGTCTTGCTCAAGAACGAAATCCAGGCCCGCCTGGTGAGCGATCCTTGGCAATCTTCAATGGAGCAGGTCGCGTGAGCAGCCTCTTCGTCTTTCCCGGCCAGGGTGCGCAGCGCGTGGGCATGCTCCATGGGTTGGCGCCGCAGATCCTGGAAGAGGCGAGTGATCTGCTTGGCGAGGATGTCTTGCTGTTGGACTCTGCCCAAGCGTTGCAATCGACCCGCGCCGTGCAGCTGTGCCTGCTGATTGCCGGCGTGGCGGCGGCCCGTCGGTTGCTGGAGCAGGCTCCCGCACCGGATTACGTGGCGGGGTTGTCCATCGGCGCTTATCCAGCGGCAGTCGTGGCCGGGGCGCTGGATTTTGCGGATGCGCTGCGACTGGTGAGCTTGCGCGGCGAATTGATGCAGCAGGCGTATCCACATGGCTATGGCATGACCGCCATCATCGGCCTGGACCTCGCCGCCGTGGAAGCCTTGCTCGCCCAGGTGCACCGTGAAACAACGCCGGTCTACCTGGCCAATATCAATGCCGATAACCAGGTGGTTATTGCCGGCAGCGACGAAGCCATGAGCCTCGTTGCTGGAATGGCGCGTCGCCAGGGCGCGGGCAAGGCCTGTCGGTTGGCGGTCAGCGTGCCATCCCATTGCCCGTTGCTGGAGGCTCCGGCGCGGACGCTGTCCGAGGCATTCGCCAACGTGTCGTTGAAGGCGCCATCCCTGGGCTATCTCAGCGGCAGCCGCGCCCGGCCGGTGCTCAAGACCGAAGCCCTGCGCGACGACCTGGCTTTCAACATGTGCCGGGTCGTCGATTGGCGCGGCACGGTGCAGAGCGCCTACGAGCGAGGCGTGCGGCTGCAAATCGAACTACCACCCGGCGCGGTGCTGACCGGGCTGGCGCGCCGGGTGTTCGAGCAGGGCACCGTCATGGCGTTTGACGGCGCGCGGCTCGACACCCTGCAAGCGCTGTTGCATGAGGAGGGACACCGCCAACCCTAGACACCGACTCAAGCTGGCGAAGCACAAAAACAACAACTTCGACGATGCACTTTGAGGACTACGACAATGATTATCTACGGTGTGGCGTTCCTGGCCTTTTGTACCCTGGCGGGTATTTTCATCGGTGAGCTGCTGGGCAAATTGATCGGCGTGCCGGCCAACGTCGGCGGCGTCGGCATTGCGATGCTGCTGTTGATCGGCCTGGGCAGCTACCTGAACAAGCGCGGCCTGTTCACGGGCAAATCCGAGGCAGGCGTGGAATTCTGGAGCGCCATCTATATCCCGATCGTGGTGGCGATGGCCGCGCAGCAAAACGTTTATGGCGCCTTGAAGGGCGGGCCGATGGCGATCCTGGCCGGGACGCTGGCGGTGGTGATCGCCTTTGCGTTGGTGCCGGTGCTGGTGCGCATCGGCAACAAGGACCCTCAATCCAACGTGTCCGTGAAAACGGTAGGGTGACCGCCATGTACGAATCCTTGATGAAAGTCATCACCGGCTACGGCCTGATCAGCGGTTTTGCCATCGTCGGCATCACCATGTGGGTGTCCTACTGGATCAGCGACACGTTCACCAAAGGGCGCCTGCACGGCTCGGCCATCGCCATCCTGCTGGGGCTGGTGCTCTCGTACATCGGCGGGGCCATGACCGGTGGGCAGAAAGGCGTGGTGGACATCCCGCTGCTGTCCGGGATCGGTCTTCTGGGCGGCGCCATGCTGCGGGACTTCGCCATCGTCGCCACGGCGTTCGGCGTCAGTGTCGAGGAGCTCAAGCGCGCCGGTTTCGTTGGCGTGCTGGCCTTGTTCGTCGGGGTCGGGACTTCATTCATTGCCGGCGTTGGCGTGGCGATGGCCTTCGGTTACACCGATGTGGTGAGCCTCACCACCATCGGCGCCGGGGCGGTGACTTATATTGTCGGACCGGTGACCGGGGCGGCGATTGGCGCCAGCTCCGAGGTCATGGCGCTGTCCATTGCCGCCGGGCTGATCAAGGCGATCCTGGTGATGGTGGCGACGCCGTTCGTGGCGCCCTTCATCGGCCTCAACAACCCGCGCAGCGCGGTGATCTTCGGCGGGCTGATGGGCACTTCCAGTGGCGTGGCCGGCGGCCTGGCGGCGACCGATCCGAAGCTGGTGCCGTATGGCTGCCTGACGGCGGCGTTCTATACGGCACTTGGGTGCTTGCTCGGGCCTTCGCTGTTGTTTTTGATCATGCGGGGGTTGATGGGGTAGGGCTTCGGCTCTTCGCTAACCGCGCTGACCTCTTCGCGAGCAGGCCCGCTGCCACAGTCGACCGCGTGTCCCTGTGGGAGGGGGCTTGTTCGCGAAGGGCGAGACTCGGTCTCAGGCCTGGCGATTGGCATACATCCGGCACTCGGCCAACAGCGCCAGCAGGTTCGGATCACGCTCCTTGGCCTTCAGGAACACCACGCCAATGTGCTGTTGCAACCGATACTTTTCCTGCAATGGGATCAGTTTCACGCGGTTTTCATAGACCGCCGCGATCCTGCCCGGCAGCAAGGCATAACCCACCCCGGAGCTGACCATGCTCAGCAGGGTGAAGATGTCGTTGACCTGCATCGCCACCTTCGGCTCGAACCCCGCTTGCTTGAACACCCGGACACCGTCCTGATGCGTGGCGAAGCCTTGGGTCAGGGTGATGAAGGTCTCGTTGCGCACGTCGGCCAGGTCGACTTCGCTGCGCTGGGCGAAGGGGGAGTCGGCCGGGGTAGCGAGGAAGATGTCATCGGAAAACAGCGCGATCTGCTCGCAGTCCGGGTCGTTGACGCTGTCGTCCAGCGACACCAGGATCGCGTCGACTTCCATGTTCTTGAGCTTGTACAACAGGTCGATGTTCGAGCCCATGATCAGGTCGATGTTGAGTTCGCTGCGGCGGATTTTCAGGCCCATGATCAGTTGGGGCACGGTCTTGACCGTCAGCGAGTACAGCGAGCCGAGCTTGAAGCGCTCAGCGGAAAAACCCGCCGCCTCGCGGGTCAGTCGAACGCTTTCGATCACATCCTGGATCAGCCTCTGCGCACGCTCTTCCAAAACATAGGCGCTTTCCAAAGGCGTGAGGTTGCGGCCTTCATGCTTGAACAGTGGGCAACGCAGGGCGCTCTCCAAGGAATGAATGGCCCGGTGCACGCTGACATTGCTGGTCTGCAACTCGGCCGCCGCCCGCGCGAGGTTGCCGGTGCGCATGAAGGCCAGGAACACCTCGAGTTTTTTCAGGGTCAATTCTTCGTCGATCAGCATGGGAGGGTGGACTCTTATTCGTATGGGCTGATTGTGCCCCATGTCTTCCCGGCGACGCGATTTAAGTGGCTTGGGAGCTGTTGTGGCGAGGGAGCGTTATCGCGAGTTAAAAAAAGCCAAGGCATTGCACTTTGCCGCGCCAGGCCTGAGCCTTGGCGCCAGTTTCGGAATGTGGGGTGGGATTGGGATGTATCACGGGGAACGACTCAACGCCTGGACACACCTGGTGGGGGCTGTCGCGGCGTTTATCGGCGCGGTGTGGTTGCTGGTGATTGCCGGGATGGCCGGTGATCCCTGGAAGATCGTCAGCGTGGCGATCTATGGGTTCACCTTGCTGGCGCTCTACAGCGCCTCGACGGTTTATCACAGCGTGCGCGGACGCAAGAAAGAGATCATGCAGAAGGTCGATCATTTTTCGATCTACCTGTTGATCGCCGGCAGCTACACGCCGTTCTGCCTGGTGACCCTGCGCGGGCCGTGGGGCTGGACGTTGTTCGGGATTGTCTGGGGGCTGGCCCTGATCGGCATCCTGCAGGAAATCAAGCCGCGCTCTGAAGCGAGGATCCTGTCGATCGTCATTTATGCGGTAATGGGCTGGATCGTCCTGGTGGCGGTCAAGCCGTTGCTGGCGGCGCTGGGCAGCACCGGGTTTGCCTGGCTGGCTTCGGGCGGCGTGTTGTACACCGTCGGCATCATTTTCTTCGCGCTGGACCATCGCCTGCGCCATGCCCATGGCATCTGGCACCTGTTTGTCATCGCCGGCAGCCTGCTGCATTTCGTGGCGATTCTGTTCTACGTGCTTTGAGCCGTTCCAAACAGGCGATCCAGCTGCCCCTGGGCCTGGCTGGCAAAGATCTCCAGCAGGGCACCCATCGTATGGGCTGGGGCCTCGTTGGCCCGGGTCACGGCGTACAGGGAAATGGGCAGCGGCGGCGACAAGGGCCGGATGGCCGTGCGGGCGCTCGAAGCGCCCAAAGCCGTGAACGGGTCGATGACCGCCAGCCCGGCGCCGGATTCGACCATGGCCCGGGCCAGTGAATAGGTCTGCACGGAAATGCTCACGCGTGGCGACGGTTCCACTGACTTGAGGTAACCGTCCAACCTGGCCGAGAGCGGGTCGGTACTGGACAGGCCGATCAATGGCGCATCGGCCAAGGCTTGCAACGGCATGGGCGTGCCGATCGTCGCCTCGGGCCAGTGACCATTTGGTGCCAAGGCTACCAACACGCCACTGGCGAGGGCCTGGGCCTTGAGGCCAGGGTGATCGGGCGCTTGCAAGGTCAGGGCGACGTCGATTTCGCGCATCAGCAGGTTTTGCGTCAACTCGCGGCTGTGGGCACTGGATAACTCGCAGACGATGTCGGGGTATCGTCGGGTCCATTGATGGATCGCCGCCGGCATCAACGACAGGGCCAAGGCTGGCGTGGCGCCGATCCGCAGGCTGTGGCCCGGCTCGCGGCGCAGGCTCTGGGCCAGGCGCCGCACGCCTTGAAGGCTTTCGCTGACCTTGTCGACCTCGCGCTCCAGTTCCAGCGCCTCAGGCGTGGCCTGCAACTTGCCGCGCACTCGCAGGAATAGCGCAAAGCCCAATTGCTGCTCGGCATGCTGCAACACCTTGGTCACGGCCGGCTGGGAGACGTGCAGCAACTGCGCGGCGCCGCTGATGGAGCCGGTCTGGCGGATGGCCTGGAAAATCTCGATATGACGAAGGCGCATGGCGAGCCCATAACCTTTGTTTATAGGAAGCCCATCTTTATTCATTGTTCGAACGCTGTCATCCGATCCTAACCTTGGGCCATTCGAAACAGGTGTGAGATGGACATGGCTCAGCGGGTTTGCATCATCGGTGGCGGCGTGATCGGGCTGGCGACGGCTTATGCGCTGGTTCGCGAAGGCATCGACGTCACGCTCGTCGAAGCCCGGGACGCGCTGGGCAGCGAAACCAGCTTCGCCAATGGCGGCCAGTTGTCCTATCGCTACGTCTCGCCGCTGGCGGATGCCGGGGTGCCCTGGCAGGCCCTGGGCTGGATGTTGCGCGCGGATTCGCCACTGAAGTTGCACCCGCGCCTCGACCCGGCCCAGTGGCGCTGGATGGCGTCGTTTGTCGCCGCGTGCCGGACCTCGGTCAACCGCCGCAACGGTGAGCATTTGTTGCGCCTGGCGCTGTTGAGCCAGGCGACGTTGCAGACCTGGCGCGAAGACGATCATCTCGATGGCTTTGACTGGCGGCGCAACGGCAAATTGGTGACGTTTCGAAACGTCCACCACTTCGAGCATGCTCGGCGGCGAGTGACTGACCTGGGACATCAGCAAGTACTTGGCCCTGCCGAATGCGCCAGCCTGGAGCCCGCGCTGGCAGGCGTGCCGTTCGTGGGCGGGATCTACACGCCGGACGAGGAGGTCGCCGATTGCCATGCTTTCTGCCTCCAATTGGCGGCGCGGCTACGGGCTTCGGGGCGCTGCGAGTTCCTCCTGGGGCGTGCGGTGACCGCTATCCATCATGCCAACGGTACGGTGCAGGCGATCGACCTGGGCGCAGATCGCCTGGACGTGGACGCCGTGGTGATAGCCGCCGGCCATCGCAGTGCAGCGCTTGCAGTGCCTGGGCTGCGACTGCCGCTGTATCCGCTCAAGGGCTACAGCCTGACGGTTCCGATCGAGGCGCGACATCGGTCGCCGGAGCTGAGCATCACCGACTATGATCGCAAGGTCGTCTACGCTCGCATCGGTGAGCGGTTGCGAGTGGCGGCGATGGTCGACATCGTCGGTTTTGATCCGGCACCGGACCCCAGGCGCCTGGCCCTGATCCGTCGCCAGGCCATGGAAACCTTCCCCCTGGCTGGAAATTACGAGCGCGCCATCGAGTGGGCGGGCATGCGCCCGGCCACGCCCAGCGGGGTGCCGCTGATTGGCGCCACCGGCTATCGCAACCTGTGGCTCAACCTGGGCCATGGCGCCTTGGGCTTTACCCTGGCGTGCGGCAGCGGCCGCTTGCTCAGTGAACTGATCCGCCAACGTACACCTTCCATCGACATGCGAGGCCTCACGCCCCGCGCCGCCTGACCCACCCGCAACGGAGAATAACAATGCAAAAAATCACGTTGATCGGCTGCACCCTGAGCCTGTTGCTGAGCGCCTCGGCTTTCGCCAATGAAGCGCCACCGACCGGCACCCTGGACAAGATCGCCAGCAGCAAGAGCATCACCTTGGGCTACCGCGACGCCTCCGTGCCGTTTTCCTACATTGCGGACAACAGCGGCAAACCGATGGGCTACTCGGTGGAGCTGGCAAGCAAGATCGTCGCGCGCATCCAGCACCAACTGGCGTTGCCGCAACTGAACGTGAAGTACAACCTCGTCACGTCCCAGACCCGCATCCCACTGGTGCAGAACGGCACCGTGGACCTGGAATGCGGCTCCACCGGCGTAACGGCCGAGCGGCAGAAGCAGGTGGCGTTTTCCTACGGTTTCATTTACGTGAAGGGCCAACTGCTGACCGCCAAGGACAGCGGTATCCACAGCTTCGCCGACCTGCGCGGCAAGAATGTGGTGACCACTGCCGGCACCACCAATGAGCGATTCCTCAAGAGCTACAACCAGGACAACAAAGTCGACATGTTCGTCATCAGCGCCAAGGACCACGGCGAAGCCTTCCAGATGCTCGAGACCGGCCGGGCAGCGGCGTTCTACATGGACGACGCGCTGCTCTACGGCGAGCGGGCCAAGGCGCGTGATCCGCATAAATGGGTCGTGGTCGGGGAAGAACAATCGCGGGAAATCTACAGCTGCATGGTGCGCAAGGACGATCCGCAGTTCCTGGCGCTGGTCAACTCGACCCTGGCGGACCTGTACAAGTCTGGGGAAATCAACGCGATCTACGATCGCTGGTTCCAGAAGCCGATCCCACCCAAGGGCCTGAACCTGGAATTCCCGATGACCAGCGAATTGAAGGCGATCATTGCCAAGCCGACCAGTGAGCCGGTGCAGTAAGTCGCAAGGACATCCGCGATCTACTGTGGGAGCTACATCAGACTTTTAGAAATCCCCCCATAACTGCTGCGCCACTGCCAACGCCACCACTGGCGCGGTTTCGGTGCGCAGCACGCGGGGGCCGAGGCGGGCGGCGTGGTAGCCGGCGGTCTTGGCCTGCTCGACTTCAGCGTCCGACAACCCGCCCTCGGGCCCGATCAGGAATGCCAGGGACGATGGCTTGGGGTGGCTGGTCAGCGGATCGGCCACCGGGTGCAGCACCAGTTTCAATTCGGCTTCGGCCTGCTTCAACCAGTCGGCCAACAGCAATGGCGGGTGGATCACCGGCACGGTGGAGCGTCCGCATTGCTCGCAGGCACTGATCGCCACCTGCCGCCAATGCAGCAGGCGCTTGTCGGCGCGCTCGTCCTTGAGGCGCACTTCGCAGCGCTCGGTGAAGATCGGTGTGATCTCATTGACGCCCAGTTCGGTGGCCTTCTGGATCGCCCAATCCATGCGCTCGCCGCGGGACAGGCCCTGGCCGAGGTGGATGCGCAGCGGCGATTCGGCCTGCCCGGCAAACTGCTCGTCGAGCTGCACGCGCACGCGTTTCTTGCCGACCTCGGCCAGGGTCCCGCGAAACTCCTGGCCGGAGCCGTCGAACACCTGCACCGCATCGCCCTCGGCCATGCGCAGCACCCGGCCGATGTAGTGGGCCTGGGCTTCGGGCAGCTCGTGGTCGCCGAGGCTCAGGGGTGTGTCGATAAAGAAGCGGGACAGTCTCATGTTTCGTTCTCTGGATACGGGTGCATTGCTGCTGGGTCTAGTGCTGTTGTGGCGAGGGAGCTTGCTCCCGCTCGATTGCGCAGCAATCGCAAAAATGGGGCCGCTACGCAGCCCAGCGGGAGCAAGCTCCCTCACCACAGAAAAATTTGTCGTCAGCCCGGATCGCGATAGCCAGGATGGAAGTCCTTCGGCACCGCCACGCTGACCTTGTCCCGGGTGGCAATGTCGATGCCTTCGCTGGCCACTTCGGCGAGGAAATCGATCTGCTCCGGGGTGATGACATACGGTGGCAGAAAATAGACCACGCTGCCCAGCGGCCGCAGTAAAGCACCGCGCTCCAGGGCATGCTGGAACACCGCCAGGCCACGGCGTTCCTGCCACGGGTAAGCGGTTTTGCTGGCCTTGTCCTTGACCATCTCGATGGCCAGCACCATGCCGGTCTGGCGGACTTCTGCCACGTTCGGGTGATCGGCCAGGTGCGCGGTGGCGCTCGCCATGCGCTGGGCCAGGGCCAGGTTGGTCTGGATGACGTTGTCTTCTTCGAAGATGTCGAGGGTCGCCAGGGCCGCCGCGCAGGCCAACGGGTTACCGGTGTAGCTGTGGGAATGCAAGAAGGCGCGCAGGGTCGGATAGTCGTCGTAGAACGCGTTGTAGACGTCATCGGTGGTCACGCACGCCGCCAGCGGCAAATAGCCGCCCGTCAGGGCCTTGGACAGGCAAAGGAAGTCCGGTGTGATACCGGCCTGTTCACAGGCGAACATCGTCCCGGTGCGACCGAAGCCGACAGCGATTTCATCGTGGATCAGGTGCACGCCATAGCGGTCGCAGGCTTCGCGTAGCAACTTCAGGTACACCGGGTGATACATGCGCATGCCACCGGCGCCCTGGATCAGCGGCTCGACGATCACGGCGGCGACGCTGCCGTGGTGTTCGGCGAGGGTCTGTTCCATGGCCGCGAACATGTTTCGCGAATGTTCTTCCCAGCCCATGCCCTCGGGACGGTGGTAGCAGTCGGGGCTGGGCACCTTGATCGTGTCCAGCAGCAGCGCCTTGTAGGTTTCGGTGAACAACGGCACGTCGCCCACCGACATCGCCGCGATGGTTTCGCCGTGGTAGCTGTTGCTCAGGGTGACGAAGCGTTTCTTGGCGGGCTGGCCGCGATTGATCCAGTAGTGAAAGCTCATCTTCATCGCGACTTCGATGCAGGACGAGCCGTTGTCGGCATAAAAACACCGGGTCAGGCCTTCGGGCGTCATTTTCACCAGGCGCTCGGACAGCTCGATCACCGGTTGGTGGCTGAAACCGGCGAGGATCACATGCTCCAGCTGATCGACCTGGTCCTTGATGCGCTGGTTGATGCGCGGGTTGGCGTGGCCAAACACGTTGACCCACCAGGAGCTGACGGCATCGAGGTAGCGCTTGCCTTCGAAGTCTTCCAGCACACACGCCTTCGCCGCGCTTGATAGGGATCAACGGCAGTTG
>Ga0307412_10001313_pt1 | contig 13929 bp, 10 predicted proteins | sample DK1Cmetagenome_3_FD_203823 | JGI IMG/M metagenome (GOLD analysis project Ga0307412, IMG submission 203823) | Maize rhizosphere microbial communities from greenhouse at UC Davis, California, United States - DK15-C-1 | ecosystem: Host-associated > Plants > Roots > Rhizosphere > Soil | place: USA...
GACGGGTTCATCGGCGATGAGCACCTGGGCGCCGGGGGCGAGGGCACGGGCGATGGCGACCCGCTGCCGCTGTCCGCCGGACAATTCGTGGGGGCGTTTGGCTGCAATGACATCAGCGGGCGTTAGGTTAACGCGCTCCAGCATCTCGAGCACCCGTTCATGCGTGTCCTGGGCGGTCCGGGTCCGTTGATGAATCCGCAGCGGGCGGGCGATGTGGTGTTCAACGGAGTGGAACGGGTTTAAGGACGCGAAAGGATCCTGGAACACCATCTGCACATGCCGCCGGTACACCGAGCCGAGCACCGGCGTTTTGTCATCCAACTCGACGGAAATCTTGCCGGCGGTGGGCTTCTCCATCCGGGTCAGAAGTTTGGCGATCGTGGACTTGCCTGATCCGGATTCTCCTACCAGGGCTACTGTTTTTCCCGGCACCAGGTCGAAATTGACCCGGTCCACGGCCAGCATGGACCGTCGCCGCAGGCCGCCCCTAAGCGTGTACTCCTTCGTCAGGTCGCTTACTGAGACACTGGTCATGGCTGCTCCTCGAAGCTGTCGTATTCCCCTGAACGGATGAAAGCGCCCCTGTCACCACTGAGGCTGGGGAAAGAGGCAAGCAGCTTGCGTGTGTAAGGGTGAACGGCGGACCGGTACAGGGTCTCCGCCTTGTCCAGTTCAATAATTTCCCCACGCAGCATCACGGCGATGCGGTCGCTGATCTCCAGCAACAGGGGCAGGTCATGGGTGATGAAGATGACCGCGAAGTTCAGTTCCTCCTTCAGCCGCACGATTTCGCGCAGGATATCCCGCTGCACGACGACGTCAAGGGCTGTTGTTGGTTCATCCATGATCATCACTTGGGGCTCCAGGAGCATGGCCATGGCAATCATGACCCGCTGGCGCATCCCGCCGGACAGTTCGTGGGGGTAGGACCCCAACCGTTCGGGGTCTACCCCGACACGTTGGAGGACGCCCGCGCATCTGGTTCGGCGGGCCTGCTTGCCTAGGGACCGGTCGTGGGCGCGCAAAGCATCGTCGAGCTGGCTGCCTATGGTGCGTACCGGGTTCAGGGCGTTCATGGCGCCCTGGAACACCATCGATAGTTTGGTCCACCTGAAGCGGCGTAGCTTCTCATCCTCCAGTGTGAGGAGCTCGATGTCTTCCCCGTCCTGGTCGTGAAAGGTCACCTGCCCGGACGCGATGCGGGCAGGGGCCTGGTGGAGCCGGTTTATTGCATAGGCAAGGGTGGTCTTGCCGCATCCGGACTCGCCCGCCAGGCCGAGGATTTCACCGCGCCCCAGTTGGAAGCTGGCATTTTTGACGGCGTGGACCGGGCGGTCCGTTTCGTAGACAACGCTCAGGTTTTCAACGGTGAGTACGGGGCCGGGACGTACCTGGGCCTGCTCACGGCCTTGGGCCAGTTCAACGCTCATGACACTGCTGCTTTCTTGTCCGTCCGGGCGGTCCGCCGGGCACGTCGGCGCACCAGGCGGGCGTTTTTGAGTTTGGGGTTGATGATCTCGTCGATGGAGAAGTTAATGAGCGAGAGCCCCATGCCGAAGAGCGCGATCATCAGGCCGGGCGGGAGGAACCACCACCAGGCACCCAGGGGAAGTGCGAATCCGTTCTGGGCATAGAACAGCATGGTTCCCAGCGTCGAGGAACCTGACGCTCCGAGTCCCAAAAACGACAACCCTGCTTCGCCGAGGATCGCTGAGATGACGGCGAACACAAACTGGGACGCCAGCACCGGAAGGAGGTTGGGCAGGATTTCGACGGCGATGACCCGCCAGGGCCGTTCACCGGAAACGCGGGATGCGGCAACGTAGTCACGGTTACGTACCGACAGTGTTTGTGCCCGAAGGACGCGGGCAGACGCGGCCCAGCTGGTCAGCGCCAGGACCAGTGCAATGGTCCACAAGCCGCGGCTCTCACGGGGAACGAAACCTGAGATCACGATAACCAGTGGCAGGCCGGGGATGACCAGGAAGACATTGGACAGCAGCGAAAAGACCTCGTCAGCGAATCCGCCGAGGTAGGCGCCGTAGATCCCGAAGAACGCTGACAGGATGGTGGCCAGTACGCCTACGAGCAACCCGATTTGAAGCGAACCGCGGGTGGCGTAGGCGAGTTGCGCCAAAACGTCCTGGCCGGTCTGGGTAGTACCCAGCCAGTGTTCCGGACTGGGCCCGCTGAGCCCTGTATTGCTGATGGCGTCAGGATTGCCGACAAGAAAAGGCCCAAATATACCGAAGGCTGCGATGCCGCCGATGAGGACGAGACCGGTGATGAGCCACGGCGTCGGCGTCGGCAACAACAGGCGCCAGGCTGCTGTAGGGCGATGCCCGCTTGCCTTGGCAAGAGTAGCCAGTTCCTCAGTCGGACTAACTGGGGCCGTTTCGGACAGGGGTTGGATGTTGGTCATGAAAGAATCCTTCGTTAGCCCTTGGCCCGGGTCCGTGGATCAACCAGGCTGTACAGGAGGTCCACCAGGAGGTTGGCCGCCAGCACCGCAATGGTGATGTAGAGGAAGACGCCCTGCATCAGGGCGTAGTCGTTGTTGGTCACAGCGGAAAGAAGCCTTGACCCAATGCCTGGGTAGGAGAAAACCTGCTCAGTGACAACGGAACCTGAAACGACGAATCCGAGGGAAATAGCAAAACCGGCCACCGAAGGGAGAACAGCGTTGCGCGCCGCGTAATTGATCAGAATCCACCGGGCCGGCAGGCCCTTCGCACGTGCGGTGAGGACGTAATCTTCGGACAGCGTGGACACCATCATGTTGCGCATACCCAGCAGCCAGCCGCCCAGGGACGCTATGACAATTGTCAGGGCGGGGAGGGTTGCGTGTTCGACGGCGGAAAGGATGAAGGGCAGGTTCCAGCCTGGATCGAGAATGACGTCGTATCCTCCCTGACCGGGGAACAGCCCGAGACCGCGGGACAGGATGTAGACCAGCACCAGGGCCAGCCAGAAGTAGGGAACGGCTGCCAGCAGGGTGGTGGCTGGAATCAGGGAATCCAGCCAGGTCCCCGGGCGCCACCCGACCAGCGCGCCGAGGATAATGCCAATGGCTGCTGCCAGGACCGTGGAAACTCCAACCAGGATGACCGTCCAAGGCATCGAAGCGCCGATCACATCCGTGACTTTTGCCGGGAAGTAGCTGATGGATACTCCCAGGTCCCCGCGGGCGATGTTCGCCAAATAGGACCAGTACTGGGCCAGGATGGGCTGGGTGTCATCCCCGCCCAGGAGGATTGCGTACGCCTGGCGGGTCTCGGGCGTGACGTTGCCGCCGCGCTGCTGCAGCTTTGCCAGCAGGATGTCGACGGGATTACCCGGCAGCATGCGGGGAATGATGAAGTTCAGGGTCAGCGCTGCCCAGAGGGCAGCGGCGTAGAAACCCAGCTTGCGTATTACGTAGTTCACTTTTGCACCTGTCACACCTGGTTTTGGTTACGGTGACCGTGCGCCCGGCAGCGTGCCCGGGCCCACGGGTTGTTAGCCGTTGGCCGGCTCGAGGGACTTGAAGATCTGGGCCGCATCAAGACGGGACCAGACGGCGGGGAAGGCGTACATGTTCTCCTCGGTGGGCCAGCCGGTGAACTTTGCCTTGTTCCAGATGCTGGTCGTGCCGCCTGTCAGGACAGGGATGTAAGGCATGTCCTCGACGATGGCACCTTGGATGATGTCAAACTGCTTCTGGCGTGTTTCCTTGTCCTCAAACCGTGTGTTCTTGACGGCGTCAATGGCAGCGTCGACCGCGGGGTTCGAGTAGCGGGCGGTATTGTTGCCGGCGCTTTCGCCCACATGGGCAGTGTTGGCGGAGGAGAAGAAGTAGTTGTAGACGTAGTAAGGGTCCGAGGCCGGCCCCTGCCAGAGAGAGTCGATCGCCAGCTGGAAGTTGCCCTTGGTCCGCTTGTCGGTCCATTCGTTCCAGGAGGACTGCGATGCCTGGACGTCAATGCCGGAAGCCTTGGCTTGCTCTGCAATGGTCTGGATCGCGGTGATGTAGTCGGTCCAGCCGGTGACAACCTCGATGGTAAGGGTCAGCTTCTTACCGTCCTTGGCAAAGATTCCGTCGGCTCCCTTGGTCCAGCCGGCTGCTTCCAGCGTTTTCTGTGCTGCAGCTGGATCTGCAGCCGCCGGCGCCTCAACAGGCTTGATGGACGCTGAGATCCACTCGGACTGGGTATCCGTCAGTGCGAACGAGGGGGAGATTGGCGCTGCGGTGTCTTCGTACGCCAGCTTGTTCAGCTGGGTACGGTCGATCGCGTGATAGAGCGCCTTCCGGACGGCCGGATCAGTCTGCGGGCCCGTGCAACCCATGGCCGCAGTTGAGCAGGAAGCGAGCACCTGCTGGCTCTGGGCAACGGTCTGCTTTTCGTAGTTCGGGAAGTTCTTGGACACGTTTTGGATATCCGGAACCGGACCGGTCTGCCAGTCGATGGTTCCCGAAGCGATGGCGTCGGCACCAGCAGTGTTACCCGACAGGGCGATGTAGCGGACATTCTTGACTGCCGGTTCGCCGCCCCAGTACGAAGGGTTGGCCGTCAAGGTGAAAGCCTGTGGTTTGAAGTCACCGAGCTGGTAAGCGCCGGTTCCGACAGGCTTTTCAACCACGTCTGTCTCGGGGTCAATTTTGGACCAGATGTGCTCGGGGACGATGACTGCCTGCGTGAGGATGTCCGGTCCGGACACGAACGCGGGGGCGTCCCAGATGAACGTGACGTGAGTGTCATCGGTGGCAGTCACATCACCTTTGAAGCCGAGACTGTTCAACGCCGGGTGCTCTTTGAGCAGGTTGAAGGTGAAGGCCACGTCACCGGCGGTAAATGCCTCGCCGTCACTCCACTTCACCCCGTCCCGCAGCGTCACGGACAGTTCGGTGCCTGCCGCGTTCCAGACGTACTCCGTTCCGAGCAGGGGTTCGGGCTTGGAGTCGGCGGCGGCCTTGTTCAGGAAGAACAGGGGTTCGTAGATGGTGCCGGGCCCTGCGATCTGCGACGGGGAGAACGGGTTGAAGTTCAGCTGGTAGTCGCCGGCCTGCCCGGTATAGGCAATGAGGGTGGAGTCAGCGGAGTTTGCGGCGCCACGTCCTCCGCCTGCGGTACATCCGCTGAGGAGGAGCCCCAAGGCCGTCGCGCCTGCGGCGAGAGCCAGGGGGCCGCGGCGCCGTACGGACCTGCGGGGTCGAGTGGGGAGGAGCATCTCTGGTCCCTTTCATTGTGCCGGACCACAGTTACCGGCGGGATTGTGTGCCGAATATCACGGCCTAAGAAGAAGTTAGGTGATTAAATTAAGTTGGTCAAGTTATTATTAGGGAGAGCGTTCAGTTGCCGTAGGCGCAAACCAGGGCGGATGGATGGACCAGGGAAATGAGGATTGATGGTATCTGCAACGGCGCACCGGCCCGTTCTATGGTCGTCGACGCGGTCACGGTTGCTGGACATCATGCGCACCCTCGGTACCGTAAGCCGGGTTGAACTGGTGGGCGCCACCGGCCTGACGCCGGGGACCATCTCCAATGTCGTGCGTGACCTCCTGGACGAAAATTTGGTGCTCGAAGTGGGTCATGCACGCTCCCGGGGCGGCCAGCCCCGCCGGCTTCTGCAGCTTCGGGCGCAGGCCCATTACGCCGTGGGCGTGCAGATGGATAGGTGTACGAGTTCGGTGGTCCTCACAGATTTCGGCGGGCGGCTGGTGGCCCAGAGGACCCTTCAGGGCTCCGGCAACACCAGCCCCGAAGAGATGCTGACGCTGCTGTCGCACGAGATCCTGGACCTTCTGGAGTTGGAGCAAATACCGCTTGGCAGGGTACTCGGGGTAAGTCTTGTCACCTATGGCCCTCAGGACCGGCTGAACGGAAAGCTGATGGCCCCCCGCCCCACTCCTGAATGGTACGGGTGCCCCCTTGCCCCCTCTTTGTCGCGCCTGACGGGGTTGCCGGTCCTGCTGGAGAATGATGCGACCGCGGCAGCGTTGGGTGAACAGTGGCTCGGGGACGTGGAGGCCGATACGTTCGGGGTGATTTACATGGCCAGCGGCCTGGGCGGTGGCGTCATCGTCGACCGCGAGGTTTATCGAGGGGGCGGTTCCAACACGGTGGAGCTGGGCCACATTTCCGTTGACGCTTCCGGTGCGCCGTGTGAATGCGGGAACCGAGGGTGCATTGAGACAACCTACGGAACCGCCGCCGTCGTCTCCCGCGCTCTGTCAGCCACTCGTTTCGGTGCCCATCTCAATCTCACTGGCAAGCCGGGCGATACGCTTGAAGACTTCGAGAAGTTGTCCCAGGCAGCCATCGGTGGCGATCCCTATGCCGGATCGCTGCTCGGCGAGGCCGCTTACGGACTGGGGCAGGCCGCGGTGACCCTGGTCAATCTCTTTGACCTGCAGACCGTGGTTCTGGCAGGACCGGCCTTCTCAGTTGCCGGCCCGCTCTTGCGTGATGGCATTTCGAAGGTCCTGAACCAGTCGGCCTTCAGCCGCGAGCTTCGCCCCATCAGTGTGGTTTTGTCCTCTCATGGTTCTTTGGCGGCGGCCGTCGGGGGGGCTTTACAAGTACTTCGGACACCTGCCGGAGCCGCAGCAAACGCATAAACCTCTACAGCCCTAGAAACCGCATAGAAAACAACAATTACGGAGACCATATGACACAGTCCCTGCCCCGATTCACAGTGCTGCGCCGCGATGGTATCAGCCTTGCCCTGTGCTACCTGCCCCTTGGATTGCCTTCCGTGCTGCACTGGGGATCTGACTTCGGAGACCTTGATGACGACGACCTCGAGAACATTGTCGCCGCTGCGGGCAGGCAAACCGCTCCTGGAACCCTGGACGCGGCCTGGCAGCTCAGTATCCTTCCCCAGGAAGGCGACGGTTGGGCAGGCCGCCCTGGTTTGATGGCCACCCGTGAAGGGCAACCCCTTTTTCCCAGGTGGACGGTAAGCAGCGCCGACAGCACTGCCCACTCCGTTGTGGTCCACTCCCTCGACGCAACCCGCGGGCTTGAACTACTGAGCACATTCTCCATAGAAGCAGGCGGTGCTGTCACTGTCGGTCATGAGCTGACGAACAGGGGTGAGGGCATTCTTGAGGTCAACTGGCTGGAGGCAACGCTGCCCGCGCCTAAGACGGCGGACTACCTGACGATGTTCTCGGGCCGCTGGACCAGGGAGAAGGCGCCTTTCACTACATTGATGCCCCGAGGGGCCATGAACCGGCAGACCCGACGGGGGCGGGGTGGACATGATGCTCCTCATCTCGAAATTGCAAGCATTGACCCACCCCGGGACCGGACGGGCGAGTTGTGGGCAGTACACCTGGGGTGGAGCGCGGACGCAACGTACCGGACCGACCGGATGACCGATGCTGTCACCCTGATCGGGGCCGGCGAGCTGGTCCGCCCGGGAGAAATCCGGTTGGCGCCAGGGGAGAGCTATTGGACGCCAAAGACGTGGTTCGGCTGGTCGGATGCCGGCCTGGATGGATTGTCGTCCATGTTCCATACCGCGCTCCGTTCCCGGGACCAGCACCCCCGCGGACCCCGTCCCTTGGTCCTGAACACCTGGGAAGCTGTCTACTTTGATCACAATCCCCAGACCGTTCTGGAACTGGCCGAGCGTGCCGCTGAGGTTGGAGTTGAACGGTTCGTCCTCGATGACGGCTGGTTCATGGCCCGCCGGGATGACACGAGAGGCCTCGGGGACTGGATCGTGGACCCTGCTGTCTGGCCGGAAGGCCTGGGTCCCCTTGCAGGCCGGGTCCACGAACTCGGGATGCAGTTCGGGTTGTGGTTTGAACCGGAGATGGTGAACCTGGACTCAGACCTGGCACGCTCGCACCCGGACTGGCTGCTGCACAACCCTGACCATGTCACAGCTACCCCGGACGACCTGTCATGGCGGACACAGTTTGTCCTGGACCTTGCCAACCGGGACGCCTACAACCATGTGCGGCGGCAGATGAGCGACCTCATCAAGGAACTGGGTATCGACTTCATCAAATGGGACCACAACCGGGACCTGATCGAGCCTGTGCACGCTGGCCGCCCCGGGACGCATGAGCATACGCTTGCAACCTACCGGTTGATACGCGAGCTCAAGGAAGCCCATCCGGGCCTGGAAATCGAATCGTGCTCCAGTGGTGGTGCGCGCACCGATCTGGGAATCCTGGAGTTCGCCGACAGGGTCTGGGCCTCGGACTCCAATGATGCCGTTGAACGCCAGGATATTCAGCGCTGGACCCAGTTGCTTCTGCCGCCGGAGTTGGTGGGGGGCCATGTTGGTCCTGCAACGTCCCACAGCTCAGGGCGCACGGTCGATTTTTCCTACCGGGCGGCGACAAGTCTGATGGGTTCTGCCGGATTTGAATGGAACATCCTGGACTGCCCCCCGGAGGAGCTTGAGACCGTGCGCGCCTTCGCCCGGATGTACAAGGAGCTGCGCCACGTTCTGCATACAGGGACAGCCGTACACGCCGACGTCCTTGACCCGGCGCTGCGCGTTACAGGGGCAGTTCTGCCCGACCAGAGCGAGGGTGTGTGGACGATCGCCTCAGTTGCCACCCTTGAGGATGCCCTGCCTGAAAAAGTGCGGTTGCATGGACTGGATCCTGACAGCCGCTACCGGGTCAGCGTCCGGAACGAGCTTGGCACCCCGCACCATGGCTGGATCACACCCCCGTGGTTTTCTGCCGGTGAGGTAACGCTTCCCGGCAGCATCCTGGGCAGTGCAGGGCTGCAGATTCCGGTCCTGTGGCCGGCCCAGGCCATCATCCTTCATGTACAGAAGGCCTAGCTAGGGGTGCCGTCCAGTACCGGATCCGACCCGGTACTGGTCCAGGCGGCGGTGCTGCCGCGCTGGATGATGCGTGCAGTTGGCACGTGGACTATCGTTTGGAGCGCCCCGGAGTAGGTCTTCATCAGGACTTCCGCCACGATCCTCCCCAGTTCGTGGACGTCAAGGCTCACCACTGAAAATGGCGGGTGCGACAGACGACAGTGGGGCCCATCGTCCCAGGCGAGCAGCGACACGTCCCCCGGAACATTCATTCCAAGGGTCTGCGCGGCAGACATACCCGCTACCGCCATGATGCTGTTGTCATAGACGATGGCGGTGGGACGGTTCGGGGCGGTCAGTAACTGGTGGGTTTGTGCTGCTCCTGATGGTGCCGAGTAGTCCCCCTCGACAGAAAAGCCGTTGATGGCCCGGCGGGCAAGGGCGCGATCGAAGGCCAGGCTGCGTGCCCTCGTATGATGCAGATGCCCCGGACCGGAAACCCGGCCCAAAGATTTATGCCCCAATCCGGCGAGGAAGTCCACGGCCATTTCCATGGCTCCCGAGTTATCCACGTCAACCAGGGACACCCCGGGGGTCGTGGGACCTCCCAGGACCACAACCGGCAGCCCGAGCTCGAGGCAAAGCCGCGCCCTTGAATCATCATCCTGGGAATCAACCACCACGACCGCGTCAATGTCGCCACTTTCAGCCCACCGCGGATAAGCGTCCAGCTCGTCCTGGTAGGAACTGAACTGTCTCAGTATGACGGTGGCGCCGTGCTGGTCGAGGGCCCCTTCCATGCCGGTCAGGAGCTCTTCAAAGTAGGGATCTGTGCCATGTGGTCCGTTTTTGTTTTGGACTCCAATGGCGAACCTTGGGTGCAGGCCTGATCCTGTAGGGAGGGTGTCCATGTGCTAAGTATGGCTTTGACCGGCAATACTTAGCACATGAGCCCAGCCGCAGAGCGTCCATGACAGTCGTGCTGAACCCATCCGGAACGCAAACCAGCAGGGGCTTGGTCCTTGACCGCGTCAGGGCTGAAGGGCCCGTCAGCCGTGTCGAACTCGCAGAGCGCACAGGGTTGACGCAGGCTGCCATCTCCAACCTTGTCCGGTCGTTGCTGAACGAGGGGCTCCTGGTTGAGACTGGCGAACGAACGTATACCGGTGCCAAGGGCAAGCCTCGTGTGTTGCTTGGGCTCAATCCACGCGCGCGGTGCAGTGTGGGCGTGCAGATCGGCGCGGACTGGATTGTACTGGTTTTGACCGATGCCGCCGGTTCAGTGCTGGCCAGGACACGGATCAGGGGCGCCCGCTCGAGAATCCCGGACGAAGTAGTGAAGGATGTTGCCGAACAGGTGGGCGTCATGCTCAGGCTAACCAGCGTGCAACGTGAGATTGTTGCTGGAATCGGGCTGGTTGCCCCTGGCGCGCTAGATGTTGAGAGCGGCTCCATACTGACCTCTCAGAGCATGCCCCTGTGGGAGCGGTTTCCCGTCCGGGATGCGCTGACATCGGCCTCGGGCCTGCCGACGTTGCTGGACAATGTGGCCACGGCGGCTGCAATGGGAGACTTCTGGAGTGGCGCTATTCCGGATGCAACCGCGCACTGCACGCTGTACATGGGGGCAAGCATCAGCGCGGGCCTGCTGATCGGTGGCTCGATTTATCGGGGATCAAGTTCCAACACCGGTCTGCTTGGCAGCGTACGGTTCCAGAGCGGCCGCCGTTCAGGGACAACCCTTGAAGAAGTTGCCGGGCCTCGGGCGGTGGCTGAACGCGCCAGGGCTGCTGTATCGTCGGGGCGGACCACCACCGCGAAGCTTTCCGGCGACTTCGATCCCTTCAGCGACTTCGCCGCCATTGCAACAGCTGCTGTCCACGGTGATCCGTTGTCCATGGCACTCATCGAAGAGTCAGCAGATCACGTCGCGGACGCCGTCGTGGCGCTGGTTAACATCCTTGACCTTGATTCGGTGACCCTTGCCGGCCCATCGTTCACCACTGCCGGTTCCCTGTACCTGCCCCTCCTGGACCAGCACCTGCGCGCTGAAGCGTTTGCCCTGCCCAAGCACGGTGTGACAGTACGGCTTTCGACCCAAGTCACTGACGCGGCCGCCGTTGGTGCTGCCGCGCTCATGCTGCAGCACAGCCTCTCTCAACCGGACTAGGGGACCTCAACCTCCCGCCGACGACCGCCCGGCACATGCAATGTGGCACGCTCACGGATTGCGGGGCCCCGCTGTAACAAGCGAAGCCCCGCGGCCCTACTTTTCCTTACTGCCGGTCACTTTGCCCGCAGATCGTCCACGTAGGCGGTCCCTGTGGTGGAAGTCCCCTCGGGTACCTGGTTGATGAAGATGTTGAATTGGGAGAGGTCCTTCAGGTCCTCGTTAGTGATCCTGCGGTCTGCATTGGCTGTGTCCCAGGGAGCAGGGCGGAAGTCCGCGAAGGGGATGGTGAGGTTTTGCCCCTCGATGCCGCTAAGGGAGGGGTAAGCCTCGTAAGCGACACCGCCACAGACCAGCTGCAGAACGAGCTTCTGCTGTGACCCATCCGGCTGCAGCCACAACGAGAATGCATCGAATGCCGACCAGTCTCCCTCTATACGCCGAGTGATTCCGGTGTAGTTCTGCAGGCTGAAGTCATAGTCGAATTTCAGGGCGCTCGTTCCGCTGCCCACCGGGCTGCTGGAGAGGGAGATGTTGTTGGCACCTACGGCGCTGTAAGCAGCCCGGAGTTCACTGTCGTCTGCGTATCCTTCGAAGTCATCGACGACACCGGGAGCTGAGGCCGGCTTTTCGCCCAAAACGAGTTGTTGAACGGCAGTCAGTTCCTTCTTGCCGGGCAGCTGCGCGGTAACCGTCAGGGTCGTCCGTTTGCTGGTCAGCTCACTTGCGGGTACGGAGAGGGTCCCCATGTAGTAACCGGACGTGGCATCGAACGTCAACTGCTGTGCCGGGGCATCACCAAGGCGGAAGGAGGCGTTGAAGGGCTTCGTGTCGGTTATACGTACGCGAACGGTGGTTTCCTGGTCGGTGACCCTGTCACCGTCAACCGGGGAAACCACGTGAAGTGCCGGAGCGTGGTCTTCACTCTTGACCTTCCGCTGCCGCACATCTTTTTCAGTGAGCCCGGAGGCGAAGACTGTGAAATCGTCAGCCGCGAAGGCGCGGAAATCGGGGAGCATTTCGTGCTCTGCGAGGTCTCCCGTTGCCGGGTACGGCACGAAGAACTGGCCCGTCCCGTAGTTTGTCCACGTCAGCATCCACGCCATGCGGCGGGCATCAGGATCCGCTTTGAGGGCGTTCAGCACCTCTGTGTACCAGTTCACCTCGGGGTTCTGGCCGTTGGGCTTGAGTGCCCCGCTGACTCCGACTTCGGTCAGGGCAGCGACTTTGCCGCGCTCATCGGCCAACTTCGAAATCATGCCCAAGTCAGCGACCAGGCCATCCAACCATTGCTGCGACCCGCCTGAACTGTCGTAGTTGTCGTAGCCGAGGACATCCACAAACGCGTCACCCGGGTACGTGCGCATGAACACATCGCTGGTTCCGCTGAAGCCGCCACCTGGGGAGTAGGAATACAGGAAGTTGTGCACGTCCTTTACGTCGCGGAGGTATTCCACGGTGTAGCGGAAGAGTTCGATGTACTGGGAGGCAGAAGCGTGGGCGGCTCCCCACCAGAACCAAGAGCCTGCGTTTTCATGGAAGGGCCGGAAAACCATCGGAATGGCGGACCCGTTGTCGTCCACAGAGGCATGCGCGATGCGGGCAACCCTGTCCAGGTAGTCGGTGAACTCCTGGTTTCGGTCGCCGCCGGGCATGATCCGTGAGACAACTTCACCGTCTGTATCGTCGAAAGGTCCGCCAGTGACAAAGTTGTCCATGTGTGCCGAGAAGGTCTGGATCCCTCCGATCCTGTCTGCTGCCTTCACCAGTCCGACTGTATGCTCGAAGTTTTCCTCCGGTGTCGGGCTGCCTGGTGCCGAACCGTATCCGTCATGGCCAAAATCCCAACCGAAAACGGCAGGGTGTTCACCGGTGGCCGCCTTTACGTCAGATAACACCCCATCAGCGTTCTCTGCCGGAAACGTGACACCGAATTCTGTGTCCTGCTGATGGCCAAAGAGGATGCCCTTGCCCTGCTGGGATTTGAGGTACGCGAAGAGCGACGCTGTCCGGGAGTTCGCCTCCTGATCAACAAGGGAAAGCCTTTCAGGGGGGCCTGATCTGTCCGACACCAAGGGCGGAGCGGCAACAGCGGAGGCGGCCGTAGAGGCGGCCAGCGCTGCCACCAGAATAGCCACGCCGCTTCTACGGAGGCGGCTAGGAAGTGCACCTGAAGTTTTCAATGCGGTCCTGTCTGTCAGGTGACGCGGCAGTGCGCCACTGACGCATAACCCTAAGCGATTAACTTAATAAAGTGAAGTAAATATATGGAGTTGCCAGTGCCGCCCTTTATAGAGAAACGCGGCGGGCCAGACGCGGTTGAGTCGCCCACTCGGTGCTTCGTCGAGTCGGACGTTTCCGTTGCCTAAACGCCGATAAGGGAGCTCTCGCCAAGCTATGCCGGCAGGTGGACGAAGCAGGTCCACCGGCCCGACTGATCGACGGCGCCCGACATGGCCGACTGGAAGACTCCGGAGGTTTTCCCGGCTACGAGGAGATCATGGACGCCCTGGCCGGCCCGGACCATCCCGACCATGCCGAACACTTCGCGGGGGTGGCCGAAATGACCGGCTCCGATATGCCTTTGGACCCTGCCTTCCTGGACATCGCCGCCGTCAACCAAACGCTGGTGAGGGTCTTTTTCCGCCTTTGTAGCCCCGCCGGACCTACCCCTCGGAGTGCGTCCGCACGTCAGGGCTGACCTCGGCAAGGTGGCCCAGGTTCCTGGACACCGCACGCGCCGTCGCCCGGACCGCCGGGGCCAGCACGTTGGGCGGAGTGGAGCCGTCCGGGACCACGATGGACAGCGCTGCCACCACCGAACCCTGCGCGTCAAAGATGGGCGACGCCACGGATACTGTCCGCGAGGGCGCAGAGCGGCGGATCATCGCAATTCCTGTGCGCCGAACGTCGGACAGCGTGCGCCGCAGCTGGCCCTCCGGCATGTTCTCGACCCCGGGCTCGTTCTCCGGCGGCTTCCCC
>Ga0307412_10001314_pt1 | contig 13918 bp, 8 predicted proteins | sample DK1Cmetagenome_3_FD_203823 | JGI IMG/M metagenome (GOLD analysis project Ga0307412, IMG submission 203823) | Maize rhizosphere microbial communities from greenhouse at UC Davis, California, United States - DK15-C-1 | ecosystem: Host-associated > Plants > Roots > Rhizosphere > Soil | place: USA...
GCCACGCGAGCGTTCGCGCCCTCAGTGTGCGCTCACGCATTTCGATGAAGCGGGATTGATCGTGACGTTGCGCGATCCGGCGATGCTGGACGCATGGGATGCGCACGACTGGCATCGTCTGTTCTGGACATATCGCGAGGCATGGTCGAGCGGCGAGGCGCGTGTCGATGTCTTCGGCCACGCCTTGCTCGAGCATGCGCTCACGCCGGGAAAGCTGCTGGTGGGCAAGGCGCTGGTGGTGATGGACGAGGGCGATGCCATCGCGCGCTGCGCGGAAGCGATCGCCGCTGGCGACGTTCTTCGCGATCCGCAGGAGCTTCGTCCGCTTCCGGTGTCGGGTGTTCCGGGATGGCATCCGGAGACGGAGGACGAGGCGTTCTACACGAGCGCGCCGTGCTTCCAGCCGCTGCGCCCCGGCCGCGTCTATCCGCCACCGCTCGGTTCGCCATAGCGAAGCTCCCCGTGTATGTGGGGGCCGGCCTTGGTGGGAGCCGACCCTGTCGGCGATGGGTGCTTGCCGTGACCTGGCCCGCTGCCGCGGGATCGCCGACAAGTCGGCTCCCACAGGGGACTGGCTTCCATGTGTGAGTGTGGGAGCCGCTTCAGCGGCGATGGGTGCTTGCCTCGGACTGGCCCGCTGCCGCGGGATCGCCGACAAGGTCGGCTCCCACAAGGGCCGGCTCCTACCAGTGTGCCGCCGCAACCCTCACACCAGGCCGTGGTCTCGCGCGTATTCACCTAGCAGGCTGTCGTGATCCACGCCCAGCTTGCGCATGGCGTCGCGCTTCTGCCGGCTGATCGTCTTCACGGACTTCCCTTCGCGGTCGGCGATCTGCTGGAGCGACATGCCGTTGACGAACAGGCGGATCACTTCCGTCTCGCGTGGTGACAAGGGCGCGCCGGGCATCGCTTCGGAGGCGTCGTCCGCTTCGTTGAGGATGTCGAGCAGCGTCTCGCTCAGGTAGGTTTCGCCGTCCGCCACGGCGCGGGCCGCGGTCGCCAGTTCGTCCATGGGGGCGCGTTTGTCCACGATGCCGCGCACGCCGCGGTTGAGCATGGACTGCAGCGCGGCGGGGCGATTGATCATCGTCAACACCACCAGCGCAAGCTGCGGATGCTCCTTCACGATCGTCTCGATCAGGGCGAATCCATCGTCTTGCCGATCGCTCGGCATGAGAAAATCCGTAATAACGACGTCGCAAGGGCGCTCGCCGAGCATGGCCAGCAACTCGTCCGCGGCCTTTGCCTCACCCACCACGTCGATGTGCGCGTTCCGCAGCGCAAGGGCGCCGCCGACGAGAACCAGGGGGTGATCGTCTGCCAGAATGACCTTCAGTGGCATGCCTTGTGTTCTCCTTGTTTCATTACACACAGCGAACTTCGAACCGATTATGCCCATGATGGTTCCCCTGACGAAGCCTGCGATGTGATCCGACGCCTGATCCTGCTTTTCCTGGTCTGCCTGGCCGGCCCCCTCCGGGCCATGCCGGATGGCTCGCCTTCGCGTGAAGACGCGAATTGGCTACGCCACCACCCGGTACTCACCGTCGGTGCCTATCGCGAGGGCTACCCGCCTTTCGAAGAGCTGCGCGACGGTGAACTGGAGGGCCTGGGCCCGGATTACCTGCGCGAGATCGCCCGCGACCTCGGCGTGACCCTGCAGACCCGGGTCTACGCCACGTGGCCCGACCTGCTCGCGGGCCTGGCCCGTGGCGAGATCGACGTCGCCACCTCGGTCACCCCGCTGGAACAGGGCATGCCGGGCATCCGCGTCGGTGCCACCTACTTCGAGTCCCTGCCTTCGCTGGTGGAGCGCGCGGACGCGCCCATCGTCCATCGGCCGGGCGACCTGCGCGGCAAGCGCCTGGCCGTGCACGCGGGCTACTTCGACATGGCGGCGCTGCGCCGCGAACTGCCGGAAACCACCCTCGTCGAGACGACATCGACGGCCGATGCGTTGGCGCGGGTGCGCTCGGGCGATGTCACGGCGTACCTCGACAATCCTTACTCCGCCCGTGAGTTCGTGGCTCGCCTGGGTTTCGAGCGCGAACTTCGCGTGGGCGCACCGCTGGCGCTGCCGATCAGCGCGCTGGCCTTCGCCGTCCCCGCCGACCGCGCGCCGCTCGGCCACGCCATCGACCACGCGGTCGCCGAACTCACCGCCGCCGACCATGGCCGGCTCCGCGCCCGTTGGGTCGGCCGCGATATCGCGCCACGCCCCCGGCAGACCGACATTCCGCTCAGCGAGAAGGAAAAGGCCTGGCTGAACGCCTTGCCGCCCTTGCGCCTGGGCGTGGACCCCAGCTACGCGCCTTTCAGCCTGCTATCGGGGCAGGGCGAGGCGGAAGGCCTGGCGCTCGACTACGTGCGCGAGATCGCCGCCGAGCTGGGCATCCGCCTGACCCAGGTGCCCAGCGAAAACTGGATGGGCACCGTGGAGAGGGTGAAGCGGGGCGAGGTGGATCTCGTCGCCGCGATCAATCCGCAGAGCGCCACGTCTCCGTACCTGGAGCCCAGCGTTCCCTACCTCGACTTCCCGATCATGATCGTGACGCGCGAAGGCGCGCCGACCATGGCCGGCCGCGACGATCTTGCCGGGAAGCGTGTGTTCGGCAACGTCACCCGGGAGCCGATCCGGCGCCTGTTGGCGCGCATTCCCAACGTGCAGGCCATTCCCGTCGATACCGAGGCCGAAGGCATGCGCCGGTTGGCGGCAGGCGAGGGTGACGCTTTCGTCGGCAACCTCGCCTCGGTCGACTACCACATCCGCGAGACCTTCCTCGGCCAGTTGAAGGTCGCGGCGCCCACGGGAGACAGCGAAGCCATCGCGGTGGGCGTGCGCCACGACCTGGCTCCGTTGTTGCCCCTGGTCAACCGCGTTCTCGTCAACCTGCCCACGCACCGGCAGCAGGAAATCCGCAACACCTGGTTCGCCTCGCACTACGTCGTCGGCCCCACCTGGCGCGAGGTCGCGGGGCGCGTGCTGCCGTTCGTCGCGGTGCTGCTGATCTCGCTCGTCGCCATCAGCTACGCGTACCTCAACCTGCGCCGGGAAACCCGCCGGCGTGAGCGGACCGAGAGGCGTCTCGCCGAAGTCACCGCCCACGTTCCGGCGGTGGTGTACGAGGCCGTGCGCGGCACCGACGCCGCCTATGCGATGAGCTACGTCGGCGGCGATCCGCAGCGCATCCTCGGCATGGAACCCGGCGACCTGCTCGCCGGCGATGCGACGATGCTCGCGCCCGTGGCGGACGAGGATCGCGAGAAACTTCGCGAAGCCTTCGAGCGTTCCGCGCGCGAACTCACGCCCTTGCACGTGACGGTGCGTGCGCAGGTGGGTGGACGCGTCCGTTACCTCAGTTCGGATGCCGTGCCGCTAGCGGCCGCGGATGGCAGCGTGCGCTGGAACGGCTATTGGGTGGATGTCACCGCGCAGGAACTGGCGGCGCGCGGGCTGGCCCATGCTCGCGATGAGGCGGAGGCGGCCACGCAGGCCAAGAGCGACTTCCTCGCCACGATCAGCCACGAGATACGCACGCCGATGAACGGTGTGATCGGCCTGCTCGACGTCCTCGAACGCACGCGCCTGGACGATGGCCAGCGCAAGATGGTTTCCACGATCGAGCATTCGGCGGAAGCGCTGCTGCATATCCTCGACGACGTCCTCGATTTCTCGAAGATCGAAGCGGGCCACCTCACCCTCGATCCCCAACCCTCGGACCTGCGCGCGATCGTCGAAGGCGCCGTCGCCATCCTGGCGGCACAGGCCGAAGCGAAGGGCCTGTCGCTGCGCGTGCACTTCGACCCCGCGCTGGCGCCGGCGGTCGTCGTGGACGATGGCCGACTGCGCCAGGTCCTGCTGAACCTGCTCGGCAACGCGATCAAGTTCACCGCCAGCGGCGACGTGGCCGTGGAGGTGCACGTCGACGAGCGGCACGGCTCACGCCAGCGTCTGCGCATCGTCGTCGCGGATACGGGTATCGGTATCCACGCCGCGAAACTGCGTCATGTGTTCGCGCCCTTCAGCCAGGCCGAATCGTCGACGACCCGGCGCTTCGGCGGAACAGGTCTGGGCCTCAGCATTTCCCGGCGTCTGATCGAGCGCATGGGCGGGCACATCGCCTTGGACAGCGAGCCGGGCCGTGGCACGATCGTAAGTGTGACGCTGGAAGTCGCCGTAGCCGATGCGCCTCGCGTGAGGGATGAAGCCGCTGCCCCTGCGTCGCTCCCCTCGCCGGACGACCCGGGCAAGGCACGCATCCTGTTGGCCGAGGATCATCCGGTGAACCAGGAACTGGTGCGCGTGCAACTGGCCTTGCGCGGCTATCGCTGCGACATCGTCGATGACGGCATGGCGGCCCTCGCCGCCCTCGAACTCGCCGATTACGATCTGCTCCTGGTCGATTGCCACATGCCGCATATGGATGGCTACGCCGTGGCGCGCGAAGTACGCCGGCATGAAATGGGAACGGGACGCCACCTGCCCATCGTCGCGATGACGGCCGATGCGCGTGCCGACCAGCGCGAGATCTGCCTCGCGGCCGGCATGGACGACCTGCTGCGCAAACCCATCCGCCTGGAAGCCTTCCACGCGACGGTGGAACGCTGGCTAGCGAAGACGGGACCGGCCGTGCCCACGATCGACATGGAGCGTATGCGCAGGGCGTTCGGATCGGACGAGAATATCGCCCGGGTGATCCGCGCCGGCGCGGACACGACACGCGAGGCGCTGTCGCGGTTGCCCGAGGTGCTCGACCGTGCCGCTCGCGAAGAAGTGGCGGGATGGGTTCATCATGTGCTTGGCGGCGTGAACGTATTCGGTTATTCGGCCGTCGCCGAGGAAGGCGAGCGCCTCGAACTCGCGCTTCGTGAAGGTGCCGACGTCGACATCGTCGCCGTCGATGCCTTCGCGTCCCGCGTGGCGCAATTCACCGATGGACTGGAGCGACTCGCTGCGACGGCGGATCAGTCGTAGTCGACGGCGATCACGGCGAAGCGGGTGCGGCCGCCCGGTAGCTCCGCTTCGAATTCGTCGTCCACGCGCTTCTTCAGAACGGCGCGCGCGAGAGGCGAGTCGATGCTGATCCAGCCGAGTCGCGCATCGGTTTCGTCGGGCCCCACGATGCGATAGCGCACGCTGTCGCCGGTGTCGACGTTTTCCAGTTCGATCGTCGCGCCGAAGAAAACGGCATCTCGTTGCGAAGGGGCCGTTTCCACCACCTTGAGCACGGGAATGCGCTTGCTGAGGTAGCGCGCACGGCGGTCGATCTCGCCCAGCTGTTTCTTCCGGTACGTGTATTCGGCGTTCTCCGAACGATCGCCTTCGGCTGCCGCGGCGGCGAGTGCCTTGACCACCTCGGGCCTGACCGTGTGCCACAGGTGGTCGAGTTCGGCCTTCAGGCGTTCGAAGCCTTCGCGCGTGATGATCGCCGTCGACGACGGGGAGGGTGGACGCCAGCGGCTCATGGCGAGACCTTCCGCGTCGATGCGAGTGTGGCGAGGAGGGCTTCGATATCCCGCGCGAGCGGATGCTCCGGATAATCGACAAGGAGGCGGCGCCCCAAGGTCGCGGCTTCCGCGGCCTGGCCAAGGCGATCGTGCATGCGCACGGCCAGCAGGCCGTAGTGCGGCGCACCCATGTCGAGCGGCCAGCAGCGCACGTAACCCTCGGCCAGGTGCAGGGCGAGCCGTGACATGCCGCCGTGTGCCGCGGTGTCGGCGAGCGGTCCGCAGGTGACGGTGTCGTCGGGAAGAAAGGACGGATCGACGTCGAGGCAATCCTGCACCACGCCCAGCGCTCGCCTCGACTCGCCGCCGACGACCAGCGCCGCGATCCATATCTGTCCGTGCACGAGCAGTTCCGGCCATCGTCCTTGCACCCGCAGCAGTTCGCGATAACGCAGGTGCAGGCCGGGCGGAGCCAGGCCTTCGCGCAGGCGTTCGGTGAGGATGTCGGTGGCGCCGGGAACGTCGTCCCGCGCGATCAGGTTCACGTGCGAAAGCAGCGCGCCGTCGTCGTCGGGTTCCGCCACGGCGGCGATCGCCATGGACTCCGGCTGATAGCCGAGCGCCTCGTGCTTATGGTGGATCAGCGCACCCATCAGGTGGAAATTGTAGACGGTGAGGTAGTTGGCGACGAGGTAATAGCCCAGCGTGCCGAAGAACGTGGGGCCATGATCCTTCATCGCGTATTGGGCGGCGGCCTGGAGCAGGCTGCTGGCCAGCATGATCACGAACAGCAAGACGTAGCTGCCACCGAGGCGTCCGACCGCCTGGACCCAGATGGCCGGATTCAAGGCGGCGCCGACGCCGTCGAAGGTCAGCGACATCGTGATCACGGGCAGCACGAAGGCGAACACCAGCGAGACGAGCAGCCCCGGTACACCGAAGAAGATCGGCGCGAGCACCGCGATGGCGTTGCCGGTCAGCTGGATCAGGATCAGCGCGATGCTGGTCCCGTCCGTCGTATGGATCGCCATTTCCGGTGGGTCGGCGTAACCGTCGGCGGTGTGCCGCAGGCATTCGAAGGCATACGTGTAGAGCGCCATCCAGCCGAGGCCGATCACCAGCAGCTTCAGTCCCGTCACCGGCAGGAAGGCGATCGACTCGAACAGCGTGATGGCACCGATCGTGAGCGGCGCCGCGCCACGCATCGGATACCGCCATCCGATGCGGATGCGTTCCGCGAACGGCGTATCGGCATCCGCCAATTCGTGACGTGGCACGTTTAGCGCTTCCCGCCGAAGATGCTGCCCAGGATGCCGCGCACGATCTGCTGGCCCGCGCGCGAGCCCGCCGTGCGCACCATGGATTTCGCCATGGTCTCGATCATGCCCTGGCGGCGCTTGGTGCCGAAGACGGCGTCGCGCACGGCACCGCCCCAGCCGCTGTCGCCGGCATCGTCCTTGCCGTCGGCATTGCCGGCCGATTTGACCGGCGGTGCATCGTCCGCGCTCTTTTCGCTGGCGCGGGCGGCGAGGCGTTCCTGTGCGGATTCGCGATTCACCAGGGTGTCGTACTTGGGCCCCACGGGCGAGCGCGAGCGCACGGCGGCACGTTCTTCCACGGTGATCGCCCCGATCCGGCACACGGGTGTCGCCACCAGCACCTTCTGCACGGGCGAGGGCACGCCGCCGTCACCGAGCGTGGAGGCGAGGGCCTCGCCGGTACCCAGCGTGCCGATCGTTTCCACGACGTCGATCTTGGGGTTGCGCGCGAAGGTCTCGGCGGCGGCCTTCACCGCCTTCTGGTCGCGCGGCGTGAACGCACGCAGCGCGTGCTGCACACGATTGCCCAACTGGCCGAGGATCTCGCCGGGCACGTCGTCCGGATTCTGCGAGCAGAAGTACACACCCACACCCTTGGAACGGATCAACCGCACCACTTGTTCCACACGCTGGCGCAGGGCCGCCGGCGCGTCGTCGAAGAGCAGGTGCGCCTCGTCGAAGAAGAACACCATCTTGGGCACGTCGAGATCGCCCACCTCGGGCAATTGCTCGAACAGTTCCGAGAGCAGCCACAGCAGGAAGGTGGAATACAGCCGTGGTTTCAGGATGAGCGTGTCGGCGGCGAGCACGCTGATGACGCCGCGCCCGCTCATGTCCTGGCGCATCAGGTCGGCCAGTTCCAGCGCCGGCTCGCCGAAGAAGGAATCGGCCCCGTCCTGCTCCAGCTTCAACAGCGCCCGCTGGATCGCGGCCACGCTCTGCGCGCTGATCAAGCCATAGCGCGCCGAGATGTCCTTGGCGTGTTCCGAGGCGAAACCGAGCATGGCGCGCAGGTCGGCCAGGTCGAGCAACAACAATCCTTCGTCGTCGGCGACGCGGAAGACCACTTCCATCACGCCTTCCTGCGTGTCGTTGAGCTCCAGGATGCGCGAGAGCAGGGTGGGGCCCATCTCCGACACCGTGGCGCGCACGGGGTGGCCCGACTTGCCGTAGATGTCCCAGAACACCACCGGGTTGGCCTGCGGCTTCCAGTCGGTGAGGCCGAGCTTCGCCAAGCGTGCGGCCAACTTCTCCGAGGGTGCGCCGGCCGCCTGGGACAGGCCGGCCAGGTCGCCCTTGGCGTCGGCGAGGAAGCAGGGCACGCCCAGCTTCGAGAAGCCCTCGGCCAGCAGCATCAGGCTCACCGACTTTCCGGTGCCCGTGGCGCCGGCGATCATGCCGTGGCGGTTGCCGTAGCGGGAGTCGAGTTCGACGGCCGTTTCGTCGTTCCGGCCGATCAGGATCGTGGGCATGGCTTCGTCCTTAGGAATGTCCTGAACAAGTGTACGCAACGATGCGCCGTTGCGGAGAAAAGTGGCGCCTGCCGCTTGAGTCCGGGAGGCCCCGGCAGTAACGTGGCCGGCATTGTCCGACCCCCGAGTAAGTGCATGTCTGTCCGCGTCCCGCGTTCGCTCCTGATCCTGCCCCTGGCCATTCTCGCCGGCTGCGCCTCGAGCGGCGCCCCCCGCTCCGGCAAGGCCACCCCGGAGGTGAATGCCTTGTACGACCGGATGAACCAGGCGAGCAAGGGTTACGAGGCCTCGATCGACCAGGCCCGGCGTGGCGACACCCCCCAGGCGGCGCAGACACGCAAGCAGTCCCTCGACCAGCTCAAGGACGCCTCGGCGCGTTGCGCCCTCACGCCGGGATGCGACCAGCAACGTTTCGCGGCGGTGTTCGATCGCCTGCTGCGCCTGAAGGATGGCAGTTTCATCGAGGGCGAGGATGCCGACGATACCGAGCAGGGTGCGGAGGTGGGCGAACAGCCCGGCGACGCGGCCAGTTCGGTCGCCGTCGGTGCGCTGCCGCAGGCGCAACGTGCCGTCACCATGCTCAAGGGCCAGCAGTTCTCCGACCTCATGGTCATGAACGGACCGGTGAAGGCGGCGCTGGAGATGTGGCTCACGCAGTTGCGTCCGAACCTGATGGACGCCTACGTCAATTACCAGATGATGCGCTACAAGATGTGGCCGGCCTATAAGAAGGCCGACCTGCCCGAGGCCTTGCTGTTCGGCATCATGGCGAAGGAGTCCGGCGGCAAGGTGCACGCCGTGTCGCGCTCGGGCGCTTCCGGCCCGTTGCAGTTCATGTACGCCACCGGGCTGCGCTTTGGCCTGTCCAACAGCGATGGCTTCGACCAGCGCTTCGATCCGACGATGGCGGCGCAGGCCAACGCGGAGTATATCGACGAACAACTCCGCGCCTTCAACAACAACCTCGAACTCACCCTCGCCGCGTACAACGGCGGGGAGGGCCGCATGCGCCGGATCGCGGCGACGAGCCCCGGGGCCAGCTTCTACGACCCCCAGATCTACGGCCAGATGTCGGCGGAGACGCGCGACTACGTGCCGATGGTGCTCGCGGCGGCATGGCTGTTCCTGCATCCGGACAGCTACCACCTGACCTGGCCCAAGATCGACGGCGAGCCGGGCCAGATCGTGCTGAAGCGCCCCGCGTCGATCAGCGAACTGACCGTCTGCCTGGGTTCCGCCCAGGGCATGCCGGAAGGTTGGTTCCGCACCCTGCGCAACCTCAACCCGCGACTCGATCCGCAGGTCAGCCAGCCGGTGGGCGCGCGCCTGGAGGTTCCCAAGCAGTTGGAGAAGGCCTATGCCTCCACTTGCACCGACGGCCCATGGCCGATCCTCGCCAGCGACTTGCACAATGCGGTGAAGATCGTCGCGCCACCGCCGCCGGCCGCCACCTCGGCCGCGCTGGCCAATGGACCGTCCGCGCCCTCGTCGAAGCCGTCGTCCACCGCGTCGAGGAACTACACCGTGCGCCGGGGCGACACCCTGGTCAGCATCGCGCGCAAGAGCAGTTGCGCCGATGTCGAAGACATCGCGCGCATGAATGGCTTGAAGGGACACCAGTTGAAGGTGGGGCAGGCGATCCGCGTGCCCGTCTGCCGCTGAGGCGAGCGCTTACGCGACGGCGTGCGGCTCGTTCGCCCATGCCGTGGCCGTGCCGCGCCGCTCGGACGCCGACAATTCCTTGATCTGGCGCATCAGGCGCAGGATCTGCCGGTGCAGGTCTTCCATGTTGGGGCGCCGCGAATCCAGGGTCTCGTGGTAGACCGAGGCGATCCACAGCGCGACACCACGCGTGGCGATCAACGGGTTATCCGAACGTGCCTTGCCGAGACCGATATCCGGGCCATGGCCGTAGGTGCTGTAGCGCTCTTCGGGCGGGGTGCCGTAGAGATGGGGAAAGTCGCAAGCCGCGGCCTGTTCCATCTCGCGCCGGACCAGTTGCTGCAGGTCCGCGTGGGCTCGCACCGGCAGGGCCAGGACGACACGTTCGATATCGGCGAGTTGCCGGCGAAGGCGGATTTCGCGATTGACGGCGATGAGATGGGTGACCAGACGCATGGACTACTTCCCCTAGTACGGATGCTTCTTGCGGTCCCGATGCCCCTCCCCAGAAGGCCAACGGTCCGCGAAGAATACGCCGCCGATGCGTCAAATGTAAGACGTTTTCGTCACATTGTGACGTGGCCCGTCATTGCGACGCGTCGCTGCCGGTCCAGGCTCCGATTCGTTGCCCGACGATAACCTGTTGTTGTGGCTTGAGTTCGTCCAGGGTGTAACCCTCCGGCAACAGGAGGATGACGGTCGAGCCCATGTTGAAGCGGGCCATTTCCCCGAAGCGCTCCAGCGTCACGTCGCGGCCGCGGCAGTCGTTGCGGATGATGTCCGAGGCATACGGCGGAATGGCCATGCCGTCCCATACGGTGGCCACGCTCGAAACCAGGATCGCGCCGACCATGACCGACACGAAGGGGCCGTGTTCGCCCTGGAAATGGCAGACGAGGCGCTCGTTGCGCGCGAACAGCCGCGGAATGGCCTCGACCGCGAACGGGGCCACGCTGAAGATGCGGCCCGGGACATGCGTGGTACCGGTGAGCTTGCCCGCGAGCGGCATGTGCACGCGGTGGTAGTCGCGCGGTGACAGGTAGATGGTGACGAAGCTGCCGTTGCGGAACGGTGCCGCGGCGGCCTCGTCGCCCAGCAGTTCCGCCGCGCTGTATTCCTGGCCCTTCGCCTGGAAGATCCGGCCGTCACGGATAGGTCCGGACTGGCTGATCCGCCCGTCGGCCGGCGAGAGGATCGCCTGCGGGTCCGGGTCGGCCGCGCGCGCGCCGGCCTTCAGCTTGCGGGTGAAGAACGCATTGAAGTGCTGGTACGCGAACGGGTCCGGCTGGGCGGCCTGGCTCATGTCGACGGCATAGCGCTGCACGATCTCCCGAATGAGAAAATTCTTCCATGGGGCCCATTCCCACCGGGTCGCCTGGTAGACGATGCGCGAGAGGAAGCGGTGCGGGAGGATGTACTGCAGCAGGACGTTGGGCTTCATGCGCGGGAGTATAGGGGAGACCGCCGGATCCACCACCTTGTGCGCCGATTCGGCAACGGATGGCCTCCCTGCACGTTTCCTTCATCTGGCACGCCGATAAATCCGCGCAGGGGGCACGCCGTAAGACGCGGCGCCGTTGGGGTACGACAATATGAGAACGCGCAGTGCGAACGACCGTCCTGGAAAGGACGGCTGGCGACATCGTGTGCTTTTCCTGGCCGTCGCGTCGAGCCTCGGCGCTCCTTCCGCCTCCATCGAGGCACAAACCGTACCGCTGGCGGCCTACGACCCGGTCAACAACGACGCGAAGGTGGGCCAAACCGTCGTCGCGGCGGGCGGCAGTGTCACCATCTCCGGTAACCAGCAATTCCAGGCCGGCGACACCGGAACACGCAACACGACGCTCGGAGCCCTGGACAGCCTGGGCCGGTTGATATCCGGAACGCAATGGATCGGCGCGCCACGCCTCAACCCCGGTTCGCAGAACTTCGGCGTCAGCGTGCCGGACCCCATCACCGGCGGGCGCCGCGTCGTTTCCGCCTATAACACCGCCAACCTGTCACCGCTGGGCGCGGTCAGTCTCGACACCACGGTGCCCGACGTGGTCAACGTGAACGACCAGCAGTACATCGACGCGCGGGTGGGAACGGTCACCGCGGCAGGCGGATCGCTCGCGGTGAACATCGGCACCGCCGGCGCGGCGACCGACGCGGCGACCAATGGCTGGACCATGGCGGCGAAGCAGACCTCGCTCTTCTATGCCGACGGGACCGGCGGCGTCGCGAGCAACCTCGACTGGACCTCGACCAACCGGATCGCCTTCACCGGCGAGGTGGCCAACCCGACGCTGCCGCAGACCTATGGCGTGAGCTTCGTCTCCCACTATGGCGGCACGTTCAACGTCACCACCACCGACGGCGCGACCACCGCGCACACCGTCACCAACGATGCCCAACTGCGCGAGTACAACGATTTCCTGATCGCGCAGATGCAAGCCGGCAGCCTCGATCCGGCACTCTATGCGGGCTTGTTCGCCAGGGGCTATACCTCGACCACGGAACAGATCGTCTATGGCATCACGGCGGACAGTCCGCCGGACGAGGTCGCCCAGCCCGTCGGCAACCGCATCGTGATGCACCTGGTCGGACCCGATGCCCACGGCACGATCGCGTCGGGAGCCACGCTGGAAGTGGTCAACGCCAACAACGGCGCCGTACGCGGCGAGGCCGGGGCCACCGTCACCGTCAACGGCACGCTGGCGACCACGCACACCTCGGGCGACGGTTCGGCGGTGGTCCTCACCGGGGCCAGCACGGGCACGAACAACGGCGTGATCAATGGCAACTTCTTCCGCAGCGCGGGCGGCACGATCGTCAACAGCCCGTTCGGTTCCAACGTGGTCGATGTGCAGGCAGGCAGCAGCTTCGACAACGCCGGCATCCTCAATCTCGCCACGGGCTCGACCAATGGCGCGGGCAAGTCGACCGGCATCCGGCTCGGCGCCGGAGCCACGGGAACCAACAGCGGCATCGTCAACGTGGGCGTGACCGGCTCGCGCTCGAACGGATCGATGGACGGCGTCTACCTCAACGACGCCACCGCCCGATTCACCAATGCCGCGGGAGGGACCATCTACATCGGTCGCGGCCCGCAGACCGATCCATCAGTGCCCGCCGCCGACGTCGGCGTGAACCAGGGCACGATCACCACCGGCATCAACGTGCCCACGGCCGCCACCGTGACGAACCTGGGCGGTATCACCCTCGGGACGTTGACCCAGAACGCGGCAGGCATCCTCGTCACGGCGCCGAATGCCGTCGTGAACAATGCGGGCACCATCGATATCAATGGCCGCGCGGCGGCGGTGCCACGCGAGAACGTCGGCTTGCTCGCGCAGAACGCGGGAGCGGGCGGGGCGATTACGAACAGTGGCACGATCAACCTCAATGGCGTGAACGGCACGGGTGTCAAGGCGTTGTCGACGGCCGGCGTCGCGTCGCTGGTCACCTCCACCGGGACCATCAACGTCGCTGGCGGCGCCGATCCGTCCAGTGGCACACGCAACATCGGCGTATGGGCGGAAGGGCAGGGTCAGGCGACCGCGCGGGCGAACGTGCAGGGCGCTGTGAACCTGTTGGGCGACGGCGCGATCGGCATCCATGCGCGCGGCCGGGCCACGGTGGACGTCGCCGCGGGTGCCGCGCCCGCTTTCGACAGTGGCGCCAAGCAGATCGGTTTCTTCGCGTTCGGCAACAACGCGCATATCAACGTCAATGGTGGCTCCACGCTCGACGTCTCGACACCGCAGTCGACCCTGTTCCGGCTGGACAGTGGCGCGGATTTCGATGGCACGGGCCTGACGATGAGCGTCTCGGGTGCCCAAGCCGTCGGCGTGCTAGGCAGTGGCGGCGGTTCCGTGCTCAATACGCGTAACGCCAATATCACCGTTTCCGGTAGCGGCGCGCAGGGCGTGATCGCGGAAGGCGGTGCGGCCGGCACCATCGACGCGGCCACCACGATGTCGTTGACGGGTCCCGGCGCTATCGCGGGCATCGCGGACGGACAGAAGCATGACG
>Ga0307412_10001316_pt1 | contig 13902 bp, 12 predicted proteins | sample DK1Cmetagenome_3_FD_203823 | JGI IMG/M metagenome (GOLD analysis project Ga0307412, IMG submission 203823) | Maize rhizosphere microbial communities from greenhouse at UC Davis, California, United States - DK15-C-1 | ecosystem: Host-associated > Plants > Roots > Rhizosphere > Soil | place: USA...
TGGCAGACGGTAAACGTTGCAGCAGCACCTTACCCGACTCCTACAAATACAACAACATTAACAAACCTTTTATCTGCAACTCAATACGAAGTAGAAATTGCAGCGGTTTGTAATGGTACAACAGGTGTATTCTCACACAATGTATTCTTAACAAGATGTGATCCTACTCCTCCAAACGTAACAGTAAGTAATATTACTACGACTTCTGCTTTGGTTACATGGTCTCCACTTGCAGGAAGCTCTCATTATTTTATGAGATATAGAATCGTTGGAAGCGGAAATGCAGGATGGAGTGCTAATATTGCATTACCAGCAGCTCCTACAAATACTTACACTCTTACAAACTTAAATGTTTATACTACTTATGAGGTTCAGGTTGCTAATATGTGTGACAATGAAACTACATTAAATACGTGGTCTAACCCTAAAGTATTTACTACAGAAAGGACTTGTGATATCCCACCTCCGGGACTGACAATTACAAACCTTACAACAACAACTGCTGTTGTAACATGGGATCCGTTCCCTGGAGCAACTTATATCTTGAGATATAGAAAAGTGGGTATTCCAAGCTGGACAAATGTTCCTTCTTCTACAAATACTGTTACATTAACAGGTTTAATAGAACTGACACAATACGAAATGCAGGTAGTAAACGTATGTAGCGGAACTCCGGGTACTTATACTCAACCTTATGTGTTCACAACACCTACAGTTGTTTATTGTCAAATGGAATCTACAACTTCATCTTCTGAATATATTTCAAAAGTGACGGTTACTCCAAACGGCAAGCCTGAAATGACAAATCAGTCACAAGCTTCAAATTACACTGATTATACAGGTGTACCTGAGAAATTTATCGAATTGATTCAAGGTTCCTCAAACAACAAGATTACAATCGAGAAAAAGCTTTCAGGTAATGCTGGAGTTGCGGTATGGATTGACTTCAATAGAAACGGGTATTTTGATATCGATGAAAGAGTATTTGTTTCATCATCAAATAACGAACAAACAGTAAGCGGAACATTCTCGGTACCGGCAGATGCATTCATCAGTATGACAGATTATAAATATGTTGTCATGAGAGTAGCAATGCAGAAAGACGGAATTCCGGTGAACTGTACAAGTTTCCCAACCGGAGAAGTTGAAGACTATACAGTGAGAATTACTAAACCGATTGCTGCAAATCCTCTTAATCAGACTGAGATTTTGATTTATCCAAATCCGGTAAGAACAGTATTAAATGTGAAAAATATTAGCAAAAAAGCTAATTATAAGATCTACAATGCTGCAGGACAGATTATATCATCAGGAATTATCTTAAACAACAGGATTGATGTACATACATTAAGCAACGGGGTTTATGTAATTGATATTGATGATGCGCAAGGCACGGCTCAAAAGAAATTTATCAAAGAATAATAATTGATAATTTATAAATAGAAATAAGCTCTCAGAAATGGGAGCTTATTTTTTTATTAAAGTATAAGTTTCGATGTATAATTATTTGTAAGGCTACATGGTATCTGAGTTCTTAAAATATTTTAAACTTTAATAAAATAATGTTAATTGATGAAATTTATAGAGATTATAGCCTTTCAGATAATATACATTTCATACATTTGCAGTCACTCATGTTTAATTTGAGTTTTCATGGTTATTAGTTTTTAGTCCTCGTTGCAAAACGAGGACTTTTTTTATTACGAACACTCCTTGATTTTATAGCTATATTAATCGTAATAACACGATTGTTTTTGAAGATTGAGTTAGAGTATATCTTAGCAATTATGATTGTAAAGCTAAGTTCATTAAAGTTTTCAATTTATGACAGGAGTCATAATCTAAGCCCATAAATGATATTAATTTTACTTCAATCATTATTATTTCATCTAATACAATTATGCTTTAACCTCTCAACTTTCGAGAGGTTTTTTATTTTTTGTGAAAGTTTGTAGAATATGATATGGAATAAAAAACCTCCGATCAAAAAGATCAGAGGTTTTATGAGGTACCTAGCGGATTCGAACCGCTGTAGATGGTGTTGCAGACCACTGCCTAGCCGCTCGGCCAAAGTACCATATATTTACCATTTTTAGGTGTGCAAATATAACAAAATATATGATTCAACAAAAATTTTTTAGGAAATATCTTTCGTGCCGATGAGGTTTATATCCTCTTTTGTCTGTCTCTCAGACTCATAATCTTTAATATTGATTACCCTTGTTTCACTCCAACTGTCGTGTAGACCATTTTCGCCGAAAAAAGAAAGCTGATCTACAAGAATAATTCCTCGTATTATATTTCTCACGAAAAAGTTTCCTACTTTGGGTTTACTACCGTCAATCATTATTACTTTGGTGCCTGTGATTAGTTTTCCGATGCTTCTGCCGCCGGTTATACTTTCAATTAAAAAGCAATAAGAAATATAGGATAATATTCCTACTAACCTCTGTGACAATTCGCTGGAATTTGAAATCCAATGGTTAAAAGCAGGGCTTATTAACAATAAAACTCCCGCAAACATAAAGTATATGATATAAAAGCTAATAAGATCTATAATATAATTTCCAAATCTCTGTCCTTTTGTAGCACGGTGATTGTCTACAATTCGTAAATATTTTCTCATGGTTAATTATTGTTTAAAGTTTTTTGAATTAAATTCCGTTAAGTATTAGTTTTAAAGTTGCGTTGGTGTCGATTACAGCGGTTATTCCTGATGGATTCATAAGAATGCTTGAAGGCTTTAGATTAAAAACCTTTCCGCTCATTTTTAAGCCTTTATAATATTCTTTGTTGAAGGCCTCTTCAATGCTTTTCTTAGAGCTATTTTCAAGATCCTGTGTAGGAATTCCGTATTCATCCTCAATCATCTTTACAATTTTCCCTTTGAAGAGTAGTGTTGCGGTCTTTTGCAGAATATTTGAAGTTTTTAGATTAAATTTCGTATTTGATAGTACAATTTTCTTTTTTGTTTCATCGTAAACCGGAATTCCGGAAATGAAAGCTTTCCCATTCACATACCCTTCTGTTTCAGCTTCAATCATTACCCTGTTTTCGACGCCGTAAACTCTAATATCTCTGATTTTCACTTTAGAACCTCTTACGTCATATTCTTTATTTAGGAACAGGTTTCTTGCAATATTTGTAGCCTCCGTGAAAGGAATATTTGCCGTTGTCTGAAGCAAAAATTTATCGGCAAGAATGGGAATAAAATTAAAATTTGCTGCCGTTTTTACAGGTTGTGTTGATTCCGGCTTCTTTCCCGTAAAAGTTTCAGAATAAATATCAATCCCGATATTGGTAGTGATCAGGTTTCCGTAGAATTTCAGAGGAGTCATGTTGACATTCACCGGGCTTACTTTAAGCCACGTATTATATTCTTCCGAGATATTGAAAGGCTGCGAAAAAACATTCCAAGCCATGACAGCATACTGTTGGAAGTTCAGTTGAGTTGCCATTTGCTCATCAATTGTTTTCCCAAATTTTACCTGTTGCTCTTTCAGGCTTTTTTCAACCAAAGAAGTGATGGGAACTTGTATTTTCCCGTAATTTAAAACAGGTTTCGTAACCCATCTGAAGCCATTAGGCTGGGTATTTGTGGTGATTGTCCAATTGTTGTTAAAATGCAGAGTAGTGTTGAAAGACATTACCGTTTCAAAAGTCGTATTCTGATAGCTGTAAACTCCCAAAGTTCCGATACCTTTTTCTGCCCAGATTTTTAATGGAACTTCAATTAAAATGTTTTGATTTGTTCCGCCAACCAATCGGATAGGGCGGGTTTTCCAGACTTTTACCTTGAACTGATCATTGTTATTATCAGTATAAGAATCATCCTGGTAAACAAGCTCTTTCACCGAAGCATTAATCATATTGCTGATTTCCGAAAGAGGAATGGTCACCGGCATGGTAATGCTGGATTTTACCTTTGGAAAATTATAAGTTGTCAATTGATTATTAACGTTCGTTTGCCCGAAAACACTGATGAAAGTTAATAGAAATAATATTTTGATGAATTTCAATTCCTTATGTTTTTAGAGAACGAAAATAATGATTTTTTAATTATCTGGTTTAAAACTTTTTTCAAGTTCAATACTTGCGCCTTTCATTTCGCCCTGCATTGGAGGAGAAGTTTTGGTGATTTTTAATTTAATATAAGAAATATCTGAAAATTTTTCATGAATTTTAGAAATGATTCTTCCGGCAACATGCTCCAGCAATTTGGATTTAATTTTCATTTCGTAATGAATGATTTCATTAATGTCGGCATAACTTATCGTATCATTCAAGTCGTCTGTTTCTGCGGCTTTCCAAAGATCGATATGAAGTTCTGCATTGATAATATAATAAGTACCAATGATATTCTCCTCAGGAAGAACACCGTGATAGGCGTAAATTTTCACATTTTCGAGAAATATCTTGCTCATAATTTCATTTTATATAACAAAAGTAATATATTTAGCAAGTCAAACAAAAAATTATTTATTATGAAAAATTTAAAAAAATTAAACAGACAAAATTTAAGATCAATTAACGGAGGTACAGGAGATGAATGTGCTGTAGATCTGGATTGTGGACCTGCAGGCTGTGCATGGTGTACGGATTTAAAGGGGCGTAAAGTTTGCCTTTATTCTCCTAGTTATCCATTATGTCCGGATATTAATCCATAAATTAAGGATGGTTTAAAAATTTAATTAAATCAAGCTAAACCATGAAAAATTTAAAAAAATTAAACAGAAAAAGTTTAGAACATATCAATGGAGCGGGAGTTCCACCAATTTCACACTGTAATGGTTGTCCCACAGGTGCTTTCGGACCCAATGAAATACATTCTTGTGAAGCGTATTGGAGTCTTCCTGAAACTTGCCGGAAATGTGTATTGGTAAGTATGGAATGTTTTACAATTATTACTGCACTTTAAATGAAAAAGCACTGTAAAAACAGTGCTTTAATTTATTTTATACTTTTCGAAAGATCAAGCATCGCTTCAATCGGTTTCAAAGCTTTCAATCTTAATTCTTCATCGATAAGAATTTCCGGAAGTTCATACTTCATACACAAGTATAATTTTTCCATTGTATTACGTTTCATATAAAAACATTCCGAACAGTTACAGCTTTCATCAAAAACCAAAGCCGGAATTAATTCTTTATGGGGAGCACGCTTTCTCATTTCGTGAAGAATTCCTTCTTCCGTAGCGATGATAAATTTCTGACAATCATCCTGTTCCACAAAATTTAAAAGTGCAGAAGTAGAACCGATAAAATGAGCGAGCTTCAAAACAGCTTCTTCACTTTCCGGATGTGCAATTAGTTTTGCATCAGGATTTTCTGCCATTTGTTTTGCAATTCTCTCCATCGAAAACGCTTCATGAACGATACAGCTTCCGTCCCAAAGAATCATATCGCGACCCGTTTTTTGAGATAAATATCTTCCCAAATTCTTATCCGGAGCGAAAATAATCGGTTGGTCTTTTGGTAAAGCTTCAATCACCGTTTCAGCGTTAGAACTTGTTACGATAATGTCACTTTCGGCTTTTGTTTCGGCGTTACAGTTGATATAGGTTGCGATTAAAGCATTTGGATGCTGTTCGCGCATTTTTCTCAAGCCTTCCCCCGAACAGCCGTCTGCCAAAGAGCATCCCGCCATTGTATCAGGAAGGACAACTTTTTTAGTCGGATTCAAGATTTTTGCTGCTTCTGCCATGAAATGTACTCCGCAGAATACAATCATGTCGGCATTCGTGTCTTTTGCCTGTCTTGCCAATTGAAGGGAATCTCCCAAAAAATCAGCTATATCCTGGATTTCCCCGGGTTGGTAATAATGCGCCAGAATTACCGCATTTTTTTCTTCTTTCAATTTAAGAATAGCTTTTACCAATTCTTCTCCTTGAGGAATTACCAAATCTTTTATATCTAAAAATCCTCTTACAGGAATTGCAGATTTAGCTTTTTCTAGTGTTTCGGTACTCATATGAACCCCATTTTACAATTAGAAATTAGAAGTCAGAAATTAGAAATTAGAATTTTGACGTTATTTTATTAAATCTCAAGCTTCCAATTTCCATCATCCAACCTTTAACCTCCAATAAAATTTTTTATTAAACTTTCTATTTCTTTTTTTGCAATATCTAAATCGGAATTAATCACGATTTTGTCAAATTCTTTTGCATAGGACATTTCTTCCTCTGCTTTTTCTACACGGGTTTTGATGGTTTCTGCATCATCCGTGCCTCTGGAGATCAATCTTCGTTCCAGTTCTTCAATGGAAGGTGGTTCAATAAAAATTGATAACGCTTGTTCCCCAAAATATTTCTTCAGAGAAATGCCGCCTTTTACATCAACATCGAAAATCACCACTTTTCCCTGATCCCAGATTTTTTCAACCTCAGATTTTAAAGTACCGTAATATTTATCAGAATAAACCTCTTCAAATTCCACAAAAGCATCTTCCGCAATTTTTTGTCTGAATTCATCAGGCGTTAAAAAATGATAATCCACGGCATGAATTTCACTTCCTCTCGGCTGTCTCGTTGTACACGAAATCGAAAATTGAAGTTCATTAAATACTTCCAAAGAATGCTTTACTAATGTAGTTTTTCCGCTTCCAGACGGCGCTGAAAATATGATAACTTTATTCATTTTAATGAGTTATGAATTACGAGTTATAAATTATGAGTTTTCTGGAACCTGCAACAAATAACCAGCAACAAGCAACTTATAACTCATCATTAATAACTTATAACTTTTACAAAACGTTTAACGTCTGTTCTTTAATTTTTTCCAAATCATCCTTCATCATGACTACCAATTTCTGGATTTCCGCATGATTGGCTTTTGAACCTAATGTATTGATCTCTCGTCCGATTTCCTGGGAAATAAAGCCAAGTTTCTTTCCGTTAAGATCTTCATTATCCATTACTTCCTTGTAATATTTCAAGTGCTGGGAAAGCCTTACTTTTTCTTCCGAAATATCTAGCTTTTCAGTAAAATAGGCCATTTCCTGATAAAAACGGGTCTCATCAACGTTTTCAAATTCTTTCAATGTTTTTTGATACCGTTCTTTCACACTGTTGATTCTTACTTCTTCAAACGGAATAACTTCACCTAAATATCTGTCAATATTCTGAACATTTCTTTCCAGTTCTTCATGTAAAATTTTACCTTCCGTAGTTCTGAATTCCTGAAAACGATCAACAGCATGATGCACAATGCTGGCTAATTTTTCCCATTCGCCTTCGCATAATTCGTCCGGTCTGGAAGTGATGGCGTCAGGAAGCCTTACAGCCATTTTAAGATACTCAAAATCAGGACCATCGGAAGCGATAGAGCGGAGTTCATTCATATAAGAATCAATTAAGCTTTTATTGATTTTTACATCGTTGGTCTCTTCCAGGTTCTCTATATTGATGTAGCAGTCTACTTTTCCGCGGATTATTCTATCGTTAAGAATTTTTCTGATCTCAAATTCTTTTTCTTTATACCTCAAAGGAATTTTGATATTTAAATCAAAGCTTTTGCTGTTCAGTGACTTAATATCTATTGTAATTTTTTTCCCTTCAAAAACATCTTCGGCTCTGCCGAATCCGGTCATTGATAAAATCATAGTTTTTTATTGTCTTACAAAGATAAACATTTAAGTCTATAGTTTAACTAAAGTCGAATGGCTAGAAGCTAGAGGTAGGAAGCGAAAAGTTGGTAATGGATATAAAAGAATACAAATTTCTTCATCCCATCCTATGATGACTGCAAGCAATATTTGACGAATCTTAACTTCCATCTCGATGCTTTCCTCTTCCAGCAAATTGACATTTCTTTGTAGTTTAAAAATAAAGCTCATTTTCGTAAATTAGCACAGTGAAAAAGAAAAATTTAATTTCTGTTGTTGGGCCCACCGGAATTGGAAAAACGAGGTTGGCGATTGATCTGGCAAAACATTTCAATACGGAAATTGTTTCCTGTGATTCGCGCCAGTTTTTTAAAGAAATGAAAATCGGGACCGCTTCGCCATCGGAAGAAGAGTTGGCGGAAGCACCTCATCATTTTATTGGAAATCTTTCGGTTGAGGAATATTATTCGATCGGACAGTATGAGGAAGATGCTTTAAAAAAGCTCAACCAACTTTTTGAAAATCATGACACCGTTATTTTGGTTGGCGGAAGTATGATGTACGAAAAAGCTGTGATTGAAGGTTTACATGATTTACCGGAAGCCGATGAAGACAATCAGAAAAAATTACATGAAATTCTTGAAAACGAAGGAATTAATAAACTTCAGGAACTGTTAAAAGAACTCGACCCCGAATATTTTTCGGTTGTAGATTTTCATAATCACAGAAGGCTTTTACGGGCAATCGATGTTATCTGGCAGACGAATCAAAAATATTCTGAATTAATTGCTGTTTCACAAGATTCCAGAGATTTCAACGTGATCCGAATCGGAATTGAAGCTCCAAGGGAAGAATTGTACGACAGAATCAATAGGAGAGTGGATATTATGATGGAGAAAGGGTTGTTGGTTGAAGCCAAAAGCCTGGAAAAATTTAAACATTTGACGGCTTTAAATACGGTTGGTTATTCAGAATTATTCAAATATTTTGATGGTGAATGGGATTTGGATTTTGCCGTTTCGGAAATTAAGAAAAACAGCCGAAGATATGCAAAACGTCAACTGACTTGGTACAGAAAGGCGAACGATATTCATTATTTGCAGTTGGGATATTCTCAACAGGATTTTGATGATTTGATTAAATGGATTAATGAACAATTTTAAAAATGAGTTTTTTTAACGCAAAGATTTATTTTTAACGCAAAGATTTATTTTTAATGCTGAATATTTTAAAGGAGCAAAGAATTGAATCAATTTTCATTGATTCTGACGAAGCTTTATTGCTATTCGCTCCTTATTTTTTTAAATAAAATAAAGACAATAAATGATGATTACCATAAAAAAATTTATCAACAACTTCGATTCTGATGTTTTTAATATTGAAAATAAGTCTCCGTGGGAAATAACAGATCAGTTGGAAACGTTGTTAATTGAAAAAATTAAAACCTTATCAGACGATTACATTATTAACGGAAATATTGCTATTCACAAATCGGCAGATGTAGAGCAAGGCGCCATTTTAAAAGGAACTTTAATCATCGGTGAAAATTGTCGTGTCGGAGCTTACGCGTATCTGAGAGGCCCGATATTTCTAGGAAAATCTGTAAATATTGGCCCAGGTTCGGAAATAAAGCAATCCATCATTCTGGATCATTCCGCCGTCGCCCATTTTAATTATATCGGAAACAGTATTATCGGCAAAAATGTGAATTTCGAGGCCGGTTCAATCTGCGCCAATCACTTTAATGAAAGGGAAGAAAAGAATATTTTCGTGACTTATAACAATGAAATAATTTCTACGGGAACTAATAAATTCGGTTCATTGGTCGGTGATGATTCAAAAATCGGCGCTAATGCGGTATTGTCACCCGGAACTATTTTGGACAAGAAAACGGTGGTGAAAAGATTAGAATTAATAGAACAAATTATTCAATAAAAAAAATGCGATCCCGAAAGACCGCATTCCATTAACAATATAATTAAATTTACTACTTCCAACCGCCTCCTAAAGCACGGTACAAATCCACAATGCTGCTTAATCTCTGTCTTTTTACGGACGCAAGATTCAGTTCAGCCTGAAGAGAATTTGCCTGAGCTGTTATTACTTCTAAATAGTTTGCCATTCCGCCTTTGTAAAGCATTTCGGCACTTTTAATTCCATCTTTTAAGGTTGTAACCTGTTCGGTTGCTTTTTGTTCCTGAACTTTTAAGCTTTCGTTAGAAACCAATGCATCAGAAACTTCACCCACCGCATTTAAAACAGATTGACGGAACGCCAACACGTTTTTCTCTCTCTGGATTTTAGCAATATTTAAATCCGTTTTTAATTGTCTTTTCTGGAAAATAGGCTGGGTAATTCCTCCTAAAACAGAACCGAACAATGAAGCCGGAATCTGGAACCAGTTATCAATTTTAAATGAATTTACCCCTCCGTTTGCTGTGATTTTCAATGCCGGATACATATTTGCCTGAGCAATTCCTACCATCGCGTTGGATTCCAACAACACTAATTCCTGTTGACGAACGTCCGGACGACGGCTTACCATCGCTGCCGGAAGACCCGCAGAAATGTCCTGTGGTAAAGAAGTATCGGCCATTTCAATGGTTCTGCTTACTTTATTCGGATTTTCACCGATCAAAATACTCAACGCATTTTCCTGAATCGCAATATTCTGTTCCAATTGAGTGATCAAAAGTTCTGTTGATTGCTTTTGAGCGGTAGCCTGTTGAACTCCTAAAGAAGTTGTATCACCGCTTTGCCACAATTTTTCTGTAAGAGAAAGGGTATTGTTGCTTAATTCTAAATTTGATTTTGCAATCTGTAATTGTTTGTCAAGCATCAATAAATTATAATAACCCTGAGCAATTGCCGCAACTACTTGTGTCTGAATTGCTTTCGTTGCTTCGTAAGTCTGCAGATACTGCATTCTTGAAACTTCCTGCTGGTTTTTTATTTTACCCCAAATATCAGCTTCCCAAGACAGATTGAAGGCTGCATTGTAATCTTCAACGTGACTTTGACCTAAAAATAAATTTAAGCTTTGCCCATTCATGCTGTTTTTTGAAGGTCTTGAGATCTGCGCAGAAACTCCGAAACCAACATCAGGATATTGAAGATATTTTGCCTGTTTTAGTCTTTCCTGTGAAGAAGCAACTTGTTTTAAGGCAATCTGTAAATCGTAGTTATTTTTAATTCCTTTTTCAATTAACCCCTGTAAAATTGGGTCACTGAAAAATTGTTTCCATTCCAGGTTGGCTACACTTGCCGTATCAGCAGTTGCTGTGTACTGGAATTTTTCCGGGAGCTGAAGGTCTGGCTCCGCATACGCCAATTTGGACACACACGAAACCGAGCCTAAAGCCAATATAAATGTGAGAAAAATATTCTTTATTCTTTTCATAGTTTTTAAATAAACTTTTAATTGAAAACAGAACTTTGAGAGGTTTTTTGTTTATGCAAAGTTGTCTTTAGTAGGAGAAATTCTTTGCTTTTTTTATTTAACCACAGATTTTCTCAGATGATTGTGTTTAAATCTTTTGTGGTTTAAAATACTCTCAAAGCTTGTTTATCATTTTTTTATTAATGAGCTGTTGCTAAAAGTTCTTCCTGCTGTTTTTGTTTAAGCAGTCTTTTCTTTTTTCTGCTCGGCATTTTTTCATGTAAATACTGGAAGATCACGTACATTACAGGAATAATGAAAATCCCTAATACAACTCCCGTAAACATCCCTCCAACGGTACTGATACCAATTGAGTGGTTACCTTTTGCTGCTGCACCCTGAGACCAAACCAAAGGAAGCATACCGATAATGAAGGCAAATGACGTCATCAAAATTGGTCTTAAACGTAATCTTGAAGCCTGTAAAGCTGATTCAATTAATGTTCTTCCGGCTTTTCTTCGCTGGACGGCAAATTCTACAATCAAAATGGCGTTTTTGGCTAATAATCCGACGAGCATGATTAATCCTACCTGAACGTAAATATTATTATCAATTCCTGCTAATCCAGTGAAAAAGAAAACTCCGAAAATCCCTGTAGGAACCGTTAAAATAACGGCAAACGGAAGAATATAACTTTCATACTGTGCTGCCAACAAGAAATACACGAATAAGATACTTAACATGAAAACAAACGCTGTTTGTCCTCCGGTTTTGATCTCCTCACGGGTAATACCTGTCCATTCGTATCCGTAACCTCTTGGAAGTGATTGCTTTGCAACTTCTTCCACCGCTTTAATGGCATCTCCGGTACTGTAACCAGGTTTTGGAGTTCCGTTAATGGTTACGGCATTAAACAAGTTATTTCTTGTCACAGTTTCAGGTCCGAAAGTTCTTTTTAAAGTCACTAAAGTCTTTACAGGAACCATTTCGCCTAAATTATTTTTAACGTAAATCCCTTCCATAGAATTCGCATCCGTACGATAAGGAACATCTGCCTGAGCCATTACTCTGTAATATTTCCCGAATCTGTTGAAATCTGAAACAAAGCTACTTCCGTAATAAATCTGCATGGTTTGCATTAATTCTGTCACGGAAACTCCCAACTGGTTAGCTTTATCGGTATCAACATCAATCGTATATTGTGGATTTCCAGCTGCATACGTTGTAAATGCGAATGCAATTTCCGGACGTTTCATCAATTCTCCGATAAATGCCTGAGTTGTTGTTCCTAATTGTTCAAACGAACCGTTAGTTTTATCCTGAAGCATAAATTCAAAACCGGATACGTTACCAAACCCTTGAACTGTAGGGAAATTGAAGAAGAATGCACTTGCATCTTTTACTTGTGCCACTTTTCCTGTTAATCCAGCTGCAATCTGATCTGGATCTTTCACTTCACCACGATCTTCATAATCTTTAAGCTTAATAAAACCTGCAGAATATGGTGACGCATTGGCGTTACTGATGAAGTTCAAACCATCGGCTACCCAAAGGTGATTGGTCGCTTTTTCACCGTTTACAATCTTATCGATCTGTTCGGTTGCTTTGTGCGTTCTGTCCAATGAACTTCCCGGAGGTGTATTCACAGCATACAAAACGAAACCTTGATCTTCTGTCGGGATAAATCCTGACGGTGCTTTTTTAATTAAGAAAATACTTGCCGCCGTGATTAAAGCTAAACCTCCAATAGCAACCCATTTGTTTTTAATTAAAAATTTAAGACTGTAAATATATTTTTTAGTCATATTGTTGAAGGCTACGTTGAAAGCGTTGAAAAATCTCGCTCCAAAACCTTTTTTATGACCGTGATCTCCACCTTCACCTTGAGGATCACTTAAAATTAAAGCACATAAAGCCGGACTTAATGTCAATGCGTTTACCGCTGAAATCATGATCGCAATTACCAATGTAAAGGCAAATTGTCTGTAGAAAACTCCCGCAGGACCCTGCATGAAACCAACCGGAATAAATACCGCACACATCACCAATGTAATGGAAATGATGGCTCCGGAAATTTCACTCATGGAGTGTGTTGTGGCTTGTTCAACAGGCATTCCTGTGTGTTCCATCTTGGAATGGACGGCCTCGACGACGACAATCGCGTCATCCACCACAATACCAATCGCAAGAACCAATGCAAACAATGTCAACATGTTGATACTGAAACCAAACAACTGAAGGAAGAAAAATGTTCCGATAATCGCTACAGGAACCGCAATAGCAGGAATTAATGTAGATCTGAAATCCTGAAGGAAAATAAATACCACAATAAATACCAAAACGAATGCAATCACTAACGTCTCAACAACCTGATCAATCGATGCATCAAGGAAATCCTTGGAATTGTACATGATAATCGGCTTTACTCCTTTTGGAAGTGTTGTCGAAAATTCATCAACCTGTTTTTCAATTTCAGTTAAAATCTCGTTCGCATTGGAACCTGCAGTTTGGAGGATCGCAAAACCTGCTACAGGCTTACCATCCACTCTGTTAGCTGCTGTATACGTATAAGAACCGAATTCTACTCTTGCTACATCTTTTAATCTTAAAAAAGAACCGTCATTATTGGCTTTAATAGCAATATTTTCGTAGTCTTCGTTTTTGTTTAATTTACCTTTATATTTAAGGATGTATTCGTAAGTTTCCTTACTTCCCTGTCCCAAACGTCCCGGAGCAGCTTCAAGGTTGTGATCTTTGATAGCATTCATTACCTCCTGTGGAGAAAGATTGTTGGCCGCTAATCTGTCTGGTTTTAACCAGATTCTCATCGAATAATCTCTCGTTCCGAAAACCTGAGCTTGGGCAACACCCGGAATACGCTGTATCTGAGGGATGATGTTGATCTTAAGGTAATTCTG
>Ga0307412_10001317_pt1 | contig 13902 bp, 11 predicted proteins | sample DK1Cmetagenome_3_FD_203823 | JGI IMG/M metagenome (GOLD analysis project Ga0307412, IMG submission 203823) | Maize rhizosphere microbial communities from greenhouse at UC Davis, California, United States - DK15-C-1 | ecosystem: Host-associated > Plants > Roots > Rhizosphere > Soil | place: USA...
GGGATGGCGGGGTGTATCAGCTGGTTCGTGAAGCTATGGGTTGTGCGACAACAGGGCGAAGCAGGTGCGGCACCGTGGGTTTGACAAGTGCATTTGTGCGGCTGCCCTGTGCGGAAAAGGGCTCCTCGTCAAAGCACTTGACTTTTGGTTCTTTTTGTCAAGAAAACCGACTGAAAGGAGCTCATTGAGACCAATGGATACAAACAATATCTCAATAAAGAACGAAGCCCAGCCGGCAAGGCGACGATGATCAAAGCACCTAAATTCGAATCGTTCGCTTCAGGGTGTTTTTATTGCTCCCCAACTTTTACACTTGATCCTCAAAAACTTAACCGACATGATAGAATTACTAAAAAGATTAGAAGAGAATAGAAAGCTTTTGCTTTCGCAAACGAAATACCTCACAGCGGATCAATACAATTTGATACCCCTTGGATTCAACAATAATATTATCTGGAATATGGGGCATTTACTGGTTACGGGTGATAGTATACTGTATAGAAATTCCCCGGATCTGTGTCCGGAGTATGAGTTTCCCGGGTCCCGGTATGGTATGGGGTCAAAGCCTGAGGATTTTTCATCAGAAACTGAGATTAACTATATCAGGCAGTCCTTATCCGAAACTGTTAGCTTATACAAGATAGCTACAGGAATTGACCAACCAATTGCTAATTCGGGTTCGACAACTACAGCAACCGTTTCGTTCATCGGTGGAGATGACTTACAGTTTTTATTTTTTCACGAAGATATGCACTATCGCAAAATCGTAAAGCTTTTACAGAAGGTAACAGGATAATCCTCAACGGCTAGCAATTAGTAAAAACCCTAAATGCTGGTACGAGCTTGCAGTTGGTTGCAATTACTCAATGATGATATTATTGAACGAATGAAGGGTTCGAGCTGCAAGCTCGCACCGAGTTCGCACCAGCAAAAGGGTGGACTTGCGTTACCAGTATTATCTTTACCTTTTCCATTAACAGCATTTTCAAATTTTAACGAAATGACAGATAACAAAAATTTTGACGTAATCATAGTTGGCGGAAGCTATGCAGGACTTTCGGCAGCAATGGCTTTGGGACGAGCGTTAAGAAATGTTCTAATCATTGACAGCGGTTTGCCTTGTAACCGACAAACACCTCATTCTCATAACTTCATTACGCAAGACGGAGAAAAACCAAGCGTTATTGCGGATAAAGCAAAAAAAGAAGTATTGAAATACGACACAGTAAAATTCTTAACTGACCTTGCCGTTAGCGGAACGAAAACCGATAAAGGCTTTGAGATTTCAACTCAATCCGGAAAATTATTCTCAGCTAAAAAACTCGTTTTTGCAACAGGCTTAAAAGACGAAATGCTAAACATTGATGGATTTTCTGAATGTTGGGGAATTACAGTAATTCATTGTCCCTATTGCCACGGATATGAAGTAAAGAATCAAAAAACAGGGATTTTGGCAAATGGATATCCTGCATTTCATTTGGCTCGACTCATTCATAACTGGACAAAGGATCTAACCATATTCACCAATGGAAAATCGGAATTGACACAAGAGCAAACCGATGAAATCAAAAGACACAATATTTCAATAGTTGAAAAGGAAATCACCTCATTAAAACACAAAGACGGAGTTGTTGAAGAAATAATTTTTTCGGACAATTCAACTTTTGAATTAAAAGCTATCTATTCACGCCCTCCTTTTAAACAACACTGTAAAATCCCCGAATTATTGGGTTGTGAATTGACAGAACAGGGACTTGTCAAAGTAGATGCATTTCAGAAAACAACAGTGGATAATATATTCGCTTGTGGAGACAATACCAATCCTATTCGTTCTGTATCATATGCTGTATCAACAGGGAATAATACAGGCGTATTCTTAAATAACGCAATGACAGAAGAAGAATTTTTAAAATGACAATAAAAGCTGCATATGGCCCTTTCTGGTTTATCAGTTCAGCGGAGCACTCTTAAAATCATTAACAGAAAACCAGGACTCCGGTCATCGTCCGCGTTTGCAACGCGGATGTTTGTGATCAGCGATTGTATCGCGCATTTCAAATGCGCGTCTCGTACATCCTCGTTATAAAAATTAAAATGGACAACGTATGTTTTCAAAATAAAATGGCTATAACTCAAAGTTTACAGCCATTTTTGAAGTCTTCTCAAATTTTTTAAAAATTACTTTCTTTCAGGAATTAAACCAAGTTCGGTCATCATACCAATTTGGTCAAAATGTTCCCAGTGCTGGGTAATTTTGTTATTTATAATTTCATAAATTGTGATTCCAGTCATTTTTAACCTTTTCCCCGTAGGAGGCAAGAAATCTAAGAATGTACCATCGTGGGTGACATCAGCAGACCATATCCCAACAAAAAATTGTCCATCTTGTAAAAGCTTTTCGACCTTGTAGCCTTGGGAAAAAGCAGTTTGAACGACTCCAATAGTTCTTTTAAAGCCTTGCTTATTTGGCTCTGAATCAAAAACAGGAGAATGGTCAATGAAATTTTCATCCACAATTTCATCTACAATTTTTTGAGCTTCATCTGCATTTGAAGCATTGTAAAAGTCTGAAAAATAGCGTGTGGCTATTGATTTTTGTGTTTCTGACATAACTTTTGATTTAAATAATAATTAATTCCAGCCAAAATTATAATTTTACATCCTTAAAGTAAAGTACTTACCTTTTGGTATGATACCTACCTAAAGGTTACATTTATTGATTATCAATGATAAAATATTAAAATAATGAAAGAAATAATTTCAGATTGCCCAGTTAGGAAATCTTTTGAGGTTATTGGCGGGAAGTGGAAGTTGCTCATTATTGACTGTTGTAAAACAGAAACTAAAAGATATGGGGAATTAAAAAAACTTATTCCAGACATTAGCGAGAAGATGTTAATTCAAGAACTTAAGGCATTAGTTGAAGTTGGAATTTTGCATAAGCAATCATATAATGAAGTACCACCAAAGGTTGAATACAGTTTGACAGTGAAAGGACAAAAGGCTATACCTGTTATTGAAACATTACGAGACTTTGGTAAAGACTATTTCTAACAATGAAAGCGGGCAGCACATAACAGGCATTTGGCAAAAAAGTGGGTTCAGTGCTTAGATGAAGCTTTGTTCTTCGTATCAAGTTCAGTGTTGGCAGAAATTTAGTGCCTCGAAATCCCCTTTCTGGTTTAAGAGTTCAACGGAGCACTCTTAAATCATTAACAGAAAACCAGGACTCCGTCCGGCTTGCAAAAGCATAAAAGCATTACATTGAGCTTCTTTTTTTTTATGGCAACCCGATACTGTTTTGGTGATAATTCGAAAACTCATTTTATAGCAGTGCCATCGATTATTATAAAGAAAGGAAGGGAAGCTGCCAATTGAGCTTTTGTGATAATAAAGTCGGACAGAGTCCTGCTTTCATGAAGATAATTTATTGATCCTTCGGAACACTTAAACTAGTAAGTGGATATTATTAACTAATGAAAGGTACGAGCTGCAAGCTCGCACCGAGCTCGCACCAGCAAGGGGGCTTTGATGGGAGACCTGAAATAATTAAAAATACGCCAGATGAAGTAATAGTTCATCATTTTAATCCACATTGATATGAAGTTTGTATATGTAGTATCCGCCAAACTAAGGGTTATTGATTTGGCCTTAATTGACTCGGAGAGAAGTTCGATTTTGGAGAAGTTAGTTGGAGTTAATATTAAAAATATTATTGAAAGAGGTGCACGAGTAGTGAATGTCGATATTGATAAATCTGAGGTACAAAAGTTATTGGACAGTTTATTAGATGTAAGAATGCAATACTCTGATATTCCTGATTACAAGGGTCGGTTTACGGACGAAGAGATATTCATAGAAATGTTTTATGGTGAAAATGTTTTAAAATTATCCAGAAGTGGATTTGATAATAACATAATTTTCTTACTGAATATTTTTAATAGTTTTTCGAGTTCTGAGCGGTTAGATTATCCGTCATTATTAGTTTTCGTGAAAAACCACAAAGAATTCCGCAACTGGATTGATGCATTTAAATAGAATTCTTAGCAATTATGATAATAAGCTAAATGCTGGTGCGGGCTTGCAGCTCGTACAATTACGAAATGATGATATTATTTAATTAATGAAGGGTATGAGCTGTAAGCTCGCACCAGCAAAAGGGTATTGCCGTAGCCTGACCTATTGGTAAAACGGTCGAAGCTCCCTCCTCACCATTCACAATCTTCACCGCCTAACTCGCCTGTTTTATAGGCACATTGAAAGAAAGCTGTTAACGTCTAATTGACGTTCCTTCTCTGCAAGTAACTTATTGTTTAGATGCATTTAAGTGTCTTGTGATGCCTCTTTTCTCTTTCGAGACCGCCCCCTTGGCTCATCACCCTCATGGAGCACAATTTCGGAATGCAGGAACTGTGCAGCATCTGCAGAATCCTTCACTTTGGAAACACAGCGTTCCAGCATTTCAGATTCAAACTCAGTTAACACACTTTTTCTTAGTCCAGCTTTTTTCCAATCAGATAAGGGCCTGCATCCTTTTGAGATCCCCCTAGCCAGTGCCAGGGCATCCAGCAGAGCTTGATTCGCACCCTGTCCTTTAAATGGACTCATGGGGTGAGCAGCATCTCCGATCAGAGTAAATGAACCTGCCTTCTCTAATAATTCTGACTCAAGTAGTGCCCTGTCATACACAGGATAACCAGAAACCCGAGCTGGCTGGGTTGCCTCTAAAATCTGAGGAATGGGATCGTGCCACTGAGTTCTACGACACGCTTCATCCTTGAGTGCTTGAGGTCCTTGAGCACTCAAGGCCTTCGCCTCTTTTTCTGGCATAGGGAAGCTTAGCTGCCACATCACCGAGTCTGACGTATATGGCATAATGTAGATCCGCTCATTGCCATTGGCCGTTTGAAATACCGTGGCCGAGTCCAGCAAAGAATGCTCAAGACCTTCGAGATCGCCTAAAGGACAAATACCTAAGATTACAATACAGCCCAGATAAAGTAAAGGAGCAGTATCCTCACCAATCAACAAGCTCCGCACCGAACTACGAATACCATCGGCTCCCACCACAAGATCCGCCTTGGCTCTCTGTAACTCCCCCTTTACTTGAAAACTCAGTTCAATACCTTCACCCTCGCATTCTTTAAAATCGATTAACTGGTGCCCCCAGGCAACCATATCCTGTCCACCGAGCTGCTTAAGCAGAGCTAAACGCAACGCTTGCCGTGCGATATGCACATTTTTGCGCTTCGAAGACGTTTGCTCAACTGAAGCCATCCACTTTCTGGTCCCCCATTCACCGATCACCTTTCCGTCTGTAGTATGAACTACATGTCTTGTTGAAATCACCCCATTTTCTAACGAGAAAATGCCCAAGCCCTCGATCGCTTTACTAGCTTGTTGTAAAGTAAGTCCATAGCCCTGAGAGCGAGCATCGAAGTCGCTATCCCGTTCATAAAGAGTAAAAGGAATCCCGCGGTGCAAACAAGCCACTGCCAGAGCCATTCCTCCTATACCACCACCAATAATAGCAACGTGTGGATAGTTTTCTTTATCCGCTATAGGAGGGTTAGCAGCCTGAACTAACCCAGATCCGTAACAGTTCGAGCATGCATCAAGGTGCGCTTTAGGACGGACTGGAGCCGCCCCTTCCCCCTTCGTTTTTTCAAATTGATCGAATGCTATCTGGTAACGGAGGCGCACTTTCTTGCGGATCTTCCTACTTCTTTTGCCGCGTCCCTTACACTCCAGGCAAATAGTCCAGTTATCCTCTTTATTTGTCACCGTTTCGCTCCTTCTTCATTTAACCAAATATTTAACTTATTACTAAATAGCAATTTAACTAGATAAAATAGATTTTCCTGATAACGTTTTGCTTTGAAAACACGCGGTTTAAAAGCTCGGAATTTGCTATACGCACAAACTTAATTAAAAATCAGTACAACACTTGCTGAACCGCCACAATGCTTGCTCAGAGCGCACCTTTAAAGTATTTCTTGATTTATGAAGGGAATCAAACGTACAGCAGATAAGCGGAGAAATAAAAACCAGCCCTTTATTATTCCTCAAAAAAACCCTCCGCATATTTAGCAAATAGCTGAAAATATGTTTCCATTGCTCATCACTCCCAAGAAACTATCTAAGCCAGGTATTTTTCAAACCATTTCGTGGTAAGTACTGCTACCTTTTCCAGCTTGCCTGGCTCATCAAATAAATTGCCTGCTCCGCGCACAATCTTGATCTGTTTTTTCCCTCCTAAAGTTGAAAAGGCACTCTGATTGCAGTCTATCAATTCTTTATCATTCTCTCCAACCACAAGGAGAGTTGGGCATTGCACGTCGCAAAGCAATGGCTCTGCCAGATCAGGCCTGCCTCCCCGGCAAACCACAGCACCAATTTTGCTGCCCAATGAAGCAGCCGCCCTAAGCGCTGATCCTGCTCCTGCCGCTGTAGCCAAATAACCCAGTGTCAGGCTTGAGGTGTGCTCGTATTGCTGCAGCCAGTCGGTTACTTGCAAAAGTTGCTTTGTTAAACCTGCCACTTCGATATCAAGGCGGTTATCGAAGTTCGGCTCCGCCTGTATTGACATGATATCAAAAAGCAACGTAGAAAAACCAGCCTTTTGCAATTCTGCGGCAAAATACTCGTTTCGGGAACTATTGTTGCCACTCCCGCTACCATTCGCAAAAACAATAATAGCGTGGGGCTTCCGGGCAATACACAAATTACCCACCATATTATCTTCCTGGAATTCGATTTTCACTTCTTCATTAAATCGGTAATTTGACATAGGGCATGATGTTAAGTTGGCAATAAACCAGGCCTCTCAATTTTTGTGAGGTCCTGGGTAAGGTTCGATAGGTAATTAAGAGAACCGGGTGATTTTATGAGGAGCCCAATATTAACATTTGAAATTCTGTGTTTCTATAGAAATGCTAAGCTAATTGCTTTCGCCCTCTTAAACTATTTTCTCATGAATCTTTGCATCGGGTTGTAGCCTGCGCTAAAAGGGGAACGATGGAGAGAATTAGAAATACAATGAACAGTTCCTGTAAATCCGGAAAACTTTTTGGGGGTCGTCTATTATCTAAAAAGCTTTACTCTATTAACACCTTTTACAGTGATTTGTTCAATTATACCAGGTTTAGCGATGTGGAGCTGACCTCAGCTCCAGTTTTTTTAAGCTGTATTGAGAAAAATTACTGGGGCGTATTGCAAACTGGCTTATTTCTAGAATTGATATGCCAGGGTATGTATCATAAAAAATGCCATGCGGATCCTCACCCGCATGGCAAACCTAAACCTTATCACAATTGATGTGAGGCACAAACATATGGCTTTATTTTGAAATTGCAATATTTATCACAAATCAAATATTGAACAACTAAAATCAAGTTCAACCTACTTTATAAGAACATTTTTCTAACATCGAATCATTGCTTAGAAAAGCGTCATGAAGCCTCCCCCCAATGCATCTTTTTCGCTTATGGTAATTGTTGCTGGTTCATTAATGGTAGCTAAATGAAAACTTCTTACCGCTTTGAATTATCCGGATGGTATTTGTCTTTTCATCATACGACCATTCTTTTGTATTGGTAATATTTACTGGTTTCTTTTTAGATTTAATTAGAAAAATGCAGTCTTCTTTTTGAACGGATTCAAAATCTATAGTACCGTTTTTATTTACACTAACTTTTATATCCTGATAAGATACACCATCACCGGTAGGTTTGTGATAAATGGTTGATGAATTGCCATAAGGATAGATTAAAAACGTTTGTTTCCCTTTTGACCGGCCATCACCATGGCCGGTAACATTATCGTCTACTTTTAGCGGTATAATTGCACCCGCCTTAATAAAAATTGGGTATGATTTTTCCAAATAAGTTTTAGCTATTTTTTGTCCAGCCTCATAAAAGGAGTCAGTCCAGTAATCAAACCAAGCGTTATTTTCCGGAAGATTTATGGCGACTGTGGCATTTTCTCCGGTAATAGGTTTAACAAATATATCCTCGCCCAATAGATGGCTTTGATCGGCTATCGATGCATTTTTTATAATTGAACCGCCATGTATGTGAGCATTTACCCCGGCGGAAAAAAGGTAATATCCGAGCTCTTGATGGAGTGTGGCATAGTAACGATAAATTTGAGTTACATCTTCTCCGAAATACCAGGGCAGATGAGTGCTAAACGCCCCATTGCTTCCTCCGTTAATCATTACAGGGCAAAAACTTCCAAATTGCATATAACGGATAAATTCTTCCCTTTTGGATTTTGCCTCGAAATAACCACCAATTTCACAGGCTAAAGTCCCGTAACCCGCATTAGCAGAGGTATAAATATTATTGATCTGTTTATTTAATCCACCCCAATTACCAGAAAAATCACCAGACCAACCAACGGTCAGATCTTCAACCGCAGCAGCGTAGCCGCCCTGATGCGAAAAGGGCCTGCCCAAAATAACTGCATTCCGATTTTTGCTTAAGGAATGGTTGATGATACCACGATAATAATAAGGCCTGAAAGCTTCGTTGGTTATTTTTCCGATGGAAGTTGTAACCGTATCTCCAAAATAGATTTCCCCCTGGTCTACTTTCCAGCCATCTATCCCCATATCTAAAAGCTTGTCAAGCTGGGTATTCCACCATTTGTTTGCAGCCGGGTTCGTAAAATCAATATGTAAGCCCCTACCCTTCCACCAGTCCGATTCCTGCCCATTATTAACAGCATAACCCATTTTCCTGACGTATTCAAAATCAGGGCTGGCGTTGTTCCTGGTATCTTTTGATTTACTGTTTATACAGGCGGTAAGCCACATAACTACTTTGATATTCTGATCTTTTAAAAACTTGATTGTCTCTTTCGGATCAGGGTATTTGTTGGTATCCCATAGAAAATCATTGTACGAGAGTGACCATGGGCTATCCACAATAAGGGCTCCCACAGGTATTTTGTGTTGTTTATACTGATTAACCAGCATCTTTACTGCCTGATCTGTATTCAAACTATCTTCCCAAATCCATGGGCTATACACCCATAAAGGAGCTATTGGCGGTTTTTTATTCGATTGTGCCATTGAAGGCAAGGAACATAAGCCTAGTAAAAAGAATAGGACTGATTTTATAGATTTTAACATTGAAGTGTGTGTGTGTGTGTGTGTGGACAATTTTAACAAATAAGAACGTCAACATTGTTGAATAGAACAAACCAGCTTCAACAATATGGAATTAAATAGCAAGTCACATGGCTGCTTCTTACTCATTTTAAGCTTCCGAATCTCATTTTTTCTAACTTTCCGGTATCCTTAAGCAGTTGAATAATAGTTGATGGCCCTAAGTTTTCAGCGCCTTTCCATGAACTGAGAGCCCACACAACTTTGTTATCCTGCGTAATTTCCAAAGCCTGTATAGGGGGATTCTTCAAATCTATAGTGGCTGCACTCCACTGGTTGAACCAATTATTAAAAAGGATATTACCATTTGATAAACGTTGGGCCACCTGTGGCGAATTCACATCATATCCCTTAATAGTTTTAGTATCTATTTCCCACACCGTTTCGCCTTTACGGTTCAGTTCCACAACAGAACTAGCAGAACAAACCAGGATATTGCCATCTTTTAAAGGCTCTGCCGACCATGGCCTGGATATATCAAGTGATAAAAGAATGTTGCCATCAGAATCATACTCATTCACCTTAGACATATCCATATGCGCAACCAAAAGAGTTCCCTTATCAGTTAATCGGGCATGACGAAAATGCCCATGAATATTGTTTGGATTTCCTACCGGGATGTTGAATTGCTTTATCACTTTGTTTGTAGCATAATTCATTACCATTACCCGGGCAGGATTACCATTCATTACAAAAACGACAAGGTTTTTCCCCGCAGGGACTGCTGTATGAATTTCTGTGCCTGCCGGAGCTGGATAGTTCCAGATAATTTGTTTGGATGGTGTTAATATTGAGACGCCGAACTGATGGGCAAATAGTATATTCCCGTTCTTTAATAAAACCGCATCACTGATTTCTCCCTTACTATTTGGATTTGTATAAGACCAGGCAATTTTTCCATCTTTAATAATGTACATGTTATGTATTTTACCTTCTCCTGCGTAGAAGAAATCAAATTTTGATAACTCTCTGCTTACAGGTTGGATATTATCCTGCGCAAACAAGGGTTGGTTGATCGTAAAGATGAAAGGAATCAGTAATACCGTAAAAGAGGGAATTTTACAGCGATTTAATTCTAGGTTCATATTAGTTTTTGCGTTAAGAAAGTCTTCAATTGACAGCTTAACCGCTAAAATAGATAAAGTTTATTTAAATTCAACATTGTTGAATTTAAATAAACTTTATTCTGGTATGTTTCTCCATTTACATCAATGACATACCTGGGTGGTTGTGGAGACAGCAATGCTATTGAATTAAGATATGAAGTCATGCAAAGTGTCATACCCTCTCTGCCTTACGGCATCTCTCCCAGTGGACATAGCCGTTAACTTAAGCAAGATCGTGTGTTGTAACTTGCTGAAATCAAGGCGATATGCAATATACTATGAATAAGAGCTTTAACCACCTTCCCGAAAACTTCCTATCGTGTGGACACATTTTCTAAACCACACGGGGTCAAGCCTTTCAGGCTTGTTTCGATGGGGCCATAACCACGGGTTTCACCCGTGGTTGCTTAGAGTTAAGCCTTTCAGGCTTGCCTGTAGCAGAACATGCTATGCTAGTCATTCGAACAAGAGGAGAATTATAGCGATTTAATTTGTGTCCACACGATAGGAAACTTCGGGACACCTCCGCCAGCGGGGGACAGTCCTAATCAACATTTGCACTAAAAACAAAATATTGATTTTCAATGGATCGTATTCTTAGGTTAACGGCTATGCCTTGTGGGAGAGAAAAGCTAACCCGCCAGAACAAACGCCTTAACTTAATAGCATTGGTGAGGAAATTAATCACGTTTAATGATAGGAAAAAACAGGCTTACTTCGAAGCTGGCTTTATCACCCGGCTCAGCAAATCAAGATTCGATTTCTTCATTTCATCTAAAACCAGTTCCGCTAAAAGCCTTGCACCATATTCGCTGAAATGTGTACCATCATTTACACCATCAGGAAACTGAGGATTTGTCCCTGGTTGGGAAACATTGAACAACAATTTTGAATTATCAGGCCCAAAGGACTCATACAATTCACGGCTTCTGGTGTCCAAATCGATCATCGGAACTTTGTACTCTGCAGAAACCTCTGCTACCACTTTTGAATACTCGATATGGGTCTCCAGTGCCTTTCCATCCTTGCTGAACTTGCGGCGGGATACTGGCGTTACCAGCACCGGATTAGCATTTTTTGCACGGGTCTCTGTGATAAAACGAACCAGGTTTTTACGGTAATCTTCCGGAGAAGTATGTCTTTCTTCAAATTTTGCTCCGGTAGCCTCATCGTTATGTCCAAATTGCATAAAAACATAGTCGCCCGGTTTTAGAGCGTCGGCGACAGGTTGCCAGCGATTTTCACCAATAAAAGTTCTGGTGCTTCTGCCACCTTTGGCATGGTTTTCAACCTTAACGGTCTTGTCAAAGAAAACTGCAAATGGAGTTCCCCATCCGGTTACCGGAGCCTGAGAAAGGGGTTGTGTACAAACTGTAGAATCTCCGATCAGGTAAATAGTTATTTTCTCTGGTTCTGATAGCACAAAAGAACACAATGTTAAAACAATAGCCAGAGCTGATATTTTATTAAGCATACGCATAAATTGTCTCCTTATTTTTTAGGTTTAGGCTTGAAAAAATGTTCATTAATGCTTCCAGGATTCAGGCTCTTAAGTTCAGCATAAACTATTTCTGCCATCTTTCGTGCTCCTAATTCACTAAAATGTGTATCGTCTTTTTTTCCTTCAGGATAATTAGGATTTTCTCCTGGCTTAAGATGGTTAAAAAGCCATTGAGATTTCTCTGCACCAAACGATTGAAGCAATTCCTGGCTTTTGCGGTCAAGTTCTATTAAAGTTACTTTTTCCTTTTTCGCCACTTTTCGAACCAGCTCCGAATAAACTTTATGTGTATCCTCTAATTTTCCATCTGCATTAAACTTACGTCTGGCGGCTGGAGTAATTAAAACCGGAATGGCTTTTTTTGCTTTTGCATCCTCGATATATTTTGCCAGGTTAGCCTGAAACTGTTGCTCTGTGGTGGACTGCGGCTTGGTCGAAACTTCATCATTATGGCCAAACTGGATAAGCACAATGTCACCCTCCTGCAAACTATCCACTACCGGAGCCCATCGATTTTCTTCCATAAAAGATTTAGTGCTGCGTCCGTTCTGAGCAACATTGTAAATCACAGTATTGGATGTATCTATAAATTTTGAAAACATCATTCCCCAACCTGTTTCAGGGTATGCTGATATAGACTTGTTCGACATGGTAGAATCTCCTACCAGAAAAATCCTCAGTTTTCGGGGTTGATTGGTAAAGGCCAGGCCGAGTATTCCCAATAAAATCAGGCCATACTTTAAATAAGATTTCATCAATTTTCTATTTCAATTTTACTGAACTCTCTTTTGCTCCGTTTTCTGCTAACACCTTACTTTTTACAGTTTCGGTGCTGGTGTTTGTTAAGGTAATGTCTTTCGTTCTTTCTCCGTTTACAAGACATAAAAGCTCAGAGTCATTCTTATAAGCCAGTTTGTCTACCGTAACAGACTTACTGCTTTCCACATACATAATGGGCTTCGTTTGGTTGGTAATCACCTTCAAGCCTTTTAATGAAATACCTTCCGCTTCGATGATCTCGATACCTTTATTGGTTTTTAGTTCTACATCGCTGATAGAAATATTCTTAATGCTCATTTCGGGCAAGCCACGAATAAAAATTCCTTTTTCGGCACCGTTACAAACTACATTTCTGATATCAAAATTTTTGAATTGAGGCGTTGCTTCCGTTACAGCAGGCACCTCCACTTTCTCTCCGGGAGCGGGAGGTTTGGTGAAATAATACATATCAAAATAGATAGCCTCGTCCAAAATATCCTTCATGTAGATATCCTTCACATAGATATCTTCAACCACTCCTCCCCTTCCTCTTGCTGTTTTAAACCGCAGCCCTTTGTCGGTTCCCATAAAGCTGCAATCAGAAATGAAGATATTGCGGGCGCCTCCGCTCATTTCGCTGCCTATAACAAAACCGCCATGGCCTTTATAAACGAAGCTATTGCGAATTACCACGTTTTCGGTTGGTATGCCTCTCTTCCTGCCTTCTTCATCCTTCCCGGATTTGATGCAGATCCCGTCATCACCCACATCAAAAGTGCAGCCATCAACCAGCACATTTTTACATGATTCCAGATCGAGTCCATCGCCGTTTTGAGCATAGTCGGGATTCTTTGCATATACATTTTTAAGGGTGAGGTCTTCGCACATCAACAGATGAAGGCACCAGGCAGGGGAATTCTGAAACGTCACTCCTTCTAATAAAACCTTTTTACATTCGGTGAAATTCAAAAGAGTCGGGCGCAGATAATCCTTCACTTCTTCATAGTCCTTGGCGGTTTTTCCGTAAACTATTGCTCCAGATTCTTTCATACTGTGCCCTTTTTTTGTCTTTTCGGAGGGGAACCAGGTTCTTCCATCGTCGCTTACAAGGCCACCGCTTTGAACTTTCTTTTTCCACTCTCGTTCTGTTAGTTTGTCTTTTGTTACCATTCGCCAGTAATCGCCATTTCCGTCGATCACGCCGGAACCGGTGATTGCTATATTCTCAAGGTTCGTTCCCGAAACCGGCGATTGATTTCTCATTGATGGCTTGCCCTCATAATTTCCCTTAACCAGAGGATACTGACTGAAGTCATTTGTAAAGAGTAAAATAGCACTTCTGCTGATATGCAGATTTACATTGT
>Ga0307412_10001318_pt1 | contig 13900 bp, 12 predicted proteins | sample DK1Cmetagenome_3_FD_203823 | JGI IMG/M metagenome (GOLD analysis project Ga0307412, IMG submission 203823) | Maize rhizosphere microbial communities from greenhouse at UC Davis, California, United States - DK15-C-1 | ecosystem: Host-associated > Plants > Roots > Rhizosphere > Soil | place: USA...
CCATCATCGTCAAGCGGTTGACGGGCATCCCGCCGCAGGTGCTGGCATTGGTGCAAGTCGCGCTTGGCGCCATCATGCTGCTGCCCATGGCGGATTTCAACGCCCTGCCCGCCGCCCCGCTGCAGTGGGGGTATCTGGTGGCGCTGGGCCTGATCCACACCTGCCTGATGTACATCCTGATGTACTCGGCCATCCAGAAGCTGCCCACCACCTCCACCGCCGCGCTCAGTTTCATCTACCCCGCCGTGGCCATCCTGCTGGATTTCGTGGTCTACGGCCATCGCATGGACGTCACTCAGGTCGTGGGCGTGGCGATGATCTTCCTGGCCGCCGCGGGCGTCAGCCTGAATTGGACCTGGCGCTTGCCGGGCCGCGCCCGCCCGGGCGCGGGCGCCGCCTGACCCCGGCACGAGGGGAAACCCGCACCCGGGCCCCGGTTATTCAGGTTGGGGCCAAGCCGTCCCCGCTATCATGGCTTTTCCCATCCGCCGGCCCCCGCCGGCGGTGCCATGATTCCCAGGACGCTCCCATGATCGATCTCTACTACTGGACCACGCCCAACGGCCACAAGATCACGCTGTTCCTTGAAGAAACCGGCCTGCCCTACAAGATTCACCCGGTGAACATCAGCCGCGGCGACCAGTTCAAACCCGAATTCCTGGCCATCGCGCCGAACAACCGCATTCCTGCCATCGTCGACCAGGCCCCGGCCGACGGCGGCGCGCCGATCTCATTGTTTGAATCCGGCGCCATCCTGCAGTACCTGGCCGAGAAGACCGGGCGCTTTCTGCCCGCCGACGTGCGTGGCCGCGCCGAAGTCTCGCAATGGCTCTTCTGGCAGATGGGCGGCCTGGGTCCCATGGCGGGCCAGAACCACCACTTCTCGGGCTACGCGCAGGAACGCATCGCCTACGCCATCGACCGCTATGTCAAGGAAACGAACCGCCTGTACGGCGTGCTGAACAAACGCCTGGCCGACCGCGAATTCGTCGCGGGCGACTACTCCATCGCGGATATGGCCGCCTACCCCTGGATCGTGCCGCACGCCAAGCAAGGCCAGGATTTGAACGACTTCCCGCACCTGCAGCGCTGGTTCAACGCGATTGCCGCGCGCCCCGCCACGCAGCGCGCCTATGCACTGGCCGACACCATCAACACCGCACCGTCGATCAGCGACGAGGAATCCCGCCGCATCCTGTTCGGCCAGACCGCGCAGCAAGTCGCCCGCTGAGCCTCCGGAGACGGCCCATGACAGAACCGAAACTGGCGTTCCGCCGCGCCCGCGCCGAAGACCTGCCGCATATTGTCGCGATGCTGGCCGACGACGAACTCGGCGCCACGCGTGAAGACCCTTCCGTGCCGCCGAATCCGCGCTACGTCGCCGCGTTCGCGGCAATCAACCAGGATTCCAATCAATTCCTGGCGGTGGTCGAGCGCGATTCGCACCTGGTCGGCTGTTTGCAGTTATCGTTCATACCCGGCCTGTCGCGCCTGGGCCAATGGCGCGGACAAATCGAGAGCGTGCGCATCGCCTCGTCGTCACGCGGTGAAGGCCTGGGGCGCGCCATGTTCGAATGGGCGATCGAACAATGCCGCATCCAGGGATGCGGCATTGTCCAGCTGACCACCGACCGCGCGCGCCCGGATGCGCGACGGTTTTATGAAAGCCTGGGTTTCACGGCCAGCCACGATGGCATGAAACTCAGCCTGTAGTGCAAGTAGATGATTTTGCAAGGAACGTCCATGCATGGTGAATACAAAGTCCCCGGCGGCAAACTGGTCGTCGCGGATCTGGAAGTGCGCGATGGCCGCCTGGCCAATGTCCGTATCAGCGGTGATTTTTTTCTTGAGCCTCCCGAAGCGCTTGAAGCCATCAACAACGGCCTGAACGGCATGCCCGCCGATGCTGGCGAACTGGAGTTGGCAGTCGCCGTCCAGTCCGCGCTGCCCGCCGACGCCGAGCTGTTCGGCTTTTCCGCCGAAGCCGTGGCCGTCGTCTTGCGGAGGGCGCTGGCATGACGCGCACCGACTGGAACGACTACGACTGGCAACTGATTCACGAAGGCCCACAGGCTCCGTCGTTGCACATGGCGCTGGACGCCGTCATCACCGATGAAGTCGGCGCCGGCCAGCGCCCGCCCACCTTGCGCATCTGGGAATGGTCCGCCCCCGCCGTCGTGATCGGCCGTTTCCAGTCCTTGAAAAATGAAGTCGATCCTGAAGGCGCCAAGCGCCACGGCATCGAGGTCGTGCGCCGCGTGAGCGGCGGCGGCGCGATGTTCATCGAGCCCGGCAACTCCATCACCTATTCGCTCAGCGCCCCGCAAGCGCTGGTGCACGGCATGAGCTTCCAGGAATCCTACGCTTTCCTGGACGCCTGGGTGCTGACCGCGCTGCAAGGCCTGGGCATCAAGGCGTGGTACCAGCCGCTGAACGACATCGCCTCCGATATCGGCAAGATCGGCGGGGCAGCGCAAGCCCGCCGCGCCGGTGCCGTGCTGCACCACGTGACCATGTCCTACGACATCGACGCCGATAAAATGGTCGAGGTCTTGCGGATTGGCCGCGAAAAACTATCGGACAAGGGCACCACCAGCGCCAAGAAGCGCGTGGACCCGCTGCGCACCCAGACCGGCCTGGCGCGCGAGGTCATCATCGACCGCATGGTGGAAACTTTTGCCAGCCTGCACCGTCTGACCCCCGGGCAGATCGGCAGCGACACGCTGGCGCGCGCCCAGCAGCAGGCCAGCGAAAAATTTTCCACGCCCGAATGGACCGGCGTGGTGCCCTGAGGGCCTGTTGCCATCAAGCCTTGATTTCCTGGAGGTAATTCAATGCGTCGCACCTTCACGCCGCCAGGCGCGATAAGCGGTCTGATCCTGGGCGCGGCCCTGCTGGCGCTTGCCGGCTGCGGCAGCGCGCCCCCGGCGAACATCACGTTGGCCAGCCCTGCGTCTTCCACACCGGAGAAAGTGGGCGACCTGTCCACGGAACGCATCAAATGGGCCTCGAACAAGCCCGGTTGCGAAGGCGACTGCCCGCATATCGAAATCGACAGCGTCGCCTTTCCTGGCATCCCGAAATTGACGGCGCTGGTGGACCACGTGCTGGCCTACATGACGGGCACGGATGCCAACCGCCGCGGCCCCTACAACACCCTGTCGGAATACACGCAGTATTTCTGGTCCACCGCGCGGCCGCGCGACGCCACCTACTTCAAGGCCAGCGTCAAAGACACCGTTGGCGACATCGTGTCGATTGAACTGCACACCGAGCAGTTCCTGACGGGCGCCGCCCACGGCATCCCGGCCACCCAGTACCTGAACTGGGAACGCAGCCGCGACCGCGTCATGAGCCTGGACGAAGCGCTGATTCCGGGCCGCCGCGCGGAATACGTCGCGGCGCTGCAGCGCGCCCACGCCAAATGGCTGGCGGGCAATCCGGACGCCAAGCGCGACCCGGCGGCCTACAACAAGATGTGGCCCTTCCAGGAAAGCGACAACTTCGCGCTGACGCGCGATGGCATCGTCGTGAAGTACGACGCCTATTCGATCGCGCCCTACTCGCACGGCGAGCCGGAACTGGCGATCCCGTACGCGGATCTGCGCGGCATCCTGAAACCGGAGCTGTTGCCGAAGTCGTAGCGCCCCCTGGATAAGCGAACGCCGGCAACAAGCATCTGGCCTGTTGCCGGCGTTCGCGCGCGCCGCAGCGCGCAAGGTCTCTTCGAGACCGGGGTTCGGGTGAGCGGACTGAGGGTGGAGCTAGGGAGGTGGCCGCTTTTTTCGCGTCTGTGGCCGGGTAAGACGCCCAGTCCGCTCAATGCAACCGCGGCCTGAAGGAACCGGCAGCGCGCCGCTTGCGCGCACCCGCCACCGGTTCACGTCAGGCGCTTAGAAGCGGTGACGGATACCCACGATGCCGACCGAGCTCTTCAGGCCGTCGACAAACGCGAAGTCGGTCGAGTACGAACCCAGCGCGTACAGATTGGTGCGCTTGGACAGGTTGTACGTGTAGCCGATGCTGTAGACGTTCATCGTCGAATCGTTGCCGGCCGTCAGCGGGTTGCCGTTGGGGTCGGCGCGCTGCCACGACGCCAGGATGCTGCTGGCGCCGAACGGCACGGTCAGGCCGACCAGGTACGAGTTGGCCTTGAAGCCCGACACCGCGACGTTCGTGCCGAAGCTGGTCGCCGTGGGCGTGCCGCTGCCGAACGAGTTGATGCTCTGGCCGGTGAACCAGCCGTCGCGCGTCTGGCCGAAGCCCAACGCCAACTTCAACACTTCGAAGTCGTAGGAGCCGGCGACGGTCCAGGACTTGGGCGTCGCATCGTTGTTCAACTGGCTGGCGGGGTTCAGTTGGTCATACGTCAGCGCAACGTTCACCGGGCCATTGACGTAGCGCAAGCCGGTCGTGATGGCGCGCGTGTTGTCGGCGGTCTTGAAGCCGGTTTGCGCGGCGGTCGTGTCGGACGCGTTGAACGAATAGCCGACGCCAAACTGGAAGCCACTGAACGACGGGGTCGAGTACTGCACCATGTTGTCGTAGCGGACCGTGTTGGCGGCGCTGAAGGCCACGCCGACGTTAGCCTGGCCGTAGCTGCCGGAGAACGGATCGATCGCGGCGAGGTACTTCGAAGCGATGTTGGTCTGACGGCCGAATTCCAGCAGGCCCCACGAATCGGCCTTCAGGCCGATGGTGGCTTGGCGGCCGAACAGGCGGCTGCTTTGGCCCGATTGACCATTGCCCGAGTTGAAGCCGCTTTCCAGCGTGAAGACAGCGCTCAGGCCGTCGCCCAGATCTTCGGCGCCGCGCAGGCCCCAACGCGAACCGCTCGACACGCCATTGACCATGCCGAACTTCGATTCTTTGTAGTCGTTATTGCCCTTGATTTGCTGGAAACCGATACCCGTATCGATCAAGCCGTACAGCGTCACCGAGGTTTCGGCCTGGGCCACGCCGGACAGGGCGGCGAACAGCGCGGTGACGAGCAGAGTCTTTTTCATTGCGTAATCCCTTTGATTGAACATACATGCGCAGGTGGCTTGGTTTGCAGTGCAAACGGCGTGCGGCGCATGGCAGGAACGAATTCTAGGGACGCAATGTGTCAGTTTTCTAAACGCAAGGAAAACCCGTCCAAGATCTCGAAAAAAACGCCTACTTGTGGCCTGAGCTCCACACCCGAGGCCAGTGTACGGCTCGGTCCCAAAGCTGTCATGGGGGTGTGTTAACAAGCAACATTCTGGCTTTTTCTTTCGGCCCAGCCGGGTAGCCCGCACCGGTACGCAAGGCTCAGCGGGCCCCTTGCAGCGGCAACAACCGCCGATAACCGGGTGGCAGCGGATGCCCGGCGTGTTCGGTGACCGTGCGCGCCAGTCGCGCGGCCAGGTCGTCCGGAAAGGGCTTGGCCCGCCGCGTGTTCAGGTCGACATGCAACGACAACTGTTCCATCGTGGCCGCCAGATAGCCGTCGCGCGTCTGCGTCAGCTCCATCAGGCACAGCAAGCGCTTATTGTCGGATTCCAGCAGGCGCACCTGCAGCATCAGCGGGTCCCCCGCCAGGACTTCACGCAGATAAGCCACGTGCACGTTCATCGTGTAGATGCCGCAGCGCGTCGCTTCGGTGTAGTCCAGCCCCACGCCAACCTGGCTGAGCAATTCAAATCCGACCCGGTCGAAGATGCCGACGTAGTGGGCGGCGTTCAGATGGCCGTATGCGTCGATCCAGGCGGGGTCCACGGCCAGCGTCGTGGACGGCAGGTGTTGCGTCATGCTTGTCTCCTGAAATGGAAATCGCCCCTTGCGGGGCGATTTCTGTTTTTGTCTTCCTCTGCCTCCTCGGCGAGTCGTTCAATCACGCATCGCCGATTCAGTCTTCAAGGATACAGGCCGCGCACCTGGCGCGCCTGAAGGATCCGGGTGCAAGCCACGATGAACGCGGCAGTGCGCAGCGTGACCTTGTGCTCCTTGGACACTTGCGACACGGCGCCGTAGGCCTCGCGCATGATGCGTTCCAGACGCTGGTTGATCTCTTCTTCGCTCCAGAAGAAGCTGGAGAAATCCTGCACCCATTCAAAATAGGACACCGTTACGCCGCCAGCGTTGGCCAGCACGTCCGGCACCACGTAAACGCCGTGCTCGGCCAGGATGTCGTCCGCTTCCGGCGTGGTCGGGCCGTTGGCGCCTTCCACCACGACCTTGGCGCGCACCTTGGCGGCGTTCTGGGCGGTAATCTGGCTTTCCAGGGCCGCCGGGATCAGGAATTCGGTTTCCAGCGTCCAGAATTCGTCCTTGTCGAAGGCTTGGCCGCCCGAGAAGCCGCCCACGCCGCCATGTTGCGACACGTGCGACAGCAGCTTGTGAACATCCAGCCCTTCGGCGTTGTGCACCGTGCCGGTATGGTCCTGCGCGGCGATGACCTTGGCGCCGGCTTCATGGAACAGGCGAGCGGCGGTGCCGCCCACGTTGCCGAAGCCCTGCACGACCACGCGCGACTTCGAGACGTCGATGTTCAGGTCGCGGGCGGCTTCGCACGCCACGACGAACACGCCGCGGCCCGTCGCTTCGACGCGGCCCAGGCTGCCGCCCAGCGCGATCGGCTTGCCGGTCACCACGCCCGTGGCGGTAGCGCCTTCGTTCATGGAATACGTGTCCATCATCCAGGCCATGGTCTGGGCGTTGGTGCCCACGTCAGGCGCCGGGATGTCCTTGGACGGACCCACGATCACACCGATTTCGCTGGTGTAGCGGCGCGTCATGCGCTCAAGCTCGGATTGCGACAGGTTGCGCGGATCCACGCGGATGCCGCCCTTGGCGCCGCCATACGGCAGATTCACCGCGGCGTTCTTGACCGACATCCAGGCCGCCAGCGCCATCACTTCGGACAGGGTGACGTCCTGGTGGAAGCGCACGCCGCCCTTACCCGGGCCGCGCGACACGTTGTGCTGCACGCGATAGCCCTCGAAGTGGGCGATCGTGCCATTGTCCAGTTCGATCGGCACATCAACGATCAGCGCGCGCTTCGGGCGCTTCAGCGTCTCGACCCAGCGGCTCAGCGTGCCAAGGTACGGGGTGACCCGGTCGACTTGTTGCAGGTAATTACCCCAGGGGCCGAGGTCATCGGCATTCAGATAAGACGGCAAGGCATGAGTGGGCGTTTGAGACATGAGCATGATCTCCTGACAAAGTTGCGCCATTTTATCCGTGAAAAATATAGCGTCCCCATTTAAATTAAAAATATATTAAATGGGGACATATATATGTTGCGGATACCGTACGGGTCGCAAGCCCGGTCTTGAAGCTGCCCCTATCCTAAGCCGCCAACCGGGACGCGTCCAGCCTGCCTGGCTGGCGTCGCCGCCGCACGTGACGCACCGCTCCGGGCTCGGTGAAGGCCACACAAAACAACCTATGATTGCATAAAGGTAAATCTACAAAGAGGCAGCCATGCCACGTCCCGATCTCAATCTGCTGCTGGCGCTGGATGCGTTGCTGGACGAGGGCAGCGTCATCGGCGCTGCGCGCCGCATGCACCTGAGCGCGCCAGCGATGAGCCGCACCCTGAGCCGCATCCGGGAGGCGCTGGGCGATCCTGTGTTCGTCCAGGTCGGCCGCAAGCTCATGCCCACGCCCAAGGCGCTGGCACTGCGCGAACAGGTCCGGGCAGCGGTCGAGCAGGCCTCGCAGGTGTTCGCTTCCGATGCCGAGATCGACCTGAAATTGCTGGACCGGCGTTTCAACGTCCGCGCCACCGATGAGTTCGTAAGCATCCATCTGGGCCATCTCCTGGATGCGATGGCGCGCGAGATGCCACGGGCGATGCTGCGCTTTTCGCCGGAGGAAGACGACGTGGACGAAGAGGCGCTGCGCAGTGGCCGCATCGACCTGTTCATCAGCGCCTCGCGCAAGCTGGGGCCCGAGATTCGTGTGCAGTCCCTGTTCACCACGACGTTCGTGGGTGTCGCGCGCGCCAACCATCCGATTTTCGACGACGAGATCACGCCCGAACGCCTCACGCGCTGGGAGCACATCAACGTGTCGCGGCGCGGCAAGGCCGCCGGGCCGCTCGATGCCGCGCTGGAGACGCAGGGGCTGCGCCGGCACGTCGCCCTGGTGGTGCCCAATCCGTACACGGCGCTGTTCGCCCTGCAGGATTCGGATCTGCTATTGCCCTTGCCCCGGCATCTGGCCAGCGCTGCGCTGTCCGCGGGCCTGCGCATTCGCGTGTTCGACCTGCCGACGCCGCTGGAAACGGTACTGCTGACACAGGCCTGGCACCCGCGCCTGGAGGCCGACCCGGCCCATCTATGGTTGCGGCAGACCATCCATATGCTGTCCAACGAGAGCCAGGCACAGGCGGCCATGCGCGCCAAGCCATAGCGAGGTGCCTGCCCCGATGCGTGCGTTTCACGCAATCGTCCGAGTGCAATAAATTCACTTTTCGGAATGATTGGCCCTGCCTACAGTGAGGCGTATTGATCACTGTAGAAGGGTTGCATCGTGCATTCGGCGAACGTGCCTGACGCAAATTCGGGCGTCTTTCCACGCCTTTCCCGGTGTCGGGAGGGCTTGGCGCGTGGACTGCCTTATCTCGATCTGACGACGCCCCGCGCGACCTATGTGATGCGTTCGATCCTGGCCGCCTGCCTGGCCTTGGTAGTGGCCTATCTGCTGGAACTGCACGCGCCCTACGCGGCGGCTTCCAGCGTGCTGCTCGTCATCAACCCTGTGCAGGGCGGCGTGATCGGCAAGGGGGTGTGGCGCGTGCTGGGCACGCTGGTCGGGATGCTGGCGGCCTTCGTGCTGATGAGCGCCTTCGGCCAAATGCCCTGGCTCTTCCTGCTCGGGTTCGGCTTATGGCTGGGGGTGTGCGTGGTGGGCATGACGCTGCTGCGTCATTTCCGCGCCTATGGCGCCACGCTGGCGGGCTATACCGTGGGCCTGGCGGCCTACGGCGCCATGCAGCATCCGGAACGCACCTTCGACCAAGTGATGGGACGCGGCGCGTCCGTGCTGATCGGCGTGGTCTGCCTGGCGCTGGTGTCGGCCCTGTTCAGCCGCCGCAGCGTGCATCGTCGCCTGGCCATGCTGCTCGACCGCCTTGCGGCCGCCACGGCGGGCGTCTTGGCGACGCATCACCAGGCCATTCAAGCCAGCGCGGAGCCGGGCGCCAAGCCGCTGGATGCCGGACGGCGTTCACTCATCACCGAGGTGTATGGCGTGGACGATCTGCTGGCGCTGGGCAAGGCCGAGTCCGCCGATCTGGCCCATCGTGCCGGCACGGTGCGGCACACGATGGTGTCGCTGTTTTCCGCCTTGGTGGGCGGCGCGCCGCCCCTGCGCGAACACAGCGCCGCCCTCGCGGCGCTACGTGCGTTGCAGCCGGACTGGGAGGAGGCATGGCGGGAGGTCGGACAGGCGCTGGGGCAGGAACCCGGCCCGACCGATCGCGGCCCGACCGGAAGGACGCGTGCCATCGGGCGACTGACCGACCTGCGCGCCCGGCTGGTGGCCGTCCTTGCCGCGACCTCGCTGGACGATGCCGCCGAGCAGGCTGCGCTGATGATCGCAGGCGATCGCTTGATCGAGCAGCTGGATGATTTCCTGCAAGCCATCGAAGGCATCGAGCGGTTCCACCAACCCAGGCCGACGCCGGCGCGCGTGTCCGTGCCGTTTCACCGCGACACGGTGGCGGCTTTTCAGAATGGCGTGCGCGCCCTGTTGACGGTGGTGATGGGCGGTGCCTTCTGGATCGCCACCGGCTGGACGGAAGGCAACATGATGCTGGCGGGGTTGGCGGCGGCATGCGCCCTGCTCTCCACTGCGCCCAGCCCCGCGCTGGGTGCGGTTGAATTCATCAAGGGCACGGTGGCCGCCGTGGCGATGGCCTTTCTGTGTACCTTCATCGTGCTGCCGCACGTCTCGGGCCTGCCGCTGCTGCTGGTCATCATGAGCCTGTTCTGGCTACCCGGCGTGTATGCCACCACGATGCCGCGTCATGCGCTGGCGGGCGTGGCCTATCTGGTGGCGTTCACGACACTGGCGGCGGCGGACAACCCCATGCGCTACGACTTTGCACTGTTCCTCAATGGCGCCGTGGCCTGGATCCTGGCGACATGTTTCACGCTGCTGGGCTTCAGGATCGTGCTGCCGCGCAATCTGGCGCGCGACGTCACGCGCTTGCGCCAGCGCATCCGCGGCGCGGCGCTGGGCACCTTGCAGGACGAACCGCCCGATGCAGCGGCCTGGCAATGGCGCCAGCAACACCGCATCGCGCAACTCGGCGCCTTGCTCAGGACGCAGCCGCAGGCGATGGACCGCGCCATCGCCCAGGCGCTGACCAGTCTGCATCTGGGGCGGGAAATCCTGCGCCTGCGACGCTGGCTGCGCCAAGCGCCCCTCGACGCCGAGTGGCCGCGCGTGGTGGCGCGCACGCTGCGCCATATGCGCCAGCGGGCCGGTGATCCCGCGCGGGCCGCACGCCATGCCCGCCGCGCAGCGACCTCGTTGGCGCGTTTGCCGGTGCGATCCAGCGCCGCGATGGATGACCTGCGGCGCGTGACGGTCGTGCTGCAGGACATCGCCGCGCTGCTGGAACGCCATGCGAACGACGTTCCGTACCCCTCTGAAGGCCACACCCATGCTCAGTGAATTCTCTTTGGCCGGCATCTACCTGCCGCCCTTCCTTGTCTACGCCTGCCTGGCCCTGCCGATCTATATGGGCCTTCGCTTCGTGCTGGTGCGTTGCGGGGTGCTGCGCTGGGTGTGGCATCCGGGCCTGTTCGAGTTCGCCATTTCCCTTTGCCTTGTTTCCCTGTTGGTGCTTTATGTCTGAACGCTCAATTCCCGCCAAGCTGCTGCTGCGGGCAGGACTCACCCTTGCGGTGGTCGTTGCTGCCGGGTTTCTGGTCAGCGCGCTCTGGCGCGCCTACGTCGTCGCCCCGTGGACCCGCGATGGCCGTGTCAGCGCGCAGATCGTGCGTATCGCTCCCGAGGTGTCCGGCACCGTCGCCGAAGTCTCGGTCATGGACGATCAATACGTCAAACAGGGTGACCTGCTCTATCGCATCGACAACGCCAGCTTCGCACTGGCGTTGGCCCAGGCCGAAGCGCAGTTGGCATCCGCCGAGGTGTCCTTGCGCCAGAAAACCGAGGAGGCGCGGCGCCGCCGCGGCATGGAAAACCTGGTGCCGGCCGAGGACATCCAGCGGGCGACCCAGGCGGCCGCCATCGCCCGGTCCGACCTGCGCAGTGCACAGGTCGCCGTGGACAGGGCGAAGCTGGATCTTGCACGCACCGAACTGCGTGCGCCAACCGATGGCTACATCACGCGCCTGCGATTGAACAAGGGCGACTACGCCGTGACGGGCCAGCCCAACATCGCCCTGATCGACGCACACAGCTTCTGGATCACCGGGTACTTCGAGGAAACCAAACTGCGCGGCATCCAACCCGGCGCGGCGGCGCGGATCCGCCTGATGGGTTTCGACCAGGTGTTGCCGGGGCGAGTGGCCAGCATCGGGCGAGGCATTGCCGACAGCAACCAGCAGGCCGACGCGCAGGGCCTGCCAAGCGTGGAACCCAGCTTCAGCTGGGTCCGGCTGGCACAGCGCATCCCGGTGCGCATCGAGTTCCAGCATGTGCCGCATGACGTCGTGCTGGCGGCTGGCATGACCGGCAGCATCGAGGTCACGCCCTCGGCAGGTGCGCCGGTGCCCCAGGGCCGGCTGATCTCGCTGCTACACCGCTGGATGTGAGAGCAAAGCCATGCATGTACCCATCCCTCGCACGCAACCGCGCCCTCGGCAGGCACTGCTTGCCTCCCTGTTGGCATGCCTGACCGGCTGCACGACCGTGGGCCCGGAATACCGCACGCCGACGCTGGATGTGCCCGCGCACTGGATCGAGGCCAACGCCGCCCGGTCCGATGGCGACCACGATAGCCTGCGCACCTGGTGGCGCACCTTCCAGGATCCCTTGCTGGACCGCCTGGTCGAACAGACCCTGGCGCACAATCAGGATCTGGATATTGCCTTGGCACGCCTGCGCCAGGCACGCGCCGAGCGCGTGCAAATCGCCTCGGCCGCCCTGCCCGAGGTCTCGGCCGGCGCCGCCGGCGAGGCCGTCCGCGACAGCAAGGCACTCAGTTCACAGCCCGGCGGGCGGGCGCGAACCTGGCATCTGGGCCTGGATGCGAGTTGGGAGCTGGACCTGTTCGGCGGCACGCGCCGCGCTGTCGAGGCCGCCGACGCCGGCATCCAGGCGTTGGCCGAGGACCATCGTGCACTGCAAGTGAGCCTGGTTGCCGAACTGGTGTCCGACTACGCCGGGCTGCGCGCCGCGCAACTGCGCCTGGCCATCGCGCAAGACAACATTCGCTCGCTGGCCGAGGCCGAGCGCCTGGCCGAACAAGCGCACCGCAGCGGCCTGGGCACACTGGCCGACGTCACCCTGGCCCGCGCCGAGCGCGAAACTGCGGAGGCCCAGCCGCCCTTGCGGGACGCGGACATCGCCCGTTTCAGCCATGCCATCGGTGTGCTGGCGGGCGGGTTTCCCGGAGACTGGCATACCGACCTCGCAACGTCCGCGCCGGCGTTGCCCATGCCGGCCGACTTGCCGCTGTCATTGCCTTCGGACGTCATTCGCCAACGCCCCGACCTGCGCGCGGACGAACGACGCCTGGCCGCTGCCACCGCGCAAATCGGCGTGGCGCAGGCCGCACGCTTTCCCACATTCCGCATTCCCTTGGGGTTGGGCACCACCGCCAGCGTCATCCACGACCTGTTCTCGGGTGCCAGCCTGGCGTGGTCGGCGGCCGTGCAGGGTAGCCAGTCGCTCTACGACGCCGGCCGCGCGCAAGCAGGCGTGACCGCGGCACAGGCCAACGCCGACGCCGTGCTGCGCGTCTACGAGCGGGACGTGCGTTCGGCGCTGCGCGACGTGGAAGACGCCTTGACCGCATGGACCAGCGAACGCCAACGGCAAGCCGCGTTGCAGAAGGCCGTGGCCGACAGCCAACAAGCCCTGAAACAGGCCACCCAACTCTACGCGCGCGGCTTAAGCGCCTACCTGCCGGTGCTGGTGGCGCAACGCAGCCTGAACCAGGCACGCGATGCGTTGGCCCTCAGCCAGTTGGCGCAGTTGCAAGGAGGCATTGCCTTGTACAAGGCGCTGGGGGCGGGATCGTCGGACACGGCGTTGGTCTCTCAATCCGACCCACCTCAATCCGACTCACCCCAACGCGACCCACCTCAACGCGACAGCAACTGCCACGCCAACCGGGCAGCCGCCCGGGCGCCGTGGCCGTCCACGTCGAAGCGCGGGTTGTACTCGGCCATGTCAGCCAACCGCAGCTTGCCGCTGGCCTTGATCCGCAGCACGATCTCTTCGACCACGGACATCGGCACCCCATAGGGCGCTGGCGCCGACACCCCGGGCATGACCGCCGCAGGCAACACGTCCAGGTCGATCGTCAGGTAGACATGGCGCGCTCGTGCCAGCAAGGCGTCCACGTTGGCCAGCCGGGCCTCCAGGTGGCGTTCCTGCATATCGTGGTCTTCGACCCAGACCGCGCCGACTTCGGCCGCCCGGGCGTAGAGCGCCGGCGTATTGGCCAGCCGCGACACGCCCAGGCAGGCGTATTGCAGTGCTTGGCCGCGCGCCTCGCAATAGCGCGCGATCTGGTCGAATGGCGTGCCCGAACTGCCCGGGCGCCCGGTGCGCAAGTCGAAGTGCGCGTCCAGGTTCAGCACCAGGATGGGGTCCGTATCGCCGCGGGCCTCCAGCCAGCGGGCCAGACCCTGGAAACTGCCCCAGGCGATCTCGTGCCCGCCGCCCAGGACCAGCGGGCGCGCGCCCTGCTCCAGCAGTTCCGCCACACGCAGGCCCAGGCGCTCCTGGG
>Ga0307412_10001322_pt1 | contig 13865 bp, 18 predicted proteins | sample DK1Cmetagenome_3_FD_203823 | JGI IMG/M metagenome (GOLD analysis project Ga0307412, IMG submission 203823) | Maize rhizosphere microbial communities from greenhouse at UC Davis, California, United States - DK15-C-1 | ecosystem: Host-associated > Plants > Roots > Rhizosphere > Soil | place: USA...
TTCCGCCAGCGAAATTAGCATTACCTGCTTGAACTTCCAGATTTCCTGTTTCAAGAAGAATATTGCCTCTGATTTTGCTACTACCAAATGTTCCACCAAAGCCCATCATTCCGTTTAGCCAAGTAAGAAGGCCAGTGATTGTTACATTGCCTGTGAATGTGCTATTCAAGGCATTAACTGTAACTGTGGGGGTGTTAACATCTACACTTGTATCTGCATTCACTGTAGCTGTATTTGTATTAACGATTGTAGAATTCTCTACATTCACTTCAGCGTCTTTGGTGAACACCGTTACTTTAGTTGGAGCATTGATGATTAAATTGCCATCAGGCTTTAATCTCACTTCCACTTCATTGTCATCTCCAAGATTCGAATACATCACTGTGTCTTTTGAATCATGATCGTGTGTATGTTTACCCGGATCATTAGGAGATTGGGAGAAAGGAAACACGCCGGGAATTGCAACGCAATCCTTTTTGTCAAACTTTCTGTTATCTGTTGGAATAGCACTCTGTGTGCCATCCTGTCTTTTCCAAGAATCCATGTTTCTCATGGAATAAATTAAAAGAACCGGATCGCCCGGCTCTACTGGAAAGGTCATTCCTGATTTCTTGGATGTAGGGAAGTGGATAGGTACATTCAGCACTACAGGCCGCTCTATACTTTCTCCATCTTCTGTCATGAAACTAACCATTGGCTGTACATCGACAGTCATTTGATGTAAGCTTTGTCTCACTGTAACGACTACTCCCGGAATAGCCGTATTCATTTGTCTTGTGTGGTATTCAATTCCGTCTTGAATAAATTCTGATAATCCGTACTCTGCTGACATTACTGCAATACCCTTTCAACACACATTACTTCGGAATACCATTCATCACCACGGAAATCTCCAGAGTGTTTCACTTCATCCACTTTATAAAATCCCGTGTATTCTGGATATTCCAATTTAAGAATAGTGCCAGCATAGATTGCAGGATTCAATAACACTTTAAATTTGAGACTCTTCTTTTTTACTTTTGCTGTCTTCTTGTGAGTCTTGCCCTTTGAGTCGATGGATTCAATCTTTCGTCCTTCAGGGTCTTTGACATTACGAGCATCCCAGTAAGGACGTTCGATCAAACCGCTTTGTTCATGAATAAGAAAAGCTGTTTGTGTATTGTTTGTATACGAATCACCCTTATCAGAAATGAACAATGTTCCATCATCAATCTGCCAGTCAATATCGTAAGCTGTGCTTAATTCATTCAAGATTTGACGGGGTGTACCACTCATTGGGTAGCCATCAATCACAGCCTTCTCGATATTCTTTCCATTGAAGATACTCTTTGATACTTCAGGAACAAGCTTAGTCAATTCTTGAATTACGTTCTTCACTGTTTTACCAGCGGGAACAAGCTTTGACACAGGTTTGTAATTAAGCTCTTTAAACAATTCATCCAACTCAATCTTTGTGATTGTGTCAGCACCCTCTTTGCGAGTTCCAACGTTGAATGCTTGCCCGGAAAATAGCCTCTTCAATCCTGTATCTTCATAACCAACACTCAAAGATACTCCAACATATTTCTCTTCAAAAAGAGTTTGATATTCTTTGGACAGATTATAGATTTCAACTTCAGCTTTGTTTTTTCTGTCTTTATTGCTGCTAGTCTTTCTCACTTTGAATTTGATCTGCAATCCTGTAATCTCTACAGCATTTTGTGCAGTACCAACGACAAGTGAGTACATTCTGTTTCTTTGATATGTAATAGTCATTTAAGCTCCTAATAGGTCTTCTTCTTCAAAGCGAATATAATAGAGCCTGTAATACTGAGATAATGCAAATGGGTTGTCTACCGTTTCATTAATACTGTCACCAATAGGCTCTAACCACAGAAAGCCTGTGAGGTCTGGAATGTTGTAATACAGGTTGATAGGAAATAGAGGTACAAGCCTCTCTCCTGCCACCAGCATAGAATTTTCACCATCTCTGAGTTCAAAATTCCAACCCTCTTCCCGTTCGTTATACAAAAGGCGAAGAGTGTAGTAATTATTCTCTAAAGAGATTTCATACTGATAATCTGCGTCAGTATATAAAGGTAGGGATACGTATTTCATTTCTTCTTAGCTTCCAATGCTGCTTTGGCAGCTTCTGCTTTTCTCAATTCTTCCAACTTACCTGCGACTCTGGGGCCGGGATCATTGGTTGTTGTAGAAGCAGGATCGCCGGGAGTTTTCTCTGTTCCGTCTGCCTTACTCTTTTTAGATGTACTTTGTGCGGCTTTACTCATTGACTTTGCTACATCGGTGGGAAGCTCTGTTTTCTGTAAAGTAACAAAGCTCACCTGTTCTAAAGTCATAGTGACATACAAGCCAATACCAGAATCGGGGTCTTCTTCAAAAGAACAACTAGTCATTACCAAATCATCTGATTCGATATTAAGAATATCACCAACAAACTCGTAAAGAGTAATTAGTGTCATCCTGTTTCTTAGTTTCTTTTCTTGTTCGTTGTAGACAAGACCAGTCATTAATTTAGTAATCAAACTGTTGATCTGTTCTCTAAACTCTGTTCTTTGTGTAGAATCTACTGTGACAGACTCGGCTCTAGAATTACTGAATTGAGAGGTTACATTTGAACTGAATTGCAGTAATCCAGAAAATGTATCATTAACGATCACTGCCCCTGTTTGTGGATTCACATTCAAGGGAGATTCGCCATCTACTAAAATTTGACTTGGAATTCCACTGATATCCGCTGAAGAAATAACTCCGACAATACTAAACTTCGGGTTTTCCGAAATGTAGTGGTCTGTGATATTTGCTCCAGCATCCAAAGGGTGGGAAGTAACTTTTCCGGTTAAATGCTTTGCGTATTTAGTAACTACATCAAAGTAAATAAATCCAGACAGTTGGTTGGGATCATCGTTATCCCCGAATTTAATTGCTAGGGACATTCCCCCTCCTTATTGTCCTGAATTTGGAAAAGCGGCTTTATCCATTGTTGTTAAGAATGGTTGCAAATTAGCGGCCATTGAAGCTTGATTCAATTGATCGATTGTTGATCCAATCTGAGCTTTATCACTCACTGTCACTTGGTTATTGATCACGACTGATTGAGTAGTGTTTTTAGTACCACCTCCACCATAGTTAGCCAACGGGCCTGTTGCGGCAGATGGCGTATTAGGGGGAACAGGGGGACCGTCTCTCAGTGCTGCATTTTCACCAAGGAAGTTATTCTTAGCATTCGTACTGAACATTCCCAAAATATTGGCATACATGCTGTCATTGGATTTCATGAATCCTGTGAAATCAGCAGTAGCTAGGGACTTCAATTGAGCAACGAAATCAATCACTGCCTTCAATGCACTCAAACTACTATTCATGAAAGTGGTCATAACACCTGTAATTTCAGACAAGTCCAAGCTCTTCCAAGCTCCCACCATCTGATTTACTGTGTTGCTAGTTGTTTGTAAACTAGCCATGAATTCAGGGTCCACCATATCTGCAAAGATATTTCCCTTAGCAGAATTACCGCTCAGGAAGTCCCCTAAGTCTTGCAGTGTAGCCACCATCACGCTAACGTAAGCTGTGGCAATTCTGAAGTTGGCTCCAAGCATTTCTGAATTACCGGCTGCTTGTTCTGTTAGTTCAGCAAGTGTTTTCCAGATATTGGAGAAACCAGCATCACCACCACCTTTTGCGAAGTTCTCAAAGAATGCTGTTCGGGCGTTAGTAAATCTATTTTGATTGGCTGTACCAGTATTTGATGCTGCCTCGATAGCAGGCCGGGCTTTAGCCATCATCAACTCACTGACAATGGGTAGCAATTCAGAAGAGATAAGTTTGTTATCCTTCATTGCCTTGCCTAACTCTGCCGTAGAGGCGCTACCTTTTAGAAGTCTACTATCCAACGGATTGTTGGTTTTGTTCTTCATCATTTGGTACGCTTGCGCGAACAGAATTTGAGCTTCACCGAAACCTTGTGCGTCTCCTAATTGCTGTTTCAATTCTTCGGCGTTCACAGTACCCTTACTAGCCATCTGTTGAACCGCAACCAATGCACGTTTCATACTGTCGCCAGTAGCACCACGAACAGTACCGAAGCTAGAAAACGCTTCGAACACCTTTTGTGATTTCTCATATCCCATCGTTGGCATAGATGCAGCCATGAAACCTTGATATGAAGGAGTCAATGCATTTCTGTCTAGACCAACACGATTGGTATATCCTCTGAACCAATTTTCAGAGTTTTGATAAACATCCCGTGTACTACCATCAGGCATCGTAGCATTCTGGAATAATCCTTTAGAAGCTACGTCACGAGTTGCCTGAAGCTGCGTAGCTTCTGCTACACTCATGAATCCACGCTGAGCGGCATATAAACCAGCTAGCGGGAGAATTCTGCGTGAGAGCATGCCGAGAGGATTGAATCCCCCAGAGTCTCTACCGCCAGCGCCTGCACCCCCTAAAAGGCCAGCTTGTTGACCATTGATCCTCGCAGCAGCGCCACGAGCATTCCTAGGATTAATTACAGGGCTTATAACTAAATTATTTAATGCTCCCAATACTTGGGCACGCATATTCGATAAAGAGGCGCTAGACAAAGCTACGTTAAGCTTGATGCGCGCATTACCAGCCCGATTACTCATCGACTGGTTCAATAGGTTTCTCAATGCTTGGTTATTGATTGAGAATGTGTTCAGCTTGAGTGTCAGTCCACGGGAGATTGTGTTCAAATCCCGCTGAATGCTGAGTCTAGCTCTTGCTGTGTCAACGTTAAACTTAAGATTGACAGCAAAAGCATTGGAGGTTTTACCCACTCTCATAAGCTTTTGCTCTAATCTATCAAAATACTTGTCTACTTCGGCAAAAGATCGTTTATCAATCTCAATGCCCATCGTAGCAAAATACTGCGATACTTGTGTCATTATTTTCCTTGCGCTTGACGCTTCTGTTTCTCTACTTCTCGTCTTCTAGTTTCTTCTTCCAAAGTAGCTTTAGCATCCAACATCTCCACATACTCGATAAATCGTCTGTAAGAGATTGTTGTCTGCAAATCTACAAGTGTCTTTAAAGGATCAGAAGTCGAAAAGATGACACGCATAACCCGGTAGTCTCCTGAAAACTCTTTAGCGAGTTTCCTCATTTCAGGAGAGTATTGCGATTCATCTTCAGGGGTTACTGGTCTGAAGTATCGCTTTGATCGTTTGGGCCTTCTTCTCCAGCACCAAAGTTGAATTCGATAATAGCTGTGAATAGCTCCATCATTTCACCGTATTTACGGGCAAAATGTTTGTCCATCAGTGCTTTAGTAATCTTGGCACTGGCTAAACTAGCTCCATTGGTGATTGCCTTTTCTACGACAGAAGCACTCACTTGAATGCCCTGTGCTTGTAGATTCATCAAATCCATTTGGATTTCTAGACCCAGCGTAGCTGGAAAAGCTGTAAGAATGTACAGCTTACCACCAACTGTTACTTCTTTTTGTTCTAATACATTACTCATAATATTCCTTTCAAATTGTCTTGATATACTCTGTTATCTGAGAACGAAGTCAAACAAAGATGTTTGGGGTGTTCTAGAAGTGAGGCCAGAATATCTTGTTGAATAGCACTGAATCATCCATGTGAAATTCTCTATGCTATTCTTATATGATACATCAGGGTATCCAGTTACGTATGCTTCATTCGATGAGAGTACCAATCCACCATTTAAGTCTTTAAGAATCACTTGCAAGCGGCCATTGCCACCTGTCAAAAGATCAGCATCAACAATCTGACTGAATACAGAATGAGCATCAGAGGTTTGCGGGCAACTGATAGAAATGACAGCAGAAGTATTGGGATTCATAATTCTTGAATTCTTACCCCGAATACCCCTGATGAAATTAGAGGCGGCTGTGTCTCTACGGACACTGATTTCATCCCACCCAGTCACGCTATATCCACCGAATGATAGAATTACGTCAGAAGCTGAATATGTGTTTACTGTGTAACCCATGTTTAAATCATCCTAGCTACTGCGGAAATTCTCCCCAGTTGTGTTCCTAATAGGTCTTGGAAAAACAATTCAGGATTTCCATTCCCACCATAATTGATATCCACCTGTGTACAAGTGAGTGTCCACTCTCTGTTGGAGATTTTGTCTCCAAAATCAAGTTGGGGAGTTTTGCTCACCCAGCTAGAATCTGAATAAAACAAGCTTGTTCCAAGGGGGTCTTTAATCAATAAAGAAAACTTACCCCTTTGTGTGGTTTCATCAATCAACCAAAGTTTGGTCAAAACATCGTTAGAAGACGATGCGCTATGCAAAGTCAAAGTGACGTTGTATACCTGACTGTTTGTGTAGTTTCTACTCACCACCCCATCGGCTGTGATTTTGGTTGTAAAAGGAACATCCTCTTTAGCAATGCTAACGAATGTTCCCTCTGCAACACCTTCAATAGAAACTGCCCCAGCTACCAAAATGATTACGTCTTCGGGGCTATAATGTGATAATTCACTCATAAATTACCCCTCAGAAGATTAGGCCGGAGCCCAGCGTGGATCGACAGTAACACCCATAGCTTGTAGGGTGCGATATGCATCATCGGTAAGTTTACCGTTACCACCAGTGAAGTTGGAAAGGCTAACGCACTGAATATCCCATTCACGTGTGCTGATTTCAGCACCAAATGTAGATTCAGGGTTATTAGCAATGAATGCTTGTGGACTGAAGTAAAGGCTGCGGCCTGTGCCGTCCTTGACTAGAATGTTAAAACACCATGTACCGTCCCGAGTGGATTCATCCATAATCAGGGCTTGAGAAAGAATGTCATTACTTTCAGAAGCTTGGTGCAATGTGACTTTGATTGTGCTACCTTTATTAGCTCTAACTACACGAGCGTTTGTGTTATCGCTACCTGTGTATAGAGTTGAAGGGGGCACTTGACGTGCTACGCTAACGAATGTACCATCGGCGTAGCCTGTGATCGAATGAGAGAAAAACTGATTCGAAATTGTGATAATTAAGTCCTCGGGACTATAGGTGCCAAGGATTTCTTGTACTGCGGCCATAAATTTTCCTATTGATTAAATTGCAGAATATCGGGAGACATTAGCCTCCCGATTGTTCCTTGTTACCTTAAGCTGAAACAACTCCGCGAATCACCACGTGATGCACAGCACCAGCTAGACGAGCCTCAAAAGTCCAATCACCGGCAATACGCTGTGCGCGTGTTACTTCAGGGATAGCGAGAGGGTCAGGAGAAATAACAGTGTAAGGAGTGTCATCAGCGATACCGCCGTTTGCAACACCTTGACTTAGCACTGAGCGAATTTCAGCTTCAATCACAGCAAAACCTCTACGTGTGTAGGGAATCTTACGACGATTGATCAGACGATAAAACACTTGCTCTTGTAGACGTGCATATAGCCAGTCAACGAAGATAATTTCATCGATCCAAGAATTCCCGATTGTTTCACCATTCTGGAAGATGTTCACTCCAGCGATTGATGAGTAGTAGTTGACGTTTTTGCTTTCTAGGAAACTCTTCTGTGTGCCAGAGAGCTTTGTACCAGAAACACCAGATACTGATTTGAACATCCATGTATTGCTACCGGGAACTTCAACAATCTGGCTACCAACCCAAGCTGCTTCCGGGAATTCTGTATTAGCGTTTGGATGGTAAATAAGAACAGTGCGATCATATCCTAGATTTTCTAGAATAGAAGCAATGTCGGTAGTAGCACCTGTTGGAATTGCTGTGTCATTGCTAGATGTGAAATACATCTTGCGCAGAGTTTCAATGTAAGCTGAAATCAGTTGCTGTTCTGAAGGTGTATGGGTTTCAGCCAAAAGGATGTACCAAGTGTCATCAATAGCATCGAGTGCTGTGAGGGCTTGAGGCCATGTTTCAGTGGACAGCTTGATACCCACTTTGATTTCAGTAGGCTTCAATTCTTGACCAAACAGCTTCGTCGCCATGATGTAGGCATTTGAAGTTGTTCCGAATGTTTCCCCAACGTCTGCGGCATTGTTGAATGTCAGCATCCGGTCTGTTACAGTTTCATCGTCTTCCGCTGTAACTACCACCAAAGGAATATCAAAACTTGCGGTTTCAATTTGGGTGGTTTCTCTTGAGATATATACCTCAACAATTTTGTCAATATCAGACATAATTTTCCTTGTGTTTTATGAGTTAAGATTTAATCAATTTCTTCGTCATCAATGATTCTGAATGTGTTACCATTGACAACGATATATTCCACCCAGTTGATATCTTGGTATCGCTGGACGCTGTATCCAAAATCTAAGTCCATGACAGAGGATTCAACCCAGTCTGTTTCTCTTAGTTTCGGCAGTCTTTTTAAATCAGATTTATTTACAGGAGAGAGTGACTTGTACTGATAAGCTTCAATCACTTGCCTGTTATTGCTTACATTGTTATGAAACTCCATTCCCAGTTCTAAGGCATTCTTGCCAATGAATGAGAATTGAACTTCCGCATAGTAGAAAACAGTGAATGGCAACATCTGTTGCAAATATGTTTCCCCTTGCCTTGTCCTTGTAGCTTCTGAAGCTCTACCCTTTTGTCTATTCTTGATAATGTTGATTACGCAGTAATCTCCATTTGGCTCTAAACCACCTGTACGATCAAAAATAATGTTTGCAGCAGGAATAGGGATATCAGATAATTCAAAGGCATCAATCGTAGCTTCTCGGATTACGCCTCTAATAGCGTCTCGAATTGTTGCCATTAGCTTCTACCCTTTCTGCTTAATTTATATTTCACCGTGTCATACATTCTTCCAGTCTCGATTAACGGATCATTGAATCCTTTTAATGAGATAGTGAGGGGTGTATTTTGTGGACTGTTTGTTTCGAGAATTTTCTTTCTCACCCAATCAACAAGTGACTGTCCAATTTCCCTATGCAAAGCTGCCCAAGTCAATCTGCCTTCGGCAACTGCGGCCACTTTAGGTGCAATATTCGAAGTCATCAGAACAGTGTTCGTGATATACTCTTTTAGGAAGGTACGAAAGAAAGGGCGTGGAGGGTGATAGCCTTCGTATTTACCTGTGGTCATATACCCGTATTCGTTCAACATGGCAATCCATGCGACGGGGGTTCCATCTGGGTATTTGGCGTCTTCAAACCAACCAACATCAATTTGACGTGGCTGAGTTTTCATTAGCCTTGCTTTCATCCTGTCCCACTCTTTTGTATTCTTTTTAAACTTTACATTGAGCTTGAACATAATTAGTTTGGAGTTACTGGCACTCTAGCTGCCCATGCTTTCCAGTGGTCTAGAACACCCATAGCAAAGTTATAATCTTTCATAACTTTGTAGGTGTATCCTTGCCACACAAATTCATCAGCTTCCCAACCACCAATACCTTCTTGAGCCGTCCTAAGTTCTACGTCAGAATAAACTTTCAACCACTCTCTTGTCCTTTCGGATTCTGGGAGTAGCATTAGTTCGCTAGGCTTGAGTGGCTGTACATTACACTTTGCAGTGACAACAGTAATTCCACCTTCCACCCAATCACCATCTACAAACTGTCCTTGGACTCTTCTGTTGATTGGTAATTGAACAAATCCTGTATATCGGAATGTTGGTTTAGTAGCCATTGATACTCCTTAGCAGCCGCAAGACCACGAACAAGGGTCATCACATTGGTAAATCGTAAGGAGGTTGCTCTGAATCAAATCAGGATTTCTTGCCATAGCACATGCTTCTGCTCTGCTCAAGCCCGCTGCCCAAGGCATCATTCCATTTGGAATTTCACCAGTCTGAGCATCAGTTAGATATTTCAAAGCTGCAAGATAACTTGTGGACACAGAATTCCACACCTCGATATCACCTGTACGTTCTCTAGTTGCCCATCCTGAAAGCTGGAAAGATGCTGAAATAGCTGCGTATCGCGCTGCTTTCATTACATCCCCGCCAGCCATATCTAAGAATTTTTGAAGGTCTTCGTCAGAGAATAGTTGATAGAATGGTGAGCTAGGAACATCCCCAATTAGTAATCGGAGTAAATCAATTTTGTCTTGATCCAAGATGTTCCCCTAATTTATTACGGAGCGATTACGCCAGCAGTGCGTAGGGAAGCTAGGAGGGCGTTAACCTTCGTAACCAGTGCGGTAACTGCGGTAGTAGCTGAAGTGGCTACAGAGGCTGCATCAGCACCTGTAACTGTGAGAGCACCTTGGTTTGCAACAGCAGCGCCGGGAGTAATGGAGCCTTCTGTAATCAGTGCCAGAATTTCTGGTAAAGCATAGAAATATCCAACTTTACGCATTTCTTCTAATGTCATTTTTGTATCCTATAAAGAAAAATAGGAGGAAGGAATTACCCTTTCCTCCTATATAGTCTAAGCTATGGCTTAGGCGAGAGTTAGCTCAACGATGGCTTCAGGATACCGTGTGATATTCAAGAAGTTTTGTTCAGTCATGATTTCAATCTTGCTGTCTTTTTCGTCAGCATATTCAAACCAGTAGCTGCCTTGGGCTTGCTTGTTAACTGAAGCGAAACGGTTAGCGGGTGCGTAGTAAGTTTCGAATAGGTTAGCAATACCAGTAGGTAGCATGTAAGCATCGCCTTCAGCGATGAATGGAACAAAAGTACCATCTGTAGTTTCGTAACCAGCATCACCAGCGTTAATGAAGCGAATACCCCAGAGAGTAATTTGCTCAAAACGGCTATCTAGGCCGGGAACACCAGAAGCAACAGGGCTACCAAGTAGCATGTTGGAGTTCTGTAGATACTTAGCGGCTTCAGTTACGAAAGCGTTTTGGTACAGGGCGTTGTAGAATGTGTTTGAGCACAGAACCACGAAACCAATGCTACCAGCTTGACCGTTACGGACAGCAGCGCGAACAGCGGCCTTAGCTGCATTGAAAGCTGTGCGGGGGTCCGCAGAAGCTGACAGAGTTACAGGAAGACTAGTGCGGGTTGTACCCCATTCGGTGTAGAAGTCGTAGGTAGGGCCGTAGCTCTGACGGAGTGTGCCGTTAGGAGCATAAGCAGTACCAGCAGTAATTAGCTGCATACGAGCGGCTTCTAGCGTTAGGCTGTGAGCCTGACGTAGCATAACCATCTTCTCAGCACGAACGGTAGCAACAGTCTCTAGGGACATTGCATCTTCCACGCTTGACACTTGTAGGTTTCCGTCGATATCATTTGGATAGATAGCGTCATCAACTGGGAAGTGAGGAATCTTTAGTTCGATAGCATCGCGTGAAGAACCAGCAACGGTTTGGTTGCGTTCATCCCAGTTACGGTCACCAATTAGATGTGAAGTACCAGTTAGACGACGAATTTCAATACGCTTCTGTGTGCTGTATTTATCAGCGAACAGGTTAAGAGCGTTTAGGATGCCAACATTGTTTGGAATGTCAATTAGGGCATCGGTTAGATCAACCACCTTAAGGCGGTTACCTTGGGAAACAACAAGAGCCATTTCTATATCCTTAGTTTAGTAATTAAATAGCTACTGTTGATTAGACAGTAACTTCCACGATCACGCCTTGAAGTTTCAAGAGTTCGCGGAGAGTTTCAAATTCAGCATCTGAGAGCGCGGCACCGGCTGCGTCTTGAGCGATTTGTTTGATGTAGTATTCCTTTAGCTGCACAGGACCGCGTTTGAAGCTAACTGCATTGAAGTTAGTAGCTTGAACTGCGAAAGGCACGAAGGAAGGGTTGAAGCCATAGCCGTCACCGAAAACAACAGCAAATTCGTTTGTAGAAACTAGTTGTGTGTCAGCAGATAGAACAGCGTAAGCAGCATAGGGATTGGTGCTCTTAGCACGGAAAACGACAGTACCCATTAGCACTGGTGCGCTAGCAGCAGGCGGGGTAACATTGATGCATTCACGGGTATAACCGGATGCAGGATCAATCTCGTGAAACACGAGGTCTGATAGGCGTTTGTTTAGGTTGGTGTCAACGAAAGGCATAGTTACCTCTTAATAATTACTTGATTTTTAGTTTAGAACGGGTAGCTTCGAGAACACTTTTTGTTTGTGCTTCGGGCGTTTGTTCACCTTGTCCGCCTAGCTCTTTCATCAGTTCGCTATTCTTGACTAGTTCGTGTTGAGCCTTTACGGTTGACACGACAGTTTCAAATACTGCGTCTGATGCATCAGCTAGTGATACATTTAGTTCTTCAGCTTTTTCTTCTGCAAGGAATTGCATCAGAGTTGATTTGCGTGAAGCGACTTTCTTAGAGGCAACTTCGCCTTGAATAGCGGTTAGTTGCTCGTTTGCTTGGGCTAGCTTAGCTTCTAGGTCTGCTTTTTCTGCAACCAAAGCAGCTAGCGTTACGCCATTTGCTGTGATAGTAGAATTGGCTTCAAGTAGACTAGCTTCTAGTTCTGCAATCTTATCCATATCTAGAGTTTCCTCATTTAGTTTTGTTACATTTAAATTGGCAAGTGAATTGCCGGTCTTTCTCTCTGGAATATTTTGAGAGGCTGACGAATCAGCAAGATATTCGTAAAAACCTTCCACGGTCATTACTTTGTCAATCAGGCCAAGTTGCAATGCTTTCTCTGGGAGAAATGTTTTTGCTTCCGTAGCCACGATTGATTCAACAGAGAGATTGCGACGTTCTGCCACAAAACCTGTGAATTCTGTATAAAGTGCATCGACTTTACTTTGGATATCTTCTAGAAATTCTGGCTTGAATGAGCCATCAGCGGCAAAAGGAATTTTCTCTTTCCCTGCTGATACAAATGTTCTTTGATATCCTTCTTTTTCTAGAGCCTTGGAGTCATTCATTAGTCTGACTAAAACCCCAATACTTCCGACTTCTGATCCTTCTGCTACAATGATTTCGTGTGCTGATACAGCTAGTCCGTAAGCGGCTGAAGCTGCCAGCCCATCAACGAAAGAAATAATCTTTACATCATTAGCGTCTGCAAGGTTGCGCATATAGCGCGCAGTTGCAAAACACTGGTAAGCTTCACCACCACCACTATCAATACTCAGTACAATCGTTTTAGCGCCTTGTTCCACAAGAGAAGCAAAGTCTTCTTTGATTGTTTGGTAATTGGCTCCACCGCTGCCACATAGTGTGAAATATGGGCGATAGGTGAGAGGACCGGAGATATTCATAACGGCAACACCGCTATCTTCGTTGAAGGCATAATCTCCAGCTTCGCTGTCGTCTACTCTAGCTTCAGGCTCAAAATGCTCCATGACATTTCTAGCATCTAGATAGTTGATTACCGATTCAAAAGTTGAAGGATGAACCAGATGTGGTTGATCGAAAAGCTTTTGTTTAAATCGAATTAGTTCATGTGACAATTTGTTTTCCTTTAAGCTGCATTAGCGTTGTTCGCTGTGCTGTTGTCTCGCTTGCTGGCTGAATTGCCAGTGCCGTTTAATCCGCCAGAGTCTGAGGCCATACCATCTCCGCTGCGGGACATATCTTCACCAGACAGCTTTGCTAATTCCTCATCAGAAATATCATCGTCTACACGAGCATCAATATCGGCTGATTCAAGAATCCAATTGATTGTTTCAGGAGTTCTAGGGAACATACCAACTGCACGAATACGCTGCACATACTTACTGATTTCATCAAGTGATTCTTTAGATGGTTTACCAAACGAGAAGTAAGGTAGTACATCTACATCCCATCCGTTCAAAGCAAATAGCTGTGGAACTAGATCGAAGTTAAGAACGTCTGCGATTTCAGTGAGCTTTGATTTAATAACCATCTCGACAAGAGACAGTTTGCTTTCTGCTAATGAGAAGCTACCACCACCTGAATTACCAAGGGATAAGAAGTCTGCAAACAAACAGGTAAGAATTTCCATCGTGTAACGTTGGATGATTGAATTAGTATCAAAACTCTTAGCACCTGTAATGCTCTTGATATCAAACTCGAATTGCT
>Ga0307412_10001325_pt1 | contig 13854 bp, 12 predicted proteins | sample DK1Cmetagenome_3_FD_203823 | JGI IMG/M metagenome (GOLD analysis project Ga0307412, IMG submission 203823) | Maize rhizosphere microbial communities from greenhouse at UC Davis, California, United States - DK15-C-1 | ecosystem: Host-associated > Plants > Roots > Rhizosphere > Soil | place: USA...
TGCCGCAGCGCGGGCACAAGCCCTTCCACCCACATTTGAGGATCCAGTTCAGTTTATCGCGATCGGGGCTGTCGGACATGGCGTTAGCGGGACTCGTCAAATATGTTTCCATACATAATGCCATATGTACGGCTTATGCAAGAGTTTGTATGGTGCAGCGCAATTTTTTTCGGCGGACAAATCTTGATCTGAGAACCCTGGGTCCAGCGCCGGGCTCTGACCTACGGATGGAAAGCCTGCCCGTTCGCCGATCGCGCGTCATCACCAACAACCGACCGGGGTCGCCGATACCCCCGTATGATGGTTTAGCCACGACGAGGGGCAGTATCAGGTGCTGCAGCAGATCGCCGCGACAGCGGGTCGGCGTCGCAGGACCTGCGGTCACGCGCCCGTGGGGATTGGCGCTCTGGCGCGCGATATCACGCAAGAAAGGGTCATGATGGCTGATTGCGAAACCGCCGTGACGCTTGCCCGCGCGCAATTCGCCTTCACGGTTATGTTCCATTTCATGTTCCCGAGCTTCTCGATCGGGCTCGCCAGCTACCTCGCCGTGATTGAGGGCCTGTGGCTGAAAACGGGTCGCCTGGTCTATCTCGGGCTGTTCCGCTTCTGGCTGAAAATCTTCGCGATCGTGTTCGCGATGGGCGTCGTGTCCGGCATCGTGATGTCCTACCAATTCGGCACGAACTGGGCCGTCTTCTCCGACAAGGCTGGAAGCATCATCGGCCCACTGATGGGTTACGAGGTGCTCACCGCATTCTTTCTCGAAGCAGGATTCCTAGGTGTCATGCTCTTCGGCATGGGCCGCGTCGGGCGTCGACTTCACTTCACCGCCACCGTGCTGGTAGCGATCGGGACGCTGATTTCGTCCTTCTGGATCATCTCGGCCAACAGCTGGATGCACACACCGGCCGGCTTCGCCATGAATACGGCCGGCCAGTTTGTGCCAGTCGACTGGTGGCGGATCGTGTTCAATCCGAGTTTCCCGTACCGAATCGTCCACACCGTTCTCGGTGCCTATCTGACGACGTCGCTGATCGTCGGCGCGGTCGGCGCCTGGCACCTGCTGCGTGAGCCTGCTGAGGTGCATGCCCGTGTGATGTTCTCGATGGCGATGTGGATGGTGGTCATCGTAGGCCCACTTCAGGCCCTCGCTGGCGACACGCAGGGCCTCAACACGCTCGAACACGAACCCGCCAAGATCATGGCGATGGAAGGCCATTATCAAAGCCACACGCACGGGGCGCCGCTGTACCTGTTCGGGGTTCCGGACCAGCAAGCGGGACGTCTGCGCTACGCGATCGGCCTGCCAAAGGTCTCGTCGCGGGTGCTGCGCCATGATGCGAATGCGCCGCTCGCCGGCCTCGACACCGTGCCGCGCAAGGACTGGCCGCCGGTGCCGATCGTGTTCTGGTCATTCCGGGTGATGGTCGGCCTGGGCCTTTTGATGATCGCGCTGGGCGCAGCGGGGCTGGTTGCGCGCGCGCGCGCCAAGCTCTGGTCGTGGCGCTGGCTGCACCGGTTCGCACTCGCGATGGGACCGTCGGGAACCGTGGCCGTGCTTGCGGGCTGGACGACGACCGAGGTCGGTCGCCAGCCCTTCACCGTGTACGGCCTGCTGCGAACGACGGACTCTGTCTCGCCGCTGGCCGCGCCCGCGGTCGCGGCCTCGCTGGCGGCGTTCGCGGTCGTCTACTTCATCGTGTTCGGGACCGGCATCTGGTATTTGCTCAAGCTGATGGCCCGTACCCCGCAAGCGGGCGAGATACCTCCTGGCGCCGACCTGGAGGGTCCGATCCGCACCGCCGGCATCACGCCGGCACCGGCGGTGATCGCGACGACCGCCGGGAGCGCACCCCATGACCTATAGTCCCGATCTCGTCACGATCTGGGCGTTCGTGATCGCGTTTGCGGTGTTCGCCTATGTCGCGATGGACGGATTCGATCTGGGGATCGGCATCCTATTCCCCTTCCTCGAGCGTGGGCGCGTGCGCGATACGGCGATGAACTCGATCGCGCCGGTCTGGGACGGCAACGAGACCTGGCTCGTGCTCGGCGGCGGTGGGCTGATGGCCGCCTTTCCGCTCGCTTATGCGATCGTGATGTCGGCGCTCTATGCGCCGATCATAGCGATGTTGCTCGGCCTCGTGTTTCGGGGTGTTTCGTTCGAATTCCGCTGGCGCGATCCGCGCCACCAGCGATTTTGGGATTTCGGGTTTTTCACAGGCTCGCTGGTCGCGGCGCTAGCGCAAGGGATCGTCATCGGCGCCCTCCTCCAGGGTATTCCGGTCGTCGGCCGCAGCTATGCCGGCGGCTGGTGGGACTGGGCTACGCCGTTCAGCCTGCTGACCGGCATCAGCATCGTCATAGGCTATGCGCTGCTTGGCTCGACCTGGCTGATCATGCGAACCGAGGAAAGGCTGCAGGACCAGGCCTATCGCGTAGCAAAAGGCCTCGCGGTCGCGCTGATCCTGTGCCTTGCCGCAGTGAGCGCGGCGACGCCCTTTCTCAGGCTTGCGTACTGGCGGCATTGGTTTGCGATGCCCGGTGTGCTCGCCACCGCGCAGGTCCCGCTGCTCGTCGCGATCGGCGCGGTGCTGCTGTTTCGCGGCCTCGCGACACGGCAGGAGCGCATGCCGTTCCTGATCACGCTCGGCCTGTTCCTGCTCTCGTTCGTCGGCCTCGGCATCAGCATCTTTCCCGACATCATCCCGGGCTCGGTGACGATCGTCGCTGCCGCCGCGCCGCCAAGCAGCCTCGCATTCCTGCTCTTCGGCGTGTGTATGCTGGTGCCGGTGATCCTCGCCTATACGGCCTGGGCCTATTGGGTGTTTCGCGGAAAGGTCGGCCATGAAGGTTATCACTGAGCCGGGCTACAGCCTCTGGCGGCGCCTGGCCTGGTTCGTCGGACTATGGGCAGCCGGCGTCGCGACGGCCACAATCGTCGGCGGCGTGATCCGCTGGTGGCTGTTCCACGGATAAACGACGACAGGGCCCGCTTCGCGGGAAGGCGAAGCGGGCCCTGTCACCGGGTAGGTCTCAAAGATGGAGGTGGCGGGTCGCCATGTCGGCGAGCCGCAGCACCGTCATTCGGCCATGGCGGGCTCGCGGGCCTCCTCGGCCTGGGCGCGGCGACCGCCGCGGCCCCGCGCCGGGGCCTCGCCCCCGAAGTCGCCTGCGGTGGACTCGCCGAGCGGATCGGCCGATTCCTTCGGCGCGCTCGCGCCCTCGTCCATTCCTGGCAGCGGCGGCAGACCGTCCTCGGTCTCCTTGGCCGCCATCGCGGCGGCCACGTCCCGGCGGCGCTGCGGGCGCTGCCAGACGATGTTGTACGAGCCGTCATCCTGGCGGAAAGCCGAGACGTAGAGCGGCTGCGAGAGGCTCGGGTCGTCGATCTTGCCGTTGAGGAACGCCTCGCCGGTCTCGCGCGCGGTGAGCTCGAACAGCGCGCCGACCTGGACCCACGAGCGCGACGCCTGGTTGAGCGCATGGATCTCGTAGCGCGGCGCCTTCGGGTTGGTGCTGCGGACTTCGCGCAGAGCGATGGTGATCGCGACGGTGAGGGTGGACACGCGGCCGAGGAAGATGCCGCCGTCATTCTGCTTGATCGAACCGATATTCATGGGAAATTCTCCTGAACGTTCTGCTCGAACCCCTTGTCCGAGACACCTCAACCTCATCCCCTCCTCTCCCCGGCCCTTGGCCGGGCAGGCGCTTCAGCGCCCGTCAGCCACCGGCCCTTGCGCGGTGGCTGACGCCTCGGAGGTGGACAGGGCCTCGGAGACGCAGGTGAGGTCCAGGATCGGCGCGCTCGATGCGGCGGCGCACGGCTTCCGCGCGGGCATCGCACCCCTTGTCGCACGCAAGCTCGATCATCAGGAAGGTGAAGAGCGTATCGCCCTGGCGGCAGGCCTCGTCGGAAATCGACGACATGCGCGAAATCGCCATCGGCCTTAGCGCAGCGACACTGACAGGCGTTCAACATGAGAGCGCCTCCTGTCCAGGCTCCCGAAATCGCGCCAGCAGGCCCCGATCGCCTCGTCGAGCGAGCCGCAGTCGCCAAGATCGACGGCGGCGGTACCGCGCCGCGTAATGATACGGGCGGTCAGCACCCGGACCAGCAGCGCGAGATTCCCGGGGCAATCCTTGGAACAAGGGGGTAAGCCGTCATGCTACAAGACGTCCAAGGCCGGGCTTGGAGGGGCGCGAAACCCGCGACTTAGCTTCTTGCCTTCACGGCGTCCTGTCGATGCGCGCTTGATGCCGCTCCACCCAGCCGCTCGCCAAATCTACGATGGCACGCCCTCCCCATACCATCGTGCAGTGCATCTTGGTTGGAGCGTCGGGCTAGTGGTCACACGTGATTCATCGACAAACGAGGAACCGAAATGCCTGATTGTAGCTATATCGCCGCAGGGTCGCGGATCGCAGTGGCAGGCGCGACAGGGCGGGTGGGCGCCGCCTTGTTGGCCGCTCTCGCCGAGGATCCTGTGAACGTCGTTGCGCTCTCAAGAGCCGTGAGTTCGGAACGCCTACCTTCGGGAACGCAGATCGCTAAAATTGATTTTGATGAGCGCGCTACCCTTTCGGAAGCTCTTGAGGGCGTAGACAGGTTGTTTCTTGCGCACGGCACGTCCGACCAGCAGGTCAAGAACGAGATAGCGATGATCGATGCTGCAGTTGCGGGCGGTGTTTCGCATATCGTCAAGCTATCAGCGATGGGGCCGCCGACCCAGCTTCATCCATTCGACTGGCACATGAAGATCGAAGCGCATCTGGCAAACTGCAATGTCGGCTACACGGTCCTGCGTCCGAGCTGTTTCATGGACGTTCTTGCTCGGGCCAAGGCGCCCGTCGCGAGCGGCACCTGGGGCGGAACGGCCGAAGACGGCCGCGTCAACCTGATCGACACGCGCGACATTGCGGGCGTGGCGCGCGTTGTGCTGCTGCGAGATGACTTCCCTAACTCGCAGCGAGCTTACCACCTGACCGGACCTGGCACAGTGAGCATGCCCGAGATCGCCGATGAACTATCCCGTCTTCTGGGACGTACTGTTGTTTACGCCCGCCGCTCTCGCACAGAGCATCGCGAGGTGCTCGTCTCATCGGGCGTTAGCGAGATAGTCGCAGACCTACTGCTCGGGCTTGATCGCATCTTTCGGGAAGGCGCCCTCGCCGAGACGACGACGACAGTGACCGGCCTCACGGGCAAAAAGCCGCGCTCTATCGCGGACTGGCTCCTCGACAACCGGGACGCCTTTGGATCGGCGACGCAGACGGCCTCGGCCTGACCGTCTTCCAGCGCATTAGAAAGCCGATCATGAGCATCGGCAGGATTGACATCTCGTTCAGAGCCGAGGCGAATATCTCGATCGGCGGGTGGCTCTTTCTCCCCGAAGGACTAGGGCCGCACCCGGCGGTCAGGATGTGCGCAGGCTTCGGAGGCACCATACACCACGGCCTCGAGCCGTTCGCCGTTGCTTTTGCCGAGGTCGGCTTCGCGACGCTTTTGCACGATCATCGCGGCTTCGGCAGCAGCGGAGGACAGCCACGCCACGACGTCGATCCATGGCAGCAGATCGCCGACTGGCGACGGGCCATATCCTACCTGGAGAGCCGTCCGGAGGTGGATGCGAAACGCATCGGACTCTGGGGAACCAGCTACTCTGGCGGGCACGCACTGATGCTCGGCGCGAGCGATCGAGGCTCAAGGCGATCGTCGCCCAGGTACCTACGATCAGCGGCTACGAGCAAGGCCTACGCCGGATTTCTGCCGATCAGTTCGCCGCCGTCGACGCGGCGTTAGCGCAGGACGATCGCAACCAGCTCAACGGCGGACCGGCTACCGGGCGCTGGTCGGCGCCGATCCCGCCGTGCCGGCGGCATACCGCTCGCAGGACGCGATCGACTTCATGCTCCGGCCCGTCCCGGAGGGCGTCTGGGAAAGCACGGTCACGCTGCGGTCGTCGCGGCTCGCGCATGTACGAGCCCGGAACCTTCGTCGCTCGCCTATCGCCGACGCCGCTGATGTTCATCGTCTTGCGCTCGCGGCTTACCAGCGCGCGCTAGAGCCCAAGCGCCTCGTTCCTGTGCCCGGGGTCCACTACGACATCTACATCGCTCAGCGGCATGCGGACATTGCCGCAGCCGGGGAGTGGTTTCGCAAACATCTCTGGCCGAAGAAAGGAAGACGGTGAGTTAGGCCGCCCGACCTTCGCTCGACTGGGAACTGTTAATTATGAAGCGGACCAGCGCCACAAAAAATCGTGCCGCAGACCAAGGAAATTCTAAGCTGAATCGCGGACACCGTGACCGTTTTTCTACGGCGAGTGCGACGCCGTTCTGGTGGCCACGGTCCTTGAACGACGCGCATACCTTCATGCTTGCTGTACCCTCCCCAAGTGTACCGGCACCTGGGATTATGAGTCACGCTGACATATAGATTTTGTTATTATATGCCAGAGCGATTGCTTGCTTGTCGCCCCTGCGCGTTCCTACTTACCTTTAAAATCGAAGTGGGGCCGACGATCGCCCTTCGCCATCGCATCAATTGCTGCGGGAATTGCCATGCGGGCGTCGGCGCTTTCGAACAGCGGCATCGCTATGTCCATAAGCGCCTGGTCTGCCACAGTCGTACCGCCTGACGCCCATGCACGCAGCAATGCTTTATGCGCGGCATGTGCCAGCGTCGGGCCGGCGGCAACTTTGGCGGCGAAAGCCATGCCCTCGACCAGAAGTTCAGCGTCAGGGAGTACGCGGTTGATCACGCCGTAGCGGGCCATTTCCTCGGCAGGCACTTGTTCCGAGGTGAGGGCCCATTCGAAGGCTTTGGATCGCCCGGCTCGCTCTGCGACTCGGTAGACCCCGCCAAGCAGCGTGACGATGGCGATGCTTTGTTCAGGGTGACCGAAACGAGCCGTTTCTCCGGCAAAGACGACATCTGCACGCAGTGCCAGTTCCAAGCCGCCTCCAAAACATAGACCCTGCACAAGCGCCACCGTCGGTATTGAGAGTCCCTCAAACCGGTTAAAGACGGCGAGATAGCGCTCGAAGAGGGTACGAAGCTCGCGTTGGGTCATCATCGGCCAAGCCTGAATGTCCCCACCGGAGGAGAAATCCGCCCCATCGGCACGCAGAACCAGCGCGCGTGCTCCGCTCGAACTGACGGAATCAAGCGCCATGTCCAATTCTACGAGCATCTCCGGTGAAAGCCGATTCTGCGGCGGGTTGCGAAGCGCGATGATCGCCACCGCTCCCTCTTTGTCCAGGATGATTTGGGTCATGCGATTGGCTCCTCAGCGCAGATGTTCATGAACACATTCGAGAACGGCGCTGCTCGCCGTTCTCGAATTTATGAGATGCAAAGACATGGCCACCCAGCGACCACCGCACATCGATGCGAGCAGTGTGCGACCGCTCGGCGACCTTCGTAGCGGGGTGCTCTAGTCGCGAACGCCAATGACGATCGGGAGCCACCCGAGAAGAACGAAACTATCCCGCGGCGCTGACGCATGAGCCTGCAATGGACCCGATCGTTCGAACCCGGCATGGCAATGCTCCTGACGCCGCCGCAGTGAACGCAGCGGGGTGAAAGTGGCGCTGCGCCGTCCGGAAGGCCATCCTACGCTCGAATTGGAAAGCCCGTACGCCGGTATGACACTGCCGGCTGTTCCAAGTTCGCCGAGAGGTCCGTGCCAAGGTGTTCGATCGCCAAAGGGGCAGCAAAGGTAAGGCGGCCCGTGTTTCAAACGTTGCGGTTGGTACTGTACCACACGGTACCATGTCGCGAACCGCCATTCAGTCGCGATCATCTCCCGATAGCTACAAGGCTCTGGCTTCTCGGTTCCCGTGTCGGAGGCTAGGTTAGCACAAGGTCGTGCGGCGTTCCGCGCGTTTCACGTTCGACGAGGCTCGCGGTGCTGCCGACACCGACTCCACAAGCAACGACGATGGGGGCTGCGACAGCCAGTCGATCGACGTCGCGCGGTAACGCGGTCGCAGACATGGAGTTCTCCAGTTCTGTCAGGTCCGGCCGACGCCGGCATGCGGCGGGTGTCCATGACTGCCCGTAAGTCGAAAGCAACAATCGAAGCCGTTCGCGCAGCGCGCGTCCAAGACCTCCGGTTCGATGCGATCCCGATCATCACGAAGGGCTTGCATCGTATTTATGCGGCGCGCCAATTCGGCCTCCAAACGCCCGACGCAGTGGTCGACGAGACATGGCGCAAAGCGCGGAGTTTTTTGCGTGGTCGGTCGCCGGCTGGCCCAGCGGCGCCCCGTCAGTGACGGCGTCCCTACCACCGCGAGCGTCGCACAGGCGCCGGAAATCCCGGTTGATCTATGCCTCCTGCTCGCTTTCATGGGAGTCGAAACCTACTCGGCGGTCGGCACCTTGAAGGGACGAACCGCACAGTCGTCTCTCTAGTTGCGAGTACCCCTGCAGCCGGGATAGCGGCTGCACCCCCAGAAGGCACGCCCAGCCCTGTGGCCCTTTCGCGCGGTACGACGACGCATGGGTGACCGCACTGCGGACAAGACTGAGTGGAGGAGGCGGCGCCAACATTGATGTTTGACACCGCGAAGGTTGGCGATGGCGCGGCACTGGGCCTAGGCGGCATCGCAAACGGGGTACTCGCCGGAACCGCTATGCCGAGCCGCTTAAGGTCGCCTTCGGCCTGGGCGCGAACTCCGAGCGCCTGCAGCAGAGCCGGATCGCCGGCCTGCGCCCGCGCGGCGAGCTGCAGCGGCCCATTCTGAAGACCGGCGAGGCCCGATCGGATCTTGCTCTGCAGATCTGCTCGCTTCGCGGCCGCCGCCGCGCGGGCAGCGTTCTCCGCCTGGATATCGGAACCGTCTGGAGCCGGGTTATAGCGGAACTTGGCTTCGTGGCCCTTGCGCCAGACCATCAGCTTGGCGGTCATCGCCTCGCCGAAGCCTGGCACCGCCATGATGGCGTGCGCTTTCACGTCGGCCGTCGTCTCAATGCCGTAGGAGGCCAGCGTGGCCGTCTTCGCCGGTCCGATACCCTGGATCGTTGCTCGCCTTATCGGAAAGCGATCGAGGAACGCCTCGCGCTGTCGGCCCTCCCGGCTCGCCTTCAGTCGTCCAAGCTCCCTGGTGAGCTCTGCGTCGAGGTCGCGGCAGGACCGTATCCAACGGTCGACTTCATCGCGCACCGAATGAAGCTCGGTCAGGCCGGTGCGCGTAATGAACGCGTGTTCGAGCGTGCGCACGCGTCCGTCAGCATCCGCCCAAGCTTTCTTGAAGGCGGCCTGATCGACGCTACCGCCGATGAATTTCACAAGGCCGAAGATACCGAGGCCGAGCCAGACGATCGCGGCGGCAGCGAGATAGATGAACCCGGCGATCGCAGCAGCGATGGTGCCGGCGCCCAGTAGTTTTCTCTGGAGTAGACCGCGCTTGGCGGCGACGACCGCCGCGCTTTCGCCCGTCGTGGTGCCACTCCAGACGGGCAGCAGCGACCCGGCCTCGGGCAGCTTGATCGCGCGCAGCTGCGCGGCGATCCGCTCGAGATCAAAGGGACCGCCTGCGGCCACCTGCGGCGCCGGCCCGAGGAGGTCGGGAAACATGTCTACACCGGACTGGCCGGCGACGCGGCACCATAGGCACGCGCCGGCGGCAGAGGGGTAATAATGGGTCCGGATCCTCATGCAGTGGCTGAGCGCGCCTTCAAGTTCCTTGAGCAAGGTCGCCCAGCCCGTCGGGCCGGGCCGCGCGGACGCATCGAGGCCGAACGCCGCTTCGAACGCGCGTGCGATCTGGGGCGGGAAATCCTTGAGGCGCACCGCCCCAGGGGGCGGGGTGGTGCGGGTTTCGATTGCGCGCAGGTCCGAAAAGGCGAAACGGTTCTGCGCGATCGCCTCGCTCATTGAAATGTCACCGCCCATGAAGCGCCCGGCATAGGGGTGCTTGCCCATCGCGAGCAGATGGAAGACCGCGACGGCGAGACCGAAATTATCGTGCGCCTGCGTCCGGGGAATGCGCGACAGATCGGCGCCATGCAGCTCAGGCGGGGTAAAGTCGGGCACGCCGACGACGCAGCGAAACAGCGTGCCCTGACGGCTGTATTGGAAGCTGTCGGCGTCAATCAGCGACACCGTCGCATCCTGCGAGACCAACACGCCGGAATGGTTGAAGTCACCGATCACGCAGCCGCTCTGGTGCACCTTGACCACGGCGTTCGCGATATTGAGCGCCGCGCGAATGAGGAACCGGTAATCGGCCTTGGGATAATGAAGCTTGCGCGACTTGGGGCTGTAGAGCTCGTGCACCGGTCGATAGCCGGACACGAGCCGCATCAGGAAGCCGATAAACCCGCCGCGGGCATCGGTCGCGATCGCGGCCGGAAAGGCCACGAGTTTGGTCGAGCCGGCCAGCGCATCGACGACCATCGCTCGAACCTTGGGCTCGCGATTGGCGCGCAGGTCTTCCTTGTAGATCTTGACCGCGCTCTCGGGCTGGTTGTCGATGGCGAAGACCTCGCCCTCACCGCCCTTGCCGATCCGCCTGCCAAGCGTGTGCGAACGGCCATCGATCTTGATCGGCAGAACGCTCATGCGCGTGAGACGAGGACAAGTGTCTTGTCGTCGTCGGTCCGTTCGCAAATGGCGGCACCGTCGAGATAACGGCCGAGCGCGGTGGAGAGCTGGGCAAGTTTGCCCCGGTCCGGGGCTTGGTCGACCGGCTTGATCATCGGATCGAAGAAGCGCGCGTGCGGCCGGGCTTCGGCGTGTTGCAGAGCGAGGCTTTCGATGCCGTCGGAGAAGGCCGCATAGGCATCATGCTCGTTTGCGACCCGGAAGATATGGAGGCGCGGCTCGGGATCGTCGGTTATGAAATAGGTGGTCGAGGCGAACTCGCCGTTCTCGGGCCAGCACAAAGCCTCCCATTGCCCTCCCTTGCGCGCGACGAGCGCACTATCGCCGATCTGCAGGGCAAGCAGGTCAGAGCCATGGACGACGAGCAAGACGAGCGTCGCTGCGAACTGGCGCTTGGTCAGGCCGCGCCGCTCGGCAACCGCCGCGATCCGGTCGCGGACCATGTCGATCCACTCGAAGATCTGGTCATCGTCGGGCAGCGTCTGATGGGTGACGAACCAGTCCCGCAGCGCACGCGACAGGAGGCGGCACACCAGCGAGGTCCCCTGCCCGCCGTGACTGGCGCTGCCAGCCCCGTCGGAGACGATAACGCAAAAGCTATCAGCCGCCAGCATCTTAACGGTGAAGGCGTCCTGCTTGCGGGTTCCGGCGCGAAGATGCGACGTACCGATCCTAGAGGCGGCGGCCCACCGCCACCGCGCTGGATCAGCCGGCAACGGCCCAGCCGTCCGGCGCAGTCGGGTTGGCCAGCGGAACGGCATCGCCCGTGTTCGATTGCGACACGGCGCTGAGCGAGCTCGACAGCCACTGGAACAGTTCCCGGAAGGCCAACCCGCGCAGCTTGAGCGGCGCGCGCGTCGCGATCTGCGTGAGGGTAGACATGTCCGCGCCCTCGACGCCGACCGCGTAGAACATGAATTCCTTGCGCTCCTCACCCGCATGGACGCGCCGCTTGGCCTCCCGCCAATTGTCGGTCGGTGCGCCGTCGGTGATCAGGAACACCCAGGGGCGGTATATTTGATGCCGTTCGAGCGATAGCGATCCTTGCGCTCGCGGAGCAGATCGAGGCCGCTGACGATTGCTTCGCCCAGCGGCCTCGCGCCATTGGCTTCGAAGGCCTCGGGATACCAACCATCGATCGTGGTGAAATCGGCACGGGTCTGGACCGGGCCGAAGGTGACGATCGCGAGTTCAACCCGCTTGGCCGCCATCGCGTCGCTGTGCAGCTCTTCCTTGAACTCGACGAGCGCCTAGTTGAGCTGGTCGAGCGGCGCGCCACGCATTGAGGTCGATGTGTCGATCAGGAGGATGCAGGGGCAACGCTGTTCGGGGTTCTCGGCAAATTCGGCATCGGCAAACGGTTGCTGTTCAAAGTCGTCCACGAATCACGGCCCCCTGTCTCAAATGACATCGCTCGTTTTAGCCACCACCGCTCGATTGGCACTCGAAAACTGATCGGCTTCGCTGCCCGCATCCACCCAGCAGCAATAGCGACCGCGCGATAGGGCTGCAGAGGGTCGCCGGTGCGGATGACGCACGCACGCTGGGTGTCGGTAAAGATCCGGTCCGCAATCCGAGCGGCATGTTCGCGGCTGCACAATATGGCCCTCTTCGCGGAGAGCCGCTCAACGAGAGGTTCGGACGGCATGGGAATCCTTTCAAGAGTTAGGGGTGGCACAGCCGACCTGTCAGGCGAAGAGGGTCCGGTGGACCTTCGTGACCGGCACATTCGTCCACGGCCGCTCCATGAGCCGAGAGATCCGATATGCGAGGTTGGACTGCGGGTCGCGTAGCACCAGCCGACGCCCGATCTTCTCGACAACGAACTCGGCACCCTGATCGCCGTCGGTGAAGGTGATCGGCTCCGGCAAAAGTATCCGATCGCCGTCAGCGAGGGTGCGATGACACTTTTTGATATTTTCGCGACAATGCTCCCGCCGGAGCCTGGCATTGTCGTTGTCGGTCGCAGTGAGCAAGTCGAGTATCCGGGCCGGGCAATCGGCTTCGTAGGGGCCCATGGTCTCGTCCATGTCGTTGTATCCGAAAATCAGGCCCTCCTCGTCCCCCGGGTTCCATTTGAGGAGGCGCACCAGAGCCGCCACGTCGCCGCCAACACCGTCGCTCATCTTCTGGGCGGCTGCATACCAGACCCGGTTTCGTAGACAGGATGAAGCGATTACCCGCAGGCCGCGTGATCCGCCCCCTTCGAGCGAGCGCTCGAAGGTGAACTGGTCGTCGAGATACTCCTTCGCCGAGCGGTGAGGCCCAAGAGAGCTGCGGGGCATGAAGAGCCAGCCCATCACGCCGCCTCCTGCAGGGCGATGTCGGCCTCGGCCGCATCGATATGGTTCAGGTCGTCGCTTTCGCCGGAGAAACTGCGGAGATAGGTGATCGCCTGTTCGGCCTTGGCGGCGGCGTGGATGATCGCGGTCTTGTCCGCGCGCAGGATGCCGAGCCAATGGCCGACATAGCTCGCATGGTTCTCATGGAGTTCATTCGGCAGGCCGAGTTCGGCGCACCCCAGACCGGCGCCGATCTCGGCGATGAGTTCCTCGAACGCATAGGCGTGGTCGCCGAAGCGCTTGCCGAAGGTACGCGCTAGCCGCTTGGCATGGCCACTCCAGTGCACGGTTTCGTGCAGTCGCGTGCTCGCATAATGATCCATGCTCTCGAAGGAGCCGGGGCGCGGCATCTGGATATAATCGAAGGTCGGCGTGAAATAGGCCTTGTCGCCACCATGCCGGACGTCGGCGGGCACGCTGTCGAAGAAGGCGTCGATCGCAGCCTGGTGCTCGGACGGGCTGGGCTCGGCCTCCGCGACCGGGGCAGCATAATAATATGCCGGCAGGCCGTCGATCTGGTCGGAGTTGAACACGATATAATGGCGCAGGAAGCGGATACTTTTCTCCGTCGTCTCGCCGGTCGCGGCGTCCGTCTCGGTCTTCTTGAAACTCGAATAATAGACCGACACAGCGCCGCGCGCGCCCTTGCGGACATGAGCTCCGAGCTGCTCTGCCTGGCGATAGGTCATCCAGTAGCGCGACGTGTAATCGCGGGCATCCGCGAGCGCCCAAAGGTAGAGCGTGTTGATGCCCGTATAGGGCGTACCGCAGTGGCGCAGCGGCCGAAGCCCCTGCCCCGACGCAGATCGCCAGGGCCGCTTCCAAGGTGGCACGCCCTGCGCGAGCTTGTCGATAATGAGGTTGGTAATCTCAGCCGCGACGTCGCGGCGCTC
>Ga0307412_10001326_pt1 | contig 13846 bp, 11 predicted proteins | sample DK1Cmetagenome_3_FD_203823 | JGI IMG/M metagenome (GOLD analysis project Ga0307412, IMG submission 203823) | Maize rhizosphere microbial communities from greenhouse at UC Davis, California, United States - DK15-C-1 | ecosystem: Host-associated > Plants > Roots > Rhizosphere > Soil | place: USA...
TGTTACCCCGGCGGTAGCGCGCGACTGGATCGTCGAGGTGCCGATCTTGGCATAGCTGAGCCAGCGGAACAGCTCGCCGAAGCCGGGGATTTCCTTGTCCCACACGCGGGCGAGCGCCTCGGGCGCCACGTCGCGGCCGGTGACGCCGGTGCCGCCGGTGGCGAGGATCACCTCGACCCCGGGCGCGGCGATCCACGCCTCGAACTGCGCGGTGATCGCATCTACATCGTCGCGCAGGATTGCGCGATCGGTGAGCAGATGGCCGGCGCCGGTCAGCCGTTCGACCAGCCGGTCGCCCGAGCGATCCTCGGCCAGCGTGCGGGTGTCGGAGACGGTGAGGACGGCGATGCGGACGGGGCGAAAGGCGATGCTCTCGTCAATTGCCACGCGCGACCTCGCTCGGCAGCTTGGAGGCGCTGATCGTCACGCTCTGGCCGGTGCCGGGCAGCTGGAACTGCTGCTGGAGCGGCGAGGGGACCTGTGGCTGCACCGGCTGCGGCGCCGGGAAGGACAGCGCCGGTGCGCGGCGAGTGTTGAGCTTGACCGCCTTGGCGCCGGCCATGCCGGGGAAGCGCGGCCACATGCCGCCGGCGAGCGCGATGCGGCTGGGCGACGGCTTGCCGTCGTGCAACTCGTACATCCAGTAGTTGCGCAGCACCGTCATGACGTAGCCGCGGGTCTCCCAATAGGGGATGCTCTCGATATAGAGCAGCGGGTCGCCACCGTCGCGCGAGGCCTGGTTCCAGGCATCGACCGGGCTGGGGCCGGCATTATAGGCGGCGATCACCTTGGGCAGCAGCCCCTGGGTCAGCGGCATGTCGCGCAGCTGCTCGAGATAGGACTGGCCGATCTCCATATTGACCGAGGGCTTGGTGAGATCGCTGGCGGCATAAGTGACGCCGCGACGGCGGCCGACGTCGATCGCGGCGCCGGTCTTCACCTGCATCAGCCCCATCGCGCCGGCGGCGCTGCGGACTTCGGTGCGGAAGTTCGATTCCTGCAGCGTGTGCGCGAAGACCAGCGAGCGGTCGACGCGCCAGCCGCCGTCGGGCGACCAGTTCGGGACCGGATAGCGGGCCTCGACGATCGGCTTGGCGCCGGCCGGGCCGTTATGCGCGAGCCACAATTCGGTTTGGGGCAGGCTCAGCTCGGCGGCGAGGCGGGTGAGGGCGCCGTGATCGTCGGGCGTGCAGAACTTCGCCTGGTGGCGCAGCACCTGATCGGCCAGCGACGTCTCGCCGATCTCGGCCAGCGCTGCGGCGACGCGGATGTTGGGACGACGCTCAAGCGCGGCCCAGTCTTTGCTGATCAGCCGGTCGCCTTCCAGGCGCTTTTCCTCGATGCCGAGGCTGGAGCGGGCGAGCAGGCCGTAGAAGGTCTCGCCATATTGGCTGGCGGCGCGCAGCTTGGCGGCGACGCGATCGGGGCGGCCGCACGCCATTTCGGCGCGCGAGCCCCAGAACAGACCGGCGGAGCGCAACTCGGTATCGCCGGCACGGGTGGCGACGCGCTCGAACGCGGCGGTGGCGCCGGCGCAATCCTGCTGGCGCCAGGCGGCGAGGCCATCGGCCCAATCGGCCTGCGCGGCCCAGTCGCCCAGGCCCTGTTCGGCCTTGGCGGCCATGCGGCGGGCATTGGCGTCGTCGCCGGCGACATAATAGATCCAGGCGACCTTCTGCTGCCATTCGGTCAGCGCCTCGGGCGTGAGGTCATTGGCGAAGCGGGCGATCACCGCCTCGGCGGCGGGGCCGTTGTCTGCTTTCACATAGGGGGAGATGAGGATCGCGACTTCGGTCGCGGCATTGTCGCTGCGGATCGAGCGGGCGCGCTTGCGGATCGGCGAACCGTCGAACCAGATCAACCGCTGCGCGACCGGCAGCATGGGCAGATCGGCGACGCCGCGGGTCTTGGCGAGGCGGACGAGCTGTTCGGCCTGGGGCAGCTCGGGCGCTTCGGTAATCAGCGCGACCAGCTGGTCGGCCTCGACGCGGGGCGAACCCTTGGCGGTGTAGAGTTGCGCACGGGCGATCGCATGCAGCGGACCCGGCTTCATCGAATCGAGCTTGATCTGCGCATCCGCCCAGCGGCCGCTGCGGATCGCGTCGAACACCAGGCGGTAATCGGCGCGCTGATCGGCATCGAGCTGCGGCGGAATGCCGTCGCCCCGGCGCCTGGCGGCGGGTGCCGGGGAGTCCTCGTCGATGATCGTGGGGCCGTTGTCGTCGGGGAACGCGGCCAGGGCCGGTGTGGCGATCGGTGCCGTCATCAGCGTGGCGGCAAGCAGGATGCGCAAGGTCAAAGGCTCGGTCCCCGGCTCAGCAGCAACAGATGTTTCCAGGTTTCGCTCTTGGCGGCCGGCCGCTCGATCAGCGAGCGCGGATGGTAGGTCGCCACCACCTGGGTATTGGTCTCGTAGCGGTTAACGTCGTGCAAACGAAGTTCCGGTGGCCAGGCTTCCGGCCCGAGAACCGCACGGGTCGCCGCATGGCCGAGCAGCAGCAGCTTCTGCGGCCGGGCGAACGACAGGAATTGGGTTGCGAGTTCGACCAGCCGCGGCGCCATTTCGGCCGGGACCTGTCCGGTCATCGGGCGGGCGAAGCACAGCGGAACCAGCTGCACCGAGTCGCGGGCGAGCCCGATCGCCGCCAGCATCCGGTCGAGCAGCGCGCCTGCCGGGCCGCTCCACAGGGTTTCGGTATCCTCGGGCTCGGGCATGTCGACGAAAATCGTCCAGGCGGCATCGGGCACAATCGCCGGGGCGATCACCGGCGTGTGCCACCCGGCTTCGGGGGCAGCGCCGCTGGTCCGCCAGGCGATCAGGTCGGGAAGCGTCTGCGGCAGCGCGGCGGGTGCGGCCGTTACGGCAGGCTCGGGCTGCGGCTCGCTGCGAAGCGGCGCGGGCTTGGCGAACCAGTCGCGCACCTCGTCCTCCACGAGCATGTCGACACCGGCGGAATCCCACCATTCGAGCACGCTCGCGAGCGACTTGTGCCAGCTATTGTCTGGTTCCACCCCCATACCCATTCTTTGAATCCCAGTTGACGGCGGGGTCAATCTGGCTTCATCGCCGGATAGACGGAACGTTGCGGGCGCGCGACGACAGGTGGCCGCGAGGGCCGTGTTAGTACGAAGGACTTAGGGGAACAAGGATGAGCGAACGGGAGTCGATGCCCTATGACGTCGTGATCGTCGGCGCGGGGCCTGCCGGTCTCTCCGCGGCGATCCGGCTCAAGCAGCTGGCGAACGAGGCCGGGGCCGAGCTCTCGGTGTGCGTGCTGGAGAAGGGCTCCGAGGTCGGCGCGCATATCCTGTCGGGTGCGGTGGTCGACCCCAAGTCGCTCGACGAGCTGCTGCCGGACTGGCGCGACGATGGATGCCCGCTGGCGCGCACGCCGGTGACCGAGAACCATCACTGGGTGCTGAGCGAGGGGGGCAAGTCCGCGTACCCTGAGTTTCTCACGCCGCCCTATCTGCACAACAAGGGCACCTATACCGGCAGCCTGGGCAACCTCTGCCGCTGGATGGCCGAGAAGGCGGGCGAGCTGGGCGTCGAGATCTTCCCAGGCTTTGCCGCCGCCGAAGTGCTCTACAACGACGATGGCAGCGTGAAGGGCGTCGCCACCGGCGACATGGGCGTCGCCAAGGACGGCAGCCACAAGCCCGAATATCAGCCGGGGCTGGAGATCCACGCCAAGTACACCTTCCTCTCCGAAGGCTGCCGCGGCCATCTGTCGAAGCAGATGATCCGCCAGTTCGGCCTCGACGCCGACAGCCAGCCGCAGGTCTATGGCATCGGCATCAAGGAATTGTGGGACGTCGATCCCGCCCAGCACGTGCCGGGCCGGGTGATCCACACCCAGGGCTGGCCGTTGACCGACGGCGCCAATGGCGGCGGGTTCATCTATCACCAGGCGGACGGGCAGGTTGCGATCGGCTTCGTGGTGTGGCTCGGCTACAAGAATCCGTGGCTCTCGCCCTTCCACGAGATGCAGCGCTGGAAGACGCATCCGGAGATCGCCGCGCTGCTCAAGGGCGCCAAGCGCGTTTCCTACGGCGCGCGGGCAATTTCCGATGGCGGCTGGCAGTCGGTGCCGAAACTGGTCGCGCCGGGGCTGGCGCTGATCGGCGATTCGGCCGGCTTCCTCAACGTGCCGCGGATCAAGGGCACCCATACCGCGATGAAGAGCGGGATGATGGCCGCCGAGGCGGCGTTCGCGGCGGTCCAGGCGGGCCGCACCAGCGACGAATTGACCGCCTATCCAGAAGCCTATGAGGCGAGCTGGGTCTACAAGGAGCTGCGCGGCGTCCGCAATGTGGCGCCGCTCGTCAAGAAATTTGGCGACACCTGGGGCACCTTGCTCTCCGGCGTGGCGATGTGGAGCGAGCATCTCGGCCTGCGCTGGCCGATCACGATGCGGCACAAGCCCGACAATGAGGGGCTGCTCCATGCCGACCAGGCGAAGAAGATCGACTATCCCAAGCCCGACGGCGTGCTCACCTTCGACCGGCTCTCCTCGGTGTTCGTCTCGAACACCAATCACGAGGAGGACCAGCCGGTCCATCTGACGTTGAAGGACAAGGATATTCCGATCGGCTACAATCTGCCGATGTACGCGGAGCCCGCGCAGCGTTACTGTCCCGCCGGTGTGTATGAGGTCGTAGGGGAAGGCGATGATCTGCGGTTCCAGATCAACGCGCAGAATTGCGTGCACTGCAAGACCTGCGACATCAAGGACCCCACCCAGAACATCAACTGGGTGGTGCCCGAAGGCGGTGGTGGCCCCAATTATCCGAACATGTAGTCTGGCGTCCGCGCTGCTGCTGGCCTTCCCGGCAGCGGCACAGACGGCCGATCTGACCGACTATGTCCGCGCCCGCGCCGCCGATGCGGCGGGTGCGGCGACGGCGGCGGCGCAGGGTTATGGCCGCGCGCTGGCGGTGACGCCGGACGATCCGGTGATCGCGCTCCGGGCCTATCGCCAGGCACTGATGTCGGGGGACGTCGCGCTTGCGAGCCGGGCGGCGGCGGTGATGGAGAAGGCGGGCGTCGCCCCGCCGGATGCCGCGCTGTTCGAGATGGCGGTGGCGCTAGCGGCCGACGACCAGACCCGCGCCGCCGACGCGGTGAAGCGGCTCAAGGGCACCCCTTTCGATTTCCTGATGCCGGTCTTCGCCGCCTGGCTGGCGCAGGCGCGCGGGCTGGACGGCGTCGCGGTGCTCGATCGGCTGGACATGGGCGCGCTCGCCCGCCGCTATGCCGGCACCCAGCGGGCGCTCATGCTGATCGCGCAGGGCAAGGCCGACGGCGCCGCGCTGATATCGATGGCGGCGCTGTCGGGTGATGGCGATGCGGATGCCCGGATCGACCTCGCCGTGGTGCGCGGACGCGACGGCGCCCGGTTGCTGCTCGATGGCGGCGGCCCGGAACTGGAAGCGGTCGGCCGGCAGCTCGGCGCGCCACGCCCGGCGACCGTCACCTACGGTCTGTCGCGCCTGTTCCGCGCGCTCGCCAGCGACCTGTCGGGCGACCGCATGGTGACGCTGACCATCCTGCTCAGCCGCTGCGCGCTGATCCTCGATCCCGGCGAAGAACGCGCGCGCATCCTGCTCGCCCAGGCGCTGGGCGGGGCCGGGGCGGAGGATCTCGCGCTGCAGACGCTGGCTGCCATCCCCAAGGGGAGCCCGTTCGCCCGCCGCGCGGCGGGGGTGCGCGTGAGCGTGCTGCGCGATAGCGGCCGGGCCGAGGCGGCGCTCGCCGACGCACGGGCGCTTGCCGAGGATCGCCGCGCCACGCCGCTGGAGGTGGAGCGCTATGCCCAGTTGCTCACCGCCACCGGCCGATACGATGCTGCTGCCCGCGTCTATGCCGATGCGCTGCGTCGGGGCGGCGAGGGCAGCGCCGACCTGCATCTCGATCGCGGCATCGCGCTGGAACGGGCCGGGCGCTGGGATCAGGCGCTGCCCGAACTGCGCAAGGCCGCCGCGCTCGCCCCGGATCGCGCCGAACCGCTGCGGACGCTGGGCGTCGCACTGATCGCCCATGGCGGCGACGGTGCAGAGGCGCTGCGGCTGCTCCAGGCCGCGCAGCGGCTGGCGCCCGAGGATGCCGAAGCAGCCGATGCGCTGGGCTGGGCCTATGTCCAGCAGGGCGAGGTCGCCCGGGCGGTGCCGCTGCTCGAGGCGGCGGCGCGCAACGACCCGGCCGGCACCACGCCCAACGAGCATCTCGGCGACGCCTATTGGCAGCTGGGGCGCCAGTTCGAGGCGCGCTATGCCTGGCGTGCGGCTGCGATCCATGCCGCACCCGCCGATGCCGCGCGGATCGCCCGCAAGCTCGACCAGGGGCTGACGGCCGCCTCCTGAACGCGCTAGGGGCGCTTCGATGCCAGACCTTCGCACCATCGCCGAGCCCGCGCGCGCCAAGCTCAACCTCGCGCTCCACGTCCGGCACCGCCGCCCGGACGGCTATCACGAACTGGAGACGCTGTTCGCCTTTGTCGAGCAGGGCGACTGGGTGCGAGTTACCGCCGCCGAGGCGGACAGCTTCACGTTGACCGGCCCGTTCGCCGCCATACTGGCGGGCGAGGGCGACAATCTCGTCACCCGCGCCGCTGCGCGCTTCCGCGAGGCCTTTGGCGGTGGCATGCACGCGATCGAACTGGAGAAGCACCTGCCGGTCGCCTCGGGCATCGGTGGGGGCTCGGCTGATGCGGCGGCGACCTTGCGGGCGCTGGCTGCGCTGCACGGCGTCGCGATCGACGATCCTGGCCTTTTCGCCATCGCCGACGGGCTCGGCTCCGATGTGCCCGCCTGCCTGCTCGGCCGGACCGCACTGGGCCGGGGGCGGGGGGAGCAGCTCGAGCCCATCGCCGGGCTGGCGGGCACGCCCGTGCTGCTGGTCAACCCCGGCGTCGGTGTTTCGACGGCAGCGGTGTTCCGCGGCTGGGACGGTGTGGATCGCGGGCCGATCGGGACCGGCGACCTGCTCGACATCGCACGCGCCGGCCGCAACGATCTCGAACCGCCGGCCCGCGCGATTGCACCCGAAATCGATGCGGTGTTGGCGGCGCTCGCCGCGCAGCCGGGTGTGCTGCTCGCGCGCATGTCTGGCTCGGGCGCGACCTGCTTCGCGCTGTTCGAGAGCGACGCGGCCCGCGATGCCGCTGCGGCGGCGCTGGCGCAGCGCGGCTGGTGGCGCGCCGCGACCCGGCTCGTCTGATCCGGTAAGCGAATCTTTACGGTTTTGGGACAGATTTTGCGGCGGCGGATCTGACGCGACGCGAACGTCCGCCCTTGGCCCGCGGGTGCGCTCCTTTCCGGGAGTCCACCCGCGCGCCATCGCGTGACTTGGTCGCGAGGATCGGGCAGAGCTTCCCCCATGATCGAAGTTCGTTGGGATGGGCCGATCGCCACGATCGCGCTCGCACGCGGCGGAGCCCGCAACGCCGTGCCGATCGCCGGGTGGGAACGGCTCGCCGATGTGGCTGGCGGTTTGGGCGCTGCCCGCGCGGTGATCCTCCGCTCGAACATGCCGGGCATGTTTTCCGCCGGGGCGGACATCACCGAATTCGCCGCACTCCAGGCCGATCCTGCCGCCCGCACCCGCTTTCGGCTCGCCATGCGCACGGGTATCGAGGCGCTGGGGGCCTTGCCGATGCCGGTGATCGCTGCGATCGACGGCGGCTGTTTCGGCGCGGCGGTGGCGCTGATCCTCGTGGCGGACATTCGGATCGCGGGCGACGGCGCGCAGTTCGCGGTAACGCCCGCGCGTCTCGGGCTCGGCTATCCGCGTGCGGACGTCGCACGCCTGGCGGCGCAGGTCGGACAAGGACGAGCGAGCGCGTTGCTGTTCACCGGGGAAGCGATCGACGCCGAGGGCGCGGCGCGCATCGGCCTTGTCGAACGCCGCGCGCCCGATGCGGCTGCGGACGCCGCCGCGCTCGCCGGACGCATCGCCGAGAATGCCCCGGCCGCAGTCCGCCAGCTCAAGCGGGCACTGCGTCGGCCCGACGACGCGGATCTCGACACGGCATTCGAAGCCGCGTTCGGCGGCGCCGAACTCGCCGAGGGACTGGCTGCCTTCCACGCACGCCGGCCGCCGGTGTTCCCATGAGCGCCGCGGACATCCTTCCCGGCAGTGCGCGCGACGTGCTGCTGCTGTGCGACCATGCTTCGAACGCCGTGCCGACCGATATCGACCTGGGCATCGATCCAGCGCTGCTCGACCTGCATATCGCCGTCGACATCGGTGCGGGGGACGTGACCCGTGCGCTGGCGGTTCGGCTTGGCGCCCCGGCGGTCCTCGCCACCGTCTCGCGGCTGGTGATCGACCTCCACCGCGAGCCGGACCATGTCGGCCTCATTCCCCATCGCAGCGACGGCCATTGGATCCCCGGCAACGAGTCGGTGGACCGGGCCGGGCGGATCGCGCGGTTTCATGCACCCTACCACCGGCTGTTGCGCGAGCAGGTGCGCCGGCAGCGACCGGCGCTGATCCTGTCGATCCACAGCTTCACACCGTGCCTCGAGCATGGCGGCACCCCGCGGCCCTGGGAGGTGGGGATTCTCTACAACCGCGACACCCGCGCAGCGCGCCCGGCGGTGGACTGGTTCCGCGCACAAGGGATCGAGACGGGCGACAACGAGCCCTATTCCGGCCGCCTGCTCAACGCGACCCTGAACCGGCATGCGGAGGCGCAGGGGATTCCCTCGATCGCGATCGAGATCCGCAACGATTTGATCCGCGACGATGCCGGCGTGGCGCTGTGGGCCGAGCGGCTGCACGACCTCACCATTTTTCTGCGCAACACTCTTGCGCGAAAGGGTGTTCACGCGACATAGGCTTGCGCGCCATGACCAACCGATTCGATAAGTCCAAGCTCCCCAGCCGCCACGTCTCCGTGGGGCCCGAGCGCGCGCCGCACCGCAGCTATTATTACGCCATGGGGATTTCCGAAGAGGATATCGCCAAGCCGTTCGTCGCCGTCGCCAGCGCCGGCAACGATAGCGCGCCGTGCAACACCACCCTCGATTTCCAGGCCGATGCCGCCCGCAAGGGCGTGATCGCCAATGGCGGCATGCCGCGCCGGTTCAACACGATCACGGTGACCGACGGCATCGCCATGGGCCATCAGGGGATGAAATCCTCGCTGGTCAGCCGCGAAGTGATCGCCGATTCGGTCGAGCTCAGCGTGCGCGGGCACTGCTACGACGCACTGGTGGCGTTCGCCGGGTGCGACAAGTCGCTGCCGGGTATGATGATGGCGATGCTCCGCCTGAACATCCCGTCGATCTTCGTCTATGGCGGCTCGATCCTGCCGGGCCGGTTCGAGGATCGCGACGTCACCGTGGTCGACGTGTTCGAGGCGGTCGGCAAGTTCGCCGCCGGCAACTGTCCGCTCAAGGATCTGACCGCGCTCGAGAAGGTCGCCTGCCCCGGCCACGGTGCATGCGGCGGCCAGTTCACCGCCAACACCATGGCCTGCGTCGGTGAGGCGATGGGATTGTCGTTGCCGAACAGCAACATGGTGCCTGCTCCGTACAAGAGCCGTGAAGAAATTGCGATCGCGGCGGGGCACCAGGTGATGAACCTGCTCGAGATGAACCTGCGTCCGCGCGACATCGCGACCCGGGCGGCCTTCATCAACGCCGCGCGCGTGGTGGCGGCGACCGGCGGCTCGACCAACGCGGCGCTGCATCTGCCGGCGATGGCCAATGAGGCGGGCATCGACTTCGATCTGCACGACGTGGCTGAGGCTTTCAAATCAACGCCTTACATCGCTGACCTCAAGCCCGGTGGGAAGTATGTCGCCAAGGACATGCACGAGGCCGGCGGCGTCTACATGCTGATGAAGACGATGCTGACCAACGGCTTGCTCGACGGCAGCTGCCTGACCGTGACCGGCAAGACGCTCGGCGAGAATATCGACGAGGTCACCTGGAACCCCGACCAGAAGGTGATCTACGACGTCAAGACGCCGCTGTCGCCGACCGGCGGCGTGGTCGGGCTGCGCGGCACGCTCGCACCCGAAGGCGCGATCGTGAAGGTGGCGGGGATGCATCGGCTCCAGTTCGAAGGGCCGGCGCGCGTGTTCGATTGCGAGGAGGATGCCTTCCAGGCGGTCGAGCACCGGCTGATCAACGAGGGCGAGGTGATCATCATCCGCTATGAAGGGCCCAAGGGCGGCCCGGGCATGCGCGAGATGCTGTCGACCACCGCCGCGCTGTACGGCCTGGGCATGGGCGAGAAGGTCGCGCTGATCACCGACGGGCGTTTCTCGGGCGGCACGCGCGGCTTCTGCATCGGCCATGTCGGTCCCGAAGCGGCCGAGGGCGGCCCGATCGCGCTGGTCGAGGACGGTGACACCATCCGCATCGATGCCGAGGCGGGGACGATCGATATCCTTGTTTCCGAGGCGGTACTCGCCGAGCGCCGCGCGCGGTGGCAGCCGCGGGTGAACGCCTATCAGGCGGGGGCGCTCTATCGCTATTCGCAGAATGTCGGTCCGGCGTTCGAGGGCGCGGTGACGCACCCCGGCGCCAAGGCCGAGCGGCATGTCTACGCGGATATCTAGCCTTGTCGCATTGCTGATGGTGGCGGGCTGCGGTGCCGATCCGGCGTCGCAGCCCGCTGCACAGCAGGGCGGGGAGACGGTGTCGTGCGGGCCGGTCGGTGAGACCCTGTTGCCGGTCTGCACGCTCGAGCGCGTATCTGCCGAGGGCGGGGATCTGCTGGTCCTCCGCCATCCCGACGGCGGATTCCGGCGGCTGCGGGTGCAGGGCAACACGATCCTGGCGGCGGACGGCGCGGACGTGGCGGTGGTTCGCCGGCTGCCTAGGGGGATCGAGGTGGCGATCGGCGGGATGCGCTATCGTCTGGAAGCGAAGGGCGCTACACTAGGGCGATGATCCCGCCCGGTGCCCCGATCCTCACCGCCGACGCGATGCGTGCCGCCGAGGAGGCGGTGTTCGCGCGCGGCATTTCACAGGACGAGCTGATGGAGCGCGCCGGCGCCGCGATCGCGCGCGAGGCGGTGCGCTTTGCGACGGGGCGGCCGGTGCTGGTGCTCGCAGGATCTGGCAACAATGGCGGCGATGCCTATGTCGTTGCTCGACATTTGCGCGATTCCGGGCTCGACGTGCTGGTCGCCGCATCGGGCGCGCCCAAACCCGGCGCGGCAGAACGGATGCATGCGCGCTGGGAGGGGCCCACCACCTCCCTCTACGGCGCGCCGGTGCGGCCGGTGCTGATCGACGGGCTGTTCGGGACCGGGCTCAGCCGGCCGTTGGAGCGCAGCATCGCCGCCGTCTTCACCGAGCTCGTGCGGGGTGCCCAGTTCACGCTGGCGATCGATCTTCCCTCGGGCATCGACACGGACAGCGGTGCGGAACTCGGGGCGCCGCGGGGCATCGACCTGACCGTGGCGCTAGGAGCGCTCAAGCCCGCGCATGTGCTGGACGAGGGGCTGTCGCGCTGCGGCCATGTGCTGCTCGCCGATATCGGCATTCCGGTGGAAAGTGGCTGGCACAGTGTTGCCCGGCCGAAGCTCGATACCCCCGGTCCGCAGAGCCACAAATATAGCCGGGGGCTGGTCGCCGTGGTCGAGGGTGCGATGCCTGGGGCGGCGCGACTCGCGGCACGGGCGGCGATGGCGAGCGGCGCGGGCTACGTGATGCTTGGCGGACCGGAAACGGGCGGGCCGGCACCCGACGCGCTCGTGCGCCGGACGATCGACGATGCCGACGATCTGGCGGACTTCCTCGCCGGCGACCGGATCGATGCGGTGGTGCTGGGCCCGGGTCTCGGTCGCGACCGGCGGGCGGAGGCATTTCTACGCGCGGGGCTCGCCGCCGACAAGCCGATGGTGCTCGACGGCGATGCGCTCAGCCTGCTCGGTACCGGCGCGGCTTCGGCCTTGGCGGCGCGCGAGGCGCCGGTGTGGATCACGCCGCATACGGGCGAGTTCGGCCGGATGTTCGGCGGCACCGGCAGCAAGATCGATCGCACGCTGGAAGCGGCGGCGGCGAGCGGGGCGACGGTGGTCCACAAGGGCGGGGACACGGTGATCGCCGGGCCGGACGGCAGCGTGCGCGTGCTGGCGGGCGCCTCGCCCTGGCTCTCGACTGCGGGGACCGGCGATGTGCTCGCCGGCGTGCTGGGTGCGCAGATCGGGCAGGGCGGTGCCGGTGTCGCGCCGGCCGCGGCGGCGGCATGGCTGCATGCCCGCGCGGCGCGACTTGCGGGGGCAGCGTTTTTCGCCGATCAGCTCATCGCTCAACTGCCGGAAGCAATCACCGAATGTCTTTGAGCGAAGTCGAAGTGGTGCGCGTCGCCGCGCGGGGCGATGGGGTGACCAGCGACGGACGGCATTTCCCCCTGACGGCGCCCGGCGACTGGGTGGGCGAGGATGGCGAGGTCCGCTTTGGCCCGCACCACCAGACACCGCCCTGCCGCCATTTCCCGACCTGCGGCGGCTGCCAGCTCCAGCATCTCGACGATGCGGCGTGGAGCCGCTTCCTCGCCGACCGCGTCGGCGCTGCGCTGGCCGCGCAGGGGCTGGAGACCGAGATCCGCGCGCCGCTGCTCTCGGCCCCGCGCACCCGCCGGCGGGCGACGCTGCATGCCGAACGGCGCGGACGGCAGGTGCGGATCGGCTTCACCGAAGCGGGCAGCCACAAGCTGATCGACCTTACCGAATGCCACGTGCTGGTGCCCGAGCTGTTCGCGCTGCTCGCTCCACTGCGGCGGCTGTTCGCGACGCTGCTGCCCGACGCGCGGCGGGTGAACGTCCATCTCGCGCTGAGCGACCAGGGGCGCGATGTGCTGGTCGAAGGGATCGATCCGCAGGGGCTGGCGGCGGCAGAGGCGATCACTGCTTTTGCCCAGGCCGAGCGGCTGGCGCGCTTCGCGATCGATGAGGGTTTTGGCCCCACCGCGCGCTGGGAGCCCGAGCCGGTGACGGTCACGCTGGGGGAGGTTGCGGTGCCGCTGCCCAGCGGCAGCTTCCTCCAGGCGACGCCGGAGGGCGAGGCAGCGCTGGTGGCCGCAGTGCGCGACATCGTCGGCGATGCGCGGATGGTGGCGGATCTGTTCGCCGGGCTCGGCACCTTCACCTTCGCGCTGGACGGCGCGCGGGTCTATGCCGGCGAAGCCGCGCGGGATGCGATCCTGTCTCTGAAGGCCGCGGCCGGCGCTGGGGGGCGGCAGGTGTTCGGCGACCATCGTGATCTGTTCCGGCGGCCGGTGACGACGGCGGAGCTCGATCGGTTCGATGCGGTGGTGCTCGATCCGCCGCGCGCCGGTGCCCGCGAGCAAGTCGGCGAACTGGCCGGTTCCAAGGCGCCGATGATTGCCTATGTCTCCTGCAATCCCAGTACCTTCGCGCGGGATGCCGAGGTTCTGTGCAAAGGCGGTTATCGGCTGGAGTGGGTGCAGCCGGTGGGCCAGTTCCGCTGGTCGACCCATGTCGAGCTGGCGGCGAAGTTCAGCCGCTAGGATACTCGGCGCGCAGGAAAAACAGCCCGTCCGGCGGCGCATTCAGGCCAAGGGCGGTCCTGTCCTGCGCCGCCAGCGCATCGCGCATATCCTCGGGTGCCCACTTGCCCTGGCCGACCAGCGACAGGCACCCGACCATCGAGCGGACCTGATGGTGCAGGAACGAGCGCGCCGAGGCAAAGACGCTGATCCGTTCGCCTTCATGGACTACATCGAGCCGGTCGAGCGTGCGGACCGGGCTGTCCGCCTGGCAATGCGCCGAGCGGAAGGTGGTGAAGTCGTGCCGCCCGACCAGATACGCCGCGCCTGCCTGCATCGCCGCGACGTCTAGCGGGCCGGGGATGCGCCATG
>Ga0307412_10001328_pt1 | contig 13834 bp, 14 predicted proteins | sample DK1Cmetagenome_3_FD_203823 | JGI IMG/M metagenome (GOLD analysis project Ga0307412, IMG submission 203823) | Maize rhizosphere microbial communities from greenhouse at UC Davis, California, United States - DK15-C-1 | ecosystem: Host-associated > Plants > Roots > Rhizosphere > Soil | place: USA...
TGACCCTGGCGCAGATGGCCTATCTGGCGATCCTGCCCAAGGGCCCGGCCAATTACGATCCGGACCGCAACACCCAGCGCGCGCTCGATCGCCGCAACTGGGTGCTCGGCGAGATGCTGCGCAACGGCTTCATCAACCAGGCGCAGCATGATGAGGCGGTCGCCTCGCCACTCGGCACCGTGCCGCGCCAGACGCCGCGCTTCGAGCGGGTCGGCGGCTATTTCGTCGAGGAAGTCCGCCGCCAGCTCGCCCGCACGTTCGGCGAGAAGCGCGAGGACGGGCCGTACAGCGTCTATGACGGCGGCCTGTGGGTGCGGACCTCGCTCGATCCCCGGCTCCAGGGCTATGCCCAGCGCGCGCTGCGCGACGGGCTGCTGCGCTTCGATCGCGGGCGCGGCTGGTCCGGGCCGCTCGGCAAGGTGCAGTTCGAAGGCGATGGCTGGTATTCGGCCTTCGCCTCGCGCAACATCGGCGTCGACTATGACGATTGGCGCGCCGCCGTGGTGATCGCCCGCGATTCGCGCAGCGTGCAGCTCGGCTTCGACGATGGCGATACCGGCACGCTGCCGGCCAGCGCGGCGCAGATGCCGATCCGCGGCAAGGGCGGCCATGCCTTCGATGCGATCCAGGTCGGCGACATCCTCGCCGTTGCGCCCGAAGGTGGTGCTTGGGGCCTGCGCAGCGTGCCCAAGATTTCCGGCGGCATGGTAGTGGAAGACCCCTCCACCGGCCGCGTACTGGCGATGCAGGGCGGGTTCGATGCGCGGCTGCAATCGTTCAACCGCGCCACCCAGGCGACCCGTCAGCCGGGATCGACGATCAAGCCGATCGTCTATGCCGCCGCGCTGGAGAACGGGATGACTCCGGCGTCGATCGTGGTCGATGGGCCGTTCTGCGTGTGGCAGGGCGCGGGGCTGGGCAACAAATGCTTCCGCAACTTCGACAACAAGGCCGGCGCCGGCCCGCACACGCTGCGCTGGGGCATCGAGCAGTCGCGCAACCTGATGACGGTGCAGATCGCCAACGCCACCGGCATGGACAAGGTGGTCGACGTGATCCAGCGGCTGGGCGTCTCGAAGACGCGGCTGCCGCCCTATCTCTCTTATGCGCTGGGCGCGGGCGAGACGACGGTGCTGCGGATGGTCAACGCCTATTCGATCCTGGTGAATCAGGGCCGGGCGCTCAACCCGACACTGATCGATTTCGTCCAGGATCGCCGCGGCCGGGTGATCTTCCCGGCCGGCTGGCGCGCCTGCCCGGGCTGCAACACGCGCGACTGGGACGGCAAGCCGATGCCGCGCCCGGTCTCCCGCGCGCGCCAGGTGATCGATCCGATGGTCGCCTATCAGATGGTCCACATCACCGAGGGCGTGGTCCAGCGCGGCACCGCGACGGTGCTGCGCGATCTCAACCGGCCGATGATGGGCAAGACTGGCACCACCACCGGCCCCACCGATGTGTGGTTCGTCGGCGGCACCCCGCAGATGATCGGCGGCCTGTATCTCGGCTATGACAGCCCCTCCAACCTGGGCGGCTATGCGCAGGGCGGGGTGATCGCCGCGCCGATCTTCAAGCAATTCGCGGTGCCCGCCTATGAAGGGCTCGATCCGCTGCCGTTCCGGGCGCCCGCCGGCATCCGCATGGTCCGCATCGATCGCGGCAGCGGCCGCCCGGTGCAGGGCGGCTGGCCGACCGACGATCCGCTGGCACCGGTGATCTGGGAAGCCTTCCGCCCCGAAAGCGATCCGCGCCGCAGCCGCCGCACCGCGAACGAGGAGGCCCCGGCCGCCGTCGCCGCGCCGACGCAGCGCAAGGCGGAGCGCCAGAGCGACAGCGATTTCTTGCAACAACAGGGCGGAATCTACTAGCGGAGCCTCCGCACCCTATATGGCTTGAGATCGCCGCATCGTCTGTGGTGCGGCCAGCGGTTACTTTCGGAAGGTTTGGAACATGCGCGCTGAAGCGCAGGCATATGTCGACAAGATCAACGCGGCGCTCGCGCTGCTGCGCCGCTCGCTCGACTGGGACCGCGCGCTGCGCCGGCTCGACGAGCTGAACGCGCGCGTGGAAGATCCCACGCTGTGGAACGACGCCAAGAAGGCGCAGGACGTGATGCGCGAGCGTCGGCGACTCGACGAATCGATCTCCGCCACCCGCGCGATCGAGAGCGAGCTCAACGACACGGTCGAGCTGATCGAGATGGCCGAGGCCGAGGGCGACGAGGAAATGGCGGTCGACGGCACCGCCAGCCTCCGCCAGCTCGCCGAGCGCGCCGATGGCGACAAGGTGAAGGCGCTGCTTTCGGGCGAGGCCGATGCCAACGACACCTATGTCGAGATCAACGCCGGCGCCGGCGGCACCGAATCGAACGACTGGGCCGAAATGCTCCAGCGCATGTATTCGCGCTGGGCGGAGCGGCATGGCTACAAGGTCGAGCTGGTCGATTATCACGCCGGTGAACAGGCGGGCATCAAGTCCGCGACGTTGCTGTTCAAGGGCGAGAACGCGTACGGCTATGCCAAGACCGAGAGCGGCGTGCACCGGCTGGTGCGGATCAGCCCGTTCGATTCGAACGCGCGCCGCCAGACCAGCTTCGCCAGCGTCTGGGTCTATCCGGTAATCGACGACAATATCGACATCGAGATCAACGAGAGCGAGCTGCGCATCGATACCTATCGCGCATCGGGCGCGGGCGGGCAGCACATCAACACCACCGATTCGGCGGTGCGCATCACCCACATACCGACCAACATCGTCGTCCAGTGCCAGAACCAGCGTTCGCAGCACAAGAACCGCGCCGAGGCGATGAACCAGCTGCGTGCGCGTCTGTACGAGCGCGAACTTGCCGAGCGTGAAGCCGTCGCCGATGCGGAGAACGCGACCAAGACCGATATCGGCTGGGGCCACCAGATCCGCTCCTATGTGCTCCAGCCGTACCAGCTGGTGAAGGACCTGCGCACCGGCGTGACCTCCACCGCGCCGAGCGACGTGCTCGACGGCGATCTCGACAGCTTCATGGCGGCTGCGCTAGCACAGCGCGTGACGGGCGAGGCCGTCGCGGTGGAGGATGTCGATTGAGACTGGCGGCGCGGCCCCTGCTGCTCGGCGTGACGCTGCTGCTGCTGGCGGCGTGCGACGGCAGTGCGCGGGCCCCGCGTAACCAAAGCCATGATTCGTCGAACACCGGCTTTCCCACCGCCGACCGGCCGGTGGCGACGATCGTCTCCTCGCGCTGGTCGAGCGAAGAGGAGCGCGATCGGCTGAACGAGGCGGGGCAGGTGATGAACCTGGCCGGCATCAAGCCGGGCATGACCGTGGCCGATATCGGCGCGGGCGAAGGCTATTACACCATCCGCCTCGGCCAGCGCGTCGGCGCCAAGGGGCGGGTGGTCGCCGAGGACATCGTTCCCGATTATATCAGCCAGCTCGCCACCCGCGTGGTGCGCGAGAAGCTCGACAATGTCAGCGTGCGGCTGGGCCTGCCCGCCGATCCGCGGCTGCCTGAGAACAGCTTCGATCGCGTGCTGATGGTGCACATGTATCACGAGATCGAATCGCCCTACGAGTTTCTGTGGCGGCTGCGGCCGTCGCTGGCGCCGGGGGGCCAGGTGATCGTGGTCGACGCCGATCGCGCGACCGAGAATCACGGGACGCCGCCGGCGCTGCTGAAGTGCGAGTTTGCGGCGGTGGGCTATGCGCAGGTCTCGATGCGGCCGATGCCGTCGGCGGGCGGCTACATGGCGGTGTTCGAGGCGCGCGGGGCGCGGCCCGAGCCCGAAGCCATCCGCGCGTGCAAGTCCGGCGCGCATGCCAAGGCGGTGAAGGTCCAGCCCAACGGCGAGCACGAATAGAGGGACGCGTTTCCTCCCCCGCCAGGGCAAGGCGATCGCATATGGAATTTGGGGCCGCGCTCGCCCAAAAATACCCTGTCATTCCCGCGAAGGCGGGAATCCATTCGCCTGTGCGTTACGGGAAAAGAACCGCGGCATCAGCGCTAATGGATCCCCGCCTTCGCGGGGATGACGGCGTGGTTTTGCCATATGCGATGGTCCTGCCCCTCAAGGGGAAGTGCCGCTAAGAGCGGGGATGACTTCCCCGCGCACACCGGCTAATCCCGCGCGACCCATGACTGAAGCATCCGACACCCAGCGCGACTGGCGCGACACCGTCTTCCTGCCGAAGACCGATTTCCCGATGAAGGCCGGCCTTGCCAGCAAGGAGCCCGCCATCCTCGAGCGCTGGGCGCGCATTAGCCTCTACCAGAAGCTGCGCGAGGCCCGTGCGGGCCGCGAGCGGTTCATCCTGCACGACGGCCCGCCTTATGCGAATGGCGACATTCACATGGGCCATGCGATGAACAAGGTGCTGAAGGACATCGTCGTCCGCAGCCAGAGCCTGATGGGCAAGGACGCGCCCTATGTGCCCGGCTGGGACTGCCACGGCCTGCCGATCGAGTGGAAGGTCGAGGAAGCCTATCGCGCCAAGAAGCTGAACAAGGACGAAGTCGACCCCGTCGCCTTCCGCGCCGAATGCCGCGCCTATGCGGAAAAGTGGGTGGCGGTGCAGCGCGCGCAGTTCGAGCGGCTGGGCGTGATGGGCGATTGGGACGACCCCTATCTCACCATGAAGTTCGACGCCGAGGCGCGGATCGCGGCCGAGCTGCTCAAGTTCGCCGAAAGCGGCCAGCTGTATCGCGGCGCCAAGCCGGTGATGTGGTCGCCGGTCGAGAAGACCGCGCTGGCCGAGGCCGAGGTCGAATATGAGGACATCGTGTCGACGCAGATCGACGTGGCGTTCGAGATCACCGAGGCGCCGAACGCGCCCGAACTGGTCGGCGCGCATGCGGTGATCTGGACGACCACGCCGTGGACGATCCCGGTGAACCAGGCGTTGGCGTATGGGCCGGAAGTTGAGTATGTCGCAGTCCGGCTTGTGCACACCTTCCACGATGGACCGGCGGTTTCGTCCTGGAGCGGCAAAACGGTCGTGATGGCCGAGCAACTGCTTCCGATCGCCTTCAAGCGTGGTCAGCAAACCGCTGAGGGGCAGGAGATCGTTTGGCGCGGCAAGGGCTCCCAGCTCGCCGGCGCCGTCGCCCGCCACCCGATGCACGCGCTCGGCGGGTTCTTCGCCAAGCCGCGGCCGTTCCTGCCCGGCGACTTCGTCACCACCGATGCGGGTACCGGCCTCGTCCATATGGCGCCGGATCACGGCGAAGACGACTTCCTGCTGTGCAAGGCGCATGGCATCGACCCCGTCTTCGCGGTCGACGGCGCGGGCATGTACCGCGCCGACTGGCTGTGGCTGGGCGGCCAAGGATCGGTGATCAACAAGAAGTTCACCAGCGCCGAAGGGCCGATCTGTTCGGACCTGCGTGCCGCAGGGGCACTGCTCGCCGCCTCCGACGACTTCCAGCACAGCTATCCGCACAGCTGGCGGAGCAAGGCGAAGATCATCTTCCGCGCCACGCCGCAGTGGTTCATCCCGATGGATAAGCCCACGCCCACGCAGGGCGAGGGTTCTGCGGGCAGCAACGCCCCGACGCTCCGCGAAGTCGCGCTCGATGGGATCGAGCATACCCGCTGGGTGCCCGAGCGCTCGATCAACCGCATCCGCGCGATGGTGGAGGGGCGCCCGGACTGGGTGATCAGCCGCCAGCGCGCCTGGGGCGTGCCGATCGCGCTCTATGTGAACCGCACCACCGGCGACTATCTGCGCGACCCTGCGGTCAACGCGCGCATCCTCGACGCCTTCCGCGCCCGCGGGGCCGATGCCTGGTTCCAGGCCGACCACCAGGCGCTGCTCGGCCCCGACTATGCACTCGAAGACCATGAGATCGTCACCGACATTCTCGACGTGTGGTTCGACAGCGGCTCGACCCACAGCTTCGTGATCGAGGCGCGCTACGGCGAGGGCGTGCGCGCCAATCTGTATCTCGAAGGCTCGGACCAGCATCGCGGCTGGTTCCAGTCGTCGCTGCTCGAATCGTCGGGCACGCGCGGCCGGGCGCCCTATGATGCGGTGCTCACCCATGGCTTCGCGCTCGACGGCCAGGGCAAGAAGATGTCCAAGTCACTCGGCAACGTCGTCGATCCGCTGAAGATCATCGGCGAGAGCGGCGCCGACATCCTGCGCCTCTGGGTCGCGCAGACCGATTATTTCGACGACGTCCGCATCGGCAAGGAAGTGCTGGCCGGCACCGGCGACGCCTATCGCAAGATCCGCAACACCTTCCGCTATCTGCTCGGCGCGCTCGACGGGTTCAGCGATGCCGAGACGGTGGCGGTGGCCGCAATGCCCGAGCTGGAGCGCTATGTGCTCCACAAGCTGGCGGCGCTGGATGTCGAGCTGCGCTCGGCAGCAGAGGCGTTCGAGTTCAACCGCTATGCGCGCGCGCTCGGCGATTTCATGAACGAGGACCTGTCGGCCTTCTTCTTCGATATCCGCAAGGACTGCCTCTACTGCGACGCCGCGACCGATCCCAAGCGCCGCGCCTATCGCACCGTGCTGGACGTGCTGTTCCACGCGCTGGTCCGCTACGCCGCGCCGATCCTCGCCTTCACCGCCGAGGAAGTGTGGCAGGCCCGCTTCCCGAGCGAGGACGGATCGGTCCACGAGCTGGAATGGCCGGTGCTGCCCGAAGGCGCGTCGACCGAGCATGACTGGACCGCGATCCGCGCGCTGCGCCAGACGGTGACCGAGGCGATCGAGCCGCTGCGCCGCGAGAAGCAGGTCCGCTCCAGCCTCGAGGCCGAAGTGACGGTGCCGAGCCTGCCGATGCCGGCCGAGGACCTGACCGAGCTATTCATCGTGTCGAAGGTCGAACAAGCTGCCGATGTCACGGTCACGCCCACTGAGCGCCACAAATGCGGCCGGTGCTGGCGGCATCTTCCCGAAGTGACGCATGATGGGGCATTGTGCGATCGTTGCGCAAAGGTGGTGTCGTGATGCAGTCGGTTCGGATCTATGGCTTTGCCGCGGCGCTGGGCGTGTTCGTGCTCGACCAGCTGACCAAGTACATCGTCACCGGCCCGCTGGGGCTGGTGGTGCAGAATGATTCGCTCACCCTCGCGCCGTTCTTTGACCTGCGCTTCGTCAAGAATATCGGCGTGTCGCTGGGCCTGCTTTCGGCGAACAGCCCGACGATGCGCTGGCTGCTGGTGCTGATGACCGCGGCGATCGCCGTCGGCGTGTGCGTGTGGATGCTGCGCGAGAAGAAGACTGGTGACGTCGTCGCGCTCGGCCTGGTGCTGGGCGGGGCGTGCGGCAACATCCTCGATCGCTCGCGCCTGGGCTATGTCGTCGATTTCGCCGACCTGCATTTCGGCGAGTGGCGCCCCTTTTTGGTCTTCAACGTGGCCGATGCGGCGATTACCATCGGTGTGGTAATCCTGCTGCTTCGTGCCCTGCTCGTTCGCGACAAGAACCCCAAGTCGCCTGCCCCTGTGGAGAAGAAATTCAATGCGTAAGTTGATCCTCGTCGCGACCGGCGTCGCCCTGGTGGCCTCGCTCTCGGCGTGCGGCAAGAAGGGGTATGATCGGGCGCGTCCGGACGAGTTCGCGGTCGCCCGCCAGGCGCCGCTGGTGATCCCGCCCGATTTCTCGCTGCGTCCGCCGCAGCCGGGTGCGGCCCGCCCGCAGGATACCAACCCCTCCGACCAGGCGCTGGAAGCGCTGTTCGGCGGCACCGCTGCGCGCAGCCCGGCGGAGACCGCGACGCTCGACCAGGCGGGTGCCGCCAGCGCCGATGCCGGCGTGCGCAGCAATGCCGGCAGCCCCTCGACGACGGTGGTCGACAAGGGCACCACGACCCAGGACATCCTCAAGTCGCCCCAGGGCGACAACAAGGATGCGAGCGTGAAGACGCCGCAGTAACGGCCAAGCCTTCGGGTTAAGAAAAAGCGCCGGTCCGCAGCTGCGGGCCGGCGCTTTTCGTTTGTGGAGCTGGAAGTGTCGAGCGGATGCGGACGGCGAGTGCTTGGTGGAGGGTGTGGCTTCCCGACTCCGCCCGCACAGCAATCGGGAGCGGCCCCCCCGGACCACTCCCGCGCCCCCCTCAAGCCCGCAGGTTCAGAAGCTCACACCGATCGAGCCGAGGATGCCGCCCTTGGCCGCGTCCTTCCCGGTCGGGGTGATGAACTTGGTGTCGGTGTCGACATAGGACACGCCCACCGTCAGGTTCTTCCAAGTATAGGCAGCGCCCAGCGCCCAGTCGGTATATTCTGACGTCGGGCCGGAAAGCCAGCTCGGCCCGAAGGTGTGGCCGAGATGCGCGGTCAGGCTGATCGGCGTCTTCGGGATCGCCGCCGACAGGTCACCGGCGAGATAGACATTGTCCTCATCCTTCAGCGTGCCGCTCTGGCCCTGGTCGATCGCCAGCGCCTTCTGCTTGGGCGCATAGTTGACCGTGCCCTTCGCCGTCACCGGGCCGATCGCGTAGGAGACCGAGGCATAGGGCTCGATGAAGTCCGAGGCGCTCTTGTCGCCGGTGAAGCCGGGGCGCGTGCCCGGATAGACATAATAGAGCGCGCCGACATCGACCGTGACGCCGTTCTTGAAGCTGTGCTTGTAGCCCGCGATCAGATCGAGCTCCTGGTGCGCCGAGCCGTGGACGGTGACGTAATCGTCGACCGAGGAGCCCCAGGCGGAGACGTAGAAGCCCGAGGCGTGGCTGATCGTCAGCCCGCCCTGCACGGCGAAATTGCCGTCGGTCTGCGAGATGCCGCGGAACTTGTAGTCGCTGATCACCGTGGCAGTGCCGTTCAGCGTGATGCTCGGTGCCGGAGCCGCCTCTTGCGCGAATGCGGGAGCCGTCGTGGCGAGCAGGAGCGCGCCGAGGCTGATCGAGGAGAAGCGCATGGAATCCCTTTCAATGGTAACTAAAGGGTCCCCACCTGCCGCGACCGGCATCGCATCACTTTGGGCTCTACGGCCCGGCGACTTCCGATCTGCAACAAAAGATTGCCCGATCGGTGTGGCAGCGCACAATAGTCTATCGTGCGCGGCCCATAGTTTGTTACGAACTGTTGCTGGTGGGCCACAGGCACAGCGCTTCTTCCGCCGATGCTCGACGGAAGAAGCGGAGAAAAATCAGCCTATTTAAAGCTTCAGGCGATTTCGAAGATCGCGTCGACTTCTACGGCGGCGCCCAGCGGCAGGGCTGCGACGCCCACCGCGCTGCGGGCGTGGCGGCCGGCCTCGCCGAACAGCGCCTGCATCAGCTCCGACGCGCCGTTGGCGACCTTGGGCTGATCGGTGAAGTCGGCGGTCGAGTTAACGAACACGCCGAGCTTCACGACGCGCTGCACCCGGCCGAGATCGCCGTCGAGCGCCTTCTTGATCTGCGCGACGAGCATCAGCCCGCAGCGCTGCGCAGCCTCGGCCCCGAAGGCGATGTCGCGATCCTCGCCGAGCCGGCCGGTCATCAGCGCGCCGTCCTTGAACGGCAACTGGCCGGAAACATGGAGCAGCCCGCCGGCCAGTACGGCCGGGACATAGGCGGCGACGGGAGCGGCGGCCTCGGGCAGGGCGAGGCCAAGCTCGGCGAGCTTGCGATCGATGGCAGTGGTCATGCCCGATCCCAACCACTCGCGCGCGGCAGGGTCAAGGGGCCGTCAGGCCTGGGCGAAGCGCTCCAGGATCCAGCCCTCGGCGGCGCGCCAGTCGTCGATGCGGGCATGGGCGTGCGGGGCGGGGGGTACGTTGGGCGCCAGGCTGGGCTCGGCGACCATGTGCAGGCGGAACACGTCCGGCGCGTGCTTCGCCACCGATTCGTGGTGGACGGCGAGATCGTCGACGAACACCGCGACCGAGGCGCCATGCTCGGCCACCAGCTTGGCCACCGGCGCGCCCTTGCCGCCCTGGTTGCACTCGACGCGGTGGACGATGCCGTGCGTCGCCAGCTGGGTGATGCGGTGGTCGCGGCAATGGTCCTGCAAATTGGTGAGCACGACGATGTCGGCCACCTCGGCGATTCGGCCGAGCACCTCGCGGGCATGCGGGACCAATGTCTGGCGCTCCATCTCGGCCGGGAAGAAGCCGTCGAGCAGCGCCCACATCTCCTGCGGCTCGAGCGTGCTGCCATCGCCGCGGCGGCGCATCGATTCGGTGAAATCGCTGCCGTTCAGCGCGAAATCGATGTCGTGGGTGTCGCCCAGCCATTCGCCGAAGTGGCGTACCATGTGGAGCAGGACTTCGTCGCAATCGGTGATGAGAAGGGGTTTCATGCCTGTTCCAGCTGGCGGCGGGCGTCGACCAGCGCCGCGGGAGGAAGGTCGAGCGCATCGGCGCAGGCGATCAGATCGGGCTCATACGCCTCGAGGAAGCCCAGCGCCGCCGCGAGCAGCGAGGGCTCGCCTGCCCGCGCGCGCAGGGTGGCGGGATCGAGCCCGGTCAGGTCGAGCAGCCGCGCCGCACGCCCGGACTCACTGAGAATCCACGCCAATGCTTGTAAGGCAATCGTTTCCGGATTTGTCACCGCGCCTGCCATCGCCTAACACCCCCCGGTAGAAGTTGAGGTTGCGCGTGCCAAAAAGAGTACTCGTTGTCGAGGACAACGAACTGAACCTGAAGCTGTTCTGCGATCTGTTGCGTGCGCACGGCTATGAAGCCGAGCCTGTGCGCGACGGGCGCGAGGCCGTGTCCGCCGCACGGCGGTTTCGGCCTGATCTGGTGATCATGGACGTCCAGCTACCCCACGTCACCGGCTTCGAGCTGATCGGCCAGATGCAGGCGGATCCGGTGCTCGGCCGCATCCCGATCATGGCGGTGACCGCCTATTCGAGCCATGAGGACGAGGAGCGAATCCGCGCGGCGGGCGCGCGCTCCTATGTCGCCAAGCCGATCTCGCTGGCGCGATTCGTCGACCAGGTCGAAAAGCTGATGGCCACGATCGAAGACGTGGATGCCGATGCAGCGAAAACGCCGGACCCCCGCGAGGATCCGGCGCGATAAGATCGAACGATGCGGGCGCAGCAGGCGCGCCCGGCGACGTTACTTGATCTTCGCTTCCTTGAAGTCGACATGCTTGCGCACGACCGGGTCGTACTTGCGGAAGCTAAGCTTCTCGGTCAGCGTGCGCGGATTCTTCTTGGTGACATAGAAGAAGCCCGTGTCCGCCGTGCTGACGAGCTTGATCTTTACGGTGGTCGGCTTTGCCATGACCCGGAACCCTTGATTCGTGCGAAAAGAAAAGAGCGGCGCGCTTGTGGCACACCGCTGACAGGCGGGAGCGGATGCGCGAATCGCCGGGAAAAGTCAAGCATGCTGCGACGAAGCCGTTCGATCAGACTGATGGAGATAATCCAACCGTATAGACTGGCAGGGCCTGGGAACCGGACCCTATATGCCGATCGTTACGGCACGAATCGAATAGCTCCTGGAGGACCTCATGGCTGAAAATCCCGCCCTTGCGACGCCGACCGACCTCAATCGCAACGATACCAAGAGCGTCGCCGACGCCCTGAACAGCGCGCTGGCGGACTGCTTCACGCTGTATTTCAAGACCAAGAATTTCCACTGGCACGTCTCGGGCCCGCACTTTCGCGACTATCACCTGCTGCTCGACGACCAGGCCGCGCAGATCCTGGGCGTGACCGATGCGATCGCCGAGCGCGTGCGCAAGACGGGCAACACCACGCTGCGTTCGATCGGCGACATCGCGCGCCGCCAGACGATTTCGGACAATGACGCCGAGTTCGTCGCGCCCGGCGACATGCTCGCCGAGCTGCGCGACGACAATCTGAAGCTCGTGGAGAGCTTCCGCGCGGTGAAGGAAGCGGCCGAGGAAGCCAAGGACAACGCCACCAGCGGCATCGTCGATGAATGGACCGACCAGGCCGAAGAGCGCGCCTGGTTCCTGTTCGAGGCCAGCCGCAAGGGCTGAGCGGAAAGCGGCCGGCGCTCCCATGGGGCGCCGGCCGTTCGCTATCTTACTTGAGGGCTGCCAGGTCGGTTTCGACCTTCTTCAGCATTTCATCGGTCAGCGCGCCGTTCGAAAAGGGCTGCACGGCGCGCAGGCTCATCGCCTTGAACTGATCGAGCGCCGGGTGCGACGACAGGCCGGGAATGTCGGTGTCGAGCACAGACTTGGCCTTTTCGTCGGCGATCAGCGCTTCGATCGGCGTATCGAGGCTGAACTTGGCCGTGGTTGCGGCTGCCGGAGCGGCCGCGGGGGTCTGCTGTGCCATCGCGGCGGGGCTCAACACGGCCGCGGCGACCGTGCATGCGACAAGAAGCTTCATCGGAAAGTCTCTCCTGAACGGACGCCACGCGCGCCCGAGCGTGGAGGCTAGGGAAGAAATGCGGCAGCTTTGCGTAACTCAGCGCGGCACGCCGTCAAAGGTCAGCAGCCACAGGTCGGGCACTGCGCCGATGCGCAGCGGCACGCCGCTGGTGCCGATGCCCGCCGTCACCAGAACATCGCGGCCCGGCTCGCGGATCAGCCCGCAGACATAGCGCAGACCGTATTTCGAGGCGGCGGTAATGGGGCCGATGAACGGCGGCGCGATCTGGCCGCAATGGGTATGGCCGGCCAGCACCAGCGGATAGCGCGCGGGCAGGGAGGGGGCGACGTCGGGGGTGTGGCTCAGCACCACGGTCGGTCCCGGCAGCGCACGGGCGGCGCGATCGAGGCGGCCGACCCGGAACTTGCCGTGATAGACATCGTCGGCGCCCGCGATGGTGAGCGCCCCGCGCCGCACCGCGCTGTTGCGGAGCAGCGTGATTCCGTTCTTCGCCAGCCAGGGCGGCAGGTCGGTCTTGCCGGCGTCCGAATAATCGTGGTTGCCGAGCACCGCGACCACGCCCTGGGAGGCGCGCAGCCCCGCGAGCGGCGCGGTCGCCTCCGCCGCATCATAGACCCTCGTGGTCAGCGTCCGCTCCTGCTCGACATCGCCGGCGATCAGCACGAGGTCCGGCTTGAGCGCGTTGACCTGCGCGACCACGCGGGCGAGCCGCCATGGCGGCGTTTCCGGCCCGGCGACATGCAGGTCGCTGATCAGTACCACCCGCATCGGCGGCGCGCCGGCGGGCCAGTCGCGCATGTGCACGCGCAGCTGGCGCACCACCGGATCGCGCATGGCGGTGAACAGGCCGAAGGCGAGGGCGCCGACCAGCAGGAGGAGGAGCAGGAAGAGGAAGCGCTTCATCCGCCGCCCCCTAGGGCATGGCTGCGACTTTTCGAAGCCTTGTCGGGCGCGGGATCGGCATGGATGTCTTCACCCGACCGTGGCACCATGCCAGGATGCGGATGATCGGACTGATTGGCGGGATGAGCTGGGAAAGCTCGGCAGCATATTATCGCATCCTCAACGAGGGGGTGCGCGATCGCCTGGGCCCGACGGCATCGGCGCGATGCCTGCTATGGTCGTTCGACTTTTCCGAGATCGAGGCCCTGCAGCATCGTGGCGACTGGGAAGGTCTGGCGCAGCGGCTGGTCCATGCAGCGCAGCGGCTGGAGGCGGCGGGGGCCGAGGCGCTGCTGATCTGCACCAACACCATGCACCGGCTCGCCGGGGCGGTGGAGGGCGCGGTGGCGATCCCGCTGCTGCACATCGCCGACCCCACGGCCGAACGCATCAAGGCTGCCGGCATCCGCACTGTGGGCTTGCTGGGCACCGCCTTCACCATGGAGCAATCCTTCTACAAGGATCGCCTCGGCGATCATGGGCTGCGCGTGATCGTGCCGGACGAATCGGATCGCCGCATCGTGCACCGGGTGATCTACGAGGAGCTGGTCGCCGGCCAGGTCGTGCCGGAATCGCGGGAGGCGTATCGGGCGATCATCGCCCGACTGGTGGCGGCGGGGGCCGAGGCGGTGATCCTGGGATGCACG
>Ga0307412_10001329_pt1 | contig 13834 bp, 10 predicted proteins | sample DK1Cmetagenome_3_FD_203823 | JGI IMG/M metagenome (GOLD analysis project Ga0307412, IMG submission 203823) | Maize rhizosphere microbial communities from greenhouse at UC Davis, California, United States - DK15-C-1 | ecosystem: Host-associated > Plants > Roots > Rhizosphere > Soil | place: USA...
ACCTCTAAGGCAAACGGCGAGATTCGCGCCCAGAGCTCGGTTGACGAGCCCGGTGCGCTCCGCAGCATACACCAGACGCTCTACATTCCGTTGTCGCAGATCATTTTTGAGGCCCGCGTGAGCTTTTCTCACGCGGGCCTTTTTTCATTTCATCTCAGCGGGCCGCGCTGCGCCGCTCCGGTCGTACCCTCCAGAACATCGTCGTATTTTTGACGACGAGGAGCCTGACAAGCGAACTCCGCGAACGGCCCTCGACAGCGGGGAGGGCCGCGCGGTACGCTCGCCCTCTTGTGATGATCCCCGCTGCTGGCTCCGTGCCGATGACCTCGCTCGCGCTCGCATTCGAGCTCAGCCCTGCGCCCATGGCCATCTTCACGCCCGAGGGCGCGCTCCTCTCCGCGAATCCCGCCTGGACCACGCTCACGAGCCGCCCCGCCGCCGATCTGCAAGGCGACGGATGGCGCGCCGTGGTGTTCGAGGCGGACCTGCCGGCCTGGGAGCAGGCGCTCGCGCGTGCAGCGAGCGGGGGGGCGCGCGTGGAGCACGAGCTGCGACTCCTCGACGTCAAGGGGGGCGCGCGCGCGTTGCGCTGGACAATGGCGCGTGACCCCGGGACGGGCGTTGTCTGCATTGCGGGACACGACCTCGAGGGCGAGCGCGCCGCCCGCCGCGAGCGCATCATCCGGCAAACGCTGGATACCTCGGACGTGAACGTATGGGCGATGGATGCCGACGGCACCATTACGGTGCACGCGGGCGGCGGGGTGCGACACATCGGCCTCGAGCCCGGGCAGATCCTCGGACAGAACATGTTCGAGCTCTACGGTGAGTCGCCGATCATGGACTACGTTCGCAGGGCCCTCGCGGGCGAGCGGGTGCACATCCCCCACGATGAGGTGTTCGGCAATGACTACGAGTCGATCACCGTGCCGGTGCGCGGGCCGGACGGGACCATCGAGGGCGTGGCAGGCGTGAATAGCGTCACCACCAGTCTATGGAATGCGCGGCGCGCGCTCGAGGAGCAGCTCGCGCTCGTGCAGGAGCAGCAGCGCACGATCGAGCAGATCTCGACGCCGATCATCGAGGTTTGGCGGGGTGCAGTGGCCATGCCGCTGCTCGGCGCATTCAGCGGGGCGCGGGCGGCGCGCGCAATGGAGGCGCTGCTCGAGGCCATCGTGGACAAACAGGTGAGCTTCGCGATCCTCGACCTGACCGGCGTGGACACGGTGGAGGCCGAGACCGCGGACGCGCTCGCGCGGATCGTGCAAGCCGTGGCGCTGCTCGGGGCCGAGGCGCTGCTCGTGGGGCTATCGCCGAGCGTGGCCCGGACGGTGGTGGGGCTCGATCTGTCGCTGGACAAGGCGCGCACGCTGCGCAACCTGGAGGAGGCGCTGCGCTATGCAATGGCGCGGCGTTGATCGTTCAGGGAGCCTGGTAGGACGGATGCTTGGTGAGCAGCTCCCCAAGCTCGGAAAGCTCGGGGTCCACCCCCGAGGGGTCGACCTTCGACAGCTCGTCGTGCGCCGATTTCAATGCCTCCGCTGATCCGACCTTGAGCGCCTCGGCAGCGGCCACGATGGCCTTGCCCTTCTGGAGCTGCTCCTTGCCCGCGGCGAGCATCTCGCCGACCGTCATCGTCACCTTCGTCTCCTGCGCAATGTAGGTGAGCGGCGTCTTCCAGCGCGCCACCACGGTGATCGTGTCGGCTGGATTGACGATCGACGCGTCGCACGCCTTGATCACCTGATTGAATATCATCGCGTCGCCCGGGGCGAGGTGCTGCGGCTCGATCTCCTTCGGGTCCGTCGAATACTCCTCGCCGTGGAAGCGGTGCATGCGCATGTACCAGGGCAAGGTCATCTCGATCTGCACGCCGCGCGCGGCGATCTCCATCGTCTCGTCGAATCGGTCGACGAACATCCGCTGCGCCTCATCCACCGAATCGAGGTAGACGTACGCGCCGCGCCCCCTGTCCGTGACGATGTTCATCAGCGCATCGCTGTAGTTCTCGGCCGGCCCGGTGCCGACGCCGACGAGGTAAATGGCCTCCTTGTCGGCCTTCTCCGATTGCTCGCCGATGAGGTCGGCGTCGGTGATGCCCACGTTCGCGCCTCCGTCGCTGATGAGAATCACGCGGTTCATGCGGTCGGCGCCGAAATTCTGGTTCGCGAGCTCGTAGCCCTTGGCGAGGCCGCTCGACAGATCGGTGCCGCCGCTCGCCGACAGGGAATTGGCGAGGCCGAGCAGCTCGGGATCGTTCGGCCCCTGCACCTTGTGGCCCGCGAGCAGCACGTTGTTCTCCGTGTTCCACGTGACCGCATTGACGATGTCGCCCGCGGCGAGGCTCTGCGCGATTGCCTTGACGGTGGCGATCTCGCGCTGCATTGCGGCGCCAGCCATCGACCCCGAGGTGTCGAGGACGAAGGTCACGGTGATCGGCCGCCTCGGCTTCACTGCGTCGAACGAGCGAATGCCGAGCTGCATGTTCATCTCCCCCGCAGTGGGGCTCTGCTCGAGCTGCGGCACGATCGAGAGCTGCCCGACCGCCGGGGCCGGGTACTGGATCCGGTAGTAGTTGAGAAACTCGTACGTCCGTATCGACGTGGTCGAGGGCACCCCTCCCTGGCGGAGCCGCTCGCGCACGTAGACGGGCGAGCCCATCGAATTCGAATCGTCGGCCGAGAGGTAGAGCGTGACAGGGCTGTCCTGGTCCAGCCCCTCGCACGCAAAAGGTGTCGCGTCCGCGCCGGCATCGTCGCCCGTCGGCGCCGCGGGCGAGTCCTGCGGCGGAGGCTCCTGCCCCTGCGCCCCGCCACCCGAACCACCGCTGCCCCCGCTCCCCCAGGCGCCGCTGCCCCCGCTGTTATAGGGGTTCGGTGCGCCCGAATCCGAATACGAGCAAGCGGCGATGGTCGCGAGGGTGGCGAGGGAGAGCGCAGGAAAACCAATCAAAGCAAAGCGTTTCATGGGACCTCCAAGCTTCGCGGAGAAAAACCACCGCGAGCAAGAGGCGTGCCCGTGATTCGCCTAGCCGATCGCCAGCATGCGCACGGTGCGCGGCTTCATGCGGATCTCGAGTGTGCCGGACTGCGACTCGAATGTCGTCTCGTCGAGCACGTCGGTGGCCCGCGCGCGTTCGTGACCGGCGCTCACGCGGGCGACGATGTCGCGATCACCCGGGTTCAACACGAACAGCACGCGCGGCACGCCTTGGGCGTCCTCGTGCACGGTGACGAACACGCCTTCGGGATCGCAGGCGTAGGTGGGCAGCGCGAGCGCCTCGATGGCGCGCGAGACGGCCGCGTCGGCGGCGGCGGGGACGTCGTCGATCACCGGCCCGAGGTGCGGATCGTCGCCGAGGCGGGCGAGGTCGTGAGCCGTCTCGAGCGTGCGGAAGGCGCCGTCGAACAGAGGTGCGCGCGGACCCAAGGTGATGCGCGCGCCACCCTCCTTGGCCCGCACGAGCCTGTCGAACAGCTCGGGCTTGAGGCCTCCCGAGGTCGCGCACACGAGCCACTTGGCGCCGTCGAGCGCGATGTCGCGGTCCTCGCCGCCGACGACCGCGAAAGGCACGCCGCGCGCCTCGAGCGCCTCCTCGAAAGCACGCGCGAAGGAGTCGGCATCGACGGCGAGCGGATGACCGAGGCCGAGGTCGTCCTCGACGCAGCGCTCGCGCGCGCCTGCGCCCGAGATCGAGAAGGCCATGCCGGGCAAGGGGCCGAACGCGTGCATCACGCGGGCGAGGCGGCGCTCGCTGCGGGGGATGACGATGCGCACCGGCGTCTTGCGCACGAGCTCGTGGAAGCCCACGCGATCGAGCGCGGCGCATAGCTTGCGCCAGAAGGTCGCGAAGGGGCGCGCGCGGCCGTGCTGATCGATCGGCGCGCCGATCCAGCGATCGCGCTCGACGGCCATGTAGATGTTGAAGCCGCGCAGGCCGTAGGCGAGCGCCGTGAGCACGGTGAAGGCGCTGTCACGCTCGTCGAGCGGCGGGAAGAAGGGCGGAAAACCCGCGCCCATCTCGCATGCGAACGCAGGCAGGCCGAGCGCCTCGCAGCGCGCGGACAGCTCGGTCGTGCGACGCGCGATCACCGCGCGGCTCAGCGGTCCGGCCTTGTCGTAGTAGTCGAGCCCGACGAGGTCGATGACCTTGGTCACGCGCGCGGCGTTGAGCGGCGTCGCGTCCTGGCCCGGCGGCAGGTTGTGCGAGGTGGGCAGGCCCGAAAGACCCGCCGCGGCGAGCGCCTGTCCGAAGCGCTGGAAGGCCGTGGTGAGCAGGTGCTCGTGCAGCTCGCACCAGTCCATGTGGCGCGCCAGATCGGTGGGCTTGTCGACGTCGAGCTTGCGCGGCGGCTCGATCGACGCAAAGCGCGTCTCCTCGCTCCGGATGCCCGCGCTGCCCGGCGCGTCGCCGTCGTCTTTGCCGTGCTCGTAGGCTGCGCGCAGCGCGTCGATGGTGCCGTACTTCTCGCGCAGAAACGCGCGGTAGAGCCGGATCGCGTCGGGGTGGTAGTCCTGGTCGTAGGCGCCGTCGCGGAAGTAGAGCGCGCCCTCATTGTCGATCTGCAGCATCACGATCGGCCCGTCGGGGTAGAGCAGCGGCGCGAGCACGGGCGACAGGAGCTGGAAGTAGCGCGCGACCTCGTCGTGGAACGCGTCGCTCGCGTAGCTCGGCACGGGGAACGCGAGGGGCAGCATCGGCAGCATCACCGGGTTGCCCTCGGGAGAGCGCGCCTGGCACGCCGGATCCCAGACGATGCGCTCGGGGATGCCGAAGTAGGTGAGCTCGGCGTTGATGTGCGGCCCGGGCCGCGCGATGACGTACAGGCCGACCTCCTGCGCGATGCGCAAGAAGCGAGCGACGTCGCGCTGCGGATCGGTCGAGCCGAGCTCGAGCTTGCCGGGCGCCGTCTCGTGCACGTTCCAGGGGATGTACGTGTCGAGCAGGCGCAGGCCGAGCGCCTTGACGGCCTCGAGGCAGGCGCGCCAGTCCTCGGGATCGAGGCGCCAGTAGTGAACGGCTCCGGCCCGCAAGGGGACGACCTCGCCGCCGATCTCGAGCCCGCCTGGGACGAGCCGAACGCCGCGGCCTCGCCCCTCGGGCATCCCCTTGTCGTCACGCACGCTGGACACGGTGGGGCCGAGACTAGCAGGTTTGTGCGGGCGTCACGCCTGCTCGCGGTTCGGCACGGCGGACTCGGGCGAGGCTGCGATCTGCGAAGGACCGGGACGATCCACGAGGCGGTGCAGCTCGAGGCTCGCCTTGTCGACGAGGCCGAGGAGCGGGCGCGGAAAGAGACCGAGGACGATCAACGCGATCGCGACGGGCAGGCACGCGGCGAGCTCGCGGCCGTGCAGCTCGGGGAACTTGCCGCCGAAGGGCTCGAGGTATTTGCTGGCGCGCCACTCCTCGCGCACCTTGCCGAAGATCACGTGCCCGAGCGCCCAGAGGTGCACGGCGGCGAGGACGACCATGCCCGCGCCCGCCACCACCGTGAGCGCGCGGTAGCGCGGGAACACGCCGAGGAGCGCGAGCAGCGGGCCCCAGAAGCCAGCGAGCCCAGGCAGGCCGAGCGAGGCGAGGAGCGCGAGGGCGAAGAGGAACGAAAAGCGCGGCATCTCGGTCGCGAGCCCTCCGAAGCGGCCGATGTCGCGGGTGTGCGCGCGCGCCTCGAGCGCGCCGACGAGCAAGGCGAGCAGGGCTGCGACCGCGCCGTGCACGGCCGTCTGCGCGAGGCTCGCCTGGATGCCTTGCGGCGTCATCGCGCCGATCGCGAGCAACGGCAGGCCCATCTGCGCGATCGAGATCCACGCGACGAAGCGCTTCAGGTCCTGCTGCGCCATCGCGCAGAACGCGCCGAAGACGAGGTTTGCGACGCCAAACGAGGCCATGGCCAGCGCAGCCCACTGCGTGCCCTCGGGGAGCACGCCGACGTTGAGGCGCAGCACGCCGTAGACGCCGAGCCCGACGAGGATGCCGGTGAAGAGAGCGCTCGCCGGGGCCTCTCCTTCTGCGTGCGCATCGAGCAGCGCGCCGTGGAAGGGCACGATCGAAAGGCGCAGGGCGAAGGCGGCGAAGAGCGCCACCCACAGGACCTTCACCGCGTTCCAGCCGAAGATCTGCGCGCCCTTGCCGACCCACGCGACGCGGGCAAGCTCGGGGATCGCCGACGAATGCACGACGTCCTGGCCGCTCGCGAGGTACGTCGGATCGGCGTTCTTCCAGAGCCAAACGGACGCGGCGAGGAGAAGCGCGCTGCTCGCGAGCGACGCGACGAGGAGCTTGATCGACGCGCGCCGCCGCGCTTCACCGCCGCGCAGGCCAGCGAGGAGCGAAGCCGCGACGCCTGCGAGGAGCCAGAACGCCTGCAAGAGGAACAGGTCGTGCGAGACGAGCACGCCGAGCGCGCCCGTGACGACGAGACCGAAGAGGCCGTGATGCGCCGACAGGCGATCACGCAGGGTCAGGCTCGCGACCGCAGCGACGAAGGCGACGAGCGAGGCCGAAGCAACGAGCGCGATCGACAGACCATCGACGCCCAGGAACAGCTCGACGCCGACCGAGGGCAGGAGCGTGGCGCGCTCGATGAACTGCAGTCCGTCGTTGCCGTCGGCGCGCGAGAAGAGCCGGTCGAAGCGCGTGCACAGCCAGCCCGCGAGCGCGAGGTTCGCGCCGTGCGCGATCACGCGCGAGGCGCGCGCACAGGGCGAGGAGCGCACCGACGAGCGGCAGGACGAGCAGCACCGAGAGAGCGTGCCTGCCGAGCGGGCCGAGGCCCTGGGAGCGCTCGGCGTGGATGCCGAGCGCGGCGGGGCGCATGGGCTCGTTGTCGCGGAGCGAGACGGCGTCGGACTCGACGAGGACCTGGCCGTAGACCTCGCGCGCGCGCGCGCCGAGGGTGCGCCAGGTGATGCTCGCGCGGCGCGCTTCACCGGGTGGGATCCTCATGCTCGGGCGGGCGCCCTCGAGCTCGACGGTGATGCCGGGCGGCGTGCGCGGATCGGTGGGCGAGGTACGCACGGCGACGCGGGAGACGTCGAGCGGACCGGTGCCGACGTTGCGAATCACGAAGGCGCCGGTGAAGCCCTCCGGGCTCGGGGAGAGCTCGACGAGCGGCGTGCCGGTCGCGCTCTGCAGCTCGATGCGTCCGTGCTCGTGCGCGCCCTCGTGCGCGCGGGCCGAGGGCGAGAGGACGAAGAAGACGGCGGCAGCGAGGAGCAGGGTGCGGAGGATCTTGGCGTAGATCACGGCGAAGCCTCCGGCGGCGAGGCGGGCCGAGCGGGCTTGCGTGCGAGCATGCGCGCCGGGCCGTCGAGCAGAAGGTCGTCGAGACGATCGGCGAGCCAGGCCGCGCCGCGCGCGATCGCGGTGGCGCCCTCGACGAAGCCCTCGGAGATGCGACGAGCGCCCTGCCCTCGCACGAGCTTCGCGCCAGGGATCTTCTCCTCGTCTTCGAGCCATGTCGCGGCGCGCTTTTCGCCGTAACGACGCCGCGCGAGCCCGCGGACGAAGATCGCGCCGCCGAGCGCGAGCGCCGCGAAGAGCCACCCTTCGGAGACATCGCCCGACAGACCGAGCACGATGGCGAGCCCGAGCGCGCCGAGCGCGAGGACCGTGGGGATGCGTGCAAGGACGCCGGAGGGCTCCTTGACCTTCTTGCCAATCTCCTTGCGGACCGGCGTGCCTGCGAACGCGAGCGCCTCGCAACGAAACAGGATGAACGCGACGAGGACCGCCGCGACGAGGCTCGCGGCGAGGACGAGCATGGATGCACCGCCCTTCGCAGCAGCCGATGCGAGGACCAGGCTTTCGGTGGCGACGACCGCCAGCGCGGCGACCTGGAACCCTTGCGCAGCGCCGGGCAGCACGCGGCCGATGCCGCGGAGCAGGCGCAGATCGCGCGCGTCGTCCTCGTCGATTCCGGCCGCGCGCAGGCCAGCCGCGATGCTGCTCGCCACGAGGAAGAGCGCGCTCATGGCGACGGCCACCGCGCCCGCATGCACCGTCGCCGCGCCCGCAGCACCAGCGCTCGCGACGACGAACCCAAGACCGATCCCGCTCATCGCAGCGCACGCGATGGCCTTGCCCAGATCACGCTGAAGCGCGCCGAGGAGCGCTGCAAGCAAGGCACCGAGCGCCCCCGCGATCGACACCACGCTCCGCGCGGTCGGGCTCATGGCGAAAATGGGATCGAGGCGGGCGAGGAAGTAGACGCTCGAGACGACGGTCCCCAGGTGAACGAACGCCGCGGCAGGCGCGGGCGCGGCGGAGGCGGCCTCGGGCAACCAGGCGAAGAGCGGAAGCTGCGCGCCCTTGGCCGCGATGCCTGCGAAGAGGAGAAGACACGCGAGCGTCACGAGCCCCATCGAGCCCCAGCCTTCCTTCGCGAGCAGCGCGTCTTTCACGATCGGCCTTCCGCCCGCGTCGCGCAGGGTGAGCTGGTCGGTGATCTCGCGAAACGAGATCGTGGGGCCGAGCGGGACGATGACGACCTCCTCGCCTTCGTCGACGGCGACGTGCTCGACCATGGCGGCCTCGTTGCCGTCGCCGCCGACGGTGGCGCCGTCACCGGGGACGATGACGATCGCGTGCACGCCGGCCGGGATCTCCTTGCGAACGAAGGGCGAGGTGCCGAACGCAGGCGGGCTCTGTGCGAGCTGGCCGAGGTCAGCGACGCCGAGGTAGACGCGCGCCCCCGGGAAGCTCGTGAACGTGAGCTGCCCTCTTCGAGCAGCGCGCCTCGCGATGGCGCTCGGATCTCTCGCCGCGCGCTCGCGGGCCTCCTCGCGCTCCTCTTCGTCCTCTTCCTCCTCGATGGGGAGCCTGCCCTCGCCGTGAACGGCCACGAAGCGGGGGCGGTAATCCGAGAGGTAACGCCCCTCGTCGAGCCAGGCGCCGCCCAGGCCCCAGAAGAGCAGCGCTACCGCCGCGAAGATGCCGACGTCACCTGCGCGACCGAGGACAAAGGCGCGCGTGCCGGCGGAGACGCGCGGCGGATCCTGGTAGCGAGCGCCGATGAGCAAGTAGGTCGCGAGCGCAGAGCCCTCCCAGCCAAAGAGCGCGACCGCGAAGTTGTCACCGAGCAAGAGCAAGGAGAGCGCTCCGAGCAGCAGGCTCGAGGAGGCGGCGAGGCGCGCGTAGGCCGTGTCGTCGGAGAGGGCGCGCGCGGCGTGCGCTTGCACGAGCGCGCCAGTGACGAGGGTCGTGACGAGCAGCAGCGCCGAGAGCGAATCGAGGCTGAACGCGAGCGACGCGTCGAGCGATCCGATGCGCAACAAGCTCCACGCGACGTCGTGCAGGTAGCGGCGGTCGGGCGTGAGCGAGGCGAGATGCGCGACATTCGCGACGGCGAAGACGAGCGCGAGCAGCGTCGAGCCGATGGAGGCGCTCGTGGCGATCGCGCGGCGCGCGCCGGGGCGCTTGGGGACGAGGAGCGCGGACGCGGCGGCTCCGAGGAGGAGCGCGAGGGGGATCAGGCCGAGTGGCGTGAGCGGCGCATCAACGTGGGTGAGCTGGCCTGCGAGCTCGGACATCGGGTGGGCGCAGGATGTCGCACCTGGGATGGGGCGCAAAGTTTGTGCAGGCAATTACGGCGCTGCACGTCCTGGACTTGCTCGGCCTGCCGGCGCCTTCGCCCTCGCCGCCCATTGCATGAGACCAATGGCGTTCTCACTTCGACGAATGCATTGGATTGTCTCCCCAGACCCTCCAATCACGCCGCGCTTCAGGGCTCGCCCTTCACCTCGCCGACCTCCATCTCGAGCGCCTCTCCGAGCGCGTCGCGCAGCGCCGAGAGCGCCCGCGCCGCGCGTGATTTCACGGTCCCGAGCGGGATGTTCTCGCGCTCGGCGATCTCGGGGTACGTCAGGCCCTCGAAGAATGCGGTCTCCAAGGTTGCGCGCTGCGCGTCCGGCAGCGCTCCGAGCGCCTTGCGCACCGTGTGGCGCTCGTACTCGGTCCACGTGGCCGTCTCCGGATCCACCACCGGATCGTTCGGCGTGTGGCGCAGCTCGTCGTCGGTGATCTGCGCCCGCCGCATCCGGCGTCGCGCGCGGTCGAGCGAGAGGTTACGCACCGTCGTGATGAGCCACGCGACCACCGTCCCCCGCTCGGAACGGTACTGATCCGCGCGCTCTACCACCGCGACGAACGCGTCGTGCACAACGTCCTCGGCCTCGACCTCGTCGCGCACGATCTTCAGCGCCAGACCGAAGGCCATCGCGGCGTATCGGTCGTAGATCTCCGCGATGGCTTCGTCGTCCCCCTCGCGGATGCGGGTCATCGCACGCGCGTCCAGCGCGTCTCGCTCCGCCCGGCTCTGACGCCCACCCCCCGTCATGCTGACGGCCTAACGAAAGATGCTGGCACCGGCAACGTCAACCGTTTTGATCCGGAGCGCCCTCGCCCAGCGTGGCCCTGCGCAAAAGCGTCCACAGCTCCGTGCGCCCCTCCCCCGTCACCGCCGAAAACCCCACCACCTTCCGCCCAACCTGCCGCCCGATCGCCGAGAGCGCCGCCTGACGCGACGAGCTGCCCACCTTGTCCACCTTGGTGGCCACTACGACAATCTGCACCGGCCGGCGCGTCGCGTCGCGCGCCTCCTCCACGAACTGCACGAGATCGAGATCGTCCTGCTCGACACCGCGACGCGCATCGACGAGCAGCACCACCGCCGCGAGCGTCACGCGCGTGCGCATGTAGCCCTCGATCAGATCCTTCCACGACGCCGTCTCGGCCTTCGAACGCTTGGCGAAGCCGTAGCCCGGCAAGTCGACGAGATGAAAGACCGCCCCGTCGCGCGCGCGCGCCTCGAAGAGGTTGATCTGCCGCGTCACGCCGGGCGTCGCGCCCGAGCGCACGAGGTTCTTGCGCTCGACGAGCGCGTTGATGAGGCTCGACTTGCCCACGTTCGACCGACCCGCGAACGCGATCTCGGCCATCGCCGGCGCAGGCAGCGAGGTGCCAGGACCGGCGCCCGCGACGAACGAGGCGTCGATGATCTGCTTCGGATCGAGGTTCGCCTTGGGCTTCGGCTTGGGCTCGGCGCTCTTCGCGCCGTCCTTCTTCGCGCCGTCCTTCTTCGCGCCCGCCTTCTTCGCACCCTCACCGCGGGCCGGCGCGCCGCCGGCTCGAGCCTTCTGCGGCGCACGCTTGTCGCTCACGGCACCTTCCCCGGTTCGAACGTCGGACGGCACTCGTCGCACTGGCAGAGCGAGCGCAGGTAGCGGAACGTGTAGATGCCCGTGTCGTGGCGATCGCCCCAGGTGAACTGCAGCGCGTAGTTGCCCACCTGCTGGATGTCGCGAATGTCGAGGTCGCCCCCTGGCACGTACTTGATCTCCCCGCCGTGTCCCTGGCACACCGCGCACGGGCAGTAGCCGCGCAACGTCTCGTGCGGCAACACGCTCTTGTGCCCGTCTGCCCACTCGATGTTCATGACCCGCGCGCCGTGGGGGGCCTTGACCATCGTGGGGGTGATCTTCAGATCGCCCGTCATGCGCCTGTCTCCTCTTGCGGCGCTAGCATGGCACAAAGACCGCGGCAAAGCGTGAGCGGTAGGAGGCGGAAGCGAAGACGCATGCGAAGGTTCTGGATCGTCCTGTACACGGTGACGGCCGTCCTTCACGTGCCCTTCGCCATCGGCCTCCACGAAGTGCTGCGACGCGCCGGCGCCCCCGCGCCCGTCCTCATCGCGATCGCGGTCGCCGCGATCCTCGTCGCCCTCTTCTGGGGTCGCGTGCGCCTCGTGGCGTACGATCGGCCGGTATCGACGCTGCGACGCCTGCTCGTCGAGGAGCCGTACTTCGCCCACTGGTGCGCGACGCTCGTCACCCTGCCCTTCGCGCTCGCAGGCGGCCTCGTCGCGCTCGCGCTGAGCCCGTTCCTTCCCCCAGGCGCGAGCCCGTCCGTCGGTATGATCCTCGCGGGCGGCTATTGCGCTGGGCTCGCCCTCGCGCTCTGGGGCGTGATCGTGCGGCGGCGCTGGGTCCGGGTGAGGACCGTCGACGTGCCCATCGCGGGTCTGCCCTCGGCCTTCGACGGCTACCGCATCGCGCACCTGTCCGACCTGCACATCGGCTCGCTCAACCCACGCGAGCAGGCTGAAGGGTGGGTGCGTCGCGTGAACGCGCTCGACGTCGACCTCGTGGCCCTCACCGGCGATTACGTGACGAGCGGCGTCGGCTTCCACGGGGACATCGCGGCCATCATCGGCGCCATGCGCGGCAAGGACGGCGTGATCGCGGTGATGGGCAACCACGACTATTTCGGCGACGGCGATCCGCTGATCACCCTGCTGCGCAACGAGCGCGTCACCGTGCTGCGCAACGAGCGCACGCTCGTCGAGCGCGGCAACGAGCGGCTCGTGATCGCCGGCCTCGACGACACCTGGACGCGGCGCGCGAACATCCGCAGGGCGCTCGACGGCCACGACACGCGCACGCCGCTCGTGGTGCTCGCCCACGATCCGCAGCTCTTCCCCGAGCTCGCGCGCCGGGGCGCCTCGCTCGTCTTGAGCGGCCACACGCACTGGGGCCAGGTCGCAGTGCCGTTCATGTCCACGCGCTACAACCTCTCGACGCGCGCCTACCGCTACCACGCGGACATCTACAAAGAGGGCGACGCGACGCTCTACGTCCACCCGGGCCTCGGCACCACCGGCCCCCCGGTGCGCCTCGGCGTCGCGCCCGAGATCACGGTGCTTCGCCTGCGTCCAAAGGGAGCGTAGCGGAGCGCGATCCCACCTCGCGGAAGACCTCGGCCTCGGCCAGCGCGCGCACGACGGCGGCGCCCTCCTCGAAGGGCGTCATGGGGCGCGTGCGATCTTCGACGCAGGAGAGGAAGTGCTCGATCTCCACCGCGAGCGGCTCGCGCCACGCGACGCGGATCTCCTCCTCGAGCTGTCCGCCTTCGCTTCGCGCCACCACGATGCGATCGGGCGCGCGCACGTCGTCGAGCACCGCCGTGCGCGCACTGCCCACGACGACGATGCGCCGCTCCTTCGAGGGATGCGCGCGCGACAGCTCGATGCGCGCCGTGATCCCCTTCTCGGTGCGCGCGTGCAACACGACCGGATCTCCCCCCGCAGCCGTCACGGCCTCGATGGCGGGAAATCCGCGCGGGTCGAGCGCATGCAGAACGGAGAGATCGTGCGGCCCGAGAGACCACAGCGCCGACACGGTCCGATCTCCGCGTATCGACAGCCGCGCCGCGCCGAGATGTCGAACCTCGCCGAGATGCCCCTCCTCGACTAGCGCGAGCAGGCGCCGCACCGCCGGGTGATAGCGGAGCAGATGCCCCACCATGCCCACGCGCCCCGTCGCCGCCGCGCGCGCCGCGCACACGTCCGCCTCCGCTGCCGTGAGCGCGAGAGGCTTCTCCACGAGCACATCCATGCCCGCCTCGATCGCCGCGAGCGCCACGTTCGCGTGCGTGGGCGAGGGCGTCGCGATGACGACGGCGCGCGCGCCAGCCTCGATCGCCTCCTCGAGCGTCGCGACGATCCGCGCCGACGGGGGCGCATGGGCGCGGGCAAACTCACGCCGCGCGGGGCTCGTGTCCGCGACGGCGACGAGCTCTGCGAGCGGACTGTCGCCCAGCGTGCGGAGCAGGTTCTGTCCCCAGGCGCCGCAGCCGATCAGCGCCACGCGCACGCTCACGCCAAGTAGGCTCCGAGGCCGCGGAACCTCCGGTAGCGATCCTCGACCAGCTCCTCGGGCGAAAGGCCGTCGAGCGACGTGAGGGTCGTCCACAGCGTCGCGTCGAGCATGCGCGCCGCTGCGTCGTGATCCTGGTGCGCGCCGCCCGTGGGCTCCTCGACGATGCCGTCGACCA
>Ga0307412_10001330_pt1 | contig 13826 bp, 10 predicted proteins | sample DK1Cmetagenome_3_FD_203823 | JGI IMG/M metagenome (GOLD analysis project Ga0307412, IMG submission 203823) | Maize rhizosphere microbial communities from greenhouse at UC Davis, California, United States - DK15-C-1 | ecosystem: Host-associated > Plants > Roots > Rhizosphere > Soil | place: USA...
AAATATTTTTCAACATATAATTTTCCGAAAGCTTCACCCAAAGTTCCGTTGATAAGCTCATATCCTCTTTTGTTAAGGGCTCTTTGCTCTTGTTGGCCTCTTAAATATTTGCCATAAAAAGCAAATTTCATATCACCTAACTTTTCGCTTAAATAAGAAGAACTTCCGTGGATCATGTGGAATTTAAGATAATCTTTAATCACAGGAAGATTTTTCTCACTCACCAATTCGTCGAATTTTTTATAATAACCAATTTCCCCGATGATTACTTTATCTGAACTTACCCCTACTTTTTTAAGGTAAGCCGGAAGATCAACACCTTTTACCAATGTTTTAAGCTCAGCCATTGTTTTTGGATTGTACTGAAGCGTATTGTCGCGGCTTTGTTCGTTTGTCAAATAAGTCTTAGCAATGCTTTTTTCGTAATCAACGATTCCTTTTGCAGCAGCATCAGCATTTTTGTAACCTAACTCCTTTAACATTGAAGCTACATATTTCTGGTATTCTGCAAGGGCTTCCGTATTTTTTTCGTTTACTTTCTGATAATAATCTCTTCCTAAACCAAGAGAAGCATTTCCTAAGTAAACCGCATTCATTTTAGAATCTTTCAAATCTGCATCAATTCCCCATCCGTAAAAAGTATTTTCACCTTCTTTTGTAACGGAAGTCAAATAATTCTGAAGATCATTAAGATTTTTGATCGCATCAATTTTGCTGATATTTTCCTGAATAGGCTTTATTCCGTCTGCATTTCTCTTCTGCATGTTCATGTATGTAGCATACAGATCCTGGATTTTTTTCCCTTCAGTTCCGTCGGCGAACTTATCCTTCAAAAGAGAATTTAGGATCGTCATAGAATTGTTGTCTGTATCATCAGCCAGTTTGTTGAAACTTCCCCATGTTGGTTTATCAGAAGGAATTTTAGCTGTTTTCATCCAGGTTCCACTCACATAGTTGTAAAAATCATCCTGAGGACGAACCGATTTATCCATCAGGCTAATATCCAGGCCTTTGTCTGTAGTTGCCACTGCTGTTTTAGAAGAAGTAGCCTGAGCGTTCACTGTATTTTGTGAACAAATCCCTGCTAATAAAAACAAAGAAAGCGTAAGTTTTTTCATTATAATTATAATTTATACAATATGTATATTTTTTTTACAATTCGTTACGGGAAGATTAATTTTTTTAGAAAAAGTGCTTAAACATTGATTTCCAGAAACTTTAAATAACAAAAATTTATTCTGAAATTAAAATTCCCACCAAATCCTGAATGACTTTTTGTGAAACAAAATACATAAAATCCAACCGATCCAGATGAGGCATGTATAACTTGGAGGTCACCACTTTATCATTTACTCTGATGGTATAAAAAACCGTTCCTACCTCTTTCCCGTCCTCCCCTTTTCCGGGGCCTGCAACACCTGTGGTCGACAACGAAATATTGGTGTCAAATAATCCCTGACAACCTTCCGCCATTTCTGTCGCAACCTGTTCGCTTACAACGGTAAACTCATCAATGGTTTCTTTTTTAACCTTCAAAATGTCAATCTTCTTTTCCGTGGCGTAGGTCACAATTCCTCCTAAAAAGTACTTTGAACTTCCTGAATTTGAAGTGAGCATTTTTGCTAACTCTCCTCCCGTACAGCTTTCTGCTGTGGAAATTGTCATTTCTCTTTCGCTCAGGATTTCGCCAAGAATTTTTTCTATTTTATCTTCGGAAGTTGCGATAACATTATCTTTAATTAAAGGAAGAAGTTTCTGGATTTCCTCCTCCAATTGTTGCTGTAGAACGGTTTCATCACTACCTGTTGCCGTTAATCTCAACTTCACACGGGTTCCGACCGGAAGATAAGACAACGCTAAATTTTCAGGCAGGGCAAGTTCCCAATTTTCAATGGTATCTGCTAAAATACTTTCCGGAATTCCTACAACGGAAACTATTCTTGTCGAAATATAATTTAGCTTAAATTTTTCCTGTAAATAAGGAATTATCTGGTCTTTTATCAATGGTTTTACCTCGTAAGGAACACCTGGAAGGCTGAATAACAATTTTCCATCCTGTTCCATCATCATGCACGGCGCGGTTCCGTAATGATTTTGAAAAACTGTGGATTTTGTAGGAACAAAAGCTTGTTCGCGGTTTCTTTCGAGGATTTCGAGACGGCCGCGTTTTTCCATATAATTTTTAAGGTGATTAAAAGTAACATCGTCCAAAGCAATTTCGTCATTGAAAAATTCGGCGATGGCTTTTTTGGTTTTATCGTCTCTGGTCGGGCCCAAACCACCTGTTGTAATAATCAGATCGCCGGTTTCAAGAGCAGATTTCAGAGTATTTTTTATCGTTTCAATTTCATCCGAAATGGTGAAAATTTGTGAAACTTTTATGCCAATATTTTTGAGTTCGGCCGCGATAAAATTAGAATTAGTATCCACCGTATTTCCTGAAAGAATTTCATCACCTATAGTAATCAGAACAGCATTTTCCATATATTAATCTTCGAAAAAAATCTTTTACAAATGAAGGAAAAATCTACGTGACAAGCAATATAAATTAATCTTTTTCTATCTTAAAGACAATCTAAATTTATTGAGCATATTGCTAAAACGACAACAACCTAGCCCAGATTGCAGCGACATCCTTTTTCTGAATTGGCTTTGAAAAAAAGCATTGGCGAAAAAGATATAGCGGAAAGCTGGAAATAGCTCCTAAAAATAAATAATAAAGCCGTTGAAATCTTTCCTTCGAAACGTAAATTTATATTAAAATTTTAATTATGCTTTACCCAGATCAATTCATCTGTATTGTACCCGATTTTTCTGGCCTTTTCTAAAAAGCGTTGTCTGATGCTTTCGGGGATTTCCGTAGTTCTGGAAAGGATCCAAAGGTATTTTACACTATTTCCCGCCACAAGAGCATACTGATAATTATCATCGATATCGATCACATTATAGCCGGACCAGATGGGTTTAAAAAAAGAAACTTTTAAACGTGCTTCGGTTTTATCATTAACAAATTTCGCTTCTCCTACTGATTCTTTCCATTCCTTTTTTTCGTAATTATATCCTCTGTTCTGAACGCGGATAGAGCCGTCGGGATTTTGCGAATAATTGGCTGTTACGTTATCCAAATTCCGTTCAAATTTATAATCAAAACGGGCAATTTCATACCATTTTCCTAAATATTTTTCTGCATTGAAATGTTGTACTGCTTTTGCACCTTTTGGAATCCCCGCCGAACATGAACTGAATATCAGTAATCCCAAAACCCCCAATGAAACTGGAATTGCAATTTTTTGAAGCGTTTTCATAATAGAATATTTTGTATGGTTAATACGAAAATATTCAAAAATAATGCCTTAAAATTTTTAAGCTAAATATAATTTTTGATGAATAGTTTTATGAAAAAACTTTCAGAAAATTATCTTTAAAGCTGCCGGAAACTTCAATTTCGGTATTGTCTGAAAGGGTTGCGGTACCGCTTTTGTGGTAAGATTTCACAAAATTCGTATTAATAATATGCGAGCGGTGAACCCGTACAAAAGGGCTTTCCAGGAGGTCGTCGAAATGTTTTAAAAACCTGCAGACCATTTTCCTGGAGCCATCCGTAATATAAACCTGCGTGAAATTTCCGTCTGCCTGAAGTCGCACGATATCCTCCGTTTTCACCACATCGAAACCCTGAAGCGTCGGAAGGATAAGCTGTTGTTTTTCAGGTTTTAATTTTAAATTTTCGAGAAGAATTTTATTGCGGTTGAGTTCGTCCTTTTTTTCAATGCTTTCCGCCACTTTATTTACAGCCACAATAAGCTCTTGAATATCAATTGGTTTCAAAATATAATAGCTGGCGGATTTGTTGAGGGCCTGCAAAGAATATTGGGAAAATGCTGTAACAAAAATCGTTTCATAAGAGAAATCCTTTGTCGCTTCCAACACATCAAAGGCATTACCGAACGGCATTTCCACATCCAAAAAGACCAATTGAGGCTGTTTTTCCGCGATCAGAGGAACGGCATCCTTAATATTTTCCGCTTCGCCCAAAATCTCAATTTGCGGACAGTATTTTGTGAGATAGTTTCTCAAAACATCTCTTGCAATGATTTCGTCGTCTACGATTACGGATTTTATTTTCATAGGTCAGGTTTTAGGTGATAGATTTTAGGTTGCAGTTAAATAATGTCTATTTTAAAGGTTAAGGTTAAGATTGAGGCTAAGGTTAGCAATTCACTTATTGACAAATTTATAGCTGATTTCCACAAAAACTCCTGCTCCATTTTTCTTATCTGTAATCTTGCATTGGATATCCTGATTGTACAAATCGTTTAGCAACGCGATTCTTTCAAGGGTATTTTTCATACCACGTCCTTCCCTTGTTTTTTGGTGCTGCGTTTTCTGTTTTTTGCTTTCTTCAATTCCAATGCCGTTATCTTCAATCGTAATTTTTAAGTATTGGTTACTTTTTTGAAAGTTTAATTTTAAAAATCCTTTCGTCGTTCTGTAACGAAGCCCGTGCCAGATTGCATTTTCCAGGAAAGGCTGCACAAGCATTCCCGGAACCTGTAAGCTTTGTGTGTTGAGGTTTTCATCAGCCTCAATTTTATAATCAAATTTGTCTGCAAAACGTGTTTTTTCTAAAGCCAGGTAATTTTGCAGCAGATCCAATTCTTGCTGAAACGGGATAAAATCTTCTGTAGAATTTTCCATGACGCCACGCATCAGCTTTGAGAATTTGGTTAAATACTGATTGGCTTCCAGTTCATTATTCGTTGCAATGAATTGATTGACACTATTCAAACTATTAAAAATAAAATGCGGATTCATCTCACGGCGAAGCGATTGAAGAGCAATTTTTTTATTCTTAATCTGAACTTTTTTCAAAGTCCTGAAAATAAATATGATTAAACCTGTTAATAAAATCAGAGCTCCAATCAGGCTGTAATTGAATATATTTTTTTTCCGGATTAATTCATCTTTTAATTCTCTTTCCTTTTCAAGCTGAGCAATTCTCTGCTCCGTATCTTCTAAAATTTTACTATCTATCAGACTTCTGTCCTTAGAAACCAGATCCGGCAATTTCCCAATAAAATCCCTGTACAACTGCACCGAAGCGTCCGTATTTTCGGAAACACTGTACAGACTGTCCAGTTTTTTCACAATTTTCTGAGCTTCTAGGGTGTGACCTTTTTCGAGGGCAATTCCGTAGGATTTTTTCAACAGGCTGATGGCTTCTCCGGCATCGTTTTTCTTTATATAAATATCCGCAAGCTCCTGAATCTGTTCAACTTCCTTTTGTGAATTTTCTTTTACAAAATCTTCTTTCAGCACTTTCTTTTTGGTATCAATCGCTTTATCAAAGTTCTTATTTTCAACATAAAAATCAGTAAGTTTCTGGTTGATTTCCAATGCCTGCTGCGGTGCTTCTTTTTTAGAAATCTTATAAGCATTATTCAGATTTTCCTCGGCCTTTGGGATATCTTTCTGCTGAATATTCACATCTGCCATCTGGCTGTAGCTTGCCGCCAAATCGCCCTTGTCATTTTCTTTCTGAGTAATTTCAATATTTTGTTGGATCGCCTGTGCTTTGAGCTCCGGAGAAGTTGATGAAAGTCTCGTGGCGTCGTTGGAATTTACCGCTCTGCTTTTAGAATAGCTTACTTCCGCAGCACGGTTGTAGTTGTAAATGGCCGGCGTTATTTTATTCTGTTTTTCCTGTGATTGGGCTAATTTTCTACTTACTTTCTCAATATTGACTTTATCATTTAATTTCTCGTAAATACTTTTGGCTTTGATGTAATATTCTTCACTTTTTGAAAAATTCCCGTCATTGAAAAATGTTTCCCCGATATTGTAATAAGAATCTGCCTGTGCGGATTCATTTTTTGTATCAACTGCTTTTTTTAGTTTTCTGCTCTGAGTCTGAACTTCCTGCACAACCGTGTTCTCCTGAGAATACAGTTTATTCCCAAAAATCATTAGCAAAAAGACCACAAAAAGTTGAAACATTTTCATAAAACAAAGATATACATATATATAGTCTGCCCAAAACTATTCACCAAGTGAAACGAGTGTTTTACCAAGTTCCGGATCAAATCCTTTTCAGCTTGAAATTATGTAACAATTTAGAAATTCCATTTGTTATCTTTGTCAGAATCACCAAAATAAAAACTTAGCTATGAAAAAAAAATATTACGTATTACTGATAGGTTTACTTTCCATTAATACCATATTAAAGGCGCAGACTTATATTCAGAATGTAACAGTGGTAGATGTTATTAATCAAAAATTAATTCCTAATCAAACCGTTGTTATTAAGAAAAATATTATTTCTGAAATTAAATCCGCTAAAAAAATAAAAATTCCTGAGAATGCAAATATTATTAAAGGCGAAGGAAAATTTCTACTCCCGGGAATGACGGATGCACACGTTCATTTTTTCCAAAGCGGTGGTTTATATGCAAGGCCGGACGCGTTGAATTTAACAAAGCATTCTCCGTATGAAAAGGAAATTGACTGGGTTCAGGAAAATATGGAGGATTTCATGCAACGCTATCTGAAATCGGGAATTACTTCCGTTGTAGATGTTGGTGCGACGTATAATTTCCTCAGTCTTAAGAATTCTTTTGCCCAAAAACCGAATCTTCCGTCAGTGTATATGGCAGGCCCACTTTTAACGACTTATGAGCCTGATGTATTTAAAAATCTGGATAAAAATGAACCTTTCAAATTGGTGAAAACAGAGGAAGACGCAAGAAAATATGTCCGCGAGCAGCTTCCTTACAAGACCAATTTTATCAAGATCTGGTACATCGTTCTGGAAAGTGGAAAAGACCTTGAACCCGGTGCCAGAAAACATGAGCCGCTCATAAAAGCAATTATTGACGAATCCCACAAAAACAACCTGAAAGTGGCTGTTCATGCAACGGAAAGGATTACAGCACAAATTGCGGTACAAAACGGCGCCGATTTTCTGGTGCATAATGTAGAAGACGAAATTGTTTCTGATGATTTTGTGAAATTATTAAAAGCAAAAAAGACTGTTTTAAGCCCTACATTGATTGTTTCGGATAATTATGATAAAACATTCGGGCAAAAAATGAACTACAGCAGCTACGAATTGGAAAATTCAAATCCGGAAACGATCGGTTCTATTTATGACCTGAAGCATCTGGAAAATTCTGCGGATTCTGTGATGATTAAAAAATATAAAGCAAGATACAATCTTCCGCAGGTGAATGCTTACAACTCAAAAGTGGATTCTGTAAGAAGTGTAAATCTCAAAAAACTTTCTGACGGTGGCGTTACCATCGCAGCAGGAACCGATGCGGGAAATATCGGAACCCAACATGCCACCTCATTTCTCACAGAGCTGAAAGCAATGAAACAAAGCGGAATGAGCAATTGGCAGATTCTACAGTCGGCCACAATTAACCCTATGAAAATTTTTAATAAAGAAAATACTTTGGGAAGCGTTTCTGTGGGGAAAATTGCAGATTTGGTTTTATTAGATTCAGATCCTACGGAAAATTTAGAAAATATTACAAAGATTAATATGGTTTTTAAAGAAGGTCAGGCTTTAGATCCCGGCAATATTGTAAAAACGACTCCTGAAACATTAGTAAAACAACAATTAAACGCTTATAATGCAAGAAATATAGATGCTTTTGTAGAACCGTATGCAGAAGATGTTGAGTTGTATTATTTTCCGAATAAATTGATAAGTAAAGGAAAAGATGCTATGATAAAGGATTACGGCGAAATGTTCAGTAAACTTCCGGATCTTCATTGTGAAATAAAAAGCAGAATCATTGATGGAAATTATGTCATTGATAAAGAAAGCGTTACCGGAATGGGTAAGCAAAAAATAGAAGCAACTGCGATCTACGAAATCAAAAATAATAAGATTTCGAAGGTTTATTTTTTACCATAATTAAAAATCAAATTTAAATAGTATAAAAGACAGCTTTCGGGTTGTCTTTTTTTGTGATCAATTTCACCAAGTCAAACTTGCCATTCACCAAGTCTTCAGAATTTCAGCTTTCAATCGTGGTAATTTTACTTTAGAAATTTAAAATTAAAACAAAACATTATGAAGTTGAAACATTTTTTATTGATCGGATTATTATCATTTGGAAGTCTTATCAATGCACAGGAAATTAAAAAAAACGCAATTGAAGTAACGGGTGTTGCAGAAATGGAAGTAGAACCGGATGAAATTATTTTCAATATCGGAATAAAGGGCGACAACAAAAATCAGCTCGCCGATAATGAGAAACTTTTATTTGAAACTTTAAAAAACAGCGGAGTGAAAAATGAGGACATTAAATTCAAAACGATGTATCAAAATATTTACTCTAAAACAAAGATTTTTACGAAAAATTTTCAGTTTAAGGTAAACAAAAAAGCGGACATTGGTAATCTGTTTGAAAATCTAAATCAAAAGTGGATCACCAACCTTAACATCGCGGAAATTAAGAATACAAAAATCGCTGACTTCAGAAAAACGGTGAAGATCAATGCTCTAAAAGCAGCTAAAGAAAAAGCAGATTATCTATTGGAGAGCATCGGTAAAAAAGTAGGAAATCCTCTTGAAATCGTGGAAATAGAAGATTACACAAGCGACATGATCCTTCCCGTAGCGTATAAAAGCAGGGCTGCCAATGTGCAATTGGAAGCCGCCGACTCAGGAGTGGATTATTCTTTTGACAATATCGAAAATATCAAGCTAAAATACAGCATTAAAACAAAATACGAAATCCTTTAAACACAAGAAATCATGACAACTATTAAAATTTTAGCTTTAACAATGGGAGTTTCAACGCTTTTTGGCGCACAAAATCCTCCGAAATACCAATGTAATGAATCATCCCGAAGAACGATTGTACAAAATAATGTAAAGCCTTCAGAAACAATTAGTAAAGAAAATAAAATTCAGGTTGCATTGCTTCTGGATACTTCCAACAGTATGGACGGATTGATTGATCAGGCGAAATCCAGGCTCTGGAATATCGTGAATACATTAACTACTTTAAAGTACAGCGGACAGGCCCCTCAAATTGAAATTGCTCTTTATGAATACGGGAACGACGGGCTAAAGGATGAAAATTATATCCGACAGGTCGCACCATTGACTCAGGATTTAGATTTAATTTCGGAAAAACTGTTTGCATTGAGGACCAACGGAGGCAATGAATATTGTGGCGCGGTAATCCGTGATGCTTCGATAAATCTGAACTGGGATGGAAACGAGAAAAGTATGAAGCTGATTTATATTGCAGGAAACGAGGCTTTTGATCAGGGGAAAATCAATTATAAAGAGGTAATCTCGAGTGCAAAAAGGAAAAATATTTATACCAATACCATTTTTTGCGGCGATAGGAATGAAGGTATTCAAACTTTCTGGCAAAACGGGGCTTCTTTGGGTGACGGAAAGTATTTTAATATCGACAGCGACAGGAAAGTTATTTATATCGAAACCCCTTATGACGTAAGGATTTCCGAATGTAATGCAAAGCTGAACGACACTTATATTTACTACGGAAACCGAGGTTCAGAATATAAAGCCAAACAGATTGTTCAGGATAAAAATGCCGAAATACAGTCTGTCTCCAATGCCGTTGAAAGAACAGTTGCCAAGTCCAAGAAAAATGCCTACAAAAATGATCACTGGGATCTGGTAGACAAAGTGGAGAAAGATAAAAATTATATTTCAAGCATCAAACAGGAAGAGCTTCCTTCGGAATTGAAGGGAAAAAGCAGTGCTGAAGTCCAGAAAATTGTTGTTCAGAAATCGGCGGACCGGGATAAAATTCAAAAAGAGATTGAAGAGCTTTCTAAAAAGCGTCAGGATTTTATCGATAATGAGATGAAAAAAAGAGGAAGTGCAGATTCTGATGATCTTGGAAAGGCTATTGAAAAGTCAATTCTTGAGTTGGCGAAGAAAAACGGCTACAGTTCGTAATTGTTAGAATATATTGGTGATTCGGGATTCCGGGTCGCCAATTTTTTTGGTTAATTAAATATTTGGTGAAATGGTGATTTAGGTTTCGGCGGCTTCCCCGCCGAAACCTAAATCACCTCCCGAATTTAAAATATCTTGATAAAGGATGTTTTTTTCCTTTCATAAAGAGCGATGCCATTTCCATTCCCGTCACAGAAAACGTAATCCCATTTCCGCCAAAGCCTAACACAAAAAACGAATTTTTAAACTTTTTATGTTCGCCGATGTATGGAAGCCCGTCTTTCGTTTCGCCGAAAGTTCCTGCCCAGACAAAATCTGTATGAAAATGATAATCGGGTTTTATTTTCTTTAGAACTTTCAGAATTTCTTTCTCTTTTTTATCAAGGATTGCATCGCGTTTTTTGGCGTCGGAAAAATCCTCATCACCACCTCCGATCAATACTCGTCCATCGTCGGTTGTCCGCATGTACATATAAGGTTTTGCGGTATTCCAGACTAGTGTATTGGTGATATTTTTGAATTTCTTTTTATCAATTTCAGAAACGATGGCATAAGTACTTTTTAAATTAACAAAGTTTTCTTTGATTAAAGATTTACTTTCATATCCTATACAATAGATAATTTTTTTAGCTTTAATCTGAAATCCGGAATCAACGGTAATCAAATTATATCCTTTACCATATTCGACATTTATCATTTCTGTTTTATCGAAAATTTTTAAGCCTTTTTTAATATTTAATTTAAATAATTCATGGGCAAAATGAAACGCGTCAATACTTGCGCCTTGTTTTGAAACAATTCCTCCGTACGTATTTTCAAATCCGAATTCTTTATAAACTTTATCGGCATCGAGCCATTTTACATTAAAACCAACATCTTTTCTGGCTTTATATTCCTTTTTCAACCACTCAACATCTTTCTTGTTTGAAGCAAAATACAGTGATTTCTTTCTCTTAAATCCCGAACCTGATTTAATTTCTTCCGACAGCTTCTCAATTGTATCTATCGAATCCGAGCATGCTTTATAGCTTCTGACCGCGCCTGTTTTACCAATTTTTTCAATTAAATAAAAAAGAGGAACATCAATTTCGTATTGCAGCATTGAAGTCGTTGCCGAAGTGCTTCCATTGCAGAGTTCCCGTTTATCGATCACTATTGTTTTATAGCCGTCCGCTATCATCTGATGGGCAATTAAGCTTCCCGTAATTCCGCCCCCTATAATTAAAACATCACATTCTTCATTTGATTGTAAAGATGGATAAGATCCCAGTAATCCGTTTTTTAAAAGCCAGAATGGTTCATTCGATTTAAGGTTCATTAGTAATTTTTTTCAATACAATCAATAATTACGCCTTTTTCATTCGTTAAAAATTAAATATTGGTTTAATTTTTGTTTTCTGAGATAAATCAAACCACACTAAATATTAAAATATGATAACGATTATTCCAGAAGCTCCGGAGAATGTTGCGGCATTCAATGCAACGGGAGAAGTGACGAAAGAAGATTTCGAAAACCTTGTAATTCCTCATGTAAAAGAGAAAGTAGACCAGTTCAATGAACTGAATTATCTGCTTTATCTGGATACGGATCTGGATAATTTTACAATGGGAGCATGGTTGGAAGATGTGCTTTTAGGATTAAAAAACCTGGCAAAGTGGAACAGAGCCGCTATTGTCACGGATAAGGAAGGTGTACAGAATTTCACTGATATATTCAGTGTTCTGATGCCTGGAGAATTCAAATCTTTTCCAAAAGAAAACCTTTATAATGCCCTTTACTGGTGCAAAAACGGCAATGAAGTAGAGGCTTAACATTTTTTATTTATTAAAGAGAAAGAGAAGCAAAATATGCTTCTCTTTTTTATTATTTGTCACATGAAATACCTTCTACAGCTATTTTCTCTTTGTCCGCCGCTTGTGAACCGTACAAACTCTTATATCTCAAGGCAATAACAAGACCAATCAACGTCATTCCCACCCCTACTAATGAAGGATAATTGAATGAATAGCCGTGTTCCAGAGGAATACCACCCAAGAATGCACCCATTGCATTGGCAATATTAAAAGCTGCCTGCATAAAAGCCGCCGCCATCATTTCGCTTTTCGGTGCTGCTTTCATCATCATGATGTTAATCGGTGCCGCTACAGACATGGATAAAGCTCCACAGATAAACGTAAGCGCCAACGCAATATTCTGATATTCAGAAAGGAAAAATACTCCTGTAAGAGAAATCATCATTAAAAACAACAATAAAGCACACGTTTTTTCTGGGCTCAGCCTGTCCGACAAATATCCTCCGACTAAATTCCCGACAACCATTCCCCCACCGGCAAGAATCATGACATAAGCCATCTGACTTTCTTTAATTCCCGAAATCACCGTCATTAAAGGTGTTATATAGCTGAACCATGTGAAAAGTCCACCAAAACCGATCGCTGTAATCATCAATACAAACCATGCCTGTTTTCTCTTCAAAAACTTCAGCTCTTCCATAAAATGGGTATCCTGATTGGCGTTCAAAACAGGAAGCCAAAGCTTTAAAAACAGTAATGCCAATAATCCGATTACCGCGACAATCGCAAAATACCATCGCCAGTGAAAAGTATGCCCGATATACGTTACCAAAGGAACCATAGCAAGATTGGCGATCGTAAGCCCCGTAAACATCAGTGAAATATAAAAAGCTTCTTTCCCTTTACCCGCCATTCTCGTCGCCACGACAGTTCCCACGCCGAAAAATGCCCCGTGCGGAAGCCCGGATAAAAACCTGATGACCAACATTGTTGAATAATCCGGTGCAATAGCAGATAATCCATTAAATAAAGTAAAGATTATCATCAAAACCATTAATACTTTTTTCGGTGGATACTTTACAGCATATCCAATAAGGATGGGCGCTCCGATCACTACTCCTAAGGCGTATGCAGAAATCAAATGTCCAGCTTCCGGAATTGTTATCTGTAAGCTTTTGGCTACATCCGGCAACAGCCCCATGATGGTAAACTCCGTAGTTCCTATTCCCAGACCACCAATGGCCAGCGGTATTATTCTTTTATCAATCCCCATTATTTTATCGTAATTTTAAATAAGGTTAAACGTTTACTCAAAATTTTAAAATGCAAATTTAAATTAATTATTTTAAATAGAAATAAAAACAAAATCGCTCCGTTGAAAGAGCGATTCTATATTTTAATGAATATGTTTTTCTGCGTGGTAAGAGCTTCTCACAAGAGGTGAACTCTCAACATGCCTGAATCCCAAGCTTCTTGCAAAATCCCCGAACTCATCGAATTCTTCAGGAGTAATGAATTTTTTTACAGGCAAATGTTTTTTAGTCGGCTGCAAATATTGCCCCATCGTAATAACATCCACATTAGCATTTCTGATGTCTTCAATCGTCTGGAAAACTTCATCTCTGGTTTCTCCTAATCCAAGCATTACTCCGGTTTTCGTTCTTCTTTGCCCGGCTTCTTTCAGATATCTCAACACTTCAAGGCTTCTTTCATATTTTGCCTGAATTCTTACTTCTCTTGTTAAACGTTTTACGGTTTCCATATTGTGAGAAATCACTTCCGGAGCTACATCGACCATTCTGTCAAGGTGTTTTGTAATGCCCTGAAAATCCGGAATTAAAGTTTCCATTGTTGTTCCCGGAGAAATTCTTCTTACAGCGTTTACCGTTTCACCCCAAAGGATTGATCCCATATCTTTCAAATCATCACGGTCTACCGAAGTAAGAACTGCGTGCTTGATTTTCATTAATTTAATCGAACGTGCTACTTTTTCAGGTTCATCCCAGTTTACATCGAGTGGTTTTCCGGTTTTTACACCACAAAATCCACAGCTTCTTGTACAGATATTTCCCAAAATCAT
>Ga0307412_10001332_pt1 | contig 13782 bp, 10 predicted proteins | sample DK1Cmetagenome_3_FD_203823 | JGI IMG/M metagenome (GOLD analysis project Ga0307412, IMG submission 203823) | Maize rhizosphere microbial communities from greenhouse at UC Davis, California, United States - DK15-C-1 | ecosystem: Host-associated > Plants > Roots > Rhizosphere > Soil | place: USA...
CTCGCCTGTGCAAATACCCCAATCACCTGCTTGCTTGTATCGGTAATTAAAGAAGGAAATGCAGGGCCTTTTGAGTTAGAAATAGTAAATAAATTCGGAATCAGCAATCCTCCTGAAGTCGACTGCTGTATAGAATAATTTGTTTCATATCTTACATTGGTACCCACTAATCCGTTAACATTAAAGTCCTCTGTAATATCTTTTTTGTAAGTTGCTAAGAAATCAAAATTTCTTTCTGCAAATTTAAAAAGGTTTGTAGCATAGCCGGAAGGTTGTTCTGTATTAATACTCTGTCCGAAAATTACAGGTACTGAACCGGCAGATAGCCTTTCTTCGGTAGTCATTGTATAGCTATCAGTAGTTAATCTCGCTAATAAATTGATATCCGGAGTAACATCATAACTTAAGCTAAAATTACCATTAAACCTATCTCTACTGTCATTCTGATAATTTTGATATCTCTGAAAATAGACATTATCCCAATATTGAGGTGTCAAATTATCAGTATCTGTGATGTTCCATGAGGCATTCTGATGTTGTAGGCCATATAAATATTGCTGTTCTTTTATATCAATATTTGTAGGCCACCATTGTCTGAAATTACCCATAATGTTACCATTATATCCTGTTCCGTTTCTTCCGACAGTTTTTTGGGTAATATAGTTGGCAAATAAACTTGCTGTTAAATTTTCTGTCAGTTTATAGGAAGCATTACCTCCGAAATTATTTTTTATCAGCTCACTGTTTGGCATGATATCAGTAGCATCCATATTACTGTAACTTAAACGGTAAGTAGCAGTGTCATTTCCCCCACTAAAAGAGATACTGTTGGTATAATTTGTTCCTTTATTAAAAAATGAAAGAGGTCCGTTTTTAGCAGCTACCCAAGGAGTTGTTTTTCCAAATGTAGGTGATCCGGGAATAAAGGCACCGTATTGGTACACCTGTAAATTAGGATCATATCTCGGCCCATAAGAGGCATCACTTGCAAATCCTGCTGCAAGACCGCCATTGTAACTTCCCCATTCATCTTCTCCAACATATCCCTGCCCATATTCTTTCTGATATTCAGGGAAAGTAGTTTTATCTATTGTAGAAACCGTGATGGAACTTGAAAATTCTATCCCGATACCCTTATTCTTTTTACTTCCTTTTTTGGTGGTGATGATAATAGCTCCATTTGCCGCACGAGAACCATATAACGTGGCAGCAGTTGCTCCTTTCAATACATTTATTGTCTCGATATCATTCGGGTTAATATCTGATGCGGCGTTTCCATAGTCATAGCCATATCTTCCTGTAGTCTGGCTTGAAGTGTTTACGTTACCATTAATAATTGGCACCCCATCTACTACAAATAGAGGTTGGTTAGTTTGTGAAAAAGATTTAAATCCTCTTAAAACTACGTTAATAGATCCGCCGAAGTTTGTACTTTGCTTAACATCCAGACCAGCGACCTGTCCGGATAGATTATTTAAGAAGTTGGGCGTTGGATTTTTATTTACATCCTCACCTTTCACTTCTTGGGTAGCGTACCCTAGAGATTTTTTTTCTCTTTTGATACCTAAGGCAGTTACTACAACGCCTTCAATGTCTTGTGTTCTTACTGTATCTTTCTTCGTCTGCTGGGCATTAGCCACAGCTAGGGATGAAGATAGTACCAAGATAAGCACACCTGCTGTTATTTTCTTCATATCAAATTAATTTTGCTAATACAAATTTGTAAAACTTTCTTAAGAAGACAAAGCAAAATCTTAAAAAATTACTATTTTTATCATAGTTCTTAGAAATTTATTAATTTTACAGTTTTAAATGTGTTAATTTTTATGGAATTATTAAAAAAATGGACAAATATTTACATCGAAGCCGGGTGCGATGAAGTAGGAAGGGGGTGTTTAAGTGGACCAGTTGTAGCTGCAACTGTGATTTTGGATGAAAAATTTAACCAAAATTTAGTTAATGACTCTAAAAAATTAAGTTTTAAGACTAGAATGAGCCTTGATGAATATATTAAAAATAATGTCAGGGAATATGCTATTGCAGAACTTCCTTCTGAATTTATAGATCAGCATAACATTCTGAATGCCAGCATTCATGCCATGCATCAGGCTCTGGATAAACTAACAATAAGACCAGAACTTATTTTGGTTGACGGAAATAAATTTCATCCTTATAATTACATACCCCATCAATGTATCATCAAAGGAGATTCAAAAGTTCTTTCCATCGCTGCGGCATCAATTTTAGCAAAAAATTACAGGGATAAATTAATGATTCAGCTGCATGATGAACATCCTGAATATGGCTGGGATACCAACTTTGGTTATGCGACTAAAAAGCATCAGGAAGCACTGATAAAGCACGGTCCGACGAAATACCACAGACAGTCTTTCAGATTAAAATATGATTAAAAATCCATAATTTGTGAATTATAGAATTAATAAAACGTAAAAGTGTAATTTAAATTTCATCTAAATAAAAAAGAGAAGCAATATTTGCTTCTCTTTTGTGTTATATTAAGTTAGTTACTTCTTTTTCTTTTGTTGCTCAACAGTTTTTTGTTGTTCCTGAGCTTTTTCCATCATTTCTCTCATACGCTTCTGGAATTTACCTTCCGTTTTCGGTTTTTCCTTATTTGCCTGAATCTGTGCGTGGATTTTCTTTTCATCCAAAATCACATATTTTATGACGAGGATAATTAAAATATTGATCGCATTCGATACAAAATAGTACCAGGAAAGACCAGACGCCGAAGTATTCAGGAAGAACAAGAATGTAACCGGGAAAATGTACATTAACACTTTCATGTTTGGCATACCTTCCTGTTGAGGCTGCTGCATATTTCCTGAGGTCATGATCGTATAAATCAAGATTACAATTGTACACGCAAGGGCAAAAACACTTAAATGGTCTCCCAGGAAAGGAATTTTAAATGGTAATTTGATCAAATCATCATAAGCCGTTAAATCTTTTGCAAACCAGAAACCTTTACCTCTCAAATCAATAAAATTCGGGAAGAAACGGAACAACGCATAGAAAATCGGGATCTGCACCAACGCCGGGAGACATCCCGCCATTTGATTTACGCCCGCCTTTCGGTAGATTTCCATAGTAGCTTGTTGCTTTTTCATTGGATCTGCATCCTTCAATTTGGCGTTTGCTTCATCAATTTCAGGGCGGATCACTCTCATCATCGCACTCAATTTATGTTGTTTGTACATAATCGGCGATAAGATCAGCTTAACAATAATTGTCATTAAGAAAATTACCCAACCAGCTGTTAATCCCCAATTTGCAATGATATTATACATTGGCATGAAGAATCCACGGTTCATCCAGCCGATGAAAGCCCAGCCTAATGGTAGAATCTCGTCAAAGTTTTTATCGTAAGATTTTAATAATTTTAAATCTAAAGGCATAAAGTACCAGGTGAAATCTTGGTTCAATTCGCTTCCCTGCATTTGAACAAAACCTTCGAAATTAAGTTTCTTCAAATATTCACCTTCTTCTACATTTTCCTGATTTCCTTTGCTTTGTGTAAATCCGGTTTTAGCTTCAATCACAGAAGAGAAAAACTGTTGTTTCACACCGATCCAGTTAAGCGTTTCATCCGGTTCTTCCATTGTTGTCCTTCCGTCATAATCATACTTCTTATAATTATCGAAAGCATAGGAAAATTCTGAGTGAGACTGCTCCTGAGCTCTACCCTTTTCTAAGTTTCTTACATTATAATTCCAGATGAAATCTGCCTTATTATCGGAAGTAACTTTAGCTAAACCTTGAGTTCTTACTTTAAAATCTAATGTATATTTATCCAATAAAGTATAAATAAACTGAATAACAGCTCCATTATAATTAGCTGTCATTGTTGCAGCATTTCCGTTTACAGTTGGAGAGAAAACCAAATCTTTAGTATTGATGATCTTTCCTGTTTTGTCTTTAAACTGGAAACCGTAGTTTGAATTATTTTTAGTGATCAGATAAAGCGGAAGATCTGCTTTATCCGATTTATGGTCGTATGCTTTGTATTCTGCCAGTTCCACTTTAGAAACCTGGCCTCCCAAGCTTGAGAATTCAATCTTCAATTCTTTGTTTGCAAGATTTGCAGTCTGAATCGCGTTAGGAGTTACATTTGGATTGATATTGCTTGCCTGAGTTTGTTTTACGGCATTTTTTACCTGTTCGGTCTTTTGTTGCTGAGTTTTTACCTCTTCTTCCTTCGATTGCTTGTTTTGAAAATAAAACATGAAACCAAAAAGAACCAAACATAAAACCGCAAAACTAATCATTTGACTTTTATCGAGTCCGTTGTTCTGTTGCATTTTATTTTAATTAAAATTTTTTACCTATTTATATATAGATTAATATTCTATATTTCGAGTCGACAAAAATACTGTTTTTTTATCAAAACTCTATGCTATAATGTATTACTATATAATAAACTCAGGCTGATAAAAGTCAACCTGAGTTTATTATATGACGTTTGTAATTAAATAATTACTTTATTTCTTCTCACAAGCCTTAATAAAAGCTCTGAACAAAGGATGCGGCGTTGCCACTGTACTTTTATATTCAGGGTGATACTGTACCCCAACGTAGAAAGGATGATCAGGCATTTCTAATGCTTCAACCAATCCTGTTTCCGGGTTTGTACCTGTTGCCAAGAAGCCGTTTTTCTCGAATTCCTGTAAATAATCACTGTTGAATTCATATCTGTGACGGTGTCTTTCTGAAATATTTTTGCTTCCGTAGATTTCAGATAATTTAGAACCGTTTTTCACAGAACATTTCCAGGCACCAAGACGCATTGTACCTCCTTTATCAACTACATTTTTCTGTTCTTCCATGATTGAAATGACAGGATCCGGTGTAGAAGTGTCAAATTCCATTGAGTTTGCTTTTGAATACCCAAGAACGTTTCTCGCAAATTCGATAGTCATGATCTGCATACCCAAACAAATTCCCAACATCGGAATTTTATTTTCTCTTGCATATTGAGCGGTAAGCACTTTTCCTTCAATCCCTCTGTCGCCAAAACCTGGAGCAACAAGGATTCCATCTACACCTTTTAAAGTATCTTTAATATTTTCAGCAGTAATTTCTCCACTGTAAACCCATCTGATCTTCACTTCAGTTTCAACATCTGCACCTGCATGTTTGAAAGCCTCAGCAATTGAAATATATGAATCCTGAAGAGAAATATATTTCCCGACTAAAGCAATTTCGATTGTTTTCTTAGGGTTCTGGAATTTTTTAAGGAAACTTTTCCAGTCTTTAAGATCAGCTTCTTTATCACTTTTAAGATCTAATCCTTTTAAAACTACATCGTCAAAATTTTGCTTTTGAAGATACATCGGAACTTCATAGATGGTTTCCAAATCTTTACATTCAATAACATTATCTAAAGGTACGTTACAGAATTGAGCCAATTTCGCTCTCTGATCTTTCGGAATTTTATGTTCCGTTCTGCAAACCAAAACATCAGCCATAATTCCGCTTTCCATCAATTGACGAACGGAGTGCTGAGAAGGTTTTGTTTTTAATTCTCCACTTGAAGCCAAATACGGCAATAAAGTCAGGTGAATCACCATAGAATTTTTCTCACCCAATTCCCATTTTAACTGACGAACAGTTTCAATGTAAGGTAAAGATTCAATATCTCCAACAGTTCCACCAATCTCAGTAATGATGATATCGTAGTTCTGCTTAGATAAAATTTTAATTCTACGTTTGATTTCGTTCGTAATATGAGGAATTACCTGAACTGTTTTTCCAAGGAAATCTCCTTTTCTTTCTTTTTCAATAACAGTCTGGTAGATTTTTCCTGTCGTAACATTGTTGTTTTGGGAAGTTGGAGCATCCAAATAACGCTCATAGTGACCTAAATCCAGATCCGTCTCCGCACCATCTTCGGTTACATAGCATCCTCCGTGTTCATAAGGATTCAGTGTTCCTGGGTCGATATTGATATAAGGATCTAATTTTTGGATCGTTACATTAAAGCCGCGTGATTTTAGTAGAAGTCCCAGAGAAGCAGAAACGATTCCTTTCCCCAAAGATGAAGTTACACCTCCTGTCACAAAGATGTACTTTGTATTCTTTTTACTCATTAGATTAGGTTTGTGCAAAGTTAGGGGAAAAAGAAATACAAAGCAATTTTGTTGGGATTTTAAATCTTGAATTTTTATGGTTGGTAATCGCAAAGGCGCAAAGATTATTGAATATCATTATGCTTTTAAGACGCAAGAATTTTATCTGCGATAAAATTTCACAGTGAATATTTTTTAATATTTAAAAGTAACATTGCTGAAAATCTATGCCTTTCTTGCGCCTTAAAAACGTTTTCATTTATAAAATCTTTGCGCCTTTGCGATTACCAACCATTAAAAAACAAAAAAAGGTTTCCAAAAAATTGAAAACCCTTTCCTAAACCAAATTATATATGAAAACTATTGCTTAATTAACTCAAAATATAAGTTAACGTCAACGTCTTTAGCCACACCTGCTCCCGTTGGATCATATTTAATATTATAATCTAAACGGTTTACTTTAAATGTTGTCTGGAAACCCAAAACCTCTTTTCCCTGCTGATTTTTTGTTATTCCACCGAAAGTTACCGGAACACTTACTTCTTTAAAAACATCTTTAATCGTCAGTTTCCCTTTAAGAGTATAATTGTTATTTTTATCTTTCGTGATAGAAATACTTTCAAAAGACATTGTCGGGAATTTTTCAACATTGAAAAAATCTGCGCTTTGCAAATGTTTGTCTCTCATTTCAACGCCTGTGTTTACAGAGCCTGTTTGTACTGCAAAAGAAAATTCTGCATTATCAAGGGTAGCTCCTTTGGTCGTCACTTTACCGTCAAACTTATCAAATCTACCTTGTACAAAGCTGATTCCCATATGTTTGATATTAAAATTCACAGACGAGTGCATCGGATCTACTGTCCAGACATTCTGTGCAAAACTGATGATACTTAAAAGTGTAAATGCGAAAGTTAAAAATACCTTTTTCATTGTAATATTTTTTAGATTAATCTTACAACAAAGGTATATCGCAAAAAATAGCGGGACGTTGATCTATGATAGTTTTTTCATAATTTTACATCATGGCAAAATTAAGAACAGCATATTTCTGTCAAAACTGCGGAACACAGTACTCCCAATGGATGGGACAGTGCAAAAACTGCGGTGAATGGAATACTTTGGTGGAAGAAGTTGTGGAAAAGACATCCTCACACAAAACGCCACCTTTTTCAAAAACAAAGCAACACGTTATCAATATTGTTGAAGTTGAAACTAATGAAGAGCCCCGCATCAAAACTCCTTCTGAAGAGCTCAACCGGGTGCTGGGAGGCGGAATCGTTTTAGGTTCCGTTACTCTGATTGGTGGCGAACCCGGAATCGGAAAGTCTACCCTACTTTTACAGCTTGCCCTGAAAATGAAGAAAAAAGTGTTCTATGTTTCGGGAGAAGAAAGTGCGTCTCAGATCAAAATGAGAGCTGACAGATTAACAGATATTCAAAATCCGAACTGTTTCCTTTACACTGAAACTTCTTTGGAAAAAATCCTTCATGAAGCGAAGAAATTAGAACCAGATTTTGTTATTATCGATTCTATTCAAACGCTACAGTCTCAATTGATTGAAAGTTCACCCGGTACCGTTTCTCAGATCCGGGAATGTTCAAATGAGATCATTAAATATGCTAAAGAAAACAGCGTTCCCGTTTTTCTGGTCGGTCACATCACAAAAGACGGTCAGATTGCAGGCCCGAAAGTGTTGGAACATATGGTTGACGTTGTTTTAAATTTCGACGGCGACAGAAATCACCTTTTCAGATTGTTGAGAGCCAACAAAAACCGTTTCGGATCAACTTCTGAAATCGGAATTTACGAAATGGTTTCTCAGGGTTTAAAAGAAATTAAAAATCCGTCTGAAATTTTAATTACAAAAAAATTCGAGGAACTTTCCGGAAATTCTGTGGCGGTTACTTTAGAAGGAAACCGACCGATGTTACTGGAAATTCAGGCTTTGGTCAGTACGGCTGTTTATGGAACTCCACAAAGAAGTTCGACCGGTTTTGACGCCAAAAGATTGAATATGCTTCTTGCGGTTCTTGAAAAAAGAGCAGGTTTTCAACTAGGTGCAAAAGACGTTTTTTTGAATATCACAGGTGGAATTAAAACCGATGATCCTGCTTTGGATTTGGCGGTCGTTGCTTCTATTCTTTCGTCAAATGAAGATATTGCAATTTCCGAACATTATTGTTTTGCCGGAGAAATTGGTCTGAGTGGAGAAATCCGACCGATTGCGCAGGTTGAGCAAAGAATTACGGAAGCTGAAAAATTGGGCTACGAAAAGATCTTCGTTTCAAATCTTAATAAAATTCCGAAAAGAAAATTCGGGATCAAAATTGAAGAAGTAAGCAAAGTTGAAGATTTTCATGAAAGACTTTTTTAAAAAATTGCAAAATATATTTATGTTTTAAAGGTTATATTGTATATTTATTAACTAAAACCTTTAAACTTAAACAAATCATGAAAATAAAATTTACTGCACTGGTAATTTTTTGTACTACTTTGCTATTTGCGCAAAACAGTATTTTTCAGAATCCTATTAATGAAGGTAATTTAAACCCAAATCAAAAAGTAAGTAAAGAGCTTTCTTCCAGCTATACAGAAACGAAATATTATCTGCAGTCTCCTTTTGATCTAAAATCAGATTTACAGATTTCGCTTCCTACAAATAAGCAGATTACCGCCAAATTTATGCGTGTTTTCAAATATGGCAATAAAAGTGAATCTTATGTTTATGCTATTGATCATGATCCGAATGCTGAACTGGTACTTTCAAAATATGACAATGTCGTAACAGGAATGTATTCCTCAGGTGCCGGAGAAAAAATTGTTTTTCATCAGACAAATGATAATATTTTTGCCCTATCATTGGTCAGTGAATCAAAAATGATCAGTCAGGATTCTAAAGATGATTATGTTCTTGGTAATTTAAATTTGGCAAGTTTCAATAAAACTAATCCCAGCGTCTGTCTTGAAACAACAGCTATATGTCCGATGTCGACAATTGATGTAATGGTCGTTTATACCTGGAACTCGAGAATCAATTGGGGAGGAGCAGCTCAAAGTAATTCAATGATTGCTACAGCGATTACCAATTTTAATATGGCATTAATAAATTCAGGGGTAAATAATGTAAATATTAATTTAGTGTATTGTGGAGAAACGGGCTATGTAGAATCAGGAGATATTTATACCGATTTAGTACGATTCAGAGATGATACAGACGGCTATATGGATGACATCCATACTTTAAGAGCAAATGTTGGGGCTGACTTGTGTGCATTAGTAACTTCAGGCCCGGTTAATACGTGTGGCTTAGCTTACATCAATATAAATCCAACTGAATATGGTGAGACAGTAGGATTCTCAGTCACCATCTTCAATTGCGTTCTTACCAACTATACTTTATCACATGAAATGGGGCACAACATGGGCCTAAGACATGATTGGTATATTGATACATATGATATTCCCTGCGCTCATCATCATGGTTATATTAACAGGTCGGCTATTAGCTCAGGAATATCAGGCCCGTCTTCTAAAAAATGGAGAACACTTATGGCATATAATGATGAATGTGCAGCAAATGGTTTTAATTGCACAAGGCTTAACCGATGGTCAAACCCTAATATAAATTATAATTCTGAACCGATGGGAATTGCCAGAGGAAATTGGGATTCAAGCGATGAGGCTTTTGGCTTTGCACGTTTTGCCTGCATTGTAGCTGATTTTATGCCTTCAAATTCATCCTTAACAACAGAAGAAACTCCCTCTAATGTAAAAGATTTCACAATATTTCCAAATCCGGCCAAAGACGAGATTAATGTCTGGATCAATAGTAATGAAAAATTTTCTTTTAAAATTATTAATACTTTAGGGCAACTTGTATTGACTACCGATAAAAAAAGTATTAATTTAAAAGGATTATCCGTCGGTGAATATTTTTTAAGTATTTATGATGGTAGCAATTCATTAATAGGAACTAAGAAATTCATCATTAGATAAAATCTTTTTTAAATATCCGCTAAAATCCTTCGAATAGATTAATTTTATTCGGAGGATTTACAATTTATCTCCTATATTGTAGTATGAATTATCTGGCTCATTCTTTTCTTTCATTTTCTGACGGACAAATCGTAGGGCAGTTTCTGGAAGATTTTATTCGAAATAAAGACCGGTTTTCCTTTCCTAAAAATATTCAGGACGGCATTACAATGCACAGGGCAATTGACACTTACACAGATTCTCATCCCGCAATACATGAAGCGAAAAAAGTTTTTGCTCCTTTGGTAAGATTGTACGCCGGCGCTTTTGTCGATGTTTCTATGGATTATTTTGTAGCGAATGATTTAAGCTTACATTCATTAGCAGAATGGAAAGCGCATTCATTACATGTCTACAAAGTTCTTCATCAGAACAGGCAATGGCTTCCTGAAAATTTTAAAATAATGTTCACAAAAATGGAAGAAGGTGACTGGCTCTATAATTACCGCGAAGATCAAAACATCAAATACAGCATGAGAAATGTTTTAAACAAAGCCAAATATCTGGATAAAGACCTTCCTGTATTTGAATTATTTCTTCAAAATAAAGATATTCTTCAACAATGTTATGATGATTTTTTTCCCGATCTTTTAGACCATGCGAAAGGTATCAATGCCCTTTTACAACTGGAAAATTGAGTTTAAATCTAATAAAAAAACACTTACAGGAATAAGTGTTTCAATGTTTGGGAACATTTATGATGATTTGTGTTATTAGAATTTATTGTGCCTGATATATTTTGGGTAATGAATGGGAGTTATTACCTGTCGTTATTTATTAATCGATACGTGTAATTGTAATGACATAACTGGCTGTTATTGGATTTCCGGCATTAACGGTGGAACCATAGCTCGACCCCTGAAATGCAAGTGTATTACCAGCGTTCATTTTTACTAATACAGAATCCGTACAACTATTAGTTGCTGCCGCTCCCGATATTTCCGGTAATGTAATCTTCGTGCTCGCAGAAGAATAGACCGTGCCGTTTAAAATGACATTAGTAGTTCCTAAATAACCGTCCCCACTATCTTCTGAACCTGGTCTTTGAGGAAAATTAATTCTAAAATCAACTTTGTACAAACCTGTTGCCGCAGCCGTAAAAGTATTTCCTGCAAATTCATTAAGATTATCAAACGTTTCTGTTGCAGCACCTGTGTTAGTAAATGTATTATTGACTGTAATTGTAATATTTCCTGTTGCTCTCACCGCGCTAATGCTTGAAGAGTTTTGTAATTGTACAACGCCCGTGCTGTTAACCGTTAAACTTCCTGACGTTCCTGAAGACTCCTGCAAACCTTCCAATCTTACCGGGTTTGTAGCATTTATATGAAGTTTATTGGTGGCAGCAGTTGTTCCGATTCCTACATTTCCTCCGCTGGTAATGGTCATTCTGCCGATGCCACTAGTTAAAAAATTAAGAGGAGTAGCATTTGTTGTGGTCAAATTCAATCCGGTAGATGCTCCGGTCGTAGTTATTTGAGCTAGATTACCACTGTCCTGAAAGAGATTTAATACAGATGTCCCCGAAGTCAATCCTACTGACGCCCTTGCAGATCCTGCAATAGAAACTCTGCCCTCTGTAGTAGCTGTTGCCACTATAACACTACTGTTGGGTCCGTTAAAATTCAGCTGATTGCCAGCTGTAGTTACAACTCTGTTGTCTGCAAGAGTTCCGTTTGAGTTGTAAATATTAAGTGCTCCGTCGTTTACATTTTTCCAAACCGTTCCGTTGAAAAAATAATACCCGGGAGTGGTAATTTCTACTGTCTGTGCCAGACTGGGAGTCGTACCTGTCGGAGTAGTCGCATCCGTCACATATACCATCGCTCCTAATTGAGCCGCCGTATATGTGCCTGCTGTTTTTGCTGCCAGTTGTTGTCTTGTAAGCCGGGGGGCAGTCACACCGTCTTTAGAACTTGTGGATGCTCCGTTACCAACAATATCCAAAGTTGTCTGAGGATTAGGTGTGTTTATCCCTATTTGAGCAAAATAAACACCTGTTGTCAATAGCAAAATTGCCAAAGAATAAATTTGTTTAATTTTCATAAAAATTAGTTTTAAAGTTATTTTTTATTTACATTTAGTTAACATTAATAAGATTTAGTTAATTATAAAAACAAAATTTAAGCTTTTTAATAATTCTTCTATAAAGTTAAAAAATTATATTAAATAAAGTTAAAAAAATCACTATTTAATGATATACATTTTATAAAAGCAAAATAACACACTATTAATCAAATATTTATTATTTAAAAAAACAAACCACTTACCTTAGATAAGTGGTTTGTTTTAAATATTATTTGGGGAAATTTAAAACTGTTGATATAAATAACGATTAGGATACGTCAGTTTCTCACTTTTCCTTTCTCCATTGACGATAATATGAATGATATTGATCTGATCATCAAATAAATTATACATAAAACTCACAGCCGCTTCCACTTTTTTGGGATTTTCGGACGATTCTGATTCCATGTAAATATTGACTGATTCCTGATCTTCTTCGTAACCGACAAAATTGGCTTTTACAAACTGATTATTGGTTTTAAGTCTGAAATATTCTGCACAATAGTTTTTTAAAGCTTCATTAAGCTGATTTTTATATTTCGGATCATTAAAATGAAAAGGCTTGCCATATTTTTTACTTAAAGCATTTTCCAGATCATCAAGAAAAAAACGCCCCGTGATTTCAAATGTTTTTGATTTAGAATTATAATTAATTTCCACAGAACCTACATGATAAGGGTGTTTCACTTTTGTAAAAGAAAATAAAAAAAAGACCGGAAGCAAAAACCACCAAAAATTCTTCATAAACCTTGTCGTTTAAAATTTGTTCCGAAATTAATCATTATTTTCGTAAGCCTTTTTATTTATCACTATCATGCAGGATTTTTTATTTTATTTAAACCTCGGCTGGGAACATATCATTTCTTTAGATGCTTTGGATCATCAGCTGTTTGTGCTGGCTTTAATTGCTGTTTATTCCTACTGCGACTGGAAAAAAGTTTTGATTCTGGTCACAGCTTTTACAATCGGGCATTCCATTACTTTGGCTTTAAGCATTTTGGATATTATAAGAGTGTCTTCGAAATGGGTAGAATTTTTGATTCCTGTGACGATCGTTTTGACATCATTAGGAAATATTTTAATAAAAAATCAAAAGCAAAGCTTAATGAAGATGAATTATTATTTAGCTTTAATTTTCGGCTTGATCCACGGGATGGGTTTTGCGAATACGGCACGAGTAATGATCGCGAAAAGTCAAAGTATTTTCATCCCGCTTTCGGGCTTTAATATCGGCTTGGAATTGGGGCAGATTGTGATCGTTTTTGCGATTTTAATTCTGTTGTTTGTTTTACTTAAAATTTTCAAGGTCAATAAAAAAGATTGGGTGTTATTTGTTTCATCGGGTGTCTTTGCATTATCATTAAAAATGGCTTTAGAAAGAATTCCGTTTTAAGGCTGAAACATTTTCAACTTTTCAACTACTTATTATTATATTTGAAAATTCTTAAATCATATAGGTCATGAGATTAAAAATAGCTGCAGTTTCAGTATTTTTATATGTAGGCGCCTTCGCTCAAAATATTCAGAATAATCCGGGAAGCAATCACGGAAACAGATTCGAACAATTAGGAACCATCCTTCCTACCCCAA
>Ga0307412_10001333_pt1 | contig 13778 bp, 13 predicted proteins | sample DK1Cmetagenome_3_FD_203823 | JGI IMG/M metagenome (GOLD analysis project Ga0307412, IMG submission 203823) | Maize rhizosphere microbial communities from greenhouse at UC Davis, California, United States - DK15-C-1 | ecosystem: Host-associated > Plants > Roots > Rhizosphere > Soil | place: USA...
ACGCGGCTCGAACGCCTGAGCGGCGGTGACGTGGCCTTCCTCGGTCCGCTGTCGAACGAGGCGATCCGCGACGAATATCGCCGCGCGGCGGCGTTCATCCTGCCGGGCGAGGAGGATTTTGGAATCGCCCCGCTCGAAGCCCAGGCCTGCGGCCGGCCGGTCGTTGCGCTGGCGCGCGGCGGCGCACTGGAGACGGTGGTGAACGGGGAAACCGGCGTACTCTTTGACGAGTTGACTGTCGAATCGTTGAGCGGCGCGCTCGACCGCGTGGCCGGACTGCGGGTCGAGACCGCACGGGTCCGTGCACACGCCGAGCAGTTCTCACGCGAGCGCCACATCGAGCAGATGCGCCAGACGATCGCCGAAACCATCGCCGCGCCGGCAGGCAGCCGATGGTAAGACGCAACCGCCTGCTCGTCGCGTTCCACGTCATCAGCGACGCGCTCCTCGCCGCCTGGGCGTTTCTGCTTGCGTATTTCATTCGCTTCGACTTCGGCCTGATTCCAGTACGCAAAGGCATTCCGCCGCTCGCCGAATACCTCAACGTGCTTCCGCTGATCGCGGTGCTCACCCCCCTGGTGTTCCACTTCCGGGGCGTCTACCGCCTGCGGCGCGGACGTTCGCGGATCGACGACTTCTTTGCCGTGCTCGTCGGCAGCATTGTCGTCGTCGTTCTCGGTGTGCTCGCGACGTTGTATTTCCAGGCATATTGGGCATCTCCCGAGGAGCGGGCCCGCGGCGCCTACCAGGTCTCGCAGATCGTCTGGGCGCTCTTCCTCGGCCTGAACGTGACGTTCACCTACGCGTCGCGAGAAGCGTTGCGCGAGCTGCTCGAGCACAGGTGGCGCGCCGGCGTCGGCTTGAAGCGCATCCTCATCGCCGGCGCCGGCGACCTCGGCCGCATGCTCGCCGATCGCATGCTCCAGCATCGCGAGCTCGGCTACCAGGTGGTCGGCTTTATCGACGATCGCGCCGGCGGCGACCACCTCGGGTACCGGGGCCTGCCGCTCCTCGGCAAGATCGCGGACACCGCGGAGGTGGCGCATGCCGAACGCGTCGACCACCTGTATGTCGCGCTGCCGATCGAAGAACATTCGAAGCTCCTCGAGATCATGGACATCGCCGGCCGTGAGTACATCGACGTCAAAGTGGTCCCCGACATCCTGCAGTTCATCGCCCTGCGCGCCAGTCTCGAGGACCTCGACGGACTACCGGTCATCAACATGAACGACGTGCCGCTGCAGGGAATCCGGGCGTGGATCAAGCGGATCCTCGACGTGGTGCTGTCGCTGCTGGCGATGATCGTGCTCGCCATCCCGTTCGCGATCATCGCCGCGGTCGTGAAGTGGACGTCACGCGGGCCGGTGTTCTATGCCCAGGAGCGCATGGGCCTCGACGGCCGGCCGTTCACCGTCTACAAGTTTCGGTCGATGCAGCACGACGCCGAAGACGCCAGCGGGCCCGTCTGGGCGCGCGAGGACGACCCGCGCGCGACGCCGATCGGCCGCTGGCTGCGGCGCTTCGACCTCGATGAACTGCCGCAGTTCTGGAATGTGCTCAAGGGCGAGATGTCGATCGTCGGCCCGCGGCCGGAGCGTCCCTTCTTCGTGCAGCAGTTCCGGCACCGCATTCCTCAGTACATGCTGCGCCACAAGGTGAAGGCCGGTATCACCGGCTGGGCTCAGGTGAACGGCTGGCGCGGCAACACGTCGCTCGAAAAGCGGATCGAATACGACCTCTACTACATCGAAAACTGGTCGGTGACCCTTGATCTGAAGATCATGTGGCTCACCGTCGTTCGCGGCCTCTTCCAACGTGCCCATGCCTAGAACCGTCGTCACGGGAGCCGCCGGCTTCATCGGCTCCCATCTCTGCGAAACACTGCTCGACCGCGGCCATTCGGTCGTCGGCATCGACAACCTGCTGACCGGCGACATCCACAACATCGCCCACCTGCGGGATCGTGATTTCCAATTCATCCGGCACGATGTGACGCGCTTCATCGACGTCGGCGGCGACGTGGACTACGTGCTCCACTGGGCCAGTCCGGCCAGTCCGATCGACTATCTGGAGCTGCCGATCCAGACGATGAAGGTCGGCTCGCTCGGCACGCACAACGCACTGGGCCTGGCGCTGGCGAAAAAGGCGCGGTTCGTGATCGCCTCGACGTCCGAAGTCTACGGCGATCCGCTCGAGCATCCGCAGAAGGAAACCTACTGGGGCAACGTCAACCCGATCGGCCCGCGCGGCGTCTACGACGAAGCAAAGCGGTTTTCCGAGGCCCTGACGCTTGCTTACCATCGGCGGCATGGTGTCGACACGAAGATCGTGCGGATCTTCAACACCTACGGCCCGCGCATGCGGCTGCGCGACGGCCGCGCGGTGCCGGCGTTCATGTCGCAGGCGCTGCAGCACGAGGACGTCACGGTCTTCGGCGACGGCACCCAGACCCGCAGCTTCTGCTACGTATCCGACCTGGTGGACGGCATCCTCCGACTGATGGACTCGGACACGAATGAGCCGGTGAACATCGGCAACCCGCAGGAAGTGACTATCGAGGAAATCGCGCGGACGATTATCCGGCTGACCGGATCCCGCAGCAGGATCATCTACAAGCCGCTGCCGGTTGACGACCCAAAGCAGCGCCGCCCCGACATCACCCGCGCCCGCACCCTCCTGGGATGGGAACCGAAGCTCGGCCTGGAAGAGGGCTTGATGAAGACCGTCGGTTACTTCAAAGGCAAGCTCGCCGCCGGCGCGTAGCGCCGTTTACGCCGGTTCGTTGATCAGCTTCCGCAACCGGAAGAAGTAGTCGGCGCTCGACACGACCGTCAGCGCGAGCGACAGCCAGATTCCCGCGTCCACCAGCCATGATGTCTCGCGCCGGTAGTTGAAGTACATGATCACGACGCTGGCGGCGATGAACGCCGCCGTCGTGGCTTTTCCGAGGAATGACGGCCTGAACGTCCGCGGGCCGATTGCCAGGTTCACGATCGCCACCACGCCGACGATGACGATGTCGCGGCTGATGACGACGACGGTCAGCCATAGCGGCAGATGGTTCGTCAGCTCGATGCCGGGCAGGGTCAGCACGATGAACGTGGTGACGAGCAGAAGCTTGTCCGCCATCGGATCGAGCCAGGCGCCGAGGCTGGTGCGCTGTCCGGCGCGGCGCGCGATCAACCCGTCGAGCGCGTCGGTCGCCCCGGCGGTGATGAATACCAGGAGCGCCGTGCCCAGGCGGCCGTAGACGACGAGCAGGACGAACGCAGGAATCAGCACGATCCGCAGAATCGTGAGCTGATTGGCGAAAGTCAGGTTGCGCAAGGCGTCAGCGTAAAAGGGCCTGCAGCCGATTGACCACGTCCACCGCCTCCGCGCCGGTCACCGCGCGGTTGACCTCGAACCGCATGTCGTCGACGAGCGGCATCACGCCCGCGGCAACCGCCGCTGCGGCCGCCGGATAGACCAGGTGCGAGGGCGGCATGTCGGCGATGTTCGGCTGCTCGGCGAGGCGCTTGCGCAGCGCCGGGTTGGTCGCCGACGCCATGGTGAGGACCCGGCGGACGGCCGTCGCCAGATCGCCGCGCCGGATTCCCAGCCCGGGCTGGAACGTATGGTTCTCGAACGGATCCATCACGCCGGCGCGCGCCACCTGCATGATCCAGTTGCCTGCCCAGTGTCCGGCCGCGTCGGTGATGACCACCTGCTGCTGCGGTGCGGCGGCGATAAAGCGCTCGAGACGGACGCCGATCAATGCGGCCAGTTCACCGCGGGTCGCCCCCGCCGATCCGGAGATCGCCCGGAACTCCGCCGGGAATGCCGACTCGCGCGTACGCTCGGCGAGCGCCGCGATCTTGGCGGTCAACTCGGGCGTTGGATCGAGCGCGGCCGCCTTCCGATAGGCGTCTTCCGCTGCCTGATACTCCTGGCGCTCGGCCAGCAGATCCGCCATCGCCACGAGCGCCGCCGTGTCGGACGGATCGAGCGCGATGGCGCGCGCGAAGTGCTGTGCCGCACGGTCGTTGTTGCCCTGCCGCCGCTCGACCGCGGCGAGCTCCCGGTGGAGGAACGAACTGTCCGGGGAAAGCTCGATCGCCCGTTCGTAGGCGGCGCGGGCCCGGTCCAGACGCCCGGCTGAGGCCTCCGAGCGCGCCGAGTCGATCACCTGCTCCACAGTGCGGAATCGAAGCACCTCGACGCGACGGCGAACGTCGGCCAGCGAGCTGTCCGCGGCAAGAGCCGCCTCGAACGCCGCGAGCGCATCGACATCCCGCTTCATCGCCAGCAGTGTCTGGCCGCGCCCGATCAGCGCCGGCACATAATCGCGCGCCGACCGCAGCGCGGCGTCGAACGCGGCCAGCGCGCGATCGTGATCGCCGCGAGCGAGCGCGACATAGCCTTCGCCCGCACGGGCCGGATAGAGCTGCGGATTGATCTTCAGAGCCGCCTCGAAGTCCCGTGCGGCATTGCGGGTGTCACCGCTCTGCAGGAATCTCCAGCCCAGATCGATGCGCTCGGCACCAGCCGCGCGCTGCAGCGGCGCCGGCACGGCGGGATAGACGAAGTCCGGATACCGGGCGGCCGTCGGCACGGCCGGGGGTGCTGCCGCACGGCCGGCGCAGGCGCCCAGCGCGACTGCGGCGCCGAGCACGAGTGTCAGGCGACGCGCCTTACTCCACATCAACACTATTCTCCCGCGTCTTCTGCATCTCCTGCGCCGCGGGCGTCGTCAGACGCTCGATGAACCGGCGCGGGACGTCCGCCTCGATGACGACCTTCCCGTTTGTTGCCACATGGCTGACAACGCGCGCTATCCGGTACAGCCGTGAAATCTGCTGACGGTCGAAGTCGGCATTGCTGTCAAAGGTGATCGTAATGCGGCGCGTATCGAGCGCCAGCCTCGACGCGACCATCTGCAGCAGCTCGACCAGGCCGGCTCCTGTCCGGGCCGAGATGAGCGCCGCCGCCGGATCCGCGGCCTGCAGGCGACGCTGCTCGTCAGCGGACAGCATATCCACCTTGTTGTAGACATCGAGCACGGCCACGTCGGCGGCCCCAACTTCCTCGAGCACGCGGCGGACTGCCGTGACGTGTCTCCCGCGGTCGGGACTGGCGCCGTCGATGACATGGAGCACAAGGTCGGCCTCGGCCACTTCCTCGAGCGTGGCGCGGAACGCCGCCACCAGCGCATGCGGCAGCCGGTCGATGAATCCGACCGTGTCGGAGACGAGGAGTTCGCGCTGATCCGGCAGCCGGACTTTACGGACCAGCGGATCCAGGGTCACGAAGAGCGCGTTCGAAGCGTCCGCCTGTTCGTGCGTCACCCGGTTGAACAGCGTCGTCTTCCCGGCATTGGTGTAGCCAACCAGTGCGACGGTGGGCACCGACCGCTTCTGGCGGCGGTCGCGGAGCTGTGAGCGCCGCTGCCGCACCTGATCGATTTCCCTCTGGACGGACTGGATCCGGACGCGGATCCGGCGCCGGTCGGTTTCGAGCTTCGTTTCACCCGGGCCGCGCGTGCCGATGCCACCGCCGAGGCGCGACAGAGCGGCACCCGATCCGGCCAGCCGCGGCAGCAAGTACTTGAGCTGCGCCAGCTCGACCTGCCACTTCCCTTCCCGCGTTCGCGCGCGGCGCGCGAAGATGTCGAGGATCAACTGGGTTCGATCGACGATCTTTCGGTCGAGTCGATCTTCAAGCTGGCGGAGCTGTCCCGGCGTCAGTTCATGGTCGATGATGACGACGTCAACATCGGCTTCGGCGCACGCGGCGGCCAGAGTCGCCACTTTGCCCCCGCCGATGAACGTCCCGGCGTCGGGCTTCGCCCGTTCCTGCAGCATGCGCAGCACGACGACTGCGCCGGCAGCCTCGGCAAGGCCGGCGAGCTCTTCCAGCGACTGCTCAGCGTCGATGCGCCGGACCGATCCGCTGATCAGGCCAACCAGCGCGGCCCGCTCGGGACGCGGACTGTGTCTGCCGTCGCGGACAGCGGGCGTGGTACCGGCGGGCTTCCTGTGCGCCATCTGTTGTTCATCGTATCAACTGCCGCCGCAGGGACCCACCAATCGTACAATCCCGGCCATGCCGGCAAAGCGTAAGCGGGCAGCGAAAGCGCCCGCCCGTCCCCGCGTGCCGCTGCCGCGGCAGACAGGCGGAGCGCACGAAGACAAGACCAGGCGCCCCTGGAGGCGCCGCAAGTACAAGACGAAGGATTACGAGTAAGGGCCGCGCTAGAAGGGAATGACTATTCCGGCACCAAAGCGGAACGCGTTGCCGGATTCGTCTTCCAGTATCTTGAGCCACTCCGCCTGCAGGCGCACTCCAACGGAACCCGCGGTCAGGTTGATGCCCGCCCCGACAGACATCGCCGCGTCGGTGCCCGATTCATCGAAATCGATCAACGGCGTGCCGCCGACCGTCGCCTCGACGCTGGCGGTGCCTCTCGCGGCGCCGAACAGGATCTGCGCGAAGGGAGTGACGCGTGGATTCTCCGTAGCGCGCAGCCGGATGCCGCCGAGGAACGTATGGAGGCTGACCTTCGCGGTTCCGGAAAAGGTGAGCCCCTGCTCGGTGAACGATACCGATTCCGACTTGTAGTTGCCGCCAATGTCGCCCACGATGGAAAACATCGGAGTGATCGGCACCGCAACGTCGAAGTACCACCCCTTCGGGAGGTTGACGTCGTCGTCCCCGGTCCCCGAAATGTCCTCCGCTTCGCTTCCCGAGATGTGGAGCAGCCGCCACCCTGCTGAGACTTCAGGCCTGTCCTGGGCCAGTGCCGTGCCACCCGTCAGGACAAGCACTCCGAGTACCAGCGTTGCACGCCTTCGCATTGTGCCTCCCGTCAGCCGTCGCCTCATGGAGCAAGAACAGTCAGAAGAACCGGATCTTCGATGTCGCGCCGGCCTTGTCGCTGACGTGAATGCTGTCGATGAAGCGGATGCGGTGGGGATGCGTCTGCATCACCAGAGATGTCGTTCGGATGCCGTCGCCGAAGAAGCGGACACCTTTCATCAGCGTGCCATCGGTGACGCCGGTCGCCGCGAACACGATGTTGTTGCCGGAAGCAAGATCCTTCGATCGGTACACTTTCTTGAAGTCGGTGATCCCCATCGCGCGGCACCGTTGTTCGTGCTCCGGCGTGCTGACCACGAGGCGGGCGTAGATCTCTCCGCCGAGGCACCGCATCGCCGCGGCCGTGATCACCCCTTCGGGTGCACCGCCGATGCCCATCACCGCGTGCACGCCGCTGCCAACCACGGCGGCGGTGATGCCCGCCGAGAGGTCGCCGTCGCCGATGAGGCGAATCCGTGCACCGGTCGCGCGGATGTCCGCAATCAGCTTCTCGTGCCGCGGACGCTCGAGGACGATGACGACCAGGTCTTCGACCTTCCGGCCGAGTGCCTGCGCGATCGACCGCAGGTTGAATCGCACCGGCGCATCCAGATCGACGACGTCACGGCAGCTCGGACCGACGACGAGCTTTTCCATGTAGATGTCGGGCGCATGCAGGAGCCCGCCATGTTCGGAGGCTGCCAGCACGGCCAGCGCGTTGGGCGCGCCGGTGGCGCACAGGTTGGTGCCCTCGAGTGGATCGACCGCAATGTCGACCTGCGGGTATTCGGCGCCGTCGCCGCGCGCCGCCGAGCCGACCTTCTCGCCGATGTAGAGCATCGGCGCCTCGTCGCGCTCGCCCTCGCCGATGACAATCGTGCCGTCGATCGGCACCGAGTCCATCTCCTGGCGCATCGCCTCGACCGCGACCTGATCCGACTTGTGACGGTCCCCCTGTCCCATGGTGTGCGCGCAGGCAATCGCCGCCTGTTCGACGACGCGCAGGAAATCGAGGGAGAGGTCGGAGTCGAGGTAGCTCTGATGATTGGCTGCCGTCTTCGACTCCCTGGTGCTGGTAATGGTCACGTGGTTACTCCGTTATACGGCGGCAGCTCACACCGGGTCGCCTTGTCCGTCCGATAGCCAAGCAGATAGTCCGCCTGCATGATCGTATGGATCTCGCGCGTGCCCTCGTAAATTACCGCGCCCTTGCAATTACGGTAGAAGCGGCCGACAGGATACTCGTCCGAGTATCCGTTCGCGCCGTGAATCTGCACCGCATCGCCGGCGGCGCGCTCCGAGGCGACGGTCGCCACCCACTTCGCGAGGCTCGTCTCGCGGGTGCTCCGGCGCCCGATGTTCTTGAGCCAGCCGGCACGCTGCCACAGCAGACGCGACGTCTGATAATCGGACTCCATCCTGGCAATCATTTCCTTCACCAGCTGGTGGGAGCCGATTTCGACGCCGAACGCCTTGCGCTCCTTCGCGTACTTCACGCTGGCATCGCGGCAGGCGCGGATCAGGCCGGTGGCACCGGCGGCCACGGTATAGCGCCCCTGGTCGAGCGCAAACATCGCGATCTTGAAACCCTCGCCTTCCTGTCCGACGAGATTCTCGCGCGGCACCTCCACCTCGTCCATCTTGAACGAGCCGGTGTTCCCCGCCAGGATTCCCCACTTCTCCTTCAGCGTCGCGCTCGAAAATCCGCGGAACCCGCGCTCGACGATGAACGCGCTCATGCCGGATGGATCCCGCTGCTTCTTTTTCCCGAGGTCGGTCCACGCGAAGACGAGAAAGTGGTCGGCGACGTCCGCCAGCGAGATCCAGATCTTTTCGCCGGTGAGGGTATAGCGATCGCCGGTGCGCACGGCCACTGTCTGGATGCCGCGCGCGTCGCTGCCAGCCGACGGCTCCGTGAGTCCGAACGTCGCGATCTTCGTGCCCTGCGCCTGCGGGACCAGATACCGCCGCTTCTGGTCGTCGCTTCCCCACGCGAGCAGCGTGAGCGAATTGAGGCCGACGTGCACCGACAGGATCACACGCAGCGACGTGTCCACATACTCCAGCTCTTCGCTGGCCAGCCCGAGACACAGGTAGTCCATGCCGGCGCCGCCATGCTCCTCTGGCACGCATATCCCGAGCAGGCCGAGCGCGGCCATCTGCGGAAACAGTCCGCGGTCGAAGCGGTGCTCGCGATCGAGATCGCGAATGCGCGGCGCCACCTCGCGCCCCGCCCACTCGCGGACCGACTGCTCGAGCAGCCGGTGCTCGTTCGACAGGTCGAAGTTCATTTACGGAAGAGCATTTCGCGCGTGTTGGTCTTCAGCAGGAACTGGTCGGTCACGCGCAGCGGCTCGAACATCCGCAGGATGTCGCGGTTTGGCAGCGGCTTCTGTTTTCCACGCGCCGCCGCATAGGGCCGGTGCTGGATCGTTTCCTCGTCCACCACCACGAATCGCGTGTACATCTTCGCCGGCGACACCGCCTCGGTGGCGTTGAAGAGAGCGAACAGCATGCCTCCTGGCCGGAGCACGCGAACCAGCTGCTTCGCGAGCGCCTGCGCCGACGGCTTGTCGAGGTAGTCGAACAGGTCCCAGCACAGAATGCCGTCAAAGGTCTCATCGGCCTGGGGAAAACGGCGGCTGAGGAACTCGGGGAGAACCGGCAGCTTGTCCTCGCGGACATAGCGATCGATGTCCTTGGACAGTTCCTCGACCTGGAACTTGCAGCCGAGCCGCTCGCCGAAGAAGGTGACGTTCTGTCCGACGACGGGACCGATGTCGAGCAGCGTCGGCTGTGGATGTGAGCCGAGCGTCGACAGAAACTTCTTCAACCCCTTGGTGGGATGGGCGGGCGCCTTGGCGGCGCCTGCGCCTGCTTCAGGGTCGTCCTTGCGCCTTCGTTGAAACAGATCGGAGAGCGCCATCAGTCAAAGGGGTCGGGAAGACCCCGACCCCTATCTTCCTAGTGCGCCGCAACCTGTGGTTGCGGTGCGCTCGTGGTCGCCGCCGCGGCGGGCTTGACCGTCTGGGCCGGCTGGGCGGTGCCGGCCTTCCGCTGCATATCCACGGTGCCGCGGAAGTGCGCACCTTCGGCGATGGCCACCCGAGGCGACACGATGTCGCCGTCGACCGAGCCGCCGTCGCGGATGTCGACCTTCTCCGTCGCGGTCACGTTCCCATTGACCTCGCCGAGGACGATCACGGATTTCGCGTGCACTTGCGCCTTGATTTTTCCGTTGGGGCCGATCGTCAGCACATGATCCTTGAGCTCGATCTTGCCTTCGACGTGGCCTTCGATCGTCAGATCCTCGCTCCCGTTCAGCTCACCCTTGATGACAACCGATTTTCCGATGTTCACCACGTCCCTCTCGATCCTCCGGCTCTCCGGCTGCGGTACCGGCGCTGCGCTGACCGGCTGCTGCACCGGAGCGGGCGCCGCGGGCGCCGGCTGGCTGCCCTTTACCCCTTCGTCACGCTTCCACATGTTGATGTCCTCCGCGCGTTGTCTGCCAGAACGCCGCGACGGCGTCCTCGAGACTCACGCGTCCCTCTTTCCTGACCGCTGTACTGGGGCCCGGAGCCCACTGAGTATATATCGGGCGTTCTGCGCAAAAGTGCAGTCCGGGTCGGACTGACGCGAAATGCTACAGTGGTACCGGTGCGGATCTATCTCGACCACAATGCGACGACACCTCCTGCTGCAGAGGTAGTGGACCGGATGGCAGCCGCGCTGCGGGAACAGTTCGGCAACCCTTCCAGCGTGCATCACTTCGGACAGGTGGCGAAGGCGGCGCTTGACGACGCGCGGAGCTCGGCGGCCGCGTTGATCGGGGCGGATCCGTCGGAAATTGTCTTCACGAGCAGCGGAACGGAAAGCGACAACTTCGCGATCCGGGGCATCGCCGAGGCGCTCGAGGTCACGGGGAAGCGCCACCTGATTGCCACGGCCATCGAGCACGAGGCGGTGCTCAACACGCTCAAAGCGCTTGCGCGCCGCGGCTGGAAGACCACATTGCTGCCGGTCGATCAGACGGGAATCGTCGCGCTCTCCGCGCTCGAAGCCGCGCTGACCGACGACACCGCGCTCGTCTCGGTGATGCACGCCAACAACGAAATCGGGACGATTCAGCCGGTCGCTCAGCTGGCGCGAATCGCCAAGGCCCGCGGCGCGCTGTTTCACACCGACGCGGTGCAGACGGCGGGCAAGATTCCAGTAGACGTGAAAGCGCTCGGCGTCGACGTGCTCTCGCTCTCGGCGCACAAGTTTTACGGGCCAAAGGGCGCCGGCGCACTCTGGATCCGTCGCGGCGTACGGCTGCAGCCGCCGATGACCGGCGGCAAGCAGGAGCGCAGCCGCCGGGCCGGGACGGAAAACGTCGCCGGCATCATCGGCCTCGGCGTCGCCGCGCAGCTCGCGCGCGCCAAGATGACGGCCGAAGCCGAGCGCCTCGCGTCGCTGCGCGACAGCCTCGAGGAACGGATTCTCGCCACGGTCAGCGGAACGGCAGTCAACGGCGCCCGTTCGCCCCGCGTGCCGAACACCACGAACGTGAGCTTTGACCGGATCGAAGCCGAGTCGCTCCTGATCGCACTGGACCTGGCGGGAATCGCCGTTTCGACCGGGTCCGCCTGCTCGTCCGGAACATTGGAACCGTCGCACGTGCTGAAGGCGATGGGATTCCCCGCGCACCGCACCCAGAATTCGATTCGTTTCAGCCTCGGCGCCGCGAACACAGAGGCCGATATAGACAAGGTGCTCGAAGTCCTGCCGGGAATCGTCGAGAAACTGCGGAATCTCACGCGGGCAGTGGCGAGAGCTTGATCGCCGTAATTCAAATTTCAAAATGCAAGATGCAAACTAAAGCACCCGTTCATCGTTTGCATTTTGCATTTTGCATTTTGCATTTCCTCTAATGCGTGTAGTCGTAGCCATGTCGGGAGGCGTCGACTCGTCCGTCGCCGCAGCCCTGCTTGCCGAGCAGGGTCATGACGTCATCGGTCTGTCGATGCAGCTGTATGCGCAGGGCGAGCCAGACCTGCACTTCGGAAGCTGCTGCACGCTCGACGATCTGAACGACGCCCGTCGCGTCGCCGCCGCCGTCGGCTTTCCGCACTACATCCTGAATTTCGAGCGTCAGTTCCAGGAGACGGTCATCTCGAATTTCGTCCGCGAGTACACAGCCGGCCGAACCCCGCTGCCCTGCGCACACTGCAACAGCGATCTGAAGTTCTCGACGCTCCTCGAGCGGGCACACGGCCTCGGCGCGTTGACCGTCGCGACCGGCCACTACGCCCGCGTCGAGCGGGCCGGCGATCGCTGGGTGCTGAAGCGAAGCGTCGATCAGGACAAGGATCAGTCCTATTTCCTCTTTTCGCTGACACAGGATCAGCTGGCATCGGCGATGTTTCCGGTTGGCTCCCTGACCAAGCCCGAGGTCCGGCGCGAGGCCCACCGTCTGGCGTTGCAGGTTGCCGACAAGCCGGACAGCCAGGAAATCTGCTTCGTACCCGACGGCGACTACGCGTCCTTCGTCGCGCGCAAGGCGCCGCACGCCGCGCACAGCGGCGCCATCGTCGCCGAGAGCGGGCAGCAGATCGGAACGCACGCGGGCGTTCACCGCTTCACGATCGGTCAGCGCAAGGGGCTGGGCGTGTCCGGGCCGGTGCCGCTGTATGTGCTGCGGATCGACGCAGACAGCGGCGACGTGACCGTCGGCCCGAGGTCGTCGCTCGATCGCACGACGCTCACCGCGTCGGGCGTGAACTGGGTTGCCGTCGAGGAACCGGCGTCGTGGCTGACAGTGACCGCGCAGATTCGCTATCGACACGCGCCGGCGGCGGGCCGGGTGCGCGCGCTCGATGGCGGTCGCGCCGAGCTCACGTTCGAGGCTCCGCAGTCGGCAGTCACGCCCGGGCAGGCGGTTGTCTTCTACCAGGAGGATGCGGTGGTCGGCGGGGGCTGGATCGAGTAGCTGGGTCGCTGGGTGGCTGGGTTTGCCGAACCCTCCACTATGTTCGCCGCAACCGAAGACGCAGAACGCCGCAACTGGGAAGCAAGCTCGAAGCGCTCTATGGTCGGGAATTTTCGCGCAGCTTCTCCGCGTGAGCCGCCGCGGTCTCGCGCGGCGCCTTCTGGTTGTATTCCTCTGATTTGCCCTTCGGAATACTGAGGGTGTGCCAGCCGCCACCGCGCATCGCCTTTGCCATGAAGACGATCTGGCCGACGTGGTAGGCGGTGTGCGCGAGCGAGCGGTGCAGCGCTTCATCGATCCGCAGCGGCTGACGGCGAACGATCACCGTCGCGCTCAGGTCGCCATCGCTGAGCTTTTCCACTTCGCCGAGCAGCACGCTCCAGCCGCCCTCCCACACTTGCAACAGCTCGGTCCGGCTCAAGCCCGCCGACTCAAACTCGTCGTCGCGATGACGCCACGGTTTCTCGCCGTCACTGGTCCGGAAGTCGGTGAAACGCGACTTCAGGTTGCCGGCAACGTGCCGGATCAGCATCTCGATCGAATTGCCGCCATCGTGAGCGGGATGCCCGAGTTCCTCGTCGCCCACCTGGGCGATGGCCGCTTCGGCTAGTGCCTTGTAGCGCCGGTATTCGTCCTGGAGCGACGCGATAACGCTCATCGTGAGCCTGCCATTCTCTTGAGCAGCTGGATCTGACCCGCGTGATAGAGGTCGTGCGCCGCAACGCCGGTCAGCAGCGCCCGCTTCGTCACGCCGCGCTGTGCCGAGCCGCGGTCGAGTTCGGGAGCCGGCACGGCAGCCGCCGCCTCGCGCAGGACATGGTGCATCTCGTCGAGCAGATCCAGGTCGGCTTGCAGCGCGGCCTTGGTGTTCTCGACAGGACGCGCCACGAAGTTCGAGCCGGCAAGCGGAAACGAACCGCGCTTCGCGCCTGTCAGGCGGCGCCAGGCGACGTATTTCCAGTACGCC
>Ga0307412_10001334_pt1 | contig 13770 bp, 6 predicted proteins | sample DK1Cmetagenome_3_FD_203823 | JGI IMG/M metagenome (GOLD analysis project Ga0307412, IMG submission 203823) | Maize rhizosphere microbial communities from greenhouse at UC Davis, California, United States - DK15-C-1 | ecosystem: Host-associated > Plants > Roots > Rhizosphere > Soil | place: USA...
TACAACAATGATAAAAAAGAAGACTGGAAAGCCTATTTTCAGGCAAGTGGAGGTTCCGCATTTTTACATCTGAAAAACCCTAATGATAAAACGACTTTAAACAAAGTAAACGAGCTTCTCAATAATTTACCGGACGGATACAAAAAATTGTTTCATGTCTTAAATAAAGAACATATCGCAGAAGCTCAGGGAGATCCGACTTCATCATTGGCTTTGGCAGCTTATCAGGGGGTAAGCTTTGGAGCAACGGCTACCGGAGAATTATTAAAAGCAGCAGATGGAGGCACACATGGCTACTTACCTACTGATTTTAAAGAAATCCAGACCGGATTCGTAGCTTTTGGAAAAGGCATTAAACAAGGAACTGTATTACCTCTAATGGGACAGGAAGACATCGCTCCGTTAATTGCTTATTTATTAAATCTTAATTTAAAAACAGATGGAGTTCTCTATCCTGGATTATTGAATAAAACTAAATAAATTTTAAACTTATACTTAAATAAAAGGCTATTCCAAATGGGACAGCTTTTTATTTTTTTTCAATTCTAAAAATTATAGAAACTCTTTCGGAACTGAAATATTATTTTGCTTCATATACTCTAAAAGATCGTTGTACTTATCTTCAACATCACGCGTATCGCATTTATGAGAAATACTGCAGATATCAGAAGGTTTTATCTCTAAAATATCCGAAATTTTGTTTAATATTTCGAAATTGATCTTCACTTTAGAATTTTCAATATCAGAATAAGCTTTCTGCGAAATTCCCATTTCAAAAGCCATATACTCCTGTGTAAGATCTTTACCTCTCCTGATTTTCCTGATATTTTGTCCACATATTTTCATGGTGCTTGTTTTAGTAGTTTTCGGTATACTTTAGAAGTATATCTATTAGACTTAGACAAAGTTAGTGAATACCTTTGGCAAAACATTACACACGTTATATGATATTTATTTCAACAAGAGATTTGGTTAAAAATTTACTCTAAAACGATACAATATCATTCCAGTATAACACTTTTGGATTATGGAGACGCAAAAATTTAATTATGACAATAATATTGTCAGAGCATTCCTCTATGCTACGATTGCATTCGGTCTTGTAGGTTTTCTTTTAGGACTTACGGCTGCTTTGATGCTTTTCTATCCTGAGCTTCCTGAGTTTTTGTTCGGAACGGATGATACAACGATTAAGAGTTTAGCTTCCGGAAATATTCAAGGTTTAATTAATACACAAGGTGCTTTAGGATTCGGGAGAATCAGAATGTTACATACGAGTGCGGTGATTTTTGCTTTTGTGTGTAACTCATTTTTCTGTGGTGCTTATTACAGTATGCAGAGATTGTTAAAAACAAGAATGTACAGCGATACTCTTTCATGGATTCATTTCTGGACATGGCAAATCATGATCATAAGTGTTGTTATCACTTTCTTAATGGGAATCAACACCTCAAAAGAATATGCAGAACACGAATGGCCGATTGATATTTTAATTACAATCTCCTGGGTCGTTTTCGGAATTAATATGTTCGGAACGATCGCAAAAAGAAGAGTAAGGCATCTTTACGTAGCCATCTGGTTTTTCATCGGGACATGGATTGCAGTGGCAATGCTTCATATTTTCAACAACTTGGAAATCCCATTATCGTTCACAGGCTGGAAATCCTATTCCATCTACGCCGGAGCAAAAGATGCCCTTGTACAATGGTGGTATGGTCATAATGCAGTGGCATTTGTGTTAACAACCCCGGTATTAGGTTTGATGTATTATTTCTTACCAAAAGCGGCTGACAGACCAGTTTTCTCTTATAAATTATCAATAATTCACTTCTGGTCGCTGATCTTCGTTTACCTTTGGGCGGGTCCGCATCATTTGCAATATACAGCGCTTCCGGCTTGGGCTCAGGCGGTGGGAACAGGCTTTTCTATCATGCTGATCGCACCATCCTGGGGAGGAATGCTGAACGGATTGTTAACGTTAAGAGGAGCCTGGGACAAAGTAAGAGAAAATCCTATCCTGAAGTTTTTCGTAGTTGCAGTCACTTGTTATGGAATGGCGACTTTTGAAGGACCTTTATTAGCCACAAAATCTTTAAATAAAATCGGGCATTACACAGATTGGGTAATTGGCCACGTACATATTGGCGCACTCGGATGGAATGGTTTTATGGCTTTCGGAATAATCTATTATTTAATTCCGATCATGTGGAGAACGCAGCTTTGGTCTAAAAAATTAGCCAACTGGCACTTCTGGCTGGGAACTTTGGGAATTATTTTCTATGCTGTACCAATGTACATTTCAGGTTTCACGCAAGGTCTAATGTGGAAACAATTCAATCCGGACGGAACATTATTATGGAAAAACTGGCTGGACACCGTGACTGCGATTATTCCTTATTTCAAAATGAGATTTTTAGGGGGTATTTTTTATCTTTCAGGAGCAATTTTAATGGTGGTAAATGTGATTAAAACCATTAGACAGGGTTCATTTCAAAAAGACGTTCCCGCAGAAGCACCTGCTTTAGCCAATATCGGAACAACAAGAAAAGAAGGCGAAGGCATTCATCTTTGGCTGGAAAGAACTCCGAAATTATTATCAATTTTAGCTTTTATTACCATTGCAATCGGAGGTTTGGTGGAAATTATTCCGACTTTAACCTTAAAACAAAGCATTCCTACCATTACAGTCGTAAAACCTTATTCACCTCTTGAATTGGAAGGACGGGATTTATACATTCGGGAAGGTTGCAATGCCTGTCATTCACAAATGATCAGACCTTTCAGAGACGAAATTGTAAGATTTGAAGGTAAAAACGGGCAATATTCCAAAGCAGGAGAGTTCATTTACGACAGACCATTTCTCTGGGGATCCAAAAGAACCGGACCGGACCTTCACAGAGAAGGCGGCCGAAACCCGGATTCATGGCATTTTAAACACATGTACAATCCGAGAATCACGTCTGCAGGCTCAATTATGCCACGTTTTCCCTGGCTGATCACCAATAAACTGGATCGCTCTAAAATGGTTGATAAAATACAATTAATGAAAAACTATTTTGACGTTCCTTACACGAAATCACAAATAGATTCCGCCAATCAATGGGCAGACAATCAGTCAAAAGCCATTGTAAAAAGAATTTATTCCGAAGCTACCGATGTCAAAGATCAAATGGAAAAAGACAGAATGGCAAAAGGAGCATCATTTGTTCCGCTTGAGCAAAGAGAAATCGTAGCCATGATCGCTTATCTGCAAAGATTAGGAACAGATATTAAAACAACTCAGATCCAGACCGCAAGTGCAGAATAATTTTTAAAATGTATTAAAAATGAGAACGAGAACCCCAATTTCAATATACATTGCTATGACCATTGGTTTAACCATCATGGCATTCGAAATGTTCGCTAATGAATCAGGATATTTTTCTTCTCCGTTTTTCTGGGCGTTGATTTTAATCGTAACTATTCTTCTTTTAATCATGGATTCTATAGGAGATTTAGTTGAAAATGAAAATTTCAGCAGGTTATCCGAAGAAGAGAAAAAACAATATTTAACCGAAAAAAGTGTTCCTTATTTTCAAAAATTATGGAATTCTGCTTTTAAAAAACAATCTGTAACCGAGGAAAAAGATATTTTGATTGACCACGGTTTCGACGGAATTACCGAACTCGACAATTCTTTACCAAAATGGTGGATTGGTCTGTTTTATTTCGGATGCATTTTCTGTGTCGTGTATTTGACTGCTTTTGCGTTCACAGATTATGCTCATCCGGAAGCAGAATTAAATCAGGAAACCAAAACAATGCTCGCTTCCGTTGAAGAATTTGAAAAAAAGGCACCGCAAATCAATCTTGAAACCGCAAAATATAGTGCAGACAATATTGCGGATGGTCAGGAATTGTTTAAAACCAATTGTGTAACCTGCCACGGAGACGGCGGAAAAGGAGGAATCGGACCGAATTTAACAGACACCCACTGGATTAACATCAAGCAAAAAAGCTTATTCAAAAATGTAATCTGGATGCTTGAAAACGGCTCACCCAACAATACCACTATGCGACCTTTCATTAAAGAAGGAACAATCACGGCAAGGGATGCAGAAAAAATCGCAGCTTATATTTATCACATTAATCAGGAAACCGCTCCTATCACGCAATCTAATGGCGGTGCAGCTCCACAGGGAGAAGAAATAAAATGGGAAAACGGAAACGATTAAAAATGTATGATCTAACATATGCCACGCCTCCTTTTGAAAAAAGCAACCTAACATTTGAGTTTTTCATGTTCATCCTTCAATAACAATAATAAAAAGGAGGCTTTTAAAACAAACAAAATCCGCGCTTTGGCTGTCGTTTCAACTAATTCACTTGACTTCGACAAAACTAAATTCCATAAATAGGCAGCCAAGGCAGGATTTTTGCATTTGCAAAGGGTACCACGACAAAGAATTTATTAAATAGTATTAATTATCTTTGTTTTAAACCCAATCACATTTGAAACTGAAATTTAACCCTAAAAAAATTCTGAAATGGACAGGAATAACCATTATTTCAATATTGGTTTTACTGATTCTGCTTATACTTAGTTTAAGACTTCCCGCAGTTCAAAATTACGTAAAAGACAAACTTGTCGTCTATCTTGAGAAAAAAATCAAAACAAAAGTAAGCCTCGAAAGGGTTTATATAGGATTTCCCAACAGTCTTGTCATGGAAAATCTTTATCTGAAAGGTCAGGATATCGACACGCTTTTGGCTGTAAAAAAACTGGATGTGGGTTTACACATGCTTAAACTTATCAATTCCACGGCGGATATTACTTCGGTGGATATGGAAGGTGTTCGCGCCAACGTGGTAAGAAAAAAGGACGGAAAATTCAATTTTGACTATATTATTGATGCATTTGCGACTTCGGATAAAGAAGAAAGCCCGTCAAAGCCATTTATTATTTCTCTTGATAAAATTAATTTAAAAGATATTGGGGTTACTTTTAATGATCAGCAATCGAGGAATGATATCAAATTATATTTCAAATCGTTTGATACAAGGGTAAAAACTTTTGATGTAAACAAAAATATATACGCTGTTAATGACATTAATCTTGACGGATTAAAATTAAAGTTAAAACAGGATCTTGTACAAGAAGTTGCCAGGAAAGTCGAGAAAAAAGTTGATTCTCTCAATGATAAAAAACCGATGCAGATTGGTTTAAGAGGAATTAAACTGACCAATTTCGACATCGATTACGGCGATGACAATACCAAAACTTTTGCAAAGGTTTTATTTAAAGAATTAAGCACCAAGGTCAACAAACTTGATCTTGAAAACAATGCTTACCATGTAGGAAACGTTGTTCTTTCAGGAGCAGATATTAATGCCAATCTTTATCTTCCGGAACAAAATGCCAATCCGAAGAACACAAAAGAGCCTGAAGTTTCAACAAATTCCGACAAAGAAAAAGCGATGAAACTTCTTTTAGGGAAATTGGTTTTAAATGATGTAAAAGTGGCTTACAACAACACTGCCATCGCCCCTACAAAACAGGGAATGGATTTCAACCATCTGAATTTTTCCAAAATGAATGTTGAGGTTCGCCGGTTCAAAATGGAGAACAATACTTTCGCCGGAACGGTAAATTCAGCAGAAATTCAGGAAGCAAGAGGCTTAAATATTCAAAAATTCAATACAGATTTTGTTTATAACGAAAAGGAAGCTTATTTAAAAGATTTATATCTGCAGACTCCGAAAACATTGTTGCGTGATGAGGTTGTCTTAAATTATAATTCAATCGAACAATTAAGTTCAAATCCCGGGGCTGTAAAAGTTTCAGCAAACATTAAAGATTCCAGAATCGGTTTCTCTGATATTTTGAATCTGGTTCCGACTTTACGAAATACCGTTCCGTTTAATAAATATCCAAATGCGATTTTAAATGTCACTGCAAATGTAAAAGGGTATGTAAATGATTTACTGATCGATCATCTTAAAGTTTCAGGCTTGGATCAATTGAGAGTGGCGGCATCAGGAAGAATCAAAAACGCGATGAACCCTGATCAGTTGTATTATGATCTGAGAATTGCAGAATTATCTTCTTCGGCGAAAACGATTTTCAATTTAGTCCCGAAAAACACGATTCCGTCAACTATCTCTTTGCCTTCGCACATGAGCATCAAAGGAACGGCAAAAGGAACCACAAAAGTTGTCAATACCAATCTTAATCTCTACTCTACCCTTGGAAATGCCGCGGTAGTCGCCCAAGTGGACATGAGGAAAAAAAATCATGAATTATATGACGTAAAAGCCAATCTTCAAGGCTTACAAATTGGAAAAATCATTCAAAATAAAGATATCGGACCGATCTCGGCACAAATTTCCGCAAAAGGAGAAAGCTTTGATTTTAAAAATGCAAAAGCCGATCTGAAAGGTCACGTTGCATCGGCAGTTTACAAAGGGTATCGCTATCAGAACATGAATCTTACTGGGAAATTCAATCGAGGAGCTTACAATATTGTTTTAAACTCAAAGGATCCGAATGCTAATTTATTTTTAACCGCATCCGGAGTTTATAACGAAAAAAATCCTACTGTAAAAATCAACGGTGAAGTCATTAAATTAGACGTCAACAAGCTCGGTTTCTATGAAAAACCAATGATCATCGCCGGAAAAATAGATGGTGATTTCACAAGCTTAGACCCTGATAATCTGAATGGTTATCTGAATTTAAAAGACTTTGCTTTTTCTGATACAAAGGAGGTGTATCCCGTTCAGGAAGTGAATTTGAAAGCATCTTCAACCAATGATTCCACCAATATTGTCTTCAATTCTCAGATCGCGGATGTGGAATTAAAAGGAAAATATAAACTGACACAGATTTTCGGTTCTTTGGCACAAACCATCAATCAATATTATCAGTTTCAAAAGCCTGGAAAAGCAGAGAAGATTCAAGCCGGACAGTTTTTCACCTTTAATGCAAAAATTAAAAATGATGATCTGATCAGAAAATTTGTTCCGGATCTGAAAAGTTTTGAAACTATACATTTAGTTGGAAATTACGATGCAGATTCTCAGAAAATTGAAATCGACGGGCAAATTCCGCAGCTTCTTTATGGTGAAAATTCTATTGAAAATGCGACGTTAAAAGTTACTAATGAAAATCAGGCTTTACAATATAATCTGAATGTCGCAGCATTGAAAAGTTCAAGCTTAGCATTAAATAAAATCAATATCGGAGGCGATGTTGCCAACAACATTATCAATTATAACATCACCACCAAAGACGAAAAAAATGCCACTCAATTCCTGATTGCAGGAAACGCAAAATCGTTGAATGATATTACGGAAATCTCATTAAATCCAAATGGTTTAAAATTAAATTACACCGACTGGACCGTTGCCGAAGGAAATAAAATCCAGATCAGCAGCAAAGGAATTTTAGCCGATAATTTCAGGCTTTCTAATGCAGGAAGCGAGATTCTATTACAATCGGAAAGTCAGTCTGCAAACTCTCCTTTAAATATTTCGTTGAAAGATTTTAAAATTGAAACCATTACCGAGCTTATTAAAAAAGACACGGTTTTAGCAAGAGGAACGATCAACGGAACAGCACAGCTTCGGGATTTAACGAAAAATATGACATTTAATTCTGATTTAAAAATCTCAGATTTAATTGTTTACGGAAGTCCGGTTGGAAATCTTAAGGCAAGGGTAAGCAATACTTCAACAAACATTATAAATGCTGATATTGCCCTTTCAGGAAATAACAATGATGTGAAAATTTTGGGAGATTACAATACTTCTTCCAGCACATTTGACCTGAATATGGCAATCAATCAACTTCAAATGAAATCTGTACAAGGGTTTTCTATGAACGCGATCACGAATACAGAAGGTTATCTTTCAGGAAATCTGAAAATCACAGGAAGTACCGACAAACCGAATATTTTAGGTAAAGTAAAATTCAATGATGTTGGCTTGGAGATCGCGCAAACAGGAAGTGATTTCAGAAAACTGAATGATGAAATTGATTTTACAAACAGAGGAATTGAATTTGATAATTTTAAAATTAATGATAAAGACGGAAATTCTTTAAAAATCAATGGACAGGTTTTAACCCAAACATACAGAGATTTCGCCTTCAATCTTGATGTCAATGCAAAAGATTTCAAAGTGGTCAATTCAGAAAAATCTGATAATGCGATGATGTATGGGATTCTTGCAATCGATGCTGCATTGCACGTTCGCGGGAATTTAGACTTGCCAAAAGTTGATGGTAGATTAGCTGTTTCCGATGATACAGATTTCACTTTTGTACTTCCGCAATCCAGCCCGTCATTACAGGAAAGAGATGGAATTGTAGAATTTATTGACCAGGACCAGGTTGTTTTAAATAAAACCATTAAAGCCGATTCTCTGAAAGCCCAAAGCCGCATCAAAGGAATGGATGTGAGCGTAAATATCGAGGTAAGCAAAGAAGCAAAAATGTCGATCGTCATTGATAAAGCCAACGGAGATTTTGTAAAACTTCAGGGTGAGGCACAATTGACAGGCGGAGTTGATCCATCCGGAAAAACCACTCTTGTAGGAGTTTATGAAGTAGAATCCGGAGCTTACGAAATGTCTGTCAGCTTACTGAAACGTAAATTTGACATTCAAAAAGGAAGTACCATCACGTGGACCGGCGAGCCAACAACGGCAACTTTAGATATCACCGCCGTTTATAAAACCGAAGCTGCACCAATCGATTTAGTTGAACAGCAATTAAATACCGACAGCCCATCCGAAATGAATCAGTTTAAACAAAGAATTCCTTTCAATACTTTACTCAAAATGAAAGGTGAATTGCTAAAACCTGAAATCACCTTTGATATTACGACTGATGAAAAAAATAATGCTGTTTCTTCAACCGTAACAGATCTCGTTGATCAAAAACTTACTCAGCTGCGAACCGAAGAATCTGAAATGAATAAACAGGTTTTTGCTTTGTTATTGTTAAATCGTTTCATTGGTGAAAATCCGTTTGAATCCAGTGCGGGAATGTCTGCAGAAACAATGGCAAGACAGAGTGTGAGCAAGATTCTTTCTCAACAACTCAACAATCTTGCATCTGGTTTGATTAAAGGAGTTGATATAGATTTAGGTCTTGATTCGTCGGAAGATTATTCAACCGGAGAAAAAAATACCAGAACCGATCTGAATGTAGGTTTAAGCAAAAAATTATTAAACGACCGTCTGAAAGTAACAGTTGGAAGTAATTTTGCTTTGGAAGGTGAAGCCCGGCAAAATGAAAGCACCACCAATATTGCAGGAGACGTAACCGTAGATTACAGCCTTTCAAAAGACGGAAGATATATGCTTCGCGCGTATCGTAAGGATGAATATCAGGTGGCTCTTCAGGGACAGATTATTGAAACAGGCGTTGGATTTATCATTACTTTAGATTACGATAAATTCCGTGAGATTTTCCAAAAATCCAAGAAAGACAGACGCAAAAAAGAAAACAAAAAGAATCAGGTGGTAGAATTTAAATAGATGCCAGATATTAGATTTATAATCACATTTAAAATTTAAAATGAAGAAAAAAATCCATATATATTGTAAATATTTGTTCGCTTCGGGATTTGCTGCGGTTACGCTTTCATGTAGCAATACCAAGTACCTGAAAGAAGGACAAATGCTTTACACCGGCGGTGAAGTGAAAATCGAAAATGATACCATTTCGAAGAAAGAAAAAAATGAGCTTAAGGCTGCTTTGGAAGAAAATTTAGTTCCGAAACCTAATTCCACGATATTAGGATTGCGTCCGAAATTATATTTTTACAATATTGCCAAAGAACCGAAAAAAGAAAAAGGTTTTAATTACTGGTTAAAATATAAAGTAGGTGAAAAACCCGTTTTATTGGGCGATGTAGATCGTGAATTCAATAAAAACATCATTGAAAATTATTCTGAAAATAAAGGATACTTCAATGCAAAAGCAACTTACGACACGATTTCTAAAAATAAAAAAGCACAGGTAATTTATACTTTAAAACCGGGATCAAGATATTTAATCAGCAATGTTAAGTTTCAGCAAGATTCTACGTTGGTCAATAAAGAAATTCAGGCTTTAACAGATAAAACGTTGCTTATAACAGGACAACCTTTTGATCTTGATGTCATTAAAAGTGAAAGAGACCGTATTGATAATGGTTTAAAAGAAAGAGGGTTTTATTATTTCAGTCCGGACAATATTCTTGTACAGGCAGACAGTACCGTGAGCAAAACGCATAAAGTTGAGCTTAATGTAAAACTGAAAGAAGATACTCCTGATCTGGCAACCGAGCAGTTCAGCATTAATAATGTGATTGTCTTTCCAAACTACAACATTCAGGATGTAAAGCGTGGAAAATATACCGTGCCAATGAATCCTGATTCTCTTGCAAAATATGCTTATGATGATATTTATGTAATTGATCCTCAGCATAAATTTAAACCAAAAATTTTTGACAGAGCATTATATTTTAAAAAAGGGGATCTGTACAAACGTTCCAATCACAATCTTACGCTGAATCGTCTGATCAGTCTGGGCGTTTTTAAGTTTGTGAAGAATGAGTTTATCGTTTCAGATTCTTTACATCATAAATTTGATGCGTATTATTTATTGACTCCAAGACAAATTCAATCATTAAGATTGGAAGCTTTAGGAAGAACAAATTCAGCAAATTATGCAGGTAGTGAATTAAATCTAAACTGGACACACAGAAACTTCTTCAAAGGAGCTGAGCAATTCAAGGCAGCTGTTTATGGAGCCTTTGATGTACAGATGGGAGGTCAGGAAAATGCAAAAAATATTTTCCGCGCCGGAGCGAATGTGCAGCTTTCTATCCCAAGAATTGTTGCGCCTTTCCGTTTTAATTCTTCGAGTGCTTTTGTGCCGAGGACGAATATAACGTTGGGCTATGAATTACTGAACCGTACAGAATATTATAAATTAAATAATTTCAATGCGTCATTCGGATATGTCTGGAAAGAGAATGCGAGAAAAGAGCATGATTTAAAAGTAATTGATATTACACTTGTTTCTCCTGCAAACGTTACAAAATTATATGACTCAATATCCCGAAATAGTAATGCAATGCAAAGAGTAATTGCTGAACAACTTATTTTTGGGCCGACTTACACCTATACTTACACCAACACAATGCTTCCAAAAACCAATACGATCTATTATAAAGGTACGCTGGATTTGGCTGGAAATATTACAGGTTTGGTTACAGGAGCAAATGTAAAAAAAGATAAACAAAAAGAAATTTTCGGAATTCCATTCAGTCAATATGCAAAAATTGAAAATGATTTCAGGTTCTATCATAAGTTTACGGAAAAAAGCTCATTTGCCACCAGATTTATTGGAGGAATCGCTTATCCGTATGGAAATTCAGAGTTTGTCCCTTTCTCTAAACAGTTTTTCTCAGGAGGAAGCAACAGTATCCGTGCTTTCCGTGCGAGAACTTTAGGTCCTGGAAGTTTTGATCCTAGAACAATTCCAAAAGGCACACTATTAGATCAGTCAGGAGATATTAAATTAGAATTAAATGCAGAATACCGCGCCAATCTTTATAAATTTTTAAACGTTGCCGCTTTTGTTGATGCAGGAAATATCTGGTTACTTCATGATGATATTGATAGACCAGGCGCCAAATTTTCGAAAGATTTTTTAAGCGAACTTGCCGTCGGAGCCGGAGTTGGTCTAAGACTTGATTTCTCTATTCTAATATTAAGATTAGATTTGGCCATGCCGTTGAGAGTTCCTTATTATGAAAAAGGAGATCGATGGGCATTTGACCGGATTGATTTCGGAAACCCGGACTGGAGAAAAGATAATCTTGTTTTGAATATTGCCATCGGATATCCTTTTTAATTATGGTAAAAAATGTAAAATTTTTCTGGGACGCTTTAAAGGAGACTTTCAGTGAATGGAATAGCTCTTCTGCTTCAAAAGATTCGGCGAGTCTGGCGTATTACGCTATATTTTCCATTCCGGGGTTGTTGATTATTATCATTTGGATCGCGGGATATTTCTTTGGTGAAGAAGCCATTCGTGGAGAAATCAGCAAACAGATCGGCGGAATTATGGGATCAGAAGTTTCTAAAAGTATAGAAAGCATGATTGCAGGAGCCCTGATCGACAAACAAAATATTATCATGAAAATAGTGGGAATCGGATCATTGGTTTTTGGTTCTACTACTCTATTTTTCCAGCTTCAGCATTCGTTGAACAGCCTTTGGGATGTACAATCTGCTCCTAAAAAAGCACTCATAAAATTTCTTTTAGACAGAGCCAATTCATTAGGAATGATCTTGATTTTAGGTTTTTTACTAATGATTACCATGATTTTGTCTTCATTAATAAGTGTTTTCAACAAAATAATCACTCAATATTTCGGTTTTGAGACCTATTTACTTGTTGAATTGGTAAACTTTGGAATCGGTTTTGGTTTTGTCATGTTGCTTTTTGCGATGATGTTTAAAGTGCTTCCTGATGTAGAAATCAGTTGGAAACCCGTTTGGAAAGGTGCATTTTTAACTGCCCTTTTATTTACACTTGGAAAATTTTTGTTAAGTCTTTATTTCGGAACAGCAAAACCTACCTCTGCTTTTGGAACAGCAGGGACGGTGATTTTGATTATGATGTGGATTAATTATTCCTGTATGCTGATTTTCTTTGGTGCAGAATTTACAAAGGTTTATGCGTATAAAAAAGGATATAAAATCAGTCCGTCAAAACACGCAAAATGGAGCAATGCAAAGCTGTACGAAGAAAGTATCAGAAAGCAGGATGAGCCTTATCAGGTTTAAACTTTATTCAATTTAAATAAAATAAAAGCCTCCTGAAAATTCAAGAGGCTTCATTTTTTACATTCTGTTTACAGTTCCTATTCCCAGCAACTCTAAAGATTTTTTTATCGTTTTTGCCGTTAAATCCGATAAATTTAAACGGTTTTGTTTTATATTTTCATCTTCCTGAATCAAAATCGGATTGCTTTGATAAAACGAATTATAAGCTTTCACCAAATCATAAAGATAGTTTGCCACTAAAGCGGGACTCAATGCTTCCGCAGCTTTTGCCACTACCGTTTTGTAATTTGCCAATTGCATGATCAGTTCTTTCTCAAATTGGTTTAATTCAACGTAGGCAATTTCTTTTTGAGTATATCCAGCTTTTACCAACAGCGATTGAATACGAGCGTAAGTATATTGAATAAACGGACCTGTATTTCCATTAAAATCAATGCTTTCCGCAGGATTAAACAGCATTTTTTTCTTAGGATCAACTTTTAGCATGAAATATTTTAACGCTCCCATTCCTACATTTTCGTAGTTTTCGTGCTTTTCTTCTTCAGTAAAGCTCTCCAGCTTTCCTAATTCCTCAGATTTAGACTTTGCAATATCATACATGTCCTGCATCAAATCATCTGCGTCTACAACGGTTCCTTCACGGGATTTCATTTTACCTTCCGGAAGCTCAACCATCCCATAAGATAAATGGTACAACTGATCTGCCCACGAATATCCAAGCTTACCTAAAATTTTAAATAAAACCTGGAAGTGATAATCCTGCTCGTTTCCAACGGTATAAATTAATTTTTCAATATTATTTTGCTTAAAACGTTCTACTGCCGTTCCTAAATCCTGTGTCATATACACCGAAGTTCCATCTGAACGTAATAATAATTTTTGATCAAGACCTTCATCCGTCAGATCACACCAAACAGAACCGTCTTCTTTTCGATACAAAAC
>Ga0307412_10001335_pt1 | contig 13765 bp, 8 predicted proteins | sample DK1Cmetagenome_3_FD_203823 | JGI IMG/M metagenome (GOLD analysis project Ga0307412, IMG submission 203823) | Maize rhizosphere microbial communities from greenhouse at UC Davis, California, United States - DK15-C-1 | ecosystem: Host-associated > Plants > Roots > Rhizosphere > Soil | place: USA...
AGTCGGCCCGAGCCATTCGCCGCGACGCCAGCACCATGTTGATCCGACTGGTCGAACGATCCTCGACGCAGTCCTTCAGCACGCGCCGCGAGGGCACCCCGTCCGCGACGCACTGCTCGGCGACGCCGCAGGGGATCGCATCGAGATCGCTATGGCCCGAGCCGCGGAGGATGCGGCAGCTCCGCAGATGCACGCCGTCCTTGCCCTTGTCGGTCTTCAGGTCGACCTTGATCATGCGCAGCTGGCGCGAGACGACGATGATCTCCTCCTCAGCGTTGAACGCCGGGCTGGTCTGGAGCATCATCAGCAGGATGGGCAGAATCATGGCGCCATTCCTCTCCGTTTTTGTTTTCTAGGGGCAGCCTAGGCCGGGGGAGGGGGCAGCACAATGCGTCAATCGCCCGCCATCGTCTCCAGCACCGTTTCGATCCGGGCCAGCCGCGCAACGGGATCGTCGATGCGTTCGGCGAGCAGCAGCCGGTCCCCCTTGGCGGTCAGGCCAGCCGCCGCCGCGTCGCCGGCAAAGTCGCGCCGGGGTGTGAACGCGATCGCCGCCGGGCCGGCATCGATCCGGGCGATCCGCACCGCCAGCGCCTGGGCGCGGACGCGGGCGATCGCTAGCAGCGTCGTCGCGGCGTCGGGCAGCGCGCCGAAGCGGTCCTCCAGCTCGGCCTCGAGGCCGTCGATCGCCGCAGCGTTCTCCGCCCGCGCCAGCCGCGCGTAGAAGCCGACGCGCAGTTCCTCCTCGGGGATCCAGTCGTCGGGCAGGCGGCCCTCGAGCCCAAGATGCAGCTCGGGCGTCCAGCGCTCGACCGTCTCGCCGCGCGCGGTGCGCAGCGCGGCTTCGAGCAGATGCTGGTACAGGTCGACGCCGATCAGCTTCATATGCCCGGCCTGCGCCTCGCCGAGCAGATCGCCCGCGCCGCGCATGTCGAGATCCTGCGCGCTGATCGCGAAGCCCGCGCCGAGGCGATCGAACGCCTCCAGCGTGCGCAGCCGTTTGAGCGTGCGCGGCGCGATCGGCTTGTCGGGCTCGGTGAGCAGCAGCACCTGCCCACGCCGGCTGCCGCGCCCAACCCGGCCGCGCAGCTGGTGGAGCTGGCTGAGACCGAAGCGATCGGCGCGGTACAGCACCATGGTGTTGGCGCGGGGCACGTCGAGCCCCGCCTCGATGATGTTGGTCGCCAGCAGCACGTCGCCGTCGCCCCGGCCGAAGCGGACCATCGCGTCGTCGATCTCCGCCGCCGGCATCTTGCCATGCGCCTGGAGCAGTTCGAGCTCGGGCACCAGCTTGGCGATCCGCGCGGCGAGCGGCGCCATGTCTTCGATGCGCGGCACGACGACGAAGCTCTGCCCGCCGCGGCTGCGCTCGCGCAGCAGCGCGGTGCGCACCACCGCGTCGTCGAACACGCCCATCGCAGTGCGGATCGGCTGGCGACGGGCCGGCGGCGTGGCGATCACCGAGAGGTGCTGGATGCCGACCAGCGCCGCCTGCAGCGTGCGCGGGATCGGCGTGGCGCTCAGCGTCAGCACATGGCCGGCACCCAGCGCGCGCAATTTCTCCTTGTCGGCGGCGCCGAAGCGCTGCTCCTCGTCGACGATCACCACGCCGAGCTGGTCGTACGCCACGCCTTTGCCGGCGACCGCGCCGGTACCGATCACGATGTGGATCGACCCGTCGGCCAGTCCCGCCTTCACCCGCTTCTTCTCCGCCGCGCTCGACAGGCGAGAGAGGCCGGCGACGACGATATCGGTGCCTTCGAAGCGGTGCGTGAAGGTTTCGAGATGCTGGCGGGCGAGCACCGTGGTGGGGGCGGCGACCGCGACCTGGTGGCCGGCGAGCGCTGCCAGCGCGGCGGCGCGCAGCGCGACTTCGGTCTTGCCGAAGCCGACATCGCCGATCACCAGCCGGTCCATCGGCCTGCCCGCCGCGAGATCCTCGCGGACGGCATCGATCGCGCGCGCCTGATCGCGCGTCTCGCTATAGGGAAAGCCGGCGACGAACCGCTCATAGGCGGCGGTATCGGGCGCCAGCACCGGGGCGGTGCGCGCCATCTGCGCCTCGGCGAGCGCGATCATGCCGCGCGCGGTCTCGGCGATGGCGAGGTCGATCGCGCCGCGGCGCTTCTGCCAGCTCGAGCCGTCGAGCTTGTCGAGTGCCACCGCATCGGCGTCGCCGCCATAGCGCCACAGCCGGTCGGCCTCCGTCACCGGCACCAGCCGTACGCCGCCACCCGCATAGGTCAGCGCGATCGCGTCGCCGGTGTCCGCGGCTTCGCCGGGCATGTCCGCGAGGCCGGTGACGACGGCGATGCCATGGTCCTCATGGACGACGAGATCGCCGATCCGGATCTCGCCCTGCGCGAACAGCGCGGTGTCGGCGGCACCGGTCTGCCCGGCATCGCGCTCGGCCCGGCTGCCGAGCAGGTCGGCGGCGGCAACCGCGAGCACGCCGTCGCGCCGGAAGCCGCGATCGACCGGCGCTTCGAGCAGCGCGGCGGTGCCGGGCGGCTGGGCGCGCAGATCGGCCCAGCTGGTCGCCTCGAGCAGTTCGGTCCCGAGCGGGCGGGCGACCCGGCTGCGCAGGAAGCGCAGGTCGCGTGCGCTGCCGAGCAGCACCAGCCGGTCGCCTTGCGCCAGCGCGGCACGGGCGTGCCTGGCGAACGCCCGCAGCGGCGCGCGGCCTTCGATGAAGCGCGGCGGCGGATCGCCGGCGCCGTCGAGCGCCAGTAGCGGATGGTCGCGGGTCGCCGCGCGCCAGCTCTTTTCCTCGACGATGGCGGCAAGTGCCCGGCTCGGCCGGCGGCGCCGGGCGTCGGCGGCGAGCGCGAGGAAGCGCTTGCGGCGATCCTCGGCGGCCGGTTCGACTGCGAGCGTTGCGCCCGGCATGTGCGCCGCCAGCATCACGCCGTTCTCGTCCAGCGGCGGCTCGGTGACGCGGCCCAGCTCCTGCGCCTCGCAGGTGCCGGTGGTCCGCTGGGTGCCGGGATCGTAGCTGCGCACCGACAGCACCCGGCCCTCGGCAACCTCGATCCGGCGGGGTTCCTCGGCATCGGCGGGATAGACGTCGAGCACCTGGCCGCGCAGCGCGACTTCGCCGGGCTCGTCGACACGGTCGTCCTCGACATAGCCGGCCTCGAGCAGCGCCTCGAACAACGCGGGGAGATCGATCGCCGCGCCGGTGGCGACGCGCGGCGGGGCTGCCTCGAACGCTTCGGGCGCCGGATAGAGGCGGCCGAGTGCCTCGCCGGTGGTGATGCAGGCGATGCGCGGCCGCTCGGGCGCCGCCTGGGCGAGGCGGATGCGGCGCAGCGCCGCGACACGCTCGCCGACATTGGCGGGGGAGGCGGGGGACGCATCGCCGGGGAGCGCGTCGCTGCCCGGGCAGAAGGCGACGACGGCGTCGGGCACCAAGGCGGCGAGCGCACGGGCCACCACGAGGGCGCGGGCTTCGTCCGCGGCGGCGAAGAGCAGGTCGCCCGTCGCCAGCGTCTCGGCGAGCAAAGCGGCGGTTTCTCCCACCGGCAGCGACGACAAGGCCTTGGCGGGCGCGATCGCGCGCACGGCCGGCTCGGCAGGGGAGGGCATGCGGGGAAAGCCTTTGGAACGAGCGAGGTAACGCTAACGAGCGTCCGCCGTCGCCGTTCCGGCCGGCACAGGGTCCCATGCCTGCAAAAAGGGGGTGGGGCCGGCACGAGGATGCCGGCCCCATCGGAACGACGTCAGAAGGTGAGCGTCGCGCCGAAGAACATGGTGCGGCCAAGCGGGTCGTACACGCCCGGATAGGTGTTGCCGTTGCCGAAGCTGCTCAGGATGCCGCTGGCGATCGCCGGCGGCGACTTGTCGGTCAGGTTGTTCACGCCGGCGCGGAACTGGAGCTGCTTCGTCACCGTCACGGTCGTGGCGAGATCGAAGTAATTATAGGCCGGGATGTTGGCGTTGATGATGCTGGTGGTGCCGGTGAGGAAGGCATTGCTCGACAGGCTCGAAAGGCGCGTGCCGGCAAAGTAGCGCCAGGAGAGCGACAGCGTCGCCTTTTCGCCGGGAACGATCCAGGTCAGGCGCCCGACATGCCGCCAGGTCGGATTGGGCTGGCCGCAGCTGTAGCCGTAATAGCCCTTGCAGTCATAGGTGCCGAGGCCCGGCAGCGGCTCATCGGTCTGCTGTTCGAGCCAGGTGCCGACGATGCTGGCGTCGAGCTTGCCGAGGGTGCCGATCCGCGTGGTGTAGTTGGCGGAAACGTCGATGCCCGAGGTGAGCAGATAGCCGGTGTTCAGCGTGCTGCCGACGATATAGCCTTCGGAACCGAACAGCGCGCCGGAGCGCGAGTCGCGCTTGAACAGCCCGCAATAATAGGGGTCGCCGGTGCTGGTGCACTGGCTGACGACCAGCGACGGATCGATCGAGCTGATATAGCCCTTCACCTTGATGTGATAGTAATCGACCGACAGCGAGAAGCCGGGCAGCTGCTTCGGCGTCAGCACCACGCCGAAGGTGTAGGTATCGCCCACTTCGGGTTTCACTGCCGGATTGCCGCCATAGGATTGCGAGCAGGTCTCCGCCGGGCACTGGATGATATGGCCGTATTGCGCATCGGTGACGCCGGTGAGCTTGCAGGTGGCGAGCGACGCCGTCGGCGAGGCACCCGCGCACGGATCGGAGAGCGAGACGTTGCCGACGCCGCGGCCGCCGAACAGTTCGGAGAGGTTCGGGGCGCGGAACGCGCGGTTGTAGCTGGCGCGGAAGCGGGCGCCGTTGATCGGCGACCAGTTCAGCTCGGCCTTGTAGGTCCATGCCTTGTAGGTCGACTTGGTCGCGGTCGAATCCTGGCGGTTGACGTAGGACGAATAGCGCACGCCGCCATTGACGGTGAGTTCGTGGACGAACGGCACGTCGGCGACGAGCGGCAGTTCGAGCTCGCCATAGGCTTCGTTGACGGTGATGTTGCCATCGGAATCGGTGGCGCCGCCCTGCGCGGCGACGGCATCGACGGTGTAGAGCATGGTCTCGCGGCGATGCTCCAGGCCCAGGGCGATGCCGGCGCCGCGGGTTGCCCAGGGGCTCTGGATGCCGAAGGTGCCGAGATCGCCGTTCAGCGTGCCCGAGATCACTTCCAGCGTGTTGCGCGAGGCGGTGTTCGATTCGCTGAACAGATACTGCGCCTGGTTCGCGGTGATGCCGTTGGCGCGGAAGATGTCGATCGGCACGCAATTGGGATCGGTGCCGTCGATCTTCGAGCGGCAGGTGGGCGTGCCGTTCACCGACACCACGTCCAGCGCGCGCTGCGCCTTCACATTGTCGACGTTGTTGAGATAGGTCTCGTTCCAGCGCGACAGCGAATAGAGGTAGTTGACGTCGTAGCTGAAGCCACGACCGATATCGCCCTTCACCCCCGCATTGTAGCGATAGTCCTGGTGGCGCAGATCGTCGCGGCGCGAATAGGTGCCGTCGAGGCGATAGCCGATCAGCGTATCGGCAGTGGCGGACGTGCCCGCGCCGGCGCCGCACAGCGCGGTTGCCTGCGACGCGCTCATCAACGGGTTGTTGCACGGGATGGTGAAGGTGGTGCCGAGGAACAGCGCGGAGGGGGCTACCTGCGAGAAGGTATGGTCCTTCATCCACATGAAGCTGCCATAGACCTTGGCGATCGGCGCGATCTCGAACGAGGCGCTGCCGCCGCCGGTATAGCGCTGGTCGGAACGCTGGATGTAGTTGGTCGGCGAGTAATTGTAGGCGTAGCTGTCGTCATACGGCACCCAGCTCTTAGAGCCGTCGCGCGCATTGGTCAGATAGCCGAGATCCTTGCTCGGCCCGGTCAGCGGTGCGAAGGTGCCGTAGGTGGAGTTGCTCGATCCGCCGCAGACCAGCGCGCTGGCGCCCGACGCGTTGAGCGCGCACGACGAATAGTCGCGCGTCGACTGCAGCACCGGATCGGTGTGGCGATAGCCGCCATAGACGGTGACGTTGCCGCGCCCATCCGCGAAATTCTTGCCGAACGCGCCGTTCACGTCCTGCTTGGCGCCGTCGAACACGTTGCGCGGCGCCAGCTCATACCCCTTGGCGGAGACCAGGCCGCGGACATAGCCGTTGTCGTTGGTGTGCTGGGCGAAGCTGGTCTGCGCGTCCAGCCGCAGCCCGTCGAGATGGTCGCGCAGGATGAAGTTGACCACGCCCGACATCGCGTCCGAGCCATAGACGGCCGAGGCGCCGCCGGTGACGACATCGACCCGCTCGATCAGCGCGGTCGGCACGAAATTGATGTCGGTCGCCTGCGAGGACAGGATGCGCTGGCCGTTGATCAGCGTCAGCACGCGGTTCGAGCCGAGGTTGCGCAGGTTGATCTGCGCCGATCCGTCCGATCCGTTCGAGACATTCTCGTTGGCGTCCGGCGTGAACTGGGGGAGGCGCGCGAGCAGCGTCTCAGCATTCACCGCGCCCTGGTACCGAATTTCCTGTTCGCCGACGCTGGTCAGCGGGCTGTTGCTCTCGAGGTCGGGGCGGCGGATGCGCGTGCCGGTCACGGTGATTTCGGCGCTGCGATCGCTTTCGGCGGCTGCGCCGGCATCGACCTGCTGCGCATAGGCGCCGCTGGACAGCATCGCCACCACCAGGGCCCCGAGGCCCGCACCCGTTCGAATTGAAAGAAAGTTACGCATGTCTGCGACGCCCCGTTTTTTGAGTCGCGCATATGCAACATAAAAAGCAGCAATCGGTCAAATAAATTATACGATACGGTAACGTGATCATGCGGCGTGCGTTCTGATACCCCTTTCGCGAGGCGAGAAAATATGCACTGCTCGCTGCGACCCTTGCGTTTTGGCAGGATACCGTATACGAAATTGATCAACCCTGTGGAGGATCATGTTCTTATGACTGCAGCCAAGACGCTCTGGACCGGCGTCTATCCCGCGGCGACCACTCAGTTCGCCCAGGACCTTTCGGTCGATCTCGAAGCTACCCAGCGCACCCAGACCGGGCTGGTCGACGACGGCGTCGACGGCCTGATTTTGCTCGGCACCTGCGGCGAGAACAACTCGCTCGAGGCGGACGAGAAGCGCGTTATCCTCCGTGCCGGCGTAGAGGCGGTCGGTAGCCGCGTCCCGCTGGTCGCGGGCGTGTCCGAATTCACCACGGCGCGGGCGATCGAATATGTCCGCGATGCCGAGAAGATCGGCGTCGATGCGTTCATGCTGCTGCCCGCGATGGTCTATGTGCCGACCGCCGAGGAGCTCGAGGCGCATTTCCGCGCAGTGGCGGCGGCAACCTCGCTGCCGATCATGCTCTACAACAACCCGCCGGCCTATCGCGTGTCGATCGACACCGAGACGCTCGACCGCCTGACCGATGTGAAGAACATCGTCGCGGTCAAGGAAAGCGCGCCCGATCCGCGCCGCTTCACCGATCTCTTCAACCGCTATGGCGATCGCTACACGCTGATGGCGGGGCTTGACGACGTCGCGCTCGAAGGGCTGTTCCTCGGCGCCTCGGGCTGGGTCTCGGGCCTGACCAGCGCCTTCCCGGAGGAATCGGTGCGCCTGGTCGCGGCGTTCAACGAGGGCCGGTTCGACGAGGCGCGCGCGATCTATCGCTGGTTCATGCCGCTGCTCCACCTGGATGCCGAGCATGACCTGGTCCAGTCGATTAAGCTCGCCGAGCAGATCATGGGCCGGGGCAGCGAGCGCGTCCGCATGCCGCGCCTGCCGCTGTCGGGCGCGCGCCGCGCGCAGGTGACCGCCTGGGTCGAGGAAGCGGCGGCGACGCGGCCAAGCCTTCGCCAGGCCGTCGCGGCCTGATCGCGCCCATGCGCCACACCTTCTTCTGCATCGACGGCCACACCGCGGGAAACCCGGTGCGGCTCGTCGCAGGCGGGGCGCCGCTGCTGCGTGGCGGCGACATGCTGGCGCGGCGCGCTGATTTCCTCGAACGGTTCGACTGGATCCGCACCGGCCTGTGCTTCGAGCCGCGCGGGCATGACATGATGTCGGGCGGGTTCCTCTACCCGCCCACCCGCGCCGACGCGGATTGCGGCATCCTGTTCATCGAGACGTCGGGCTGCCTGCCGATGTGCGGACACGGCACGATCGGCATGGTCACCTTCGGGCTCGAACACGGGCTGATCACGCCGCGCACGCCGGGCCAGCTGCGCATCGAAGTGCCGGCCGGCATCATCGATATCGCCTATGGCCTGGAGGGCGACCGGGTGCGCTGGGTGCGCATCCGCAACGTGCCCGCCTATGTCGCGGCGACGGGGATCCGGATCGAGGTGCCGGGCTTCGGCCCGCTCTCGGTCGACGTCTCCTATGGCGGCAACTATTATGCGATCATCGAGCCGCAGGGGCCCTATACCGGCCTCGACGATCTCGGTGCCTCGCGCATCGTCGAACTCAGCCGCACGATCCGCGAACTGATGCGCGCGGCAATTGAGCCGGTGCATCCGCTCGACGACCGCATCCGCGGGGTCAGCCATGTCCTCTGGGCCGACAAGCCCAAGGGGGAGGGGGCCGATGGCCGCAACGCGGTGTTCTACGGCGAGCGCGCGATCGATCGCAGCCCGTGCGGCACCGGCACCTCGGCGCGGCTCGCGCATCTGGAGCATCAGGGTCGGCTGAACGTCGGCGATCGCTTCGTGCACGAAAGCTATATCGGCAGCCGGTTCATCGGCCGGGTCGAGGAGACCGTGATGGTGGGCGACCGGCCCGGCATCATCCCCTCGATCGAAGGCTCGGCGATCGCGACCGGCTTCAACACCATCTGGATCGATCGCGAAGACCCGTTCTGGGCCGGCTTCTCGGTCGTCTGATCACAACGAACACTGGGGGGCGCATGGGATTTTGGGGACCGATCAAGCCGATCGAACGCAGTACGGGCCATAGCGCGCATCGGCTGCGCCCCACGCTTTCCTGGCCGCATCTGATCGCGCTGGGGGTCGGCGCGATCGTCGGCACCGGCATCTACACGCTGACCGGCGTCGGTGCCGAGCGGGCCGGGCCTGCCGTCGTCCTCGCCTTCGTGATCGCCGGCGTGGTGTGCGCCTGTGCCGCGCTCGCCTATGCCGAGCTGGCGACGATGATCCCCGCGGCGGGCAGCGCCTATACCTATAGCTATTCGGTGCTGGGCGAGACGATCGCCTGGGTGGTCGGCTGGAGCCTGATCCTCGAATATTCGCTCGCCTGCTCGGCGGTGGCGGTGGGCTGGTCGGGTTATCTGGTCGGCTGGCTGCAATCGGCAGGGATCCATTTGCCGGCCGTGCTGCTGCAGGGCCCGCATGCCGGCGGCATCGTCAACCTGCCGGCGGTGCTCGTGTCCTTCGCCATTGCCGGCATGCTGATGGCGGGCACGCGCGAGAGCGCGACGCTCAACATCGTGCTGGTGGTCATCAAGCTGGTCGCGCTGGCGGTATTCGTCGCGCTCGCGCTGCCCGGGTTCGATGCGGCGCATTTCCACCCCTTCATGCCCTATGGCTTCGCCTCCCATGCCGATGGCAGCAGCACGCGCGGCGTGATGGCGGCGGCCGCGATCGTGTTCTTCGCCTTTTACGGCTTCGACGCTGTCGCGACCTCGGCCGAGGAAGCCAAGCGTCCGGGTCGCGACCTGACGATCGGCATCGTCGGATCGATGGCGCTGTGCACCACCATCTACATCCTCGTCGCGGTCGCCGCGGTGGGCGCGATGCCTACCGCCGCGCTCGGCAATTCGCCAGAGCCGCTGGCACTGGTGCTCCGCACGCTGGGCCACCCCATGGCCGCCTGGGCGATCGCCGCCGCCGCGCTGGTCGCGCTGCCTTCGGTGATCCTCGTGATGATGTACGGCCAGAGCCGCATCTTCTTCGTGATGGCGCGCGACGGGTTGCTGCCGCGTATGCTCGCCAAGGTCTCGCCGCGGACCGGGGCGCCGGTGCTGGTAACCGGCATCACCGGGCTGTTCGTCGCGGCGGTCGCGGGGTTCCTGCGGCTCGACGAGATTGCCGAGCTGGCCAATGCCGGCACGCTGATCGCCTTCATCGCGGTGGGCGTCTGCATGATGCTGCTCCGCCGCCGCGCCCCCGATGTGCCGCGCATCTTCCGCTGCCCGCAGCCCTATCTGGTCGGGACGCTGGCGGTACTCGGCTGCCTGTACCTGCTGTTCTCGTTGCCGGAAAAGACGCTGGTGCGCTTCCTGCTCTGGAACGTCGCGGGCCTGGCGGTCTATTTCCTCTATGGCCGCGCGCGCAGCGTGCTGGCGCGCGGCTGAGGGCTCAGCCGAGCAGCTGGCGGCGCAGGTCGGTGAGGGTGCCTTCGATATGCGCGCGGGATAGCGCGCGGGCGCGATCGGCATCGGCGCTCAGCCAAGCCGTCATCAGCCCGGCATGTTCCAGATGCGCGCGATCTTCGCGGCCGGCGGGTTCGAGATGCTTGTGGACATAGCGCTCGGACAGGATCTGCAACCGCTCGATCAGCTGGGTGGTGAGCAGCCGGCCGCCCGGGCGGACCAGCGCCATGTGGAACTCGCGGTTGCGCGCGGCGACTTCGTCGAGATGCTCGTTGGCGGCGAGATTCAGCTCGGCCTGAGCCTCGCGCGCAGCCGCGCGATCGGCATCGTTCGCGGACAGCGCGCCTGCGGCAACGGCGTCGGGCTCGATCGCCAGGCGCAGCGCGAAGATCTCCTCGGCTTCGCCGGCGGACATCGCCCGCACGAAATAGCCGCGGTTCGCCTGGCCGACGAGCAGCCCTTCCTGCTCCAGCCGGGCCAGCGCCTCGCGCAGCGGGATCTTGCTGACGCCCAGGGCATTGGCGAGCGCGTCCTGGCGGATCGCCTGCTCGACCGGCAGCTTGCCGGAGACGATCTGCTCGCGGACGATCGTGAAAATCTGTTCCGAAAGCGTGCGGACAACGATGCTCATGCGGTGAGGCTTTCCCTGGTACGATCGCTGGCACGGAGGCCATGTTTTCCGCGCCATCGGCAAGCGGCTTTTGACGCACACGGCCTAAAAATACGGTATACCTGTACCCTTAACTCGGCAAGGCGAACTTGATGCGGCGCAACATCGTGGTGATTGGCGGCGGCGTGGTGGGGCTGGCGAGCGCGCTCGCTCTGGCGCGGGCCGGCTGGACGGTCCGGCTGGTCGATGGCGACCCCGATCGCGGCGCGGCTTCGTGGGGCAATGCCGGCCATATCGCGATCGAGCAGGTCACGCCGCTCGCTTCTTGGGCAACGGTGCGCAGCCTGCCGCGCCGGCGGTTCGGGGCAGGGGGCGCGGTGTCGTTGCCGCCGGCGGCGTGGCGGCACTGGCTGCCCTTCGGCCTGCGGCTGCTCGGCGCGGCGCGGCCGAGCGTGTTCGCGCGCGGGCAGGCGGCGCTGTCCGGGCTGCTCGGCGAGGCGATGCCGGCGTGGCAGCGCCTGAGCGCCAGCCTCGACACGCCCGATCTGCTGCGCGAGCACGGCCATATCGTCGCCTGGAGCAGCGCCGCGTCGGCAGGGGCGGGCAGGCGGTCCTGGGCAGCGGCGGACATCGGCACCGCCGCCTTCCGGGACGCGACGCCCGCCGAGTTGCTCCACCTGCCCGGCGCGGCGGTGGCGGGCGCGATCCGCTTCACCAATACGGCGCAGATCGCCGATCTCGGCGCGCTCGATCGCGCGCTTCGTGCCGCGCTGGTCGCGGCGGGGGGCACGATCCTGCCGGGTCGCGCGACGCTCCATCTCGCCGGAGGGGAGGCGCGGCTGGCGGTGGACGGCGTCGCGCTTGCCGATGCCGAACAGTTGCTGGTCACCGCCGGCGTCGCCTCGGGTCGGCTGCTCGCGCCGCTCGGCCACCGCGTGCCGATCATCGCCGAGCGCGGCTATCACGTCCGCGCGACCGATCATGACTGGCCCACCGATCTGCCGCCGCTGGTGTTCGAGGACCGCTCGATGATCGTCACCCGCTATGCCGGCTGCGTGCAGGCGGCGAGCTTCGTCGAGTTCGCCGGCATCGATACGCCACCCGATCCCGCGAAATGGGAACGGCTCGAGGCGCATATCGCCGCGCTCCGCCTGCCGTTGCGGCCGCCCTTCACCCGTTGGACCGGCGCGCGCCCGACGCTGCCCGATTATCTGCCGGCGATCGGCCGCAGCGCGCGCGCGGGCAATTTGCTCTACGCCTTCGGCCACCAGCATCTCGGCCTGACGCTCGCGGCGATAACGGGGGAGCGCGTCGCCGCACTGGCCGAGGGGCATTCGGCCGCCATCGACCTCGCCCCCTTCGGGCTCCAACGATTTGACGCATAAGGAAGACACGATGACCATCGGCGGATCCACCGCGGCGACCGAGCTCGCCGCACTCACCCCCTGGGCCGATCGCGCGCCCGGCATCACGCTGGCGGAGCGCCGCGATCGGATCGCGCGCGTGCGCGAGCGGATGGAAACGATGGGCGCGCAGGCGCTGCTGGTGAATGCCGGCATGTCGCTGCGCTATTTCGCCGGCGTGCCCTGGGGCGCGACCGAACGGCTGGTCGCGATGCTGCTGCCGCTCCACGGCGAGCCGATCATGATCTGCCCGCGCTTCGAACTCGGCTCGCTCACTGCCGACATGGCGTTCGACGCGGATATGCGGCTGTGGGAAGAGGACGAGGATCCCTTCGCGCTGGTCGCCGACGCGCTGACCGGCGTCACCACGCTCGCCATCGACCCGGCGCTGCCCTTCCAGATGGCCGAGCGCCTGCGCCGCGTCGCGCCGAGCGTGACGCTGGTCGATGGCGCCCCGGCGATCGACGGTTGCCGGATGCGCAAGTCGCCCGCCGAGATCGCGCTGATGCAGCAGGCGAAGAACATGACCCTGGCCGTGCATCGCGCCGCCGCGCGCATCCTCGAACCCGGCATTACCACCGGCGCGGTCAAGCGCTTCATCGACCAGGCGCATCGGGCGCTGGGCGCGGCGGGCTCCAGCTTCTGCATCGTCCAATACGGCCAGGCGACCGCCTTCCCCCATGGCCTGCCAGGAGAGCAGGCCCTGGAGGAGGGCCAGCTCGTCCTGATCGACACCGGCTGTACAGTCGAAGGCTATCATTCGGACATCACCCGTACCTATGCCTTCGGCCGGGTATCGGACGAGGAGCAGGCGATCTGGTCGCTGGAGAAGGATGCCCAGGCGGCCGCCTTCGCCGCGGCCGAACTCGGCGCACCGTGCGAGCAGGTCGATGCAGCGGCGCGCGCGGTGCTGGAGAGGGCGGGGCTGGGTCCGGACTATCGCCTGCCGGGCCTGCCGCACCGGACCGGCCACGGCATCGGCCTGTCGATCCACGAGCCCGCCTATCTGGTGCGCGGGGATCGGACCCCGCTCGATGTCGGGATGTGCTTCTCGAACGAGCCGATGATCGTCGTGCCCGATCGCTTCGGCGTCCGCCTGGAGGACCATTTCCACATGACGGAGTCGGGCCCGCGCTGGTTCACCGAGCCGCAGGCGGCGATCGATCGGCTGGGGTGAAGCCGATTCTAGTGGCCGATTCTGCGATTCCGGGGGCGATTAGGGCGTGATTCGCCCCCGATTCGGCGGTGGCGGTCATAAAAGGGTCATCTCCGCCGGACCGCGGTGAGCAGAAAAAGTATTATTTATTAGTATGTTAGTGATAGGTTCCAGCCAAAACGACACAAAATTGCAAAACCCTGTTGACGGGTGGGGACGTCCCGCATAGAAGCCACTCCACCGACGGGGTGCTCCTCACTGGAACGCTTCGCTGGTCACCGAAATTCAGGCGCACGGGTCTCCCCGAGAAAAAGGGGAGTGACGGTGCGTCGGTTTTTGTCGCTCTTT
>Ga0307412_10001336_pt1 | contig 13762 bp, 13 predicted proteins | sample DK1Cmetagenome_3_FD_203823 | JGI IMG/M metagenome (GOLD analysis project Ga0307412, IMG submission 203823) | Maize rhizosphere microbial communities from greenhouse at UC Davis, California, United States - DK15-C-1 | ecosystem: Host-associated > Plants > Roots > Rhizosphere > Soil | place: USA...
CGAGACCATGCGTGACGCCCTCGCCCGCATGACCCACCATACCCTCGCCACCGAGGCCGGACGCATAGCCGATCGTGACTTCCACAGCGCGATCCTGCATGCCACCGCCAACGATGCGCTCATCGTGTTGAATGCGAGCATTTGCGCCGCCGTCAGCTGGACGACGCAGTTCAAGCAACGCCAGCGCACCCTGCCTCGCAATCCCATCCCGGATCATCGCCGTGTGCTCGTCGCCATCGCGGATCGCGACCCGGCCGCCGCCAACGAGGCGATGCGCGTGCTCGTCGAACTGGCGCTGGAAGACACACGGCAGGCGATGCAGCCGTAGCCGCATCGCCATCCGCTCCGCCGTGGGGTCTAGCGACCTCCGACGCGACGCTTGTTGTAGACGTCGAACGCGACCGCCGCCAACAGCACCAGTCCCTTGATGAGCGACTGGTATTCCGTACCGACGCCAAGGATCGACATGCCGTTGTTGAGCAAGCCGATGATGAGGCCTCCGATGATCGCGCCGGTGACGGTACCGATACCTCCGGTCACGGCGGCGCCACCGATGAACACGGCGGCGATCGCATCCAGTTCAAAACCCGTACCGGCGCTAGGGCTGGCCAGGTTCAGCTGGGCGGTGAAAACCAGCCCGGCCAGCGCGGAGATGACGCCCATGTTCACGAACAAAAGAAAGGTGACGCGCTTGGTCTTCACACCCGAAAGCGCCGCGGCGTTGAGGTTGCCGCCGATCGCGTAGACGTGGCGTCCGAAGACCGAGCGCGCCATGACCGCCGCGTACGCAACGATCAGCACGCCGAGGATCACCAGGACGATCGGCGTGCCGTTGTAGCTGGCCAGCAGGAACGCCATGCAACCGATCAGGAAGACCGAGAAGGCCAGCTTGAGGATGAAATACCAGAGCGGCTCGGACTCCAGCCCATAGGTATGCCGCACCATCCGCTGACGCAGCGAGCCATAGAGCAGCACGATGGCGGCGATGCCGCCCAGCACGAGCGTGAGCGGCTCGTACCCGCTGGTGCCGAATGCAGGAAGGAACCCTGAACCCATCCGGCGAAACGCTTCCGGGAACGGTGAAATCTGCTGGTTCTGCAACGCGATCTGCGCCGCTCCGCGAAAGAGCAACATGCCCGCCAAGGTGACGATGAACGCGGGAATCCGGAAATAAGCGATCCAGAAGCCCTGCCATGCGCCGACGACGCCACCGATGACCAGGCAGAGCACGATCGCCGCCGGCCAGGGAATGTGCCACTGCGTGATCATGACGCCGGCCATCGCCCCCACGAAGGCCACGAGCGAACCGACCGACAGGTCGATGTGGCCCGCGATGATCACCATGACCATGCCGATCGCGAGAATCAGGATGTAGCTGTTCTGGATGACCAGGTTGGATACGTTGATCGGCCGGAGCGTGATGCCGCCAGTCGCGAACTGGAAGAACAGCACGATCACGATCAGCGCGCTGAACAGGCCGACCTGGCGAAGCTGCCCCGCGAGGTATTTCAGCGCCGTCTTCGTCGCGCTGGGCGGTGGCGTCAATTCATTGGAGGTTGTCACTGGCGCCCCGCTCCCGTTCTCTGGTCATGTGCTGCATAAGGATTTCGGCGGTCGCTTCGGATCGCGGGATATCCGCCGTGATGCGTCCCTCTGCGAGGGTGTAGATACGATCGCAGACGCCCAGGAGCTCGGGGAGTTCCGACGAGATCATGATGATGCCTTTGCCCTCGTCGGCGAGCCGGTTGATGATGGCGTAGATCTCGTACTTGGCGCCCACGTCGATGCCGCGGGTCGGCTCGTCGAGGATCAGCACATCCGGGTCGGCGTACATCCACTTGGACAACACGACCTTCTGCTGGTTACCGCCCGACAGCTTACCGGTGATCGAAGATACGCTCGGCGCCTTGATCTTGAGGGATTTGAGGTACTCGCCCGCCACGGTGGCCTCTTTGTGCCCATCGACGAACCCGAACAGACCCGCCAGCTTGCCCAGGGCCGAGCCCGATGTATTCCGGGTGATGTCGTCGATGAGGTTCAACCCATAGCGCTTGCGATCCTCCGTGGCGTACGCCACGCCGTTCCTGATCGCCTTCGGCACGGTGCTCATGTCGATCTCGACACCGCGCTTGTACACCTTGCCGCTGATCTTCACGCCGTAGCTCTTCCCGAACACGCTCATCGCGAGTTCGGTTCGCCCCGCTCCCATCAACCCGGCGATGCCGACGATTTCGCCGGCACGCACGCGGATGCCGGCATCGGTGATGATCTGCCGGGTGACGTCGATCGGGTGGAAGACATTCCAGTTTTCGATGCGCAAGAGCTCTTCACCGATGTTCGGCGTGTGCTCCGGATACCGGCTTTCCAGTTCGCGCCCGACCATGCCCTTGATGATCCGTTCTTCGGAGACGTGATCCGCCTGCATGTCGAGCGTCTCGATCGTGCGGCCGTCGCGGATGATCGTCACTTCGTTGGCGATCGCCTCGATTTCGTTGAGCTTGTGGCTGATGATGATCGAGGTGATGCCCTGTTCCTGGAGCTGCTTGATCAATCCAAGCAGGTGCGCGGAATCGGCGTCGTTCAGGGCCGCGGTGGGCTCGTCGAGAATGAGCAGCTTCACCCGCTTGGACAGCGCCTTGGCAATTTCCACCAGCTGTTGCTGGCCGACGCCGAGGTCGGTGATCTTGGTGACCGGATTGTTTTTCAGTCCTACCCGTTCGAGCAGCTTCGCCGCTTCCAGGTTGGTCTTGTTCCAGTCGATCCACCCATGCGACTGCTGCTCGTTGCCGAGGAAGATGTTCTCGGCGATGGAAAGATACGGACTGAGCGCGAGCTCCTGGTGGATGATGACGATACCGGCTGCCTCGGAGTCGTTGATGCTCCTGAAGTCGACCGGCTTGCCTTCGAAGACGATCTGTCCGTCGAACGTCCCAGCGGGATACACCCCGCTGAGAACCTTCATGAGCGTCGACTTGCCGGCACCGTTCTCGCCACAGATGGCGTGGACATGGCCGCGCTTGACCCCGAGCGAAACATCCTGCAATGCCTTGACACCAGGAAACGTCTTCGTGATGCCCTGCATCTCGAGAATATGATCGGTCACGTGCCCTCCAGCGCGACTTACTGCAGCTGCGCCGGGGTGTAGTAACCGCTATCGATGAGCACTTCCTTGTAATTCGCCTTGGTAACCACGGTCGGCTGGAACAGGTACGTCGGGACGACCACGACCTTGTTGTTGTAGGTCTTGTCGTCGTTCGTTTCCGGCTTCTTGCCGGTCAGCAGGTCGTTGGCCATCACGGCCGCCTGGTCGGCGAGCTTGCGCGTGTCCTTGTAGATCGTGGAGTACTGCTGGCCCGCGATGATCGACTTGACCGACGCCGCTTCCGCGTCCTGTCCGGTGATGATCGGCAGCGGTTTCGCGGCACCGCCGTAGCCCGCGCCCTGCAAGGCGGAGATGATGCCGATCGACATGCCGTCGTACGGCGAGAGAACGCCATCGACGTTCGCGCCGTCCGAATAGGACTTGGCGACCAGGTTCTGCATGCGGGCCTTCGCCGTCGCCGGGTCCCACTGCAAGGTGGCCACCTGGGTGAAGCCGGTCTGGCCGCTCTTGATGACGATCGAGCCGTCGTCGATGTACGGCTTGAGCGTGTCCATCGCGCCGTTGTAGAAGAACGTGGCGTTGTTGTCGTCCGGGCTGCCCGCGAACAGCTCGACGTTCAACGGCCCCTTCTTGTCGGTCTTCTTGCCGGTCGCATCGAGGAAGCCGAGGCCGGTAAGCAGGCTGTTGGCCTGGTCGACGCCGACCTTATAGTTGTCGAACGACACGTAGTAATCGACGTTCTTGCTTCCGGTAAGCAGGCGATCGTAGGAAATGATCTTGATGCCGGCTTTTGCCGCCGCGTCGAGCTGGTCGCTGAGCGAGCCACCGTCGATCGAGGCGATGACCAGCACCTTGGCACCCTTGGTGATCATGTTGCTGACCTGGAGCACCTGCTGCGGGATCTTGTTGTCCGCGTACTCGAGATCGACCTTGTACCCGAGCTTCTCCAGATCCTCCTTGACGGCGTTTCCATCCTTGATCCAGCGCTCGGAAACCTTGGTGGGCATGGCGACACCGACCAGGGCGCCCTTGTTGTCCGATGAAGAAGCGGCGGTGTCACCGTTGCCGCGCCCGCCGGAACAGGCCGCGAGCGAGAAGGCGAAGCCGACGGCTGCGAGGCCGATATACAGGTTGCGTGCGTTCACTTTGGAATACCTTTCGGTTGAGTGCTGGAAGTTACCCGTCTTTCCGAAAACGTCTTTACCGCCGCGTCTCTCATCGATTATCTTGTCTGAGTAATAGACTATCGGCGCACAGATCGCGCGTCAACGACCGCCGCCCGACTGTACCCCTGGTGCCGAACCGCTTCCTGCCCGCCTTCAGAGCACTCCTTCTCGCCATGACACAGACCACCTCCCCGCTTCGTTCGCGCGCCTGGTTCGACAATCCCGAAAACATCGACATGACCGCGCTGTACCTGGAACGGTATCTCAACTTCGGCCTGTCGTTGGAAGAGTTGCGCTCGGGCAAACCGATCATCGGCATCGCCCAGACCGGCAGCGACCTTTCGCCCTGCAACCGCCATCACGTCGTGCTCGCCGAACGCGTGCGCGAGGGCATTCGCGAAGCGGGCGGCATCGCGCTGGAGTTCCCGGTACATCCGATCCAGGAAACGGGAAAGCGCCCCACCGCCGGCCTCGATCGCAACCTGGCGTACCTGTCCCTGGTCGAGGTGCTGCATGGTTATCCCATCGACGGCGTGGTGCTGACGATCGGTTGCGACAAGACCACGCCAGCCTGCCTCATGGCGGCCGCCACGGTGAACATCCCGGCCATCGCGCTTTCGGTCGGCCCCATGCTCAATGGCTGGCACAAGGGCGAGCGCACGGGCTCGGGAACGATCGTCTGGAAAGCGCGCGAGCTGTTGGCCACGGGCGCCATCAACGAAGAAGGCTTCATCAAGCTGGTCGCCTCGTCCGCGCCATCGACAGGTTATTGCAACACGATGGGAACGGCGACGACGATGAACAGCCTCGCCGAAGCCCTCGGCATGCAGCTGCCCGGCGCCGCCGCGATCCCCGCGCCGTACCGCGATCGCCAGGAAGTCGCCTATTTCACCGGCAAGCGCATCGTCGAGATGGTGTCGGAAGATCTCAAACCATCCGACATCCTCACGCGCGAGGCGTTCCTCAACGCCATCGTGGTCAACTCGGCCATCGGCGGGTCGACCAACGCTCCCATCCACCTCGCAGCCATCGCCCGCCACATGGGCGTGGAACTGACGATCGACGACTGGCAGACGCATGGCCACAAGGTACCGCTGATGGTCAACCTGCAACCGGCGGGGGAATACCTCGGTGAAGATTTCTATCACGCCGGCGGCGTACCGGCGGTGGTGGGCGAGCTGCTCAGGCAGGGCCTGATCCACGAGGACGCGATGACGGCCAACGGCAAGTCGATCGGCGAAAATTGCCGCGATGCGGCCATCGAGGATGAACGCGTCATTCGTCCGTTCACCAACCCACTGAAGGAAGACGCGGGATTCATCGTGTTGCGCGGCAACCTGTTCGACAGCGCCATCATGAAAACCAGCGTCATCAGCCCGGAATTTCGCGCACGCTACCTCAGCCGTCCCGACGATCCCGAAGCGTTCGAAGGTCCGGCGGTCGTCTTCGATGGCCCGGAGGATTACCACCACCGCATCGACGACCCCTCGCTCGGCATCACCACCGACACGTTGCTCTTCATGCGCGGTGCGGGTCCCGTGGGCTACCCGGGTTCCGCGGAAGTGGTGAACATGCGGCCGCCGGCCTATCTCATCCGCGAAGGCGTGCACGCGCTACCTTGCATCGGTGACGGACGCCAATCGGGCACCTCGGGTTCGCCCTCCATTCTCAACGCGAGCCCCGAGGCCGCGGTGATGGGTGGACTGGCGTTGATCCGCACCGGCGATCGCGTCCGCATCGACCTCGGCAGGGGCACGGCCGACGTATTGATCAGCGACGAGGAATTGGCCGAGCGCCGCCGCGCACTGGCCGAGGCGGGCGGCTACCGCTACCCCGCATCGCAGACGCCATGGCAGGAGATTCAACGCGCGATCGTCGGGCAGTTGGAAACGGGCGCCATTCTGGAAGGTGCCGAGAAGTACCAGCAGATCGCGCAGACGAAGGGGCTTCCGCGGGATAGCCATTGAGGGCCAGGCAAGCGCTAGCCGGCCGACACGCCCTTGGTGTTCGGCCGGCTCCGCGAAACTTCCACCAGATAAGCACGCGACATGACGGGCAGCTGCGCTCGCAGTATCGCTAGTGACGCAGCCGAGCCATCTTTCTCCAGCACGGTTTGCACCGTGCCGACGAGCATGGAACGCAACGCGAAAGTCACGGTCTCCACGTCATCGAACACGGCATCCGATGCCGTCGCCAACAGGCGCGCGATAGCCTGATCGGTCCGGCCGACGACGTCGGCAACGAGATCGGCGGTATCCAGTTCGGCGGCTACCACGTACAGGGCTCGCGATCCAGGAAGATGGCGCAGCTTCGCATCGAGGTACGCACGGCACAGGCCGTCCGACATGTCCCGCAGGGACGCTCCCTCGTATCGCGCGCACGCCGCCTGCACGGCGATCACGACGTCTCCCAGGTACTGATCGAGCACCGCGTACAGCAAGGCCTGCTTGTGCGGGAAGTATTGGTACATCGTCCCCACGGAGACCCCGGCCCGCTGCGCAACGCGCGTCGTCGTGAGCCGGGCGATGCCATCGGAGAGCAAAACCTGAAACGTCGCCTCGAAAATCGCCGCCACGGTCGCCGCCGAGCGGGCCTGACGCGGGGATTTACGGGGCTTCAGGGAGTCGGAAGGCACGACGGTCATATGCGAATGTAAAAACCGAAGGATGATTCATAAATTAACTCATAGCGCCAACCACCACCACTCCACAAGGAAACGCCATGAGTAACGCAGACCGTCGCATCTCCCTCGTCACCGGTGCCAACAAGGGCATCGGCCTCGAAGTCGCCCGCCAGCTCGGCAAGGCTGGCCACCGAATCCTGCTCGGCGCGCGTGACGAAGCGCGTGGCCGTGAAGCGGCGAAAACCCTCCAGGCCGAGGGTATCGACGTCCGCTTCGTGGCCGTGGATCTCACGAACGCTGCCTCGCTGACGGCCGCCGCCGCCGACATCGAGGCCAATGAAGGCCGCGTCGATGTCCTCGTCAACAATGCCGCCATCGCGTTGCAGAACGACGGCCTGCCGGGAACGGCCGACCTGGACGCGGTGCGCCAGACGTTCGAGACCAACTTCTTCGGCACTGTCGCCGTTACACAGGCGCTGTTGCCGCTGCTGAAGAAATCCGCCTCCGGCCGCATCGTCAACGTCTCCAGCGGTCTCGGTTCCATCACCCTCAACAACGATCCCACCTGGGATTTCGCAGCGGTCAAATTCCTTGGCTACAATGGTTCGAAGGCCGCGCTGAACATGTTCACGGTACTGCTGGCAGCCGAACTGAAGGACCACGGGATCAAGGTGAACGCCGCCGACCCCGGCTACACCGCTACCGATCTCAATGGTCATAGTGGCCACCAGACGATTCCCGAAGGCGCCGCTGAAGCCATCCGCCTCGCCCTGCTCCCGGATGACGGCCCGACCGGTGGATTCTCCAACTCCGATGGTGCGGAGCCCTGGTAATCAGAAGGTCAACCCCAGTGGTTTTTCGCACTTATATTCGTCGTCGATCCTTGCGATGTCATCGGACGAGATATGCCGCGCGATCCGTTCTTCCGGACTGAGGCTTCGCCATACCTCGACGTCGATGCAATGACGATTGGTGACGCCAAAAAGACGCTGCGTACTTCGCATCAATCCGCCCACCCCCTGATTCAACGGGTCGGTCAATTGAATGCCTGGTACGCGACGTCGATCAGATCCAGGTACTCCGCGAACGTGGCTCGAGCTTTCGGCGTCCAGCAATCGCTCGTGGAATCCTCCATCGCCGACACCCGCGTCGTTGCGAGCGGGTGCGGCAAGCGGCCTTGGTGGCCCGGACGCAGAAGATGCATTCGCATTGACCGCGCCACCGGGCGCTTGATCGGAACGCACGGCCGGTTGATGAACCATTCTCGAGGGAGACGCCTGTTCCATGCCACGGATGTCGCGTCGTAGATCCGGCAACTTCCTGATCGCGGCGGGTGTCGACGCCACGGTGTGCGCAGCAGGTGTTCTTTGTGGAGAGACGAATCGCAATTGCAGGTTTGTCGCAGTGCTTTCCATTCCCGGCGTCCCATCGAGCCGATAGAACCCGGGCCGAAGCAAAAGCATCAACAAGCCGAGATGGCAACTTATCGCCACGACCCATGCCGTGATTCGACGCACCGATTCGGGCACGGCATCCCATGTCAGCCTTTCCACCCCCACGACCCGCCTTCCCCTTGGCAAGATTTCGTGTTTCGACCTAACTAGCTGCCGAAGGTTCCATGGATGCCTGTGGGAGCCAAAAAAGCCCGCGGCATCCCTGCCGTGGGCCTCGTCTTGGGGTGGATCACGCCGGACGATGCCGGCGGTGAATATCAGGCGGCGTCGCTATGCAGCTGACGCACGGTTTCCGTACCACGGTTGATCTCGATGCGGCGAGGCTTCATGGCCTCGGGAATCTCACGCTTCAGATCGATCGAGAGCAGGCCGTTGGCGAGGCGTGCGCCCGTCACCCGCACATGCTCGGCCAGTTCGAAGCGGCGGCTGAAAGCCCGCGTGGCGATCCCGCGATGCAGGTATTCGCCCTCGGCTTCGGCCTTGTGCTCACCGCTGACGATGAGCAGATTCGACTGGGTCGAGATGTTCAGCTCATCCTCGGTGAAACCCGCCACCGCCATGGTGATGCGGTACGAATCCTCGTCGAGCTTGACGGAATCGAACGGTGGGTAGTTGTCTCCCTGCTGCGAGCGTGAGGCGGATTCGAGCAGTTCGAATACGCGATCGAAGCCGATGCTCGAACGCAGGAGGGGGGAGTAATCGAGAAGGGTACGCATGGCCATATCCTCATAGATAAGCAACATGGATGGGTTCTCTTGCCCACCCTTCCGGGTGGACAGGCTGGTCCCGAAGCGGCCAGCGATGCGTAATTAAGGCTGCCTCGCTCCATTTCAAGCCAACGTATTCAGGATTTATTTAGCCATCCAGACAGGAGGACCCTGCCCGGCCACTCCGCCTTCACGCGAAGAACCGAATGCTTCTGTCATTTCACCGGAGCAAGGCCATGAAGGAATCCTTCTTCAAACGCAACGGGCTGAGCATCGCCGTCGGCCTGATGATGGTGGCAACGTGGGGCGCACAGGCCATCACCGGCCATGCCGCACATAACCAGGAACTTGCCGAACATGGGCTTCCCGACCTCGGTCTTGGTGCTTATGTAATGAGCGGCGACTTCTGGTCGGCCACTTGCGAGAATTGGGAGTCCGAATTCCTGCAGATGGGGTTGTACGTACTGCTGACGGTATGGCTGCGCCAGAAAGGATCAGCCGAATCGCGTCCCATGGACGAAAAAGAAGAGGGAAGCGAGCCGCCTCCCGAACACCTGCAACCCAGGGCATGGCGGCGTGGCGGCTTCGTGCGCTGGCTCTACGCCAACTCACTCTCCATCGCGTTCCTCTGTCTGTTCGTCTTGAGCTTCACCGGCCACCTGTTCGGCAGCTGGCGAGAATCCATCGCCGAAGCGCTGGCACACCACCAGCCACCAGAACGATTGGCCGCCTATATCGTCGACCCCTCGTTCTGGTTCGAGTCGTTCCAGAACTGGCAAAGCGAGTTCCTGGCCGTGCTCTCCCTGGTCGTCCTGTCGATCTTTCTTCGTCAGAAGGATTCACCCCAGTCCAAGCCAGTCGACGCACCGACTAGCCGAACGGGGAGCTGACTCGATGGTCAACGCCGCCGAGTCAGCCTCAGACCGCCATTTACGGCCGCTCGACTACGTCAAAATGAGCACGTCCATGAATCGTATGGTGGATTGGTCAGTACGCAATGTGTGTAGACGGTGGCTTCTGGCGGTGGCGCGGCTCCTCCGCCGACGCCGCAAGGGGCAACGAAGATGGTGCTGAATTCCGTCACCACGCCCTCGGTCAGGCTACCGTACCCACAGTAGTACTCGGTCGAGCCTGTGACGGCGGTATGCTGCGCATCCGTGTAATACAAATAAGTGACGTCGTTCTGTCGCCCGGCCATGGCGACACCCGCGACTCCAAGGCCTGAGACCGCGAGGCAGAACAAAGCGATCGGCTTTGCATAACGAAACGATCCAGTCATGTCCATTCTCCTGACGAGGTTGCGACAGTCCCCAAGGCCACTGCGTATAACGCATGCCCTAGCGACGGTGGGTCGTCTGCCCCGAGATCAGACCATCGCAATGTGATCTTCTTACGCAGCCAAAAACGGGACCTGTTTCGCAGGACACGACCCAATTCATGAAGTAGTTATGCGAATTCGGCAAAGGATTCCGCTTGATCGTCCGCCCTCGCCGTGAAAGGATTCCTGACCTATCGAGGGGGCGGCGCATGCAACCGTTCGGCAAGAAGCACGGTCTTCATATCCTGGCGCTCCTCCTTTTCCTGCCCCTGTGCGGATCCGCGCAGCACAAGGCGGGTGACATCGTCGTCGAGCGGCACACGGTACACGACGAAAAGGGCCAGCCCGTCGACTACGAAATCGGCACGCTTTACGTGCCGGAGAACAGGCACAAGCCGGACAGCCGGCTCATCGGCGTCGGCTTCGCCCGGATCAAGGGTCCGGCGTCGACGCGTCCCGGCACGCCGCCGGTCTTCTGGCTCCCCGGGGGGCCGGGCCTGACCGTGCTCGGCGCCTTCAGCGATACGGACGCATCGTCGAAAGCGCGGCTGCGCTCCTGGCTCACCTTCGGCCAGGTCGGCGACCTCGTCGTCATCGAACAGCGTGGCTACACCACTCGCGGCGACATGCTGACCATTGCCTCGAAACCCCTGCCCGACGATCGCCCCCGCTCCATACGCGATGACGTGGCCTCCATGCGGGCGGATGCCAAGGCCGCCATCGCGGCCTACCCCGACAAGGATCTCTCCGGCTACGACATCGGCGAGTTCGCCAGCGATATCGACGACCTCCGCCGTGCGCTCGGCTATGAAAAGATCAGCCTCTTCGGTGGCAGCTTCGGTTCGCAATGGGCGCTGGCGGTCATGCGGCTGCATCCAGGCATCGTCAGCCGCGCCGTGATCTCCAGCGTGGAACCCTTGAACAATGGTTACGACATGCCTTCGCACGTCTACGCCTCGCTGCAACGCATCGCCTACGATGCCGACCGTGCACCGTCCCTGGCACCCTACCTCCCGAAGGGTGGCCTCATGGCGGCCGTGAAGGCGCTCCACGAGCGCTTCGCCGGCGGCCCCGTCACCGTGACGTTCAAGGAGGACAACGGAACGTCACGGCGCATCGTGCTCGGCCCGCAGGATCTCCAGCAGGCTTTCCTGTCGCATACACAGGAAAGCGCGGAATGGCCGGCCTTCATCCTTTCGCTCTATCACCGGCACTACGAGGCCTGGGCTCGCGAGGTCGCCAGCGATCGCAAGCCGGAACCGCGGATCTTGATAGGACCGCTGGCGGATAGCAGCCTCGGCGTCAGCGCGGAACGCGAACACCTCCTGCGCACCGACCCCGCGCTGGACATGCTGGGAGCATGGAACTTCGAAGGAAATATCGCCTCGGCCGCCGACTGGCCGACGGTGGACATGGGCGACGAGGTACGAAAGCCTGTCGTGACCGACATACCCGTGGTCTTCATACACGGCGACTGGGATACCTCGACCCCCATGGAGAACACCCTGGGCCTGCTTCCCTATTTCCCGAAGGGGCACGCCATCCTGGTTCACCGGGGTTCGCACGACGGAGCGTTCTATCAGCTGCGCAACGAACCGGCGGCGAAGCAAGCCGTGTACGGGTTCCTCGCCACGGGTGAAACATCCGGACTGCCCCTGGAGGTCACCCTTCCGGTTCCGGACTTCGAGGTACCTTCCTTCGCGCCGCCGACATCGGCTTCGGTACCACCTGCCCGGTCTTCCTGATCGCGGCCATTCGCTTGCGGCGGCCCGGGCCGATCAGGTCGGGCTCTGCCGGTCGTTCTCGGCTTCGATCTGCTGCAGGTCGAGGTCGCGCTCCATGTAGTGCAGCAATTCGTCGTGGATCTGTCCGGACCGGTGCAGCCGCAGCAGTTCCGCGCGACCCGCGGCGATGGCCGCCAGCACCACGTCGTAGTGCGCAGCGCGGCCCCCTTCATTCGCATGCGGGGCCTTGCTGTAGCGTTCGGCGACCGTCACGCGATACGTGTATTGCTCGAGCAGGCGGGGATGGATCAAACGCCCTTCGTCATCGTAGGCACGCGCTTTCACCGCCGCGAGCTGGGCGGAATCGATGAACACGGAAGCCTGCGATTCCGTCAGGTGCGTGCTTTCCGCCTTCTCGCCGGCATCGAGCCGAAGCCAGCGGATGACCGGGGCGATCGTCCCGCCCTGCACCACCACCGTGACCAGGATCACGGCGAAGGCCGCCGCGATGGTCAGGTCGCGGCCGGGCACGGCTTCGGGCAGCGACAAGGCGATCGCCAGCGTCACCACGCCACGCATGCCCGCCCAACTGAGCAGGAACGAGGCCTTCGCCGAGGCCGGCACGGGCTTGCGTCCCACCATGCGTGCCAGCGGCACGCGCAGGTATTCGGTGCCGTAGATCCAGAGAAACCGCGACAGGATGACCGCGGCGAGCACGGCGAGGATGGGCATGCCCAAGGTCGACAACGCTTCGCCTACGCCGCCCATGCGAGCGACGACACCGCGCAGCGAGAATCCGATGAGGATGAACACCAACGCCTCGAGCAGAAAGATCATCACTTCCCAGAAAGCGAAGCTGTTGACCCGCACACGCGCCGAGAAGACGTCGTGCTGGTACCAGCCGAAGATGATGCCGCAGCTGACCACCGACATCACGCCGGATACATGCAAGGATTCGCCGCCGATATACGCGGCCCACGGCGACAGGCAGGCGGCCGTGATGGCGAGGAAGAGATGGTCGATCCGGCGCAGCACGAAGACCAGGGCGTAGCCGAGCACCACGCCCACGACGATGCCACCCAGCGCCAGGGCGGCGAAACTGAGCACCGCTTCATGGGTGCTGAAAGCGCCCGTGAGCGCGGCCGCCGTGGCGAAGCGGAACAGCACGAGTCCCGTGGCGTCGTTGAGGAGGCTCTCCCCTTCGAGTAGGACCATGAGCCTGCGCGGCAGGCGCACCTTGCCCAGCACCGCCTTCGCCGCCACGGCATCGGGCGGCGACACCACGGCACCGAGTGCGAAGCACGCCGCCCAAGGCAGGGACGGCAGCACCCAGTGGACGGTGACGCCCACCGCGAACGTGGTGAACACCACGGCGCCTATCGCCAGCCAGAGGATGCCGCCGAGGTATTTGCGGAATTCCGACCATACCGTATAGAAGGCGCCGTCCATGAGCAGCGGAGGCAGGAAGATCGTCAGCACCAGCTCCGGATCGAAGCTCACCTCCGGGATACCGGGCAGGAAAGCGATGCCTATGCCACCGGCCAGCAGGGCCGCCGCGGTCGGCAGGCGCAGGCGACGGGCGATCAACTCGAGCACGAGGATCGCGACAAGAAGGATCAATACGAACTTGAATGTTTCGGTCGAGGCCATGCGCCCTCCAGGCATAT
>Ga0307412_10001337_pt1 | contig 13757 bp, 11 predicted proteins | sample DK1Cmetagenome_3_FD_203823 | JGI IMG/M metagenome (GOLD analysis project Ga0307412, IMG submission 203823) | Maize rhizosphere microbial communities from greenhouse at UC Davis, California, United States - DK15-C-1 | ecosystem: Host-associated > Plants > Roots > Rhizosphere > Soil | place: USA...
AGAGAGACGGCGGCGGACACAGCCTGTGACAGGTGCGGGGAGAATCACCCGCCGGTGGACACGGTTCCTCGCGCGGCCCCGAGCTGTCACAGGCGCGACTCCCGTCCGTCTATCCTGGTATGACCGCCCGAGCACCTCTCGGGGACGTCTCGTCCGACGACGTCCTGAGCCACCGCCCCCGGCTCCTCGGCCTCGCCTACCGCATGCTCGGCGACATGGACGAGGCGGAGGACGTCGTGCAGGAGGGCTACCTGCGCTGGCACCAGGCCGACCAGCAGGCCGTGCGGTCGTCGGAGGCGTGGCTGGTGACCGTCGTCAGCCGGCTCGCGGTGGACCGGCTGCGGCGGCTCAACACCGAGCGCGCCGCGTACCCGGGGCCGTGGCTGCCGGAGCCGATCGCCGTAGACCCACCGGCCGCACCGAGCGGGCTCCCCGCGCCGGACCACCGCGCGGAGCTGGCGTCGGACCTGTCAGTCGCCCTGCTCGTGCTGCTGGAGCGACTCGCGCCGGAGGAGCGGGCGGCGTTCCTGTTGCGCGAGGTCTTCGGGACGGACTACGCGGAGATCGCGCGCATCCTCGAGCGGAGTCCCGACGCGGCGCGGCAGATGGTGCACCGTGCCCGCGTGCGGGTGCACGCCGGCCGGCCACGCGTCGCGACGACGCCCGACGAGCACGAGCGGCTCCTCGAGCAGTTCCTGGCGGCGCTCGAGGCGGACGACGCCCCCACCCTGCTCGCCCTGCTCGCGCCCGACGTGGCGCTGGCGAGCGACGGCGGCGGCCGGGCGCGCGCGGCCCGCAGGTGGGTGGTCGGTGCGGACCGGGTCGCGCGCTTCCTGCTCGGCGTGACGCGCAAGTACGGCCGGGACTCGACCCGCCGCCTGACGACGCTCAACGGCCAGCCGGCGCTCCTCATCTTCCAGGGTGGTGTGCTCGCCTCGGCCACGATGCTGGACGTCGAGAGCGGACGCATCCGGGCGGTGCACAGCGTGCGCAACCCGGACAAGCTGCGCCGCGCGCTCGAGACCGTGGGGCCGATCGCCTGAGTGGAGCGCGCCCCGCGCGCCGCGCAAAGAGGGACGGGGCGGCCACACCCACCTCCCCACTCTTGCGCTCCCGCGCCGCCCGCCGCATACTCCCCTAGAATTCTGGGGGAGCCATGGCGAAACTGGAGCGGGACCACTACGGCACGATCGAGCTGCTCGTCCTCAAGGCGCTGAGCTGGGCGCCGGCGCACGGCTTCGGCATCTCGCGCTGGATCGAGCTCGTCTCGGGCGACGAGATGCAGGTGCAGGAAGGGTCGCTCTACCCGGCGCTCTACCGCCTCGAGGCCGAGGGGTGGATCTCCGCCGAGTGGGGCGTCTCGGAGAACCGCCGCCGCGCGAAGTTCTACGCGCTGACGCCGCTCGGCCGGCGGATGCTGCGCGCCGAGGAGAGTCGGTGGCGGCGCTTCGTCGAGACGATGGGGCGCGTCCTCGCCGCCTCGCCGGGCGCGCTGGCCGACGAGAGGCGTTAGCGCCATGCCGCCGAAGGACGAGAGTGAGCGTGGAGCGGGGAGCGTGGAGGGGCGGGAACTCGGGGCCGAGCGCCGAGCGCCGAGCGCCGAGAGCCCACGGCCCCCTTGGCTCCGCGAGCGCCGCTTCTTCCGCACCTCCGCCGACCGCGACGTGGAGGACGAGCTCGCCTTCCACCTCGCCATGCGCGCCGAGCTGCTCGAGCAGTCGGGGCTCGATCCGCAGACCGCGCGCGACACCGCGCTGGGCCGCTTCGGCGACGTTGCCGAGGTGCGGGAGCGGTGCCTGGACATCAGCCACCAACGGGAGCGACGGATGAAGCGCCACGAGCTCTGGACCGCCACGCGGCAACACGTCCGCTTCGCCCTTCGCCGCCTGCGCTCGGCGCCGGGCTTCGCCGCCGCCGTGCTGATCATGCTGGCGCTCGGCATCGGCGCGACGACGGCCGTCTTCGGCGTCGTGGACGGCATCCTGCTGCGGCCGCTCCCGTTCCACGAGCCGGAGCGGCTGGTGGACCTCTCGCACTCGATCCAGATCTCCGGCATCTCGAAGGCCGAGCAGTCGGACGCGACCTTCTTGCTCTACCAGCGCAACGCGACGGGCGCCTTCGAGAGCATGGGCGCCTACCGGATTCGCGACGTGAACCTGGGCGCTCTCGGCGACGGGAGCGCGCCGGCCGCCGAGCGCGTCGGCGCGGCGGGCGTCTCGGCGAGCCTCTTTCCCACGCTGCGCGCGGCGCCGGCGCTCGGGCGCCTCTTCCGGCCGGACGACGACCGGCGGGACTCGCCGCGCACGATCGTGCTCTCCCACTCGCTCTGGAGGAACCGGTTCGCCGGCGACCCGGGGGTGATCGGCCGGCGGATCGTCGTGGACGGCGCCGAGCGGGAGGTGATCGGCGTCATGCCGGAAGGCTTCCGCTACCCGACCGCGGCGACCGCGGCGTGGATGCCGCTCGGCTTCGACCCGGCCAAGACGAACGTCGGCAGCTTCAACTTCCAGGCGATCGGCCGGCTGAAGCCGGGCGTCTCGCCCGAGGCCGCGCGGGCGGAGCTGGCCCGGGTCCTCCCGCGGCTGCTCGACGAATTCCCGTCCGAGATCCCGCGCGAGATGTTCGCGCAGGCGAAGCTCGCGCCCGTCGTGCGGCCGCTCCGCGACGCCGTCGTCGGCGACGTCGGGCACATGCTCTGGATCCTGCTCGGCGCGGTCGGGCTGCTGCTCGCCGTCGCCTGCGCGAACGTCGCCAGTCTGTTCCTCGTTCGGGCCGAGGGGGCGCAGCGCGACGTCGCGATCCGCGTCGCGCTCGGGGCGGGGCAGGGCGCGGTGGCGGCGCAGTACCTCGCCGAGGCGCTGCTGCTCGCCGCCGGCGGGGGCGTGCTCGGCGTGCTGCTCGCCCTCCTCGGCGTGCGGGCGCTGCACGCGGCCCCGGCCGGCGCGGACCTGCCGCGGCTGACCGAGGTCGGCGTGGACGGGCGCGTGGTGCTGTTCGCGACCGGCGTGGCGACGCTCAGCGCCCTCGCGGTCGGCCTGCTGCCGGTGCTGCGCGCGCGCCGGGTCTCGCCCGGCGTCGTGCTGAAGGAGTCGTCGCGCTCGGCGACGTCGGGGCGCGAGCGGCAGCGGGCGCGCAGCGCGCTCGTCGTGGCGCAGGTGGCGCTGGCGCTCGTCCTCGTCGCCGGCTCGACGCTCATCGCCCGCAGCTTCGCCGAGCTGCGCGACGTGCACCCGGGGTTCGACGCCAGTGGCGTGCTCACCCTGCGCGTCGCGCTGCCGCGGGCGACGTACGCCGACGCGACGGCGACGCTCCGCTTCCTCGACCACGTGACGGAGGAGGCGCGGGCGCTGCCGGGCGTGCGCGGCGTGGCGGTGATGGACTGGCTGCCGCTCTCGGACGACCACAACGACTCGGTCATCATGATCGAGGACCGTCCGCTGCCGTCGAACGTCGTCCCGCCCGGCCACCCGATCACGTACGTGAGCCCCGAGTACTTCGCGACGCTCGGCGTCCCGCTCCTCGCCGGCCGCACGTTCGGCCGCGCCGACGCGAAGAGCCCGGCGGCCGAGGTGCTCGTCAGCCGCTCGTTCGCCGAGCGCTACTGGAAGGGGGAGAGCCCGATCGGGAAGCGGCTGCGGCCGAGCCTCAACGGCCCCTGGTACACGATCGTCGGCGTCGCCGGGGACGTGCACATGGAGTCGCTCGAGAAGCCGGCCGAGGAGTTCCTCTATTTCCCGCTCGTGATCCCCGACACGCCCGCGCCGATCGTGCCGGGCGGCGTGGCGATCGCGGTGCGCGCGGCCGGGGACCCGATGGCCGTGGCGCCGGCGCTGCGGGCGATCATCCGCCGCGCCGACCCCTCGCTGCCGACGTACGACGAGGGCACGATGATGGCGCGACTCGCCAGCGCGGCCGCGCGCACGCGTTTCGTGCTCCTCATGCTCGGCACGGCGAGCGTCGTCGCGCTGGCGATCGGCGCGGTGGGGCTGTACGGCGTACTCGCCTACGCGGTGACGCTGCGGCGGCGCGAGATCGGCGTGCGGATGGCGCTCGGCGCCAGCGTGCGCGACGTCACGCGCATGATCGCCCGCCGCGGCATCGCGCTCGCCGCGCTCGGCGTCGCCGCCGGCCTGCTCGGCGCGCTGGCGACGACGCGCTTCCTCGAGAAGCTGCTCTACGGCGTGAGCCCGACCGACCCGGCGACGCTGGCCGGCGCCTGCGCGGTCCTGTTCGCGGTCGCCGCCGTGGCGAGCTGGCTGCCGGCGCGCCGGGCGGCGGGGGTGAGTCCGATGGAGTCGCTGCGGAGGGACTGAGACGGGCGGCGCTCGGCAGCAGAACCGAGCGCCGCGCGCCACCTCTGGACGAACCGGCCATGTCGTGCGTTCGTGTACTGGATCCCGCATCGCGCGTCCCGCGACCACGCACGCACAGGGTGGCACATGGCGCCGTTTCCACAGCTCGCGACCGAGCGTCTTCTGCTCCGGGCATTCATCGCGGCGGACGCGCCGACGATCGAGCGGCTGGCAGGTGTGCGGGAGGTGGCGGACACGACGCTCAATATTCCGCACCCGTACCCCGCCGGCGCCGGCACGGCATGGATCGCCGGCCACGAAGGGGCGTGGGAGAGCGGGGAGCGACTCACCCTCGCAATCTGTCTCGCCGACGTGCCGGGCGACGTCGTGGGCACGGTGAGCCTGGCCGTGGTGACCGAGCACGCGCGTGCTGAGCTCGGCTACTGGATCGCCAGCGCGATGTGGGGGCGGGGCTACGCGACCGAGGCGGGGCGGGCGGTGGTGTCGTACGGCCTCACGACGCTCGGCCTCAACCGCATCCAGTCGCGGCACTTCATGCGCAACCCCGCGTCGGGGCGCGTCATGCAAAAGCTCGGCATGCGGCTCGAGGGTGTGCACCGGCAGCTCTACCGCCGCTGGGGGCGATTCGAGGACATCGCCCTGTACGCGATCCTGGCCTCCGACGAGGCGGCCGCGGAGCTGATGCAGGCCGCTGCTCCGCCACACGACGCCCGCGAGCGTGGCTGACGCCGGGCGCGCGGACCCGCTCGAGATGTTTCGCGAGTGGTGGGCGGCGGCACGACGGGCGGGCACACCACTGGCGCACCCCGACGCCGTCTGCGTCTCCACCGTGGACGAGCACGGCGTCCCGGACGGGCGCTTCGTGGAGCTGAAGGCCGTCTCGGACGGCGGCTTCGTCTTCTGCACCGACCTCGACTCGCCGAAGGGGCGGGCGCTGACGGCGAACCCCGGTGTGGCGCTCACCTTCTGGTGGGATCACGTGGGGCGGCAGGTGCGGGTCGTCGGGCGCGCCGAGCGGATCGCCGACGCGGAGGCCGACGCGTTCTTCCGGGCGAGACCGCGCGACGCGCGGCTCGCGTCGTGGGCGTCGCGTCAGAGCGCGCCGCTCGGCGACCCGCGGGAGCTGGCGCTGCGTCTCGCGGAGGTCGAGCGGCGCTTCGCCGGCGGCGACGTCCCGCGGCCGGAGCGGTGGGGCGGCTTCCGCGTCGTCCCGTCGAGGGTCGAGTTCCTCACGTTCAGCGCGAGCCGGATGCACGAGCGGGTGGTGTTCGAGCGGCGGGAGGGGGGCTGGGTCCGCCACGCACTGCAGCCGTGACCGGCGGCGCCGGCAAACAGGTGACCGGCCGCGGTCGCGGCTCGTCTCGTGGGCACCTGTCCGCGCGTGCGCGGCTCCGTCCACCCTCGAATCGGTATCGGTAACGTGCGTATCCCACGTGTTCTGGTCTCCGCGTTGGCCGTCGCCGCGGCCGCCGTCCCGCTCGTCGCCTCGTCGGCCGACGCACAGCAGCAGCAGCAGCAGCAGCGCCGCGTCCGCGGCGTCGTTCGGATCGCCGGGGAGTACGGCGGCGACAAGATCGGTGAGTTCGAGTACGCCGACGGCAGCACGCCGGACGTCATCGCCGGCGGCGGACTGCTCATCACGGGCGGCGCCGCGTTCCCGGTGCTGACGCGGGGCACCCACTCGGTGGAGGCCCAGGTCAACCTCGGGTTGAAGTGGCGGACGATCCCGCCGGCGACGAACCAGGACGCGAACTGGCTTCGCTTTCCGCTCGAGGGGCTGCTCTACTACCGCACGCCGGTGGGCGTCCGGCTCGGCGCCGGCGCGACGGTGCACTTGCACAACGTGCTCGCGGCCAGCGGCGAGGTGCTGAACGACCGCGTCGAGTTCGAGAACACCCCCGGCCTCCTGCTCCAGGCCGAGTACGTGCGCCGCAACATCGCGTTCGACCTCCGCTACACGGCGCTGCAGTACAAGGTGGCGGGTGGGAGCTCCGGCAGCCTGGACGCGTCGAGCATCGGCGCCGGGCTGAGCTTCTTCTTCGGGCGATAGGGGCCGGCCTTCGGCTCTCGGCTCTCGGCGCCCCTGTCATCCTGAGGGAGCGCCAGCGACCGAAGGATCCAGCGTGCCTCACGCGTGGCCGGCTACCGGCAGCCGACACCTAGATCCTTCGCTGCGCTCAGGATGACCATGGCGCCGAGGCCCGAGAGCGTCAGACCGCCGCCGGCCGCCGCGCGGGAGAGGCGGCGGCCGGCACGGCGCTAGCGGGCGGCGCGACCGGCTCCCGCCGCTCCCCCACCTGCTGGCGCCACATGGCGTAGTACAGCCCGCCCTCCGCGACGAGCTCCTGGTGGCGTCCCTGCTCGACGATGCGGCCGCGCTCGAGGACGTAGATGCGGTCGGCGTGGAGCACGGTGCTCAGGCGGTGCGCGATGAGCACCGTGATCACGTCGCTGCTGCTCGCCACGTCGCGCATCGTGCGCGTGATCTCCTCCTCGGTCAGCGAGTCGAGCGACGACGTCGCCTCGTCGAAGACGAGGAGGTGCGGGCGGCGGAGCAGGGCGCGGGCGATCGAGAGGCGCTGCTTCTCGCCGCCGGAGACCTTCACGCCGCCCTCGCCGATCACCGTGTCGAGCCCCTGGTTGGCGCGGCGCAGGAGGTTGTCGGCGGCGGCGCGGCGCAGGACGTCGAGGCACTCGGCGTCGGTCGCGTCGGGGCGGACGAAGAGGAGGTTCTCGCGGATCGTCCCCGAGAAGAGCTGCGCGTCCTGGGTGACGAAGCCGATCCGCTCGCGGAAGCGGTCGAGGTCCACCCGCGTGCTCGGGTAGCCGTTGTAGAGGATGCGCCCCTGCTTCGGGTTGTAGAGCCCGACGAGCAGCTTGACGAGCGTCGTCTTGCCGGCCCCCGACGGGCCGACGAAGGCGACCGTCTCGCCGCGCCTCGCGGAGAACGAGATGCCGTCGAGCGCCGGCGCGGCGGCGGTCTGGTGCTGGAAGCCGACCTCGTCGAAGGCGAGCGTGTCGAGCGAGTGGACCTCGACCGGGTCGGCCGGCTTGGGGTCCACCGGCATCGCGAGGATGGCGTCGAAGTTGGCAAGCGACGCTTCGGTCTCGCGGTAGACGTTGATCACGTTCCCCAGCTCCTGCAGCGGGCCGAAGATGAAGAACGAGTAGATGAGCAGCGAGAAGAACTGCCCGACCGTGATCTGCTGGGCGAAGATCAGGTAGAGCATCAGGAAGAGGATGCACGTGCGCAGGAAGTTGACCGACGTCCCCTGGATGAAGCTGAGGGAGCGGAGGTAGCGCACCTTCTTGAGCTCGAGCCTGAGGATCTTCTGCGTCGTCGCGTTGAGGCGGTTCACCTCCTGCTCGGCCAGCCCGAGGCTCTTCACGAGCTCGATGTTGCGCAGCGACTCGGTGGTCGCGCCGGCGAGGGCGGTGGTCTCGGCGACGATCACCTTCTGGATCTGCTTGATCCGACGGCTCAACACCGACGACAGCACGCCGAGCAGCGGCACCGTGAGCAGGAACGCGGGGGCGATGCTCCAGTGGACGTTCCAGGCGTACACCATCACGAAGGTCACGCCGACGAGCGTCGTGAAGAGCAGGTTCACCATCAGGGTGATGAACTTCTCGACGTCGCTTCGCACCTTCTGGAGCTTGCCGAGCGTCTCGCCGCTGCGCTGGTCCTCGAACGCGGCGTAGGGGAGGGCGAGCGAGTGGCGGATGCCGTCCGAGTAGAGCTGCGCGCCGAGCCGCTGGGTGATGACGTTGACGAAGTAGTCCTGGAAGTTCTTGGCGACGCGCGACACGAAGGCCACCCCGACCGCCGCTCCCAGGAGCAGCGAGACGCCGCGGAAGAACTGCGACGTCGTGTACTCGCTGTAGCGGGTGGCGTACTCGTCGATGATGTGGCGGAAGATCAGCGGGTCGAGCAGCGAGAAGATCTGGTTCGTCGCCGCGAGCAGGAGGGCGAGGATGCCCAGCTTCCAGTACTGCCGGAGATACGGGTAGAGAGTGCGCACAGGAGGCGGCGGGAGCGTGGGAGGCGGGCGTGGGGCGGGGAGCGTGCAGGGCGCTGCTGGGCGGGTCGAGCTGCCCGCTCCACGCTCTCCGCTCTCCTCAAGCTACTCTACGAATCGGCTCCCCGGGGCGCCGGGGCCCAGGGCGAGCGTGGTGACGCATCGCGATCGGTCCCGCCTCGTGGGGGACGGATGCGAGGGAGGCGTGATGCGTCGTGCGTGATGCGTTCTGCGTCCTGTGTGTCACGGCCGGAAGGTCGACAGCGGGGTGCCGCGCGGTTAGTCTGCCGGTCCAGATGCGGCACTCCCACTTGCTCGCGGCGGCGGCGGCCGCCGCCCTTCTCGCCGCGCGTCCGGCCGGCGCGCAGACCCTGCGCGGCTCGCCGTCGAGCGTCGAGCGGGCCTACGACACCGCGGTCTCGCGCGGCCTGACCTTCCACCGGTCGGCGGCGACGGTGCAGCGGGCCGTGAAGGAGAAGACGTTCGTCCGGCTCACCGGCGCCGGCTACCGGCTCAATCGGGTCGCGCTTCCGTACGTACTGCCGGCGACGCGGGTCGTGCTCGAGGAGCTGGCGGCGGCGTACTGGCGGGCGTGCGGCGAGCGGCTCGTCGTGACGAGCGCGGTGCGGCCGGTGGGCTTCCGGCTGACGAACGGCAACGCGCGCTCGGTGCACCCGACGGGGCTCGCCTTCGACCTCCGCTCGCCCCATGGCCGCTGCCGGACGTGGATCCGGCGTCGGCTGCTGGCGATGGAGCGCGAGGGGCGGGTGGACGCGACCGAGGAGCGCTTCCCGGCCCACTTCCACGTCGTCGTCTACCGCAGCAGGGTGCCGTCCGACTAGACCGCTCCCTACAGATTTGCCTTGTGCTGCGCGCCGTCCACGACGACGCACACGCCGGTCACCCAGCTCGCCCGCTCGGACACCAGGAAGGTCACGACGTCGGCGACCTCCTCCGGGGTACCCATCCGGCCCCACGGGATCGTCTTGAGCACGGCGCCGTAGAGGCCCGGATTGTCGTGGCTCATCTGCTCCCAGAGTCCGCCGGGGAACTCGATGGAGCCCGGCGCCACCGTGTTGACCCGGATCTTCTGCGGTGCGAGCGCGACGGCGAGCGACTTCGCGTGACTCACCAACGCCGCCTTCGCCGCGCCGTAGGATGCGGGGAAGCCAGCCGCCTCGAGGCCGGCGATGGACGAGATGTGGACGATCGCGCCGCCGCCCGTGCCGCCCATCCACGCCGCCACCTTCGAGCTGGCGCGCACCGCGGCCATGAGGTCCACGTTCAGGGTGGAGTCCCACGCGTCCTCGTCGTCGGCGAACGAGAAGCCGCTCGGGTTGTTCACGAGGATGTCCACTCCCCCGAGACTGGCGTGCGCCGCCTCGAGAAAGCCGTCGAGTCCCTCGGCGTCTCCGACGTCGCACACCGCCGCGTGGACGGGGACGGACCGCGCGCGCAGCTCGGCTTCGGTCTCGCGCAACGCCGGCTCGCTGCGCGCGCAGATGGCGACGCCCGCTCCCTCGTCGGCCAGGCGGAGCGCGATCGCCCGGCCGATGCCCCGGCTCGCCCCGGTCACGACGGCCGACTTTCCTCGCAGGCCCAGCTCCATGGGGAACTCCGTCGCATCGGGTCCTGACCGATCGGGATCGCGCCGCTGTGCGCGCCGCCCAAGGGTAGGTGCGGCTCGACGGGGCGGCAAGGGAATCCTGTGCACGCGCCGCCGAGCCGTGGAACGCCTGGCGCGCACGCCCGGTTCATGCGCAGCTTCTCGATCACACACGCCACACAGAGGGACGATGCGCATCGGAATCCTGGGGACCGGCGACGTCGGGCGGACGCTGGGCACGGGCTTCGTCGAGCTCGGGCACGAGGTGACGCTGGGCTCGCGCGACGCGAACAACGAGAAGGCGCGCGGCTGGGCCGAGGGGACGGGAGGGCGGGGGACGGCGGGGACGTTCGCCGAGGCGGCGAGCTTCGGCGAGCTCGCGGTGCTGGCGACGTCCTGGGCCGGCACCGAGAACGCGATCCGTCTCGCCGGCCCGCGCAACCTGGCCGGCAAGGTCGTGATCGACGCGACCAACCCGCTCGACTTCAGCCAGGGGATGCCGCGCCTCGCCGTCGGGCACACCGACTCGGGGGGCGAGCAGGTGCAGCGCTGGCTCCCCGGGGCGCGCGTCGTCAAGGCGTTCAACTCCGTGGGCTACGGCCACATGGTGCAGCCGCGCTTCCCCTGCAACCCGCCGACGATGTTCATCGCCGGCGACGACGAGGGCGCCAAGCGCACGGTGACCGACGTCTGCACCGCGTTCGGCTGGGAGACGATAGACACCGGCGGGATCGAGGGCGCGCGGCTGCTCGAGCCGCTGTGCATGCTGTTCCTGAACTACGCGTTCCGCACCCAGACGTGGGATCACGCGTTCAAGCTGCTGCGCAAATGAAACCGTTAACGGTTGACGGTTAACGGTTTGCAGTAACCGCGGAGAACCCCCGGGAGGCCGGCAGGAGCTTCCCGGGGGTTCTACCGTCAACCGTCAACCGCGAACCGTTCACGGTTCTCAGCCTTCCCTCCCGCCCCATCCCCCGATAGCCTCCGGCGGTGGTCGCAGCACCAGCACTCACCGTCAGCCGAACCCGCTAATGCGCGTCACCAAGCTGGGCATCGTCGGCGCCGGGGCCATGGGGAGCGGGATCGCCGCCCTCGCCGCCTCGGCCGGCGTTCCCGTCGTCCTGCTCGACATCCCCGGTGACCCGGATCGCGGCGGGCCGGCCGCGGAGGGGCTCAAGCGCGCGCTCAAGGCGCGCCCCGCCGCCTTCATGGCCGCCGACCGCGCGTCGCTGATCCGCACCGGCAACACGGCCGACGACCTGCCGCTGCTCGGCGAGTGCGACTGGATCGTCGAAGCGATCATCGAGCAGCCGGGCCCGAAGCGCGAGCTGTACGCGCGGCTCGAGCCGCTGCTCAAGGAGCACGCCGTCGTCTCGACGAACACCTCCGGGATCCCGATGAAGGTGCTCACCGAGGGGCGGAGCGAGCGCTTCCGCCGCCGCTTCCTCGGCACGCACTTCTTCAACCCGCCGCGCTACATGCACCTGCTCGAGCTGATCCCGACGCCGGAGACGGAGCCGGCGGCGCTCGACGCGGTGCGCACGTTCAGCGAGCGGGTGCTCGGCAAGGGGACGGTGATGGCCAAGGACGCGCCGGGCTTCATCGCCAACCGGCTCGGCGTCTACGGCCTCGTGCAGACGATCCGCCGCATGGAGGAGTTCGGCCTCACGATCGACGAGGTGGACGCGCTCACCGGCCCGCTCATCGGCCGCCCGAAGTCGGCGACCTTCCGCACCGGCGACATCTCGGGGCTGGATGTCCTCGGCCACGTGACGGCGGGGCTCTCGCAGGCGACGGGCGAGGACCTCTCGCTCCCCGAGTGGGTGCAGGAACTCGTGAAGCAGGGGCGGCTCGGCGAGAAGTCCGGCGCCGGCTTCTATCGCAAGCAGGGGAAGGAGATCCAGACGCTCGACTGGCGCACCGGCGAGTACGGCCGCCAGCGCAAGCTCGACGCGCCGGAGGTGGACTCGCTGATGCGGAAGCCGCTCGCCGAGCGGTTCCCGAGGATTCGCGACCTGCCGGGGAGGTACGGCGACTTCCTGCGCGCGGTGCTGCTCGACACCTTCTCCTACGCGCTGCGCCAGACGCCCGAGCTGGCGTACGACATCGCGGCCGCCGACCGCGCGATGGAATGGGGCTACGGCTGGGAGGCGGGCCCCTTCCGCGCCATCGACATGATGGGCGCGGCGTGGGTGCGCGAGGAGATCAGGAAGCGGAACGAGACGGAGCCCGAGCTGCTGCGGCGGCTCGACGGCGTGAAGTTCTACAAGCACGACGGCGCCGGCGAGACGCTGCTCGCGATCGCGGGCGACGGCGTGGCGCGGCGCGGGTCGGTGCCGGAGATCGTCGGTAGCCTCACCGCGGCCGGTGTCGCCCGCCGCCGCGGCGCCGTGCTCGAGGAGAGCGCCGACGCGGCGCTGCTCGACCTCGGCGACGGCGTGACGCTGTTCGAGTTCCGTTCGAAGGCCAACGCGCTGGGCGCCGGCGTGCTGCGCGCGCTGCGGCGGGCGATCGACCGCGTGGACCGCGGCGGCTACGCCGGGATGGTGATTGGCAACGACGACCCGCGGATGTTCACCGCCGGCGCCGACCTTTCGCTCATCCTGCGCGAGGCCGAGGAGGAGAACTGGGACGGCCTCGACGAGGCGATCCGCACCTTCCAGAACGTGACGACCGGGCTGCGCCGCGTCCCCTTCCCGGTCGTCCTCGCGCCGTTCGGGATGACGCTCGGCGGGGGCGCCGAGCTGACGCTGCACGCGGCGCGCGTGCAGGCGCACGCCGAGCTGTACATGGGGCTCGTCGAGGTCGGCGTGGGGCTCATTCCCGGCGGCGGCGGGACGAAGGAGCTCCTCTTCCGCTTCACCGAGGAGCTGCTGCCGTACGAGGACGCCGACCCGTTCGAGGCGGTGAAGCGCGCCTTCAAGCTGATCGCCACCGCGCAGACGAGCACGAGCGCGCTCGAGGCGCGCTCGATGGGCTTCCTGCGCCACGGCGACGGGATCTCGATGAACCGCGACCTCCTGATCGCCGACGCGAAGCGCCGCGTCCTCGACCTCGCGCCCGACTACGTGGCGCCGCCGCCGCGCACGATCCGCGCGCTCGGCGTCGAGGCGATCGGCAACCTCGAGTACGCGCTGTGGGCGTTCCACGAGGCGGGGCAGGCGAGCGAGCACGACGTGCGCATCGGCCGCCACGTCGCCTACGTCCTCTGCGGCGGCGACGGCCCGCCGCGCGACGTCACCGAGCAGGACATCCTCGACCTCGAGCGCGAGGCGTTCCTCACGCTGCTGGGTACTAAAGAGACGCAGGACCGGATTCAGTACATGCTGAAGAACGGGAAGCCACTGAGAAATTGAGAGAGAGCGTGGAGCGTGTAGCGGGGAGGGGCAGCCCGGTAGCGTGAGGGACACCCTCTTCGCTACACGCTCCACGCTCACTACGAACGCCAATATTCGCGTCCAGAGGTCGGGCAATGAATGAAGCCGTGATCGTATCTGCCGTCCGTACGGCAGTCGGGAGAGGGAAGAAGGACGGGTCGCTGCACGCGGTGCATCCGGCGGACCTCGCGGCGACGGTCATCAGGGCGGCGGCGGAGCGGGGCGGGGTGAAGCCGGCCGAGGTGGACGACGTGCTGCTCGGCTGCGCGATGCCCGAGGGGTCGCAGGGGCTCAACGTGGCGCGCCTCGCGCTGCTCCACGCCGGGTTCCCGGTCGAGGTGTCGGGCTCGACGATCAACCGCTTCTGCTCGTCGGGGCTGCAGACGATCGCCCTCGCCGCGCAGGCGATCATGAGCGGGATGGAGGACGCGGTCGTCGCGGG